>Ga0247611_10000742_pt1 | contig 63769 bp, 52 predicted proteins | sample 177DNAGHGhighgp2_FD_192422 | JGI IMG/M metagenome (GOLD analysis project Ga0247611, IMG submission 192422) | Sheep rumen microbial communities from Palmerston North, Manawatu-Wanganui, New Zealand - 1770 DNA GHGhigh gp2 | ecosystem: Host-associated > Mammals > Digestive system > Stomach > Rumen... | reverse complement strand
AGGACTTTCTTTATTTCAACCTACAGAATTAAGTAGAACCAACGCCTATCAAGGAATTGGTGGTATTAATGCAGATAATGTTGCACAATCTTTCTTCCAGTGTTTTTTCAAAGTTCCTATGCCAAAGTTTACCATAACAATTAAAGGATTTTATGGTAAACCAGTTACGTATGAGGTTTTGTGTGATAAATTTGAGACTAGTTTTAATTCAGATACTGGTGATTTTGATATTAACACTAGATTTATAGGTTATAGTTATTCTTTCTTGACTGATATTGTTATGGATGCCTTACTTGCTGCGCCATACTCTGATTATGGCGGTAAAGAGGGTGACTTTAACAAATATTGGGTTCAAGAGATAAACTCTGGTCGTTTTACCATCCAAAACAAGGAGAAAACTGCTAGAGACAATATGCCTACGCTGTATGAAATATTCAGAAATGTTAAGATAGCATTAAAGAACGCAAAAGGTGAGGCAACTATTGTAACAGATGAAGAGAAAACACATGCAGGAGAAATAGATAAATTAAATAACCTAAAAGATTTATACACTTTGTGGTATTCAACTTTATACAATATATGTTGTGAAAGATATGGTAAGGAGTACGTATACCCATTTAAGGATAAGGGGTGTTATTATAGGTTATTGATTTTAACAAATAATAAAACAATTATTCAAGAGGATTTATCATATTCATATGAGAATTTTTTCAGCGATGAATTCAAGGAAATAAACCAAAACCTTAACTCTGCAATTGATGAATATAACCAAGAAAAACACAACTTTAGGAAGATAGAAAACGTTTCTAAAGATTTTTCTGCTTTTAAGAGAGCAAATCTATTTAATAGACTTTTTGTTAATGATAAAAATGAAATAGTATTTAACGGATTCCATAAAGGTAATAACTTACCACAAACTGACGTATTCAGTAAAGTTTTTAGAGGCGTAGAATATAGTGGAGATACTGCCGATGCAGATGCAGAACAGCATAAAAAGCACGTATTGGGTGTAATATATAATGATGGTGTAGACCAATACATTGATTGTTACCCTATTGATGTTGATTATCGCTATATTGATGACAGAATAAAGGCATTGCAAGCAGATGCAAACAGAAATCCTAAAGAAAAAGAAGATGAAAGAAGAATAAAAGCATTAAACAAAGAAATGTTTAGACTTCTAGGGTGGCATCCTTCTGTTGAGAATTTCACTAGAATTATTATGGCACACCTAGAAACACTAATGAAGCAATTATATGATTGTGTTAGTGCTTGTGAAGGTAGAACTGCTAGCCAATTAGGTGTGAGTCTAGGAGAAAACCTAGATGTTCCAAATGCAACGGCAGACCCTGAAATACCACCATTCCCAAGAGTTTATAGACCAGTTGTTGGTGACGATGGTATTACAAAAAACGAGGATACTTGGGTTGGTGAGTTCACTAGTGGCACTGGTTTCCAAGAGGTAGACTTCATTAATGGTTTGTTTAATGGTGCTGAAAAAGTAGTTGCATTATATAAAGCAGCACAAGAAGCAGAAGCACAACGAAATAGAAGTATTTCTGTTGAAGCCTCTAATAAAGCCGTTATTAAGCATCCTTTAACATCATTTGACTTTTATATAAACAAGCCTCCTTATGGTGCATCTAGTGATGTATCATCAGATGAAACTGGTCATGCTCTTGCTGGACGTATTGCAATACGTATGTTTGACATACTAGCAATTAACTATTTTAGAAAGGAGTTTGGGGGTAATTTCTTTGGAACTAAGAATCCTGAATTAGTTGGTAGAGTTGAAGCTGAGAATTTCTATGATACAACTAAAATAACCAATGATAAAATCATTACTATGATAAGAAATGGTGTATTTTCTGAAGATAACATCATTTCTTACATAACAACAAGTAGTGTTGATATGCCTTGGGGTAGTACCCCATTGTTTACAAAAGGTCCTAATCTTTGGTTAGATGGGTATAGGGTTAATAAAACTGGATACGGTAATTCAATATATCCAATTCAAAACATATCATATGGTAAACTTAAAGAGGCACATAATTTACTTAACCAAGGTGATAAAATAACCAATTCTGAAGGTGATATATCGTTGTGGAATATCCCTAATTCAGTTACTGATAAAACAGTTAATACGACTGATAACTATGGGTATGGAACTACTTTAATATTGGATAATCCTAAAGCAATTAAAGAACAATTGCAAGGTGCTAATACTGGTGCAGATAGTGGATATACTGAAATATATGATTTGATTTCATCAGCTTGTTCATTTGACAATGCAAGTAGTTATGATAACTTTGCGACAGTTCCTGGAATTCATTCTATTTCGTCAAAAGTTGTTACTGCTCAAGAACAACCACATAAAGCCATGATTAAGGATGATATGGCATATGTTGTTATTAGCGGAAATCCATATGTATATGGAAATGAAATGCTTAATAATGGATTCTCAATGCAATCTGAGAATGCTAATTTTACTAGCTGCGTTATAACAGAGGTATTTGGAATGTCAAAAGCTAGTAATATGGGTGTTTACTATGTTAACAGACACACTTCATTAGCAAGCCAAATGGCTAACCCATTAGCTGGTAGGGCAGTAGGAGGACACGTATTAAGTAAAGAGGAATCAGAATTAACTCTATGTTTGATGGGTATTCTACTTAATACAGACGAAATAGGAAAATATATTACTAATAGTCGTACTGTAACGTATTTGCCTAAATTGGCTGTTCTACAAATTGGTGCTATTATATACGCTAGTGGTGGTATTCATGCTAATCTATCAGCAGGAAAACTAAGAATGGAGGCTGCTAAATACTTGCCAGTGGCTAACATGAAAGATAATGCATTAGATGCTTATTCAGACAGCTTATTTAACTATATCGCAAGCCTTAATAAAGTAGCAAAACATCAATATGAGAAATACTATATTGATTGGATTGTAGCTAACAAGAGTTATGCAACAAAATTATACAATATAGGTAGTTCTTGCTATTTGGCAACATACGAAGAAAATGGAACAACCGTAGCTGCTAGAAAAGTTCTAAACCAAAATAATGAGTCTGTTCAATCAATTACTAATGAACTACTTAGGGCTGTTTGTATCGTTAGATTGTCTGTGAATCACCATACTAATGAAAAGAGGGGAAGCTATGTATTATCTGAAGGTACTGCTAAGTCATATTTGAAAGGTTTCATAGATAGACTAAAAGAGCTTTATCATATAAATGTTGTTGAAGATGAAAATGGTAACATTGTTAAGACAACTGATGAGCCACATAAGACAACACCAGATATGAAGAAAGAGCTTTATAGATATATGAAGCAGCTTTATGATAAATGGATTCCTATGTCATCATTTAAGAATTGGCAGTTAGAGTCATTCTTTATAACTAATGGTGAAGAAATGGGTCATAAGTTCTATTTCATAGATTCATACTATAATGATATTAGTAACAAGCTATTGATTAACCCTAAGATTATTGCTGAGAAGGTAGAAGCTATACTAAGTTATGAAGATATTAATTCAATGCTTTTAGGCTTCATGGCTGATATGTATTCAGCTAATAAGGCAATGTTTATGTCGATACAGAATTTTGCTGATTTGAAACAGCCTAATTCTATGAATGAAATGTTTACTCCAATATCATACAACAGTATAAAATGGAGTGCAATTAACAAATATCCAAGTTTCGTAGTTGTTTATCCTTATCAAGCTTCAAAGAATCTTAACATTCCAAATGGTGAATACACCAATGACGGATTCATGCTGAATGATGAGTTTGAAACACCAATGGCAATTAGAAGTAAGGGTAATGAAGAAGATGGACATTATAGAATACCAGCATTTGGCGTATCATATGGAAAACAATATCAGAGTTATTTCAAAAAGGTTAACATAAACATGCAGAGCCCAGTAGCTACTGAGCAGTCAATTAGAGCTAAACATGCTATCCTAATTGGGGCAACATCTAGTGGTGAAAAGGGAATTAAGTCGCAAGACTTATATGATGTATATGCTTCACAATCATATACTTGTGATGTCGAAATGATGGGTTGTGCATGGGTACAGCCATTGATGTATTTCGTACTTTTGAATGTTCCTATGTTTAGGGGTTCATATATGATTATGAAAGTTAAACATTCAATAAAACCTGGTGTTATGACAACCAATTTTACTGGCTGCCGTATGGCTAATGTCTCAAATACACTAGTAGAGGATATATTCACTGATGGAGATATTGATGCAACAAATGCTAGTTACCCAGAGTTTGAAAATGAAAGACAACTTTTGGCTGATACAGATAACGACTGTCCATACAAGATTTATCCATTGTGGGAGTCTAATGCTTTAGGTGGTGTGTGGGAAGGAGACCAAAAAGGTCCTAAATTCACTGGTTCTACTACCGAAGAAAAACAAAAAGCTTGGGCAATAGCAATGTTTCATGCATGGCTATCTAAAGGGGTTAATAGTGAAATTGCTAAAATAATTGTGGCTCAAGAGGCAGAAGAATGTGGTTGGGGTAATTCTCAGTGTGCAGCTCATAACTATGGTGGATTTAAACCAGATGACAAATGTAAGGCGTTTAACAGTATTGAGGAATTTGTTGAATACGGCATTAATAACGTATATAATAAAAATTTCCCAGGTGCTTTACAAGCAAAAGACTGGAGAACGTTCTTTAATATTATACAAAACATAGGAGGTAATAATCCTAAAGGTAAAATGTATTGTGGAGATGATACTTGTAAAGGTGATAAGTATTGTGAAAGAATTATGGGTAAAAATGGTGATGGAGGAACATATAAAAGAGTATGTAAATACTTAAATGGGGTTTCCACAACTCCAACTAAATCACCAAGTGCAGAAACTACTGATAAGAAAGATGATATTAAGACAGCATTCTTTAATGCTGTTGACAAGTCAGCACAAGATACTCCATCTATCTCAACTAAGCTTAAAAGAGAAGATAAGCCTAACGATTACATTAGGATTATACAAGAGAACGAAAAGACTGATAAATTACCAAATGTCTTTGATATGATTCTTAATAGTGAATATTACAATTATATTCAAGATATTGGTTGGGTTTATCCAAATGGAGGACTTCAAACAGATGTTGCACCAACGTCAATTTACTGTAAGGTATCACAATCGCCAAACATGAACTCAAAAGGTGTTTGGGTAACACAAGTAGGAGAATCAAGTGGTATGAGAACATTGCCAGTGATACCTACTGGAGAAGGACAAAATAACGGTATGTTATTAAAACCATTGGCTAAAAGAAGGGCTACTGTTGGTAATGATGATAACTTTAAGAAAGAAGTTAAACAGCTTAGAGATTTAAGTGGTCTTGATAAGTATAAGCCACAAGATTGTAACACATTAGTATCTACTAGAAATGGTAGTGGTATTGACGGAGGTAGCAGTGGTTCATTAGAGGGCTATAATGGAAATGTCAAACCTAATACTAGACTTTATACTCTTCTTGACGTTGCAAATAACGGAAAGGCATTGGATTATATGGATTCTGATACATTAGGAAAGAATTATAAGCTAATGGATGCTAGGGTATCTGGAAGTAAAGCATATAAAGGGTGCTGTACATCTGGTCCAACGACTTGGTATAAACGTATTGGTGTTAAACTTACATGGTGGAATGCAAAGGGTGTTGCAACATCAGAGCATGTTACGACAAGAAAATGGTTCAAAGGAAATGGATTTAATATGGTATGGCACGGACATTTATCAGATGCCGAAAAGCTGCCAACAAGTTCATTCTGTCCTGGTGATGTGGCAACGTTCCACGTTTATAATGGAAATGGAAAAGCAACTTCTCATGGTGTAATGTGGACTGGTAAGGATTGGCGTAGTGACTGCATTCAGAGAGCACTTTCATGCTATCCAGGAGGTAAGGATAGAGACGGTAATTATTCAGTATGTATATGGAGAATGCCTAGCCTAGTATCTGAGGGCCTTGGTATAAATAATACGCCTGATTTAACTTAAATTTGGTTTTTTAACATTTTTTATATATCTTTGCATATATTTAGAATGTTATGAAGACTTTAGGATATATTGTTACGGATAGAAAACTGAAAGGCATAGATGGGTTTGTAGAACAAGTCAATGATATTTCGTTGGCAGATTCTACCAAGCCCATCTTAGTCGTTGGTTGGAAGAATGCCAAAAATTGTGACGGTTATGCGTCAATTTTGGAGAAGCAGCTTGGGGAGAATATTTATTGGACGTTTAGTAAGTCTGAAAGCCGTTCTGACTTTGAGGAAGACTTGCAAACGTTCTATAGTATTATATATAATAATATATTAAATAATATTAATTATAATTATATAGATATATTTAAATTAAAATATAATAAATTAAAAAAGTTATATAGTATTTTGTTTTCTAGGGAGTACAAGAATATTTATATTAGTAATGGTGTGGTATACATTCCATATGAAGGTGGTATTTTAGGCTTGTCCTTGGCAGTTCTAGAGTATTGTGGAATTAAGACAGAGAAAGTCCTACAAAGGATTAAATCTAACCCAAACAACAATGTTTTTGAGGATGATAACAAGTTTGTATTCAAACTCACCAAGCGTTTGGGTAATAAGAAATACGCAGTGCCGTATTTCATTTCTAGTTAAAAACATAAAACAATGAGCGTAAATGGAATTATAATAGGAACATTCGTAAAGAAAAATAAGATTCTATCATTTTTGGAAACTCTCAAGCATGGGTTCAAGGTAAACTTAGATAAAGTATTTGTATATTCAATTGATACAAACAAGTATGAATATCTAGTTACCTTCAAGACTTATGATAAGGAAAGATTTATCAAGAATCTTAGCAATGCGACAGTAATGCACGTTAAAAACGGTTGTTTATTCTCCATCAATGCTCTCAATAAGTTAATCGAAAAAGAAAATTCAGACTCTGATAAACCTAATAATGAATATCTGATTGATTGGGATAAATACAAGGATAAACTGATAATCCAGACAAATGGTGAACTTTCCTTGTCAAACCTATCTAAAATAGAGAATTTTTCAATATTTTTTAATTAATTAGATATTTATAGTAAATAATGTTATAATATTATGGGTAGATTTGTTATTAAGCACATTGACAACAGAAAACCACAGGTTAAGATGTATCCTAGTGATGCAAAAAAACCAGTTGTAAAGGAAAATAAAAAAAAAGTAAATGAGCAAGTTATGACAACAAGTGAGAAAATTGCAATGGCTCAGAACGTGCTAAGTGGTGCAGACCAAGCATCACAAGTAAAGAGAGTTAAGAGAGATAAAGGTCTTATTGAGAGAACAGAGAGTTCAAAGACTATTTTAACAGAAGATAATAAGGAACTATTGAACGATTAATATACAAATGGCAACTAACATTAAGTATCTTAAAGAGAATAACTTGTTAGAGACGCATAAACATTTTATGCGTCTCAGTGAGGCATATATACCAACCGTATTACCAGAGGAAGAGATAGAGGAAGCTGGTGATGATATGCAAGACCCTAACGCTATGGGTGGAGACCCAAATGCAATGGGTGGTATGCCTGCTGACGGTGGTATGCCTCAAGACCCAAATGCTATGGGCGGTGGAGACCCAAATGCAATGGGAGGACAAGACCCAATGGCAGGTGGTGCTGACCCTAACGCTATGGGTGGAGACCCTATGGCTGGTGGAGCAGACCCAAATGCTCAAGACCCTATGGCTGACCCTATGGGTGGTGATATGGGTGCTGACCCAATGGGTGAGGAACCAGCAGATGATGGTGAAACAATTGACATTGATGGCCTAACACAAGCAGAAGACAAACTTAATGTTAAGCAGAACCGCATCGGAAGAGATTTGTCAAAGGTTGATAACAGAATCACAACACTTATTAATACCATCAATAACCTATTAACAAAGGTTGATAGTAATAATAGCGAGATTGAATCTCTAAAAGCTGAGTTCGAGAAGAGAAATCCAACCCAGACTGAGAAATTGAATCTTCGTTCATTAGATTCATATCCATTCAACGTAAAACCAAATGAGTATTGGGCAGAAAAAGCAAAAGAAGGTGGATATGAGGCTTATGCAGATAATAATGAGCCTACAACAAAGGAGTACGTCATCACCAATGACGATGTAGATAATCCGTCTGATGATATTGCAAACACATTCTTCAAGATTGATGACGATGACATTCAGACACTTGAAAAAATGTTTAATATCTAATGAAAACAGTTAAGTTATCTGAAGAATCATATAACAAGCTTAAAGATAGACTCATCAATGAGATAAGCTATGGTACTGTTGACCATGCTTATGATAGGGCAAATGACCTTTTCTGGGAAGTTCGTTCAACTTTTGAGGATTTCTACAATGCTCTTGGTGACGCAATGTTCAAGGCTAAATATGACAGTCGTGAAGGGGAACAAACAAGCAATCCTTATCTAGAAAAGATTAAAGGATGTGCTGACATCATCTATGACATGCTGAATAAGAAGAAAGAGCAACAAGACAAATTCTTCGATGCCACAACTGGCAAGATTGACCACAACAAGTTCTTTAAGAGTAAGGAAAGTCAAGAAAACGACATAGATGATATGGATTTGAATTATTTACAAAAAAATTTTACAAAATGAAAACAATGAGATTAACAGAAAAAGAGCTTCACAACATCGTGAAAGAATCTGTAAATAGAATTATTAAAGAGGCTGAAAGTGGTGGATGGGTTGTTGATTCGTCTGAAGCACAAGAGGCTTATAATCTAGCCGTTCAAAAAATGGGAGAGGAAACTATTAATAGTGCTATTGTAAGATGTCTTGGTGATGAAACATTAGCACAATGTCTTGCATATATATTTAGACAATACGATTTTAGAGAATGGCAAAGCCGTTTTTAATATAATAAATCCTAGTTTACTAGGAATAAACTGGGATTTATTTGCTTTTTTAATTTTTTTTTTATATCTTTGCAATGTAAAACTTTTAAGCACGTTTTGACGTGCATGTAAAATAATTTTTTTTTAACAACATTCAATTTATGAACAACAAAAATTTTAGCGTTAATATTGACGCAGAAGCTGTGAAAACTCAGTATGAACAAGAACAAAAAACTTTTACGCCTAAAAAAACTCAATTTAACGAGAAGAATTATTTACAAGCTAGATTGGGTGACAAGGAAACATCAAAAACCTTAACAATTCGTTTGCTACCATTCTCCCCAGAAGGTGGTAGTCCTTTCAAAAAAGTTTTTATGCACACTGTAAAGGTAAATAAAGAAGTTGCACCTAACGGCTGGAAGACTTTTGTATGCCCTACACACAACAAGAAAGATGGCGAGGTAATGGGTGAAGGTTGTCCTTTCTGTGAGACATCAGCAAAGGCAAAGGAGCTAAAGTCAAAGGCATTGGATGAGAGTACAAAGAAGAGATACGGTGACATCGAATTCCTTAATAAAGTTAAGGAAATGTGGATTGTGCGCTGTATTGAACGTGGTCACGAGGAAGATGGTGTTAAATTCTGGCTCTTCAATTCTTCAAAGAAGAAGGACGGAGTTTATGACAAGATTATGAACCTTGCGAAGATTCGTGCTGAAGCTGCTGCAAGAAAGGGAAACAATTACAGTATTTTCGACCTTAACAATGGACTTGACCTTATTGTTACACTTACAAAAACAGCAGACAATAAGACATCAATCCAGATTGTAGATGACGGATTCCCATCACCTTTGACTGACGATTTCGACCTTGGAATGAAATGGATTCAAGACGATAAGAACTGGTATGATGTATATACCGTTAAGTCTTATGATTACATGGCAATTATTGCACAAGGTGGTATTCCTGTGTTCAACAAGGAACTTAACAAGTATGTTGATAAGGAAGAAATGAATAAGATTAAGGAAGAGGCTGAGAAGAAGAGAATAGAGGAAGAACTTACAGAGGAAACAAAGGATTACTCAGCAATTGCAAATGGTAGTGAGATTATTGTAGATGGAATAACCATTACAGCAGAAACTAAAGCAGATGAAACTCAAGAGGAAGAGGATTTGCCTTTTTAGAACTAAGCAATGTTACGATTAATATGAACAGATGAGTAAATTATTCTATTATTATGGGTCCATGGCCTCGGCAAAGACGCTGAGGCTATTGAGCACAGCCTATAACTTTGAAGAAAAGAATGTACAGATAATGGTTCTGAAGCCAGCACTAGATACTAGGGATGGCGAAGGAATTATACGTTCTAGAGCAGGTCTTGAGCGCAAATGTGTGATGATTGATAAAGACATGAATCTATACAAGGCAATCAAGGCTTATAAAAATGTTTTGGCTGCACAGTTTGAAACACTTAAATGGGTTATCATTGATGAATGCCAATTCCTAACTGAAGACCAAGTTAATCAATTGTCAGATGTGGTTGATTTTCTAGATGTCAGCGTTATGTGTTTTGGTTTGAGAACCGATTTTAAATCACAGCTATTTCCAGGTTCAAAACGTCTTTTTGAGCTTGCTGATGACATTGAAGAGATTAAATCGACTTGTGAATGTGGCGATAGAAAGACATCAATAAACGCAAGATTCGATGAGAATGGAGAAATTGTTACGGAAGGTAGCCAAGTTGAAATTGGTGGAAACGATAGATACAGAGCCATTTGCAGAAAGTGTTGGAAAGATAAGATAAGAGACAAAATTTTTAAAGAGAATGCCGAAATTGAATAATTTTTTAAGAGATATAAGTTATGAAGCAACCAATCAAAAAGAAGGAATTTACAAGACCTAGCATTGCTAGTATAAAAGAGAAACTTAACCTAACAAGAAAGTCTGAGTCAGACCTAGTGAAGTCAGTTGCAGATAAGCCAACGGATTTTATTCCACTACCAGAGGCATTCTCTGATGCAATTAAGTTGCCAGGAATTCCAATGGGTTATCTTACAATCGTAACTGGATGGTCAAATACAGGTAAATCAACTATCAAGAACTGTCTTATTGCATCTTGTATTAATAATGGCATATTGCCTGTCATCTATGAGACAGAGAATAACTTTGATTTCCAATATGCTATAGACTGCGGAATGAAAGCAACTCCAGTTTATGGAGATGTTGATGTTGAAGATGTTGATGAGGAAACTGGTGAGGTCACTTATCATAAGGAGAAGAGAATTATTGACTACGATGGTCCTTTCCTTTATTATGATAGTAAAATTTTAGCAGAAAACTATGGCAACAGAGACCATTCAACAGGTAAGGAGACTAAGGAAAGACGTAAGGTTGCAGTTCTTGAGGATATTGCCTATTCAATGAATGAGATTCTTGATGCACAAGATAGAGGTGATATTCAACAGCCAATATGCTTCATTTGGGATTCAATCGGTTCAATTGGCTCTTATAAGTCATATACAAGTAAGACTGGTAATAACATGTTTGACGCAGGTGCTATTGCACAAGCATTCAACAGCATTATCAATGATAGAATTCCATCTTCAAAGAAGATTAGTGAACCTTATACAAATACATTTTTCTGCGTAAACAAGATTTGGAATGACTCAATGAACTCAATGGGTGGTGTTCCATCAATCGAGTTGAAGGGCGGTAAGACAATGTTCTACGGAGCAAGATTAATCATCCACCTTGGAGGTATTGGTAAAGCAGCTACAAAGAAGCTTGATGCAACTGCAAAGGGTAGTAAGTATCAATATGGTATTACTACTAAGGTAAGAACTACAAAGAATCAGTTGCCTACACCTTGGAATGTTACATATGAAGGTGAAATGTCATGCGTACATAATGGACTAATAAATCCAAATAGACTAGATGAGTATAAGAAAACATATATGAAGGATATTCTAGCTAAGTTGGAGGAAGTCAGTGGAGGACAGCTAAATGCTGATGAATCTGACATCAAGTTCACAGAAGAGGATACTAATGAGTAATGAGACTGAAGTTTAACGATTGGATTGATGAATCTGAATATACTTGGGAAGTAGTACATGACGATACATACTTTGAACCACATTCAGAACAATTCAGATATAGGACATTTGAGGAATGGGCTAGGTATTATGAGCCTATACGAACAATACATTTGGAAGTTCATTTTATAATACATCGCTCAATAGAGCAAATTGAAATGGATTATACCATAAACCCTATGGATGGTATAACAGTAAATAACGCAATAAATCAAGTGGGAGGATAAAATTCTTCTCACTTTTTTTGTTTTTTTTAACTTTTTTTTATATATTTGCAAAAATTAACAATTCATAATAATGGGAAAAATACTTTTAGAATCAAAAATCGTAAACGACAACTTTACGAAATATCTCTATGATAACTATGATATTCAGAATAGAGATATTACAACTACAGAAGTTCCTCTACCATCACATGAAGACATGGAAGAAATGAATTCTAGCCATTGGAATATAATGTTAATATGTGGCAAGAGTGGTAGTGGAAAATCGACAATTTTAAGAGAGATAGGCAATGTTAAACCAATCGAATATGACTATAATAAAGCAGTGATTAGCCAATTCGATGGTTACACTGAAGAAGAAGTATGCGACTTATTGGGGGGCGTAGGACTTTCCTCAGTTCCTACGTGGCTTCGTAAGCCTCAAGAATTATCCAATGGGGAAAGAGCAAGGCTAGACTTATGCAAAGCCATCTATGACGCAGGAAAGGGGCAAATAATCTATGTGGATGAGTTTACTAGCGTTGTGAACAGAGACGTTGCAAAGTCAATGAGCCATGCGCTCCAAAGGTACATAAGACAGAAGGATTTGAAAATAGTTATTGCATCGTGCCATTTTGACATTATTGAATGGTTGCAACCAGATTATGTATTCAATCTCAATCATAGGAATGAAAATGGTGATGTCGAAATGGAAAAAATGGAATATGATGAAAATAAAGACTATTCAGTACATCAGTCTGTCAGAGAAACTGAGGTACTAAGTGAACCAAGAGTAATAAATTAATGCAATGATATAGAAGTTGGTATAAAATAACTTATTTTTTAAGAAAAATCTTTAGGATGTGACCAAGGTTTAATACTCCTTGTGTCTGGCATACCTTTTGATAAAGGATGCTTTATATTAAATTCATCCACTATTTTAATACCATTTTTTTGGCAAAAATCGAGGCATTCTTTATATGTTTTAAACCCTTCGCTTTTAATAGGACGTTCTAGTTGATAGCTATCTTTTATTGGGTTATAATATGCTTTGTTACTATATTTAACAACATATGGGAATCTTCCTTGAAAATCAGTATAATCAAATAACGCAAGATACGTTATTGTAGCAAAACTACCTTCAACAATTTCTATATGATTTGTTTCATTAAGTATTTTGCTTACTGATTCTTTAATAATCTTATGTAAGTCTGATTCAGTTAATCTTATAAGTTTATTCATATTATTTGTGCATTTTCTAATAAATATCAATATAAACAAAAAATTTGTGCCAACTGCTATATTATTGCCTAAATTAAAATAAACATTTAATAAAGATGAAAAATTATGGATGAGAAAGTATTGAAATTAGTTAGAGATTATGTCATTGAACATTTAGACAAATCTGACGAAATGCCTCAGTTTGAGGTTTTTACTGTATGGAAATCTAAGATACTACAAAATTGGAAGTATTTGGCATCAACAACACTACCAGATGGTATGTATTACGAATTAACATATGATGGCGATAAAAAGAGGTGGTATCTTGATGCATATAAGAAATTTGATAACAAGTGTATTGAAGATTGATATATGGACGTACAAGAGGCACTTAGATTACTAGAGTACTATAATAAGTGGAGAAAAGGCGCTGACATTCCAATGCTGCAACCAAAAGTTTTAAGTGAAGTTATTGACACAATCATTAATGAATTTAAAAAATAATTTGTAAATTTTATTTTTTTATTATATATTTGCAGTATGGAGTTAAAAGATATTATTTCATGGAAAAGTGTTGATGAGCTTCCTATGGATAACCCTTTCTATAAGAAGGTATTAATTCTATCTGAGGGTAGACTTAGTGGAAGTACATCACTGTATGTATCTACAGATTATTGGCAAGTATTCTTCGATGAAAGAGACTTTGGAGAAGAACAGTTTTATGACAAAAAAGTAAAATTCAATGACCAATACTATGCCTACGGTAGATTCGGTGAGAGAAAGATACCACTTGATAAGATTAAAGGGTGGATGTTTGCAGACGATTTAATAGGATTATACAATGAAAGAGGATAAGTTACAAGAGCTTAAAGCAAAGTTCATGGAAGAGTTAAAAAACAGACCAAAGGTAGAACCAAAATGGCCTTATGAGATGTTTGGAATTGAATGTGGTGAAGGTTGGAAAGTACTTTATCAACCAGTCATTGACTACATTGACAAGTACAATGAAGACCATGAAGAGAAGATTGAGATTCACCAGATAAAAGAGAAGTTTGGCGGTCTTAGATTCTATACTAATTTCAAAACAGATGCACTTATGGCAATGATTGAGGATGCCGAAGAAAGGTCATATAACGTCTGTGAGTCTTGTGGAAAGCATATTGATAAACCTATCTGTGAAAACCATTGGATTTATGCGGAGTGTGAAGAGTGCCATCAGAAATGGCTTGATAAACGAGCCAAAGCTTTCGAAGCTTATGAAAATAAGGTAAAAGAAAACAAGGCAAAAAGTGAAAGTAATAAAAGTTAATCACAAAAAAGGGCAAAGACCATATATTCAATTAACTGTAAGGAGAGTTGAGCCAAGCGTTTGGAGAAGTATGGGATTCGCAAAGGAACATTATCTAACAGCAGAACTTAACAAATCATGCAAATGCCTACTATTTGAGTGGGATGGAGTACCTATAGGATTCGCTGGAATACTTAACACTCCACGTAAAGGAATACCTTATGGCTGCTCAATATCAAGAATAGTAATATTACCAGATTATCAAGGGTTAGGACTTAGTACAATTATTTTTAATTTCTGTGGAGGTATTGTCAAATCTTTATCTGATGGAGAACATGATTATAGGTTATATATTAAGACAGCACATAGGAAATTCGGTGAAGCACTTGGTAGGAATCCAAATGTAAGAGCTACGATGTTTGATGGGAAAGGAAGGGATAAAAAAGCCATTGAGCACGATAATCACAGATACCGTAACAGATTACAACGTGTTTCATATTGTAAAGAATATGTTGGTGAGCCGATTGACGGATACCAAGACTTGTTAAGGCCAATAAGTGAAATGAGAAAAGAAAAGAAGGGAAATTAATTCTCTTCTTTTTTGTTTTTTAACAATATTTTATATATATTTGCATAAAAATGGTTTTATGAAACAAGTAACAAAGCGCAACAAGAAGGATGAATCATTTTATTCGGTGATTGTAGATGGGAATAACCTATTAAAAATATCTTTAGTTGATAAGACAATGAACAGCAAAGGGGAGGAATATGGTGCTGTTGTGTCTTTTTTGAGAATGTTGGGTAACATTTTAAACAAGAAGGATTTCAATTATTGTATAGTTTGTTTTGATGGAGTTGGGAGTGGAGTATTAAGATGGGAGTACTATAAGGATTACAAGGCTAATAGAGACAAAAATTATAGTCTGCATGACCCTAACATGAGTGATTATGATAGGAAAATACTTGAATACCAGAATAAGGTGTTATCTTACTCTAGGAAGATGAGAGATAAGAAAGAGGATAATGATGATGAGGCTTTTGAAAGAGAAAAGTCTATTATCAATGCAATTCTTGAAGAACTTTGTGTTAGGCAATACGAATATGAGAATGTTGAAGGTGATGATATAATTGCCTATTACGTAAAGAATAAGAAACCGAATGAAAAAGTGGTTATAGTTTCATCAGATAAAGACCTAACGCAGCTAATATCAGATACGGTTATTATATACAATCCTAGAATGAAGGATTTTGTCACAAAGGATAATTCAGTAGAGAAAATAGGTATCACACATGAGAATGTTGTGTTGGAGAAAATACTTTGTGGTGATGCATCCGATAATATAAAAGGAGTTAAGGGTATAGGTGAAACAACATTGATAAAGTTGTTCCCTCAGATAAAAGATACAAAGACCGATTTAAACACCATTATAGAGCGTTCAAAACAGTTGCTTGAAGAGAGAGCACAGAACAAGAAAAAACCTCTCAAATCGCTCGAAAACATTGTTAATGTGGTTACGGATGGATGCCAAGGGGATAGACTTTATGAGATTAACCAAAAAATAATAGATTTATCAGAACCATTATTGACAGATGAAGCTAGGGAGTCGCTTACTGATGAATTATATGGCATAATGGATACTAGCGATAGAGATATAAAGAATGTATATAAGCTCGTAAATGAGTTTGACCTAACAGAATTGACAAACGAAGAGAAATTCAGTAATTTGTTTTCTCCTTTTGGAAGAATTATTATGATGGAAAATAAACGTTTTAGAGAATATGAAGAATTTAAAAAAAATAGTAGAAAGGGCTAAAGTAAATAGGTTGTTGTTAATTGATGATGAACCTAAGATTTATGATACCTATAATCTATTAATAAAATTTAAGAAAGAAAATATAAAAAAATATATAAGGTTAAAGACTTTAATATATTATTTCCCTAGTATTGCCAAGATTGATTCATATTTACTAGAGAGGGCTTTGAATAATCCAGAAACAGTAAGACTTGTGTTAGATGACGGTGAATATTCTTATAAGCCACTAGATGATTTCTACAAGAAAAAGTATGGAACAGAACCGTATTCTGATGAATTTTTGACTATCGAGGAATTTTGTGAGGTATATGGGATTTAAAAAAATTTAATTATTTTTCTATTTTATTTGTATTTTAACATTTTTTTTCATATCTTTGCATTGTGAACGAGATATTTTAACAATATATGTTTAACTTTTAACAATTTATTTTATGGAAATTAATAAGGAAATCAAAGATTACAAAGAAGAGAGATTTGAGTTTACAGTGTTTGTAAATGATAACATCATTTGTAAGAGAAATTTCAGAATCTACAATTTCATTGAAAACAGTATGAATACATTGGAGTTCAAGGAGAAAGTTGATGAAATTGTCGGCATTATTGATGATGATTTGAAGTCAAAGAGTAGAGTTTATACGTGGTATTACTTTAATCCACAATTCCCAGATGATAACGAAGAGTTCATTAAACCACTGATTGAGCCTTGGGCTTGCACTTTCAAGCTTGTAATCTCTGATAACAAACGTGACGTAATCACGAAGATTTGGGATGGATACGCTTATCCGAAGTATATCCGTGAGAAAGTAGACCTCAGTAACAAGAATGTAAAGGTCACAAACAAGGATGGCCAAACCTTTGTATATGATAAGGAGACTTTCTTTAAGGTCAATGCAGACAGGCTCTCATTTGAGCATGAGGTGCTGAAGGGTATGATTATTGATAAGCCAGATGTACTGTTACAAATCACAAAGAAAATATGTGAAGCTTGCTCACCAACAAAGGATGAGATTAAGGACAACAGCCAAAAGGGTTATTTCGACCCACGTGAAAACAATAAGTATCTCAGCAAGTACACTGTCATTGATGAGTACGGCAATGACAAGAAGTTTGAGAAAGCAAATGGCAAAAAGGTGAAGCCAAAGAAGTATTCTTACAGTCTCTATTTAGCTAACAAGAAGATTGAGAGAGATTGGGAACGTGCCGTACAGAAGAAAACAAATAAGTACTTTAAAGACTTATATTAATAATTGAATTAAAAGTGGGTTTTAATGGCTCAGAAAAGAAGTGATTTAGGATATTTAGGTGAAACATTCCAATACCGCCTTACACATGAGTTTATGGAAAATCACACTTTTTTCGAGGATTTGAGCAGTATCATAGACCAAAATATGTTTACTGACCCAAACCTCAAGACATTTGTCGGTGTTATGAAAAACTATTATGAGAGGGAAGGCCATGTTCCCTCTTATGATATGTTAGAAGTTGAATTGCGAGATATTTCACACTCAGATAAAGAGATTGAAACATATCTCGCAATTCTTGAAAAGGTTCGTAACTCAGCAAGTGATGGTGTGGAGAGAACAAGGGAGTTAGCAGAGAAGTTTTTTAAACAGCAGAATATCATTAGGACAGCGAATGAAATTCTAAAGATAGCTGGAAATGGCGATACAAATCAATATGAGGCTTGTGTTGACCTTTTAAATGATGCAATGACAAAAGGAACGCACAATGACTTTGGAGAGGGTTTATTCGACCACATAAATGAAACACTTTCTGACGATTATAGAGTTCCAATCCCAACAGGTATTGGAAAGATTGATGAGGCACTTGAGGGTGGACTTGGTAAAGGTGAGTTAGGCGTAATTATTGGTCCTACATCTTTTGGTAAGACTAGTTTAACGACTGCAATGGCATCCCATGCAGCTTGTAATGGATATAAGGTATTACAGATTGTATTTGAGGATAGAATCAAGCAGATTCAGAGAAAACACCTTGGTCGCATTACAGGTATTGAAGCAAAAGACCTTTCAAAACCAGACGTAATTGACTTGGTTAGGCAGACAATTGATGCTTTTCCTCAGAAAGAAGAATTGGAAAAGAACTTAAGGATTGTTAAATTCCCAAGTGGTGAGAAGACAGCAAGGCAGATTGAAAGGTTCATTAAAAAACTTATAAATAGTGGCTTTAAACCAGATTTAACGATTATTGACTATTTTGAATGTCTTGAGCATGAGCCAGACAAATCATCGTCAAATGAGTTCTCACAAGAGGGTAAGACTATGCGTAGGTTCGAAGCAATGGCTGGTGAACTTGACATGGCGATTTGGATACCGTCTCAAGGAACAAAGGACTCAATCAACTTGGAGTTGGTTACGATGGATAAGATTGGCGGCTCAGTCAAGAAAGCTCAGATTGCTCACGTAATCATGTCTATTGCAAGAACAGTTGACGATATAGCGAATAATAAGGCAACAATTGCGATTTTGAAGAACAGAGCAGGTAAGAGTGGTAAGGTCTTCAATAATGTGGAGTTTAACAATGGCACATGCCGCATTAGTACTGATAATGTGGATGAGTTGGATAGCTTGTTTGAGCTTCAGCAGAAAAAGAAAGATGCATTGTTTGAGACACAGAAAGAAATAGCTAAGAGTCTTACCAAAAAGCACAACTAAATATTCAGAAAGAGATTTTTAACGGTGTAAAAAGGGGTAAAAATTTTACTTAAAAATATTTTTCATCTAGACATATTTGGTTATCAGAGGTTTATAATTTTGGTAGCCAAATTTTTTATTTTTTAGTGAATTTTTGCTTGATTTTCATATATTTATTCTTACATCTAGATTGTTAAAAATAAAGGTTAACCGACTAAGTATTAAAATAATAAAATTAAAAAAGTTTTGCTTTAATGGAAGTAAGAAAATGTGATGGCTCGTTTGAGGAGTTTAACCCAACTAAGGTAAAAAAAGGGATTCAAGAAGCTTATACAATGGCTGGAGAAAAGAAAAATAGCGAGCAAATAAGCGAAGTTCTTGAGGAAGTTTGCAACAGTGTATATGATGGAATTACAACACAAGAAATAAGGCGTATTATAGAAAATAGACTAGTAAAAAAGAATTTCAAGGCTGGTCGTCAATATATTCTTTATTGGGCTAAAAAAGAAGCGGTAAATCAATTTGTAATAGACAAAGAAAAATTTATTGCCAAATATAAAAAATCAAATAACAATGCAGATGCTACCGTAGATGACAATTCAAATACCAATGGGAAAAATATAAGTTTAATTAATGCAGAGATACACAAATCTGATAACATACTTGTGAGTAGGGGTATGGTTACTAGAAAGCTTAATGAATTATACCCTTCTTTTAACAGTAGAAATTACATAAAAGACTTAGAAAGTCATATTATATATAAACACGATGAATCTTCCTTTGCTGGTGCGATTGCTCCATATTGCTGTTCAATTTCAATGTATCCATTCCTTATAAATGGAATTGAAAACGTTGGAGGTCTGTCCGCTGCCCCTAAAAATATAGATTCTTTTTGCGGAATGTACTGTAACTTACTTTTTGTGGTTGCTTCTCAATTCGCTGGTGCTGTCGCAACTCCAGAATTCCTTATGTATTTTGATTATTTCGCAAGAAAAGAATGGGGTGATGATTACTATAAACACGTAGAAGAAGAAATTAGTTGTGGAAGCGTCAAACGAATAAAGACAATAAAATCGCAAATACACCAATATTTTCAACAAATAATATATACAGCAAATCAACCAGCATCTAGTCGTAATGGTCAATCTTGTTTTTTAAATTTCTCTTATTTTGATAAACCATTTTTTGATGCCATGTTTGAAAATTTTTATTTTCCAGACGGAACTAAACCTTTATGGGATAGTTTAAATTGGCTGCAAAAAGATTTTATGATGTGGTTTAATGAGGAAAGACTTAGGTGTTTACTTACATTCCCAGTTGAATCTTTTGCGTTAATATACAAAGATGGCAAGTTTGAAGATGAAGAAAATGCGAAATTTGTCGCAGATGAGTTGGCGAGAGGACATTCGTTTTTCATTTACATTTCAGATACAGCAGATAGTTTAAGTTCATGCTGCCGTTTGAAAAATAAAATACAAACAAATGAGTTTAGTTTTACTAATGGCAATATCGGTGTCGAAACTGGTAGCAAATCAGTAATAACACTTAATCTTAATCGAATAACGCAAAATTTCTGTAAAAAAGAATTCGGTAATAGACCAATGTTCAAAAATTTTACAGAAGAAAATTTAGAGAATTTCAGAAAACATATTGTTAGAATATTGGAAAGGGTATATAAATACCACAATGCATACAATGAGTTGTTGTGGGATATGTATAATGCAGACCTATTACCAGTGTATAAAGCTGGATTTATTGATTTGAATAAACAATATTTAACAATTGGCATTAATGGGTTAAACCAAGCTGCTGAATTTTTGGGGTTAAAATGTAGTAAAAATAAACTATATAGTGATTTTTGCCGATTTGTTTTTGGAATAATAAAAAACGAAAACGAAAAGCATAAAACAAAGAAAACGACATTTAACACAGAACAAGTACCAGCGGAATCTTTAGCTGTTAAAAACTATAACTGGGACAAAGAAGACGGATATTGGGTACCAGAAGATACAAATCTTTATGCTAGCTACATATTTAAGCCAAATGAAGATGATAGTGTTTTGGATAAATTATATATGATGGGTAAAGAATTTGCAACAGACCAACTAGATGGCGGTGCAGCGGCTCACATAAATCTTAATGAACATCTTTCTAGTAAACAATATTTTATGCTATTGGAATATTCGGCTAAAGTTGGGTGTTCATATTGGACAGTGAACGTCCCTAATGCAAAGTGTGAATGCGGATTCATAACTAAACACCCAATAACAGAATGCCCTAAATGCGGTAGCAAAAACATTGAATACTACGATAGAGTTATAGGCTATCTTACAAAAATAGATAACTGGTCAGAAGGTAGAAGAATAGAACAGAAAAATAGAAAATATTTAAAAGAGAACCAAATAGGAGATTAAAAAAAGAGCGTTTGATACGCTCTTTTTCCTTCTTATTGATATTTATTATTAAAGGTTTAAGTATGAAAGGAATAAAACAAGAGGTCAAAGATGTTGATGCTTTAGTAAAGATGTTTAACGAGTGCATCCCAGTTAACACTATTGCAGAAACGTTTGGTATTGGGCGTAAAGCTGTTGACAGAAAAATAAAAGAGCTTGGCTTGGTTAGACCAAAATCTATGATGACTAGGGAACAATATGATGATAGTAAAGATGAACAAATTATTAGTTTATACAATTCTGGAAAAAGTCCAAACGACATCGCCAAAATAGTTGGGCTATCTAGATGTGGGGTGAAAAACCATTTAAAGCATTGTGGTATTGAACTTAGAGGAATTTCTGAAGGGTTGTTTTCATATAATAATAAAGAATTCCCAGAAGAGCTTAGAAACTATGAAACGTTGTATGATTTATATGTAGTTCAAAAATTATCTAAAAAAGATATTGCTGAAACATTTAACGTAGCCCCAAGCGTTGTCAATAGATGCTTAAAAGAAAATAACATACACGTGAGAGGAAGCTCTGAAGCTAAGTTTGGGCTAATGGTTGGTGATAAACATCCAAACTGGAAAGGTGGTAGGGCTAATCTATATGTGAGGTTAAGAGAATTTTTTAAAGTCCATCAAGTACAAAAAGTACTTGAGAGAGATAATTATGAATGCCAAATGTGTGGGAGCAAATATGGCTTACAAGTACACCATATAAAACATTTTAAAGATATTTTTGAAGAAATATTATTAGAAAATAAAGATTTTAAAAATAATGAAGACGAGCTTTATAAGATAATTACAAATGATAAAAGATTTAATGATTTAGATAATCTTGTTACATATTGCAAAGAATGTCATTTATTTAAAGTTCATAAATATAAAAAACATAAAAATTATGGTAGAAATATATAGAAAAGTAGGTTGGAAGCTTAACCCTAACGATAGGGTTGTAAACGCAATCTTGAGAAGATGTGAAAAGTGTGATGGATTATGCCCTTGTACACACGATTCTGAGGATTATGAAGGCAAGGATTTACATTGTCCATGTACTGATTACAGATTAAAAGATGTATGCGAATGTGGATTATATGTATTAGATGAAACAAAAATGCCAAAAATAAAAATATAAGATTTATGGTAAAATATTATAATGCAATGGTGGTATTTGAGGAAATACCAGATGAGATTACTTTAGCAATCAATATCACGAACTGCCCTTGTCATTGTAAGGGATGCCATTCAGAATTTTTATGGGAAGATAAAGGGATTTCACTAACTACAGAAGAGTTAGATAGACTTATTGAGAAAAATGATGGAATAACGACTGTTTGTTTTATGGGTGGTGATGCAGAGCCGCAAACGATACATGAATTGGCAGAATATGTGCATGAGAATAAACATCTAAAGGTTGGGTGGTATAGTGGAAGAGATACATATTATAAAAGTATCAATTTCCATTATTTCGATTACATTAAGTTAGGACATTACGATGAGGAATTGGGCGGTTTGAATAAAAAGACCACAAATCAAAGACTTTATAAACTGAAACATAAGATTTTTGAGAGCGAGGGTGTTGAACAGATTGATTTTGAGGATATAACAAGTAAGTTTTGGAAATAAGGTACTATTTAGGTAGTACCTTTTTTTGTTATCTAATATTTATAGTAAATAAATAAATTACTATGGTATTAACAGAAGATGTAAAGGCACTGTTTAGAACAGTTAGAACGATGTTAGGCGCTCCAGTGAGAAATGTGCAGCTTGAAGATGAACAATTATGTGATTTATTGGATGTTGCCATTGGTGACTATGCTGAGAAGGTTCAGAACTGGGTCATTGAAACACAGTGGCTAAACTTACAAAATACAAGTCAAATACAATTTCAAAATGCTAGTGAACTAGCATATGCAATGACTGTTCGCACAATGGATTGGTCTCGTGATTTCTCGTATTGGTTCTCTCGTGAAGTAGGATTGCAACAGAGAGGTCATTATGAGTTGAAGAAAGATTTTTTCCAAGTTGAAAGAGGAAAACAAGTATATGTAATCCCAGCAGGCAGAGAGATTAATCGTGTTATGTATGTAACGCCATCTACAACCAAAGCAGCTTTATATGGAAATCTAGGAACATTGGACACTGGTATTGGAGGTGGTTTTGGACAGTATGGAAACATGGGTAATGGTATGGGAATCACTGGTTTTTATGTTGGTTCTGCATATGATACTGCCCTTATGTCTGCTGACCTTAAATATAAAAACTCATTATTAAGAGGTGACTTAGCATATCAAGTCACAGCAGGCCCAGAAGGAACTCATCTTGTGCATTTGCTTTCAGTTCCAGGTTCTCCTAATATGGTTGGCGGCATTGCTGCTGATGATACTTGGGGGTGGAATAAGTATGCTAGCTGTTATGTATGGTATACATATTATGACGTTGCTAGCGGCTCTGAAGATGATATTGAACAATGTATGTTGGAAAATAAAGATGATATAATCATTACACCAGACCAAGTTCCATTAGACAAGATGAGGTATGAATTAATGAATAATCCATCACAACAAATAATAAGGCGTTTATTGGTTGCAGAGGCTAAAATTTTGCTTGGTATCATAAGGGGTACATATAGTGGCGCTGTTAAGATACCAGAGGCTGAAATGCAGATGGATTACAACATGCTTCTTGAGCAAGGTAAGTCTGAGAAAGAGACAGTTTTAAATGAATTAAAAGAGCGTTTAGACAGAATGACCCCTTGGAATCTTATGGAAAAACAAGCCACGATGAATGACCAATTGATTAAGGTTTTGAAAAATAAGCCGTTAGGGTTTTACGTTAGGTAAAGATAAAAATTAAGGCTGAGAAGAATATCTCAGCCTTTCTTGTTTTTTGTTTTTCTTTGTTTATCAATTTTTGCGGATAAATTTGCTAGGAATTTTTGATTTTTTGGCGAATTATATGAAGCATACTCTTTTTCAGTAATCCATCCGTTTTCGTATAATTTTTCAATGACCTTTTCGATTTCATCTTTTTTGAAAAGATTTTTAAAACCGTTTGCTGCAACCAATCCATGATATTTTACATATATTGTATAAGGTTTTCCAGTTTCATTTTTGGCAAAGCATACACCGCATTGGTCACAATGTGTTTCGCCTCTACTACAAGGGCATTTATAGAAATATTTTCCATTAACCATACCTAATACTGGTTGTCTATCTTTAACAGTATCCCCACCTTCTAGGCTGTTATAAAATTTATCACCTACAGCTTTAAACATTCTTGGTTCAGCCTTACCTAAATTAATCCCTTCGTGCGAAGGATTTATTGCCATTTTATCAGAAACTTGTGAAAAATCTAGATTTCTTGCCGTATATGCATGTGTGTTTATACCATATTTTTTTTTTGATTTTATCAGCGAATTTAGCCCAAAGGTTTACAGCAAGTTGGCATTGGAAATCACCAGTTTCGTTTATTCTTACATCTGTTATTTTATTTTCAGATTGTTGTATTCTCAAAAAATTTTTTTCTTCATCTGTTAAATCTCTACCTAGTCTAATTTTCATTTTTGCATATTCTTTTTTATATAAGTTTTCAGAATATGCGTTACCCAATTGTATATAGGTTTCAATTAAGCTGAAATAGTCTCTCATTGGCTTTTTATTGCCGTGTTGGTATTGTTGCAGCATTTGAGTATGCATCAAGTCAGTTTTCCACCTATTAGTAAGAACGCTAGATTTGTCTTTTGAAGAATATTGATTTTCAGCTCTTTGCGCATAGCAAGCACCGTTTGTAATTGTGCATAATCCTAAATAATATGAAGGGCACATTAATGAAGATGACATGTTAATAATAAGAACGCTAGATGGTAGTTTATCATTGCCAGCATTACAGATGTTCCTAGGAACACTCATGAATTCTTCACCCATTGATTTGGCTTTTTCTATTGTAATGTCATAGATTTTTTCGCTGAGTTCACCAAATACTTCATCTTGCAACATTTTCTGTTTTCTATCAATTGCAGCCCAAATAGCTTTAATATTGTCTTCAGTGGCTGTTTTCCTATTATATGCAACGTTCTCAGCCTCAAGTATTATAAGATTTTTGTATTGCTCGTTTGTTATGTTTACTTTCATAATAATTCTTATTTATAATATATAAATATAATGTATAGCGATTAAATAACATATAAAAAATGTTAATTTTTAACTAAAAAATTTGGTGGTTTCAAAAATTTTTCGTATCTTTGCATCAACAAACGATAAATTGTTTAGAAAATGAAGAAGTTTTTAGTGTTTATGACTGCAATGATGATGTTTTCGGCATCATACGCAGATGAAATTGTTTCAGACGAGATTGACAATGATTCACTCATTACTCAGAATCTCGATGAGTTGACCGTTACATCTTTCTATCGCACAGCAACCACTCTTGGTTCTGTTGTTGATTCAAAGTCTCTCATTAAAGCTAACTATGGCCAGGAGCCTTCTTGGCTGTTTGCTAAGATGCCATCAATCTTCGCATTCAGTGATAACGGTACTGATTTTGGATATGGCTATTTCCGTATTCGTGGTCTTGACCAAACTAGAATCAATGTGACCCTTGATGGTATGCCTTGGAATGAGGCAGAGGATTTTGGTTGCTATTTTGCTAATAGTCTTGACATTATGGCAGATGCAAGCTCAATTAGTGTAGGGCGAGGCACTAGTACATACAATCCAGGTACGTCAAGCTATGGTGGAAGTGTAAACATTGAGTCAACCAATCTTTTGAAAGATACCACATCGTATGTTGACTTTGGAGGCGGCAGCTTTAATACCTATAAGAGTTCTGTAAGTTTCAATAGTGGACTCATGGGTAAATGGGCATTCCATGCACGTTTAACTCAGTCGCAGACGGACGGTTATAAGGAGCATAGTTCTAACAACTCTAAGTCAATCGGATTGAAGCTTGGTTATTTCATCAACGATAAGTCATCAATTGACCTCCTTTCCATCACTGGCTATCATCGCAATGGACAAGGTTATATTGGCTCTACATTGGAGGAATTGTCAAATAATCGTAAGGACAATGGTTGTAGTGAGTTAGAGGATGATAATTTCTTTCAGACTGTCAACAAGATTCAGTACAATAGTTGGCTGAGTGATAAGGTGTTGTTCACATCTTCACTTTATTGGAATATGCTGTTAGGAGAGTATCGTTTTGACCTCGACAATTATCTCTATAAGATTTGTGGAGATAGTGAGACCAAGACTGGTATGCTCTATAACTACGGACTGAAGCAGCACATGTACGGTGGCAATGCAGCAGCACGATATTATTTCAACAAGGGTAATGTAACGTTTGGAACTAATATATATAAGTTTGAGCGTGAGCATTACATGGATGACCGCAATATTGATAAGGCACGTAACATAGACCCCTCTGAGTATTACGACAATCGTGGGCATAAGTTCGATTTTGAGGTGTTTGCCAATTTGAAGAAGGAGTTTGGCAACCTCACAACATCAATCAATGCTCAGTATCGCCACGTAAACTTTTGGTATCGTGACTTGCTTGACCCAAGTGTAGTATATGACGAGAATACCAAGTGGAATTTCCTTAACTTTGGCGCAAGTGCCGAGTACAAGTTCAATAGTCATAATGAGCTTTATCTGAAGTATGCACGTGCTCACCGTGAACCTACACGAACTGATATGTTTGGTGGAAACGAGTGGTATACTGGAGAGCTTACAACTACAGATGCAGAGATTTCCAATGACATTGAATTGGGTTGGAATGTAGCAACGAAGAAGTTGAACATGAACCTCAACCTTTTTGCAATGCTGTTTGAGAACGAGAGAGCACTGACAGGTACAATCGGTCTGAATGGACTCCCAGAACATGAAAAGGCTGACAATAGTCACCGTATCGGTATTGAGTTCTATGCTGACTATGAGCCGTTCAATGGATTTCACCTCATTAACAATTCGTCACTGTCTAACAACAAGGTAGAGACCGCTACGTTTGGCAAGAAGAGCCATGTAATGACTCCTAACTGCACGTTTAGGCAGAATGCTGAGTATCGTGGCAAGAACTATTCAGTAGGTCTTGAATACAGCTATCGCAATCATATGTATATTGATGCGGCAAATGAGTATTCAGTACCTGACGCATGGCAGCTTAATCTCTATGGTAGTTATAGCATTAGCAAGTATATCTTGAGTGCTCATATAAACAACATTACCAATAGGGATAACCTTCAGACAGGTATTCTTACCAACACAAACGAGCCTCGTTACATGGTGGACATTCCCATCAGTTTCTATGCATCGGTTAAGTATGTATTCTAAGGAATATTAAATAAAGTTAAAAATTGGGTTAGTTTTTTGCTAATCCAATTTTTTTTCGTACCTTTGCAGCAGAAAGTAAAAATCAATCAATATGTACAAGACATTTAAAGACGCTTGGGAAAAAACCAAGAAAAAGTATGAGTACGGAAAACAGTATATTGACCTAGAAACAGACCAATATATTGTTATTTGTCCTTTCATTCCTCACATTCTACGTGAGCTTAATGATGAATTGGAAAGGGATGAGTCTAAGTTCCATATGTGCCACTGTCTTTGTTATTCGTTTGAGGCATTTTCGATGTGGTACAGAGTCTTATATAAGGATGGACGTGTAAAGACATTCTTTATCCGCAAGGACATCAATCTAGGGGTTGATTATCATAAGCAGCCTCTTACTGCTGAGTTCACTGGATGGGTAGATTTCTCTAATAAGGATTTCCTTTATTTCACCCACCTTGTAAATAATCATGCTGCCACTGGATATTATGGTGATGGTAATGAATTTGCTTGCGAGAAGTGTGCTTGTAGTGATAGAATTGACGAAAGCTGCAAGTGCGAGGTTAACGAGGTTAATCATGCGGTGCATGAGATTTTTGACGAGTTGTTTAATCTTTATGACTTGTACGCTGACAAGTTGGAAGATACGTTACATAACTTTTTAGATTTGCATTATGACTAAAATAGGAATTTGTTTCGGTGGATATTGCCCAATGCATAGAGGACACCTTGACGCAATTATGAGGGCTAAGAAAGAAAATGACAAGTGTTTTGTCATTGTCTGTGGTTATGACAATGAGGAACGTGCTGGAAACATCAACATGACCCTCAAAGAGCGTACTGCCATTGTGCGTAAGATATTTGCCAATGACGAGATTATCAACGTCTTGTCAATCAACGACACACAGCTTGGTATTGACGAATCCATGTGCGATAAGAATTGGGTTATATGGCAAGAGAAAGTTAAGGAACTAGTTGGGTTTGATAAGTATGACTTGTATACTAACTACACTTGGTATGTTGCAGAGCCTTATTATAAGGAAATGCTTGAGAAGCATAACTTACTCAATGCACGTACAATTTTGATTGACAAGGTGGTGCCAGTTAGTGGAACTTACATTCGTCAGAATCCTATCAAGTATTGGAAGTACATCGTAAGGGAGTATCGCAATAACCTCTGTCATAATATCCTTATCACTGGTACTGCTTCTGAGGGTAAGACCACATTGGTACGTGATATTTCAACGTATTTCGGTATTCAGCACTCAGAAGAGTTTGGGCGTGATGACTTGCTCAATAAGGGTAAGGTTGATACAGACCTCACAGCAGACGATTTCGTTGATTTCCTCGTAGGACAGAGCCTAGACATGCGTAAGAGGGTATTCAATAATGACAATGGCGTGTTTATTTCAGACACGGATAACCTTGTTACATTGATGTATGCACTTGCGTATGTGGATGACCCTAATGTTCCCATCACAAAGGAGGAATATGAGAATAAGGTATTGCCAGTTGCAAAGTCTCTTGAAGGTCGTGTTAAGTGGGATAAGATTTTCTTGCTGCCACCAAAGAACAAGTTTGTTGATGATGGTAGCCGCTACATGAAGCAAGCATCCATTGACGAGCGTATAGCCAATTTTAACAAGCTTACAGAGCTTTTGAAGCAGTTTGGTTTGTGGGATAAGGTAGAGATACTTGATGGAAGTTTCTTGACCAATTTCAACAGAGTTAAAGATTATATCAATTCGGTATATGACGAATAATAGACTATCTGATGTTATAGCACTAGAAAGCGGAAATAGTTTTAACCTCACTAGGTTTGGACTGATATTCATGCTTGTTGGTTTGCTCACGCAAGGCTTTGTAGGGTTAGTAATGGGTGGCACTAAGCTATCACTTGCTAGTGGTATGCTTGGTGTTATCTCAGTTGTTTTATGCAGCCAAAAGAAGATTTCGTTCTATGTATTTGGCTTTGCCCAGCTCATTACATATGTGATATTATGTTTGCAGCAGAATTTATATGGGGAGATTGCAGAAAACATATTTTACTTTGTTACTATGCTATATGGTATGCTCCATTGGAATAGTCATTACAATAACGAATCCTTAGAGGTGAAAACACGTCACCTCACAGCAAAACAAAACGTATTGGTGTTTGTGGCAACTGCATTAGCATCTGTAGCATTGTTTGATGGCTTACTGATAACCAATGATACTCAGCCATTTATGGATGCAGTTACAACGGTTCCTGCATTCGTGGCTCAAATCCTTATGATATTTAGGTTTAAGGAGAGTTGGTTCTATTGGTTGATAATTGACCTTGGTAGTATCATCATGTGGGCAATAGCTGGCGATTGGTGTATGGTCGCTCAGTTTGTATTTTGGACTGCCAATTGTGTTTACGGATATTATATGTGGAATAAAGATGATAAAGTATAACGTCAATATTTGTGACCAAATAGAAAGTGAGTTGCAAGTTCATTTCACGAAGAAATGCCCAAATAACTGTCCATTCTGTGTGGATGCACTCAACAAAGGCTTACATAATGTAGGTATTAAACCAGACGTTATGTCGATTTTTCAGCGAATTTCTGAGCATAAGGACGAAGTTAAGTCAGTTGGTATCAGTGGTGGTGAGCCAATGATTTATATGGCTGAACTTTTGAAGCTAGTAAAACTCGTTAAGAATAACACAAAATTAAAGGTGTATATCATTACGTCTTTACCTTATGCTGCATATAAGCACAGAGAGGAACTATTTGAAATTATAGACCTTTGCGATGGTATTTCAATATCTCCCCAGCACTATGACGAGGAAGTTGCTGACAAGATTAGGGGTCACAAGTCACTCTATGATAGGCAGAAATTCTATGCAGAGTTACCTCATAAAGAGAAGATTACCATGAATATTAACATGGTTAAGCCTTTCCTTTACACAAAGGAAGAGATATGCCGTTGCATTGAGCATTACAATAAGCTAGGATTTAAGAGCATCAAGCTTGCTGAATTGTTTGATAGGGATGATATGTATGTATCATTCGAGGATGCATTTGGCATAAAGCTGAAGTCACCTTTTGCTCATGGGTGTAAGACTGAGTTCGACATTACGCCTTGGATTCCATCGTTTGATGGGAAATTCGTTCTGAAGCGTGTTTGCTTCTTGGTATGTAAGTTACGCCATGCAACACTTTCCGACACGTTTAAGGCGGCTACAAGAGCCTTATTTGCGAAGAAATACAGCTTTGGAGTAATATATGAGGACGGAAGTTTGCATCCTTATTGGATATAATTTGGAATTCTCAGATTTTTTTTATATATTTGCATAAAGTATATAGAATATGAAGAAATTGTTTATTTTATCCGAAAAGGAACTATCAGATATAGTTAAGGCTAGAGTTCAAGGAATGGTTGATTCGTTGACTGATTCAATCGTTAGGGAGATTGCTAGGAAAAACAACCTAAACAAGATGCAATACTTGTGGCAAGAGAACAATTTGGGTTGCTCTTCATGTGGTTCTTCTAGTGATGGCGGCTGCGGTTCTTCATCATCTTACAGCTACAATGATAGGTGTGGCGGTGGAGGTGGTGGCTGCGGCAGTAGTAATGGTAGGTGTTAAATAGTAGGTTATATTTTGTAAATTAAGCGAGAGTTGTGCGACTCTCGCTTTTTTTTGTTTATATTATCCCCAAAAATTTTATATTTTATAATACTTATAGAGAAATAATTTTGATATGGCAAAAAGACAATATTTCGGTATAAAATACCCTTTTACATCTGATGGCTTTCAAAAATTTTTTGTAGATGTGAATGAATCTACGAAAGAAAAGGTTAGAAGCCAGCTTATGCATATTGTGTTTACCCCTAAAGGACAGAGAATTAGGAATCCAGAGTTCGGTACAGACCTTATTAAGTTCATATTTGAGCCTAATGATTCTACTACTTGGGAAGCTGTTAAAAATGAAGTAAGTGAATCAGTAAAAAGGTGGGCAACCAATATAATAATTAACAACATACAGATAGTAAAAAACGAAAACGATGAATCAGAAATATACGTTAGATTAGACTATAGTGTTTCTGAGGGAAATAAAGTAACAAATGACAGTATAGTAGTTCAAGTATAATGGAAAAGAAGATTAATTATTTAAGTAGAGATTTTGCTGATATAAAGGAAGAATTAATTAAATTCAGTAACACATATTATCCTGAACTTGCTGATGATTTTAATGACTCTAGTGTTGGTGCTTGGTTTATTGACCTTGTAGCTGCTGTTGGTGATGACCTTAGTTATCACACAGACCGCATGTACCAAGAGACCAATATCGACAGTGCAAACTTAAAGAGTAGTGTATTAAATCAAGCAAGAGCAAATGGTTTGAAGATTCCAGGAAAGAAATCTTCAATCTGCGAGGTTGAAATTAGCTGTGTGCTCCCAACAAGTAGTGAGGGTATACACTTACCTGACTGGAATTATGCTCCAATTCTCCAGAGTACTAGTATAGTATCAGCAGGAGATTATAATTATCAGCTTACCGAAGATGTGAATTTTGCCGAACAATTCAATAAAGATGGTTTCTCAAACAGAAAAATGACTCCAGCAAGAGACGGTAACGGTAGCATTACTGGTTATAACGTCTCTAAGTCAACAATTGTAATAAATGGTATTACAAAGATATATAAGAAAGTTATATATCATACTGATTTAAAGCCATTTATGGAGGTGGTATTACCTGAAGCCAATGTAATGAACGTAGAATCAATCATCTTTAAGGAAACTACGGATTTCAACACTAATCCTAGTACATATGAATATTATATAGACGAGGAACAATATAGAATTGGTAGCGAATCTGTTATGACATATCGTTTCTTCGAGTGTGATTCACTTGCAGACCAGTGGAGGTTTGGAACTGAGGCAAATATTGACCAATATGTTATAAATGATATATACAATCCCCATTTATATGACGATTATTACGAAATTGTGAAGGATGAGAAACCGATGAGGTTAAAACTGCTAGAACTAGCCGTTATTATCGTGGAAAATGGAAACCACTTACACAAAAATTCATTACAGAATTTACCGATAACGGATATTTGAAGATTATATTCGGTGCAGGAAACACCTATGGTGATGTTCCTAGTGGATATACAACATATGGTGAATATATCGCAGCTAGACAAATCAATAACGATATGCTAGGTGTTATCCCAAAGGAAGGTTGGACTATGTATGTTCTTTATAGAGTTGGAGGTGGTATATCAACAAACCTCGGTCCAGGTGCTATTAATAAAATAACATTAGCCAATATTGATTGGGGTGGTAACACTGGAAATACTGATGGCTCTGTAAGAGGTAAGGTTATAACTTCATTCGAGGTAACTAACTTATCAACTGCGGTTGCAGGTAAAGATGAGCCATCTACTGAAGAGATAAAGGCACTTATGAAATATAATATGGGTGCTCAAAACCGTGCTGTCACTGTTAAGGATTATAGAGTTAAGCTTATGCAGATGCCACCTAAGTATGGTGCTCCATTCAGAAATACAGTTATTGAAGCCAATAACAAAATTGAAATGGATTTCTTGGGTATAAATGCTTTAGGGCAGCTTGATTCTGCGCTTCCTCAGACGCTTGTAGAGAATGTCATAGAGTATATGTCCAACTATAAGCAAATAAACGATTACATCGAGATTAAAAGCGGTAGAATCTATAACATTGGATTGGGTATAGATGTGTTCATTGACAAGAACTATAACCCAGCAAATGTTATTACTAATATCATCAATTCTGTTAAGGAGTATTTCAGCGTAAATAATCACGAAATGGGTGATGACATCTTCTTGGGAGATTTGGAGAAAGAAATTACATTACTTGATGGTGTTGTTAGTTTGATTGACTTGAGGGTATATAAGATATGGAACGGTAGATATTCACCAGATAAGTGTCCATTGCCACCATTGGTTCCTGAAGGAGTTTGTGAACCTTCTCCAGCGCAACCATTTAATACACCTGATGGTTCGTTGTCAGAACAGATTGACCTAATGGCAGTTGACAAAGTGCTATACGGAGACTATAATTCAATGTATGAGATTAAGAATCCTAGCCAAAACATTCAAATTAAATGTAAAATGAAGTAATTATTTCATACATAATAATATTTATATTAAAAATAAAGTATGAAAAAATTAACAACTGAAAAATTTATTGAAAAAGCTAGAAAAGTTCATGGTAATAAATATGACTATTCCAAAGTAGAATATAAAAATGCGCATACAAAGGTTTGTATAATATGTCCTATACATGGAGAATTTTGGCAAATACCAAATGACCATTTAAATGGTAGTGGTTGCCCAAAATGCAAAATCAATAAAATTATATCCATAAAAAAAATGGATGAAAAAAAATTTATTGAAAAATCTAAAAAAATTCATGGTGATAAGTATGATTATTCAAAAGTAGAATACATAAACAGTAAAACTAAGGTATGTATAATATGCCCTATACATGGAGAATTTTGGCAAAAGCCTAATAATCATTTAAGGGGTCAAGGATGCCTAAAATGTGGATGTAAAGTATATGACACAAATACCTTTATATCAGAGGCTTGTAAAATTCATGGCGATAAATATGATTATTCAAAAGTAGAATATAAAGGAGCAACAACGAAAGTATGCATAATATGCCCAGAACATGGTGAGTTTTGGCAGAAGCCTAATTACCATATAAATAATAAATCTGGTTGTCCAAGTTGTTCTCAAAGTCATTTGGAAAATGATACTTACTCATTTTTGAAGAATAAGGAAATTATATTTGAGCAACAAAAAAAATTTAATTGGCTAGGGTTAATGAGATTAGATTTTTATTTACCAGAATATAATATTGCAATTGAATGCCAAGGAATACAGCATTATCAGCCAATAGAGTTTTTTGGTGGTAAGAAAGCATATAACGATTTGATTAGAAGAGATAAACTTAAAAAACAATTATGCGAAGAGCATAATATAAAAATGATTTATGTTGATAACAGCACGGATTTTAATAAACTAAAATTAAGATAAAAAATTAAATAGTGTTATGGCTTGCAATTGTAAGAAAAAAATTATTTTGGAAGATACCTATGGCGAAATTGAAAATGAAAATCTTTTTCAAAGATTGTATAGGTACATGTGGCGGCTTATTATGTTTCCAATCATACTGCTCTTAGCATGTATAATAGTTCCAATATTGATATTTTCAATAGTATACCAAATGGTTTTCAAAAAGAATATAAAAATTGTTCCACCTAAGTTTTTAGGAAAATATATGAAATAAACAATGGATAAAAGTTACAGAATACACACAAATATAGCAGAAGACACTCTGTTACAAGTTAACATGGAGCAAGACTTCGATTTCCTTGAGGTTTTGTCACTGAAACTTAGACAGAAGGATGCTTATAGATTACACTCTTCCAATTATGGCGTTATAATTGGAAGGGTTCTTGCTAACGATGCGTTTGGCATTCCAAATGCAAAACTTTCAATATTCATTGAGAGAGACGAGAATGACCCTTCTGATATGGAGTTTATCTATCCATACAAAGAGGTTACAACAAAGGATAAAGATGGTAGAAGATACAATATTCTACCAGATTATAGTGATGATGATTGTTATAGAGTTGTTGGAACATTCCCAAATAAGCGATTGATGCTAGATGATGACACGTATCTAGAGGTATACGACAAATATTGGAAATACACAACAGTCACTAATAACGCAGGTGACTATATGATATTTGGTGTACCTACTGGTAGTGTTACAGTTCATGTAGACATAGACTTGTCTGACATCGGTGTGCTTTCTCAAAAACCACGTGATTTTGAGTATAAGGGTTATAATCTATCAATGTTTGATAGCCCTAACCAGTTTAAGGAAAGTACCAATCTAGATAACCTTGCTCAGTTATTTTCACAGAATCGAAGCGTGTTTGTTTATCCTTTCTGGGGTGATGCCGATAATGGTGTTGCCTCAATAACTCGTGCTGATATTCAGATACAGTATAAGTTCGAACCTACTTGTGTATTCATGGGTTCAATTGTATCTGATAATGAAGGACACGCAATAGGCCATAAATGCGCGCCAGATATTGAAAATGGTATGAACAACCAACTTGTAGCTGGTAACGGAACAATTGAAATGATTCGTAAAACCACCGATGGTTTGGTTGAGGAATACCAGATTCAAGGTAATCAGTTGATTGACGAAAACGGTGTATGGTGTTACCAGATTCCAATGAACCTAGACTACATAGGCACTGACGAATACGGTAACATTGTTCCTACAGATAACCCTAATAAGGGTATTCCTACTAGAACACAAGTTAGATTTAGATTCAGTAAGAATGAGACCAATGATGAAGGTTTCTCAAGGCATACTGCAAAGTACCTAGTTCCAATGAATCCAATATTCAGCGAAGAACAAACAAATGTCGTTAATATGGATGAAGGAAATGGCGGTAGGGGTGCTAGACTTCCTGGTGAAATACCTGTAATCACAGATAGAGGCGTTGACATTGAGAAAATGTATACATTTGGCTCTGCAACTCCACTACACTGTTTCCGTGACCTTTATTGGAACAATGTATATAGTGTTAAGAACTACATACCAAAGACACAAGTAGCACATAGAGCTTATTCTAAAAACTATGGGGCATTGAAAGGTTCTAACCTAGCAGAAGACCAAAATCCTATACCATTTAATAAGCTTAGAATTGATTTACCATTCTTATATATGGTTGTGTGTTTGATATTCACCATGATTGTATATATAGTTTGGTTTATTAACTCATTTATTATATGTACTATTGATACAATTATTGGTATTCTAAACACATTACATAACCTTAAAATTCCTGTAATTAAAGTAAGACCATTTAGATGGATACCAGCTATACCATATATAGGCTGTATTGTACTTTCAGCAGGTATTAGTGAGGGTAATGTGGCTTATTATCCAGGTTGTTGGTGTGATAGCGGTCTTGATGCATCTAGTTGTCCAGATGAAATGGAAGGAAACTGCGAAAAGAGTAGAAGTACTCAAAACCTTTTAGATAAAATTCAGAGAAATCTTGCACAAGAGTTCAAGATTATAAAACTAGACCTTTACCAAGACTGGATTAATGGTTGCCTTTATATGCCACTTTGGTATTGGAGAAAAAGAAAAAAGAAGACTTTCCTATTCTTCACTTTAAGTAGGGCTAAAAATGAGTATTGCTCAGATAAGAGTCTATATTCTAGATTAAAGACTTATGTTACATGTAATATAAAATACATATCTAAGGATTTCGATGTATCTAATAATAGAGATAGTATGCCAGATAGCGAAAAAAGATGGCATAAAAATAGGTCTGCCCAAGTTAGATATAAGAGAGGATTGATTAAACCAGTAGAGAATAATGATGGACTGACAGCTTATTATTATGCAGCATTGCAAGCAACTAGCGATAATGCTAATGATGAGATTGAAATGATTAAAAGAGACAGAAACTTTAAAGCTGTCAGACTTTTTGCTACTGATATTATATTATTGGGTAACTTAGACCCAAAGAACATATACGGTATTCCACAGTTCTTTACTTGTTTACCTTCAACAACAGCAAATATACCAGCTGTTGCAACAATTGAAGAATCACTAGACCCTAATGAGAAGGAGGAAATATACGATAAGGATACAAGTGGTAATGCTGAAGACAGTGGTACAACAGTAACCACTGGTATGGACTGGAACCATGATGGCGATGAGAAGACACCAGCATATTCTACTGGTCTCTTCATAGACCTTGCATGTACATATGCAGGAACACGCCCTAAGTCATGTATTAATGTAGAAAGATTAAGTGAGCTTGGTGTATCTCTTGATATGACTCATAATATGGCTTATCACGAAGGCGGTGACAGTACACAGTATGGGCAAATTGACGCAGATGGATTTATCAGTAAGTACGAACTTGATGATATGGAAAATCGTGCGATGTTTGCAACAATGAATCATATTGGTTTCATACCACAAGAATATCAAGATATGCACGATGCTTATACAACTCAAGTACCAGATAGAAACACTAACTATTTGATACCTAAGTTTAAGTATATGTATCCTGTAGATTTCGATGGTAGACTACAGCTTCCAATGGATTTATATAACAATGGCTTCGAGCAAGCACTATATGACGAGAAAGACGAGACATATATAACATTCAGAATGGGTGCTGAATACGATAGAAATAATGTTAAGGAAAACAACAGTGAAGGTAGAATTAGGCATTTCTATCATAACTACGATAATGGTAGATTATATGATATGCCTTTATACAATAACTCATTCTATTTCTATTTCGGTATAAAGAAAGGTAGTACTGCAATTGATAAGTTCAATGAAATGTTCTATGCTCCTTGTTTCAAGAGTGATAAGAAACCATTCACATTAGATTTAGAGGCACAAGGAAGGTCATATTGTCCTGACATATATGAGGAAAGCGCATGTAACTGCCCTTCTACAAGTTCAGTAACCCCATCAACACTTAGCGGTAGTTGTAGATATGCTTATGGAAGTAAGAAAAACCATGCATATGGGTATATAAAGGTATCATCTGATGATATTAGAACTCCTTATTCATATAAATTGTATGACCAATTTAATGAAATTGTAATCGAGGAAGAAGGTGTAACAGAAGAAACGTTTGTTATAGGAGGACAAATTGACAGCAGTGGAAATACTTTGTCTAACTGTAATGGCTGGATATTCAAACAAGTTCCTAACGATTATGACATGTATGAAAGAATCGAAGAGGATTTAGAGCCATATTATTTGTCTGGTCTTACAAACCAAGAATATACTCTAGAAGTTAGAGACTCTGATGGTAGAACTATCACTGAGAAAGTTAAACTAGATGTTCCAAAAATAGCAGGTGTTTATAGGTCAACACCATTAGGAACTAAATTCTACAATTCAGCAACTACTAGAATTGATTATATCTGCCATGATGACAATATGTTCTATGGTAAGATTGAAATGACTCATTTCTCAGTAGATGGCTATAAATGCCAAATTGTAGACGTAGAATATAAAGGTTACAGAAACGATTATGTAGATGATAAAGGCGTAACAAGAAACGATGATACAAGAGGCAGATATGTTTTCTGTGTGACTGGTTCTTCTGAAGATATATCTTCTAATGTCGTTGCTTATGTTGAAATATATGTTTATAAATCAACTAGGGAGAATCTTGTTAGAAACTGTCTATGCGATAACAATTTGGGATTGAATCTTGTTGCTGCTGCACAAAGTAATGACCAGCCAATAGAAATGAAAATAGATAAGGCTAATCGTGGAGATTTCTTTGCTGGCATCTATGATGACCCACAAACTAGTGGTAAAACTATAGGGTGGTTTGTTTATCAGCCTAACAAGTACATAGTTAAGATAACACAAGGATGTACAGACTGTGATAATCTAGTTAAAGATAATTTCAGTGAAGATATTATTAATGTTATGAATGGTACACCATTTATAACAACTCTAAATGAAATGCCTACTAAATTCATGTTAGGAACAGCAAGCGATACCAATGATGCAAGTATTGCTAATACTAGTTATTTCTATAGGTCTAAATGGCCAGTTGATGAAACAGACTATAACATTAAAGGTTGGTATGGCATCCATGAAGAGGATAGCTATATGTTTAGTAGAAGAAACGAAAACAAAACATATAACTATAATCAATTAATGTGGGAGGATTTCTATACAGGAACAAAGGACGATGTTGCTGCGCCAAAAACAAAGCGTACAATATTGAAATTTAAGTTTGATAAAATGTTCTCACTTGCTGAAGGTGCTTACATAACAACTGATTCATCTTGTAGGTTTAAATTTGATTCAAGGGGTGGTATACCTCCAATATTGCATAGAATGGTTACACCAATTTATAGCAACTTGGAGAAAGCACAAAAAAGGTATTTGTTAAAGGATGGATTTAATATACAGTCGCAATCTTATATACCAAATATCGTAGCTGATAACTATTCTTTACCTTTTGAAAGGAATTGGCATTACACATATAATGGATTTGTGCCTGATAAACCACACTATAATAGTGGGTTCTATACAGACAATTCAAATTTGATTGGTAACTACTTTGCTGCATTTACAAGGGATGGTTCTTACATTACCAAAAAGACAATTGATGGAATAAACATTAAAATTGAAAGAAGTCCTTCTTTTGCATCAATAAGTCCAATAAGTAATACCAACACGCCAAAGCCTAAAGGAAAAGACATTGAGGGTACTATAGATAAATTCAAATATGCATATGAAGCTGGTACTCAGCATTTGGATGGTGATGAAACAAGATATGTTCAACCTTATTTAAGAGCATTATATGTTGATAGAAGGTTTGACTTTGATTTTGTTGTAATGTCTCCTGCAATTAATAAGAATTTCAGTTTGTACACAAACAAAGATAGAAACCTAGCGTGGAAAGGTGGTCGTATAAGTGGATGGACTTATAATGGTATTGAAATGTCTTACGATGAAGACTATAATATCATATCAGCCCACACATATTCTGCTGATTCAAGGTATTATCAAGAAACAGGTGAGGATGTAGAAGGAACTCCAGATGTTGAATACACAGCAGCAACGTTTAATAAACGTCTTGAGTATACATACAAATATGACTGCGCACATAAGTGTTTGACTTGTGGCTATGATTTCACAGAAAATAGAGCAACATGCCCTAAGTGTGGTCATAATAATATCAAGTATTTTCACGGAGAAATTGGTGCACCAGTTGTCGTAAGGAAAAAAGGTAATATTGACTATTATGAAATGGGAGAGCACACTAAAGATACAGTGAACTTTAACCCTTCAGCAACGGCAATACCTGGTATTGTTAAATCTCCACCTAATGAACCAGATTACACACTTGATGATGCGGTAACATATTATCATAAGTGGAAAGGTGATTGGGAATGTGACTGGAAGAGTGATAGGGCAGTATCTGACCCTTCATGCCCAAAATGGGGTAAATGGAATGTAAACTATAACTCTGACGGAGACCCATTTGGATTTTTTGATGGTATTGATAAAGAAGATGAAACAAATCCATTAATCAAACAATACTATGAATCAATGATTAATGAGATTGAGTTGAGACACTTATATTGGTCGTTGTTCAATTATAAGAGATTGGAATATTATACCAATTCTGATGACACAAATCAGCAGAGAGGTAAGTATGGACCAGATGCAATCAATAATCCAAAAAACCCATTGTATGTTTATCACTATCCATACTATTATAATAAGGTTGATACTGCTGAAGGTGATGATTGGTACAATGGTGACTTTAATAGGGATGACGTTGTTAAAAATCTTGACCCAACTAAGGGAAGAGTTTCACAGTATCCATATAAAATACCATATCCAACTAAGCGATATATTGATGTTTGCAATTTGCCGCAAACAACATTTTATGGCTATGAAACAGCATCATGTTCTTATGGTATGAAGTCAATGATAACAGATGATGGTATTATTAGGGCAGAAACTAAATCTGGTGAAGGTATTGACATTGATTTTGATTGGAGCAACCCAATTACAATCATACCGCCTAACGACAGTAGTGAAGAGTATGCTAATATAACATATTTACCTAGAAATGGATATTGTGGATATGAGCCATTTACAGACTGTGTAAGTTTCAGTGCAAGTACTGGTGCCATAGCATTTAGAATCAATCCGTATACATGTGCTGATTTTGAGGTATATACAAAAGCACCAAGATTAATTCAAGTACTGCCATATATTGATTTCTCATGCATGGGTGGAACTTATAGGGATATTGACGGTATTGGATATTTAAAGACATGCAATCCTGATATAGAGTTCGGAAAGGGCGGTCCTAAACTATACGGTGACAATAAGGGCAGAAGCTTAGACGATGCAATTGATGATGTTACATTAAATGGCGGTGAGTTTAAGCAAGCTTATAACAATTATTTCACTGGTAGATTGAAAGATGTTTACCTACCTGAAGGTGTTGAAATTGATGACGGATACAAAACAAAGTATGGTCTTGATGTATCAGGATATTTCTTCAAGAAAGATGATGATTGGCTAGTTTCAGATGATGATGATTTCAATAACATCATTTTCAAGAAAAACTTTGTTGATTTGAGAAACAGTTCTACATGCGGAATAAATGGTAATTGCGGCTATCCTGGTGGTCCAAATCCAGCTACTGCTCGTGTATTTACTGTGTTAATTGATAGAGAGTATAGGTATGAGGATGATGATAATCTAGTAAGACGTATTAGAACGCTTCAAACATCTGACTTATTCGATTGCCGACCATTGTATATGAAAATAACACTTGAGGGAGAAGTATCTGATGAAGAAATTCCAGACAGTGAAGGAAGAAGTCCAGGAGATGAAGGTTATGTTCCGACATATAAAACTGGACCTTTGACATATGTTGAAATGAGAAAAGGTGGTGTATCTGGAATTAGTGGTGTAAATGAAAGTTCTACTTCTTATGGTGATAAAGAAATTGAGGTTGATGTTGAGGATTCTGATGGTGGTCAATCAAGTGGAAATATTAGTGTTCCAACCACAACCAATAACGATACAAAGTTAGGTGAAGATACAACTAAGATTTACATACAGACATTGACGTTTGATATGAAATTCGACACATCAGATGGAACTCCTATACCATGTAGGCAGAACGAGGCATTCGCAGACTATGATATGATGTCATATGTATTTAGATTTAAAAATAGGTATGGTGAACAATTTGATATAGTACCTTCTAAAGTGTTTATGATTTCTAAGGGTAGTTATGCTGTTTTGAGATTCATTCTTAAATGGCCAGTAAATATGGGTATCATTGCAGACCCTCAATGGACTGGAATTGGAATGAGAGAAAACGTGCCAGTAGAGGTGTTTGCTAGAACAACATCAAATTTCATATATAAACTTACAAACATTATGATGAAATTCTGTTGTGGTCAAGACGTGAACGGAACATGTAAAATGAGTGATAATGTTGAAGATGATATTAAAGCACCTATGGACCCATCACCAGACCAAAGTGGTAATCAAGTTGCACATCTAACCCATGTGATGATTGACTCTAGAGGCAATTGTCCATGTCAGTAATCAATTAAGTTAAAATATTAAATGGATACAAAAATATTTTTACAAGGATTTGATAGCAAAGTCTCTTCAAATACTAGTGAAGGACTAAACGTACAGTTCAAAGGTAGAAGAAAGCTTCTACCTTTGAATGACGTTGCTGAAGTAATTAGTCAATACGACCAGTATAGAGAAGAGAGGGAAAAATGTAACATTATAAGATTGACTTGCCAAGTCAATCCTATATGCTCTAACGTGCTTTTCAATAAAATTACAGAAATTGTAAAGCACGAGGGCTATAGTGGTGTTTCATTTATCAATTATGCTGTATATGGAACAGATGAACTTGGTAACGACTATAGCGGAAATGAGGATAAACTTTTTAGTGGTGTTACATATAAGCCAAATACTAGTGGTGCTATGGATTTTTGGAGAGGAAACAGATTAGAATACCTCGGTCACACATCACATAATTATGATAGTAATAATACTATATTCAGTCAAATAGAGGCAGATAGCTATAATTATGAGCCTGACTATGTACTAGATAATAGTTCAATTGACCATCCAACTAATGCCATTAGAGACACACAGCTATCAAATGTAACTACTAATTTTGTATATCATTGCGGTCTTGATATTTTTAACAACCATTTAATCAGAAGTAATACGTTTAAGACTGTCTGCAAAATGCCAGATAATTTTAATCCTACTAGCTATACTGAAGATTACAAAGGATTCAATACCATTACAGATTTAATGCGTGACGTTAGGGGTAATAAAGTGATAGAGAAGGTATGTTTCCCAGTTACTGCCCCAGTTGAAAACCATTCTAGATTGATTGCATTACATCTTTATGAGTACGATGATATTGATATTTTTGAGGAAAGTAGAAAGAAAAAATTGGTAAAGAAGTATAATGGTTGGCTTGGGTTTGAAAATAGGTCAAAAATTAAGTCTTATCTTGATTTTAGTGGAAGCACTGAGTTAGAGATTGAGAGACCAATCATGTATATGAATGGTGGAGATTTTGTTGACATGTATCCAGGTCGTGACCTTTATACATTTTTACCACGCTATAACAGATTTAGACATAGGGCTGAGAAGAACTGGAATTATTGCCTTACATACCCTAGTTCATCATACACCCCATCAGACGAATCAAGCCCATTTGCAGATATTCTTGAAAGTGCTGAAAGTTCAGCCTATCCAAACAGTCTTAACTCAATGAAAACAGTATATTTCAACGAAAATACTAGGGCTGATAACGGCACAACACAGTTGGTAATGTTTAGTGTTGCAAAGCATGGACTATCAAAAGGTGATTATGTAAACATATATAAAACATATACAACATATAGATATTGGGTTGTAGATACTGAAGGTAATAGAATATCTGAAAGATATAATACACAAAAGGAAGCTGACGATGAGCTAAACAGACTAAAAATAGAAGGACAGATGTCTTTAGAATGCGGTGAGGATGTTGCGGTAACAGCAGACACTACAGCAAAGACGGAAAGCGCAGAGACGTTTAATGAGAAAGTATTGGATAACGCTGAAGTCAGTGAAATTGTTGATGATTACATCTTCACTGTGTTTAATTCAACCACCCAGTTAAGTAGACAGTGGATTCAGCTACCTAAAAAAGTATTGAAAGCAATTGAGCCTCTTGAAGTGGATGGTAGGGTTTTTGATATGGATAAATCAACTAGGAAGTTCTTAGTTGAACGAAGTACCCAACAAATATATTATGTGGTTAATGATAAGTATGTAAACATCGACATAACAGCCCAGAATATATCATATAAAAAGGTTGTAGGTGATATTGAATGCGACTATTATATAAGAATATTCTCAAAACTGCCAAATTTCAAATATGCAAGCGGTGACACATCTTCAGAATATGAAATATATAGAAAACAGAATGATGAGGTTGTGATGACTAACATTGGCTCTGGCGAAACAATGCTGTCAATATATCAAGACCATGAATATGAGTTTGAGAGCCATGCTAGCAGACTTGCGTTTGCCAAGAATATATATGCGGATGATATAGGCGAGATTGTGTTTACTGATGACATTGATATATCAAATTTGCACGATAACCTAGGAAGACCCCTTACTAGCATTTATATAACCTTTGTTAAAAACAACAAAGGATATAAAGAATGGTATGGATATGATTATAAAAATAAAGACTGGGATGAATCTGAGATAGGTGATGGCAATATCGAATATTCACATGCATTCGGTAAAATTACGTGTGGAATTGAAACGTCATACGAAGCCAATTATGGAACTAATATTGACTGCATAAACAGAATAACTAATGTTAGTGAAAGTAGTAACGAAACGCCAGTTGGTTTTGTGATTGATGGTATTTTGAACAACTATAAGGAAGATACAAACAGTTCTAGAAGCTATACAACAGAAAGTGAGAAAGAGGTTACTATAAATCCAAATGAGGTGTGGTATGAAATGGATAAACATTATTATGGTGATTTATGCTATTATGATGGATATAACGCAATTGAAAAGCATATAGACTATGTAATGCATAGATTTAACACTGCACAAAGGGAAAGCATTAATGCACAATCTAATAAATATTTTTCTCATTATGTTATAGATGAAATATATCGTGATGACTATGATACATCTGATGAGTTTGAGGTGAAGTCAAAACCAAACGAATATATATGTAACAACTTTAAGGAAGGATATTATTATAATCCTCATTATGAAATACCTATAAAGACATTTGACAAGCTGCAACAGATAATACCTGATTTCCTAACAATTAGGGAAATGAAGAAAGTAGAAGAAAATGTATATCAGTTTACAACATTAGAACAGCATTTCCTTAGTATTGGAGATAAGGCTATAATCTATGATAGTATTCAAGACAAGTATTATAATCTAGTCACAATTAGCGGAGATAGCGATAATTATAGGGTGTTTACTTGTAATGTTTTTGACGAGAAAACAGACAAGCCAACGAATATAGACTATTTGAATGGTAAAGATGAGCCAACAGTTATTGAAAGCTTATCAACGAAAATGAAAATAAGTGGCGTTGAGTTGTATGACTATAAATTATTCAAAATGGATAACTTAGACTGTCCTAGCTATGCAAGGGTATTGAAAGATGGAACATGTAGGGTAATCTGGCGTGATGTACTTAACAACGGATTTAATAAGAGTGATGATTCTGTTGAGGAATACCCATATACAAATGGTGCTTTCTACATAAATAAAAAGGTTGACATTTATGTTAGGAGACAAGACCCACATGATGAATACTGGTTATATTCAGAACATGATGTGGACGGAGTTTCAGTTGATATTGCACAAGAAGATAATTATGTTAAAGATGCTGAAATAGAATGTTAAAATACGAAGTTAAATTAGGTAATGATAATTTCAAACAGCGTGAGTTGGAATGGAGCGAGAAATATCTTGCTCCTGACCTTTCATTTATTAGCGGTGTGACAGATACTGCCTACCACCTTGAGAAATTTAAGGCATTGCCAACAAAAAGTTCTATAGTTAATTCAGATAGTTTATTATCTGTAGAATCTTATAATGTAATTAGACAAGGATTTATTGTAGCCGTACAAAAAAAGTTTAAAATATATACTGGCTCCACTTATGACTACTCCATTGATAAAAAAGGTAAAGAACTTAAATACGATTATGTAAAAATAAACGGAAAATATTTTTACAAAAATGATGGTAAGTTCTATATCGACAATCTTCTTAACTATGATAAAAATAGAACTAATAAAATATCTGAGTATATCGAAGTTGAACCTAGTGGCGATTATATAAAAGTAGATACTGTTTATTGGATTGAAGACGGAAAGGTATTCATTGATGGAAATGAATACATTTATGATAAAGATGAATATCATCCAAATAATTCAACTAGTGATGAAGTTGGTGGCGTAATCAAATTTGGCGACAATGGAAACTCCTTAGAGGCATCTGCTGTGACTGATTGTGATAAATTTGAATTCCATCCATATGAATCATCAAATGAATATAAAGAGGTTACAAAATTTACTTTAGGGAAACAGCAAGAAATTACTGAAAAGTTTAGTAAGATTTCTTTTTGTAAATACTACTACTATATAAAGTATAAAAACCATTATTGTCAAATCAAACGTAACATCACTGGAGATACCTCATATAAATTTGTATGTGAGATACCTTTGTATGTCGTTAGTGGAGGCACATTGGATGATGAAAGAATTGAGTACAATCTAGAGCCTAAAGAGTATGACGTGTATTTCGCTAACAGTAGCGGAAATGAAGACCCACAAGACGAATATAAGACAGCAAAAGAAGAGGGAAACATAATTGATGATAGACATTATGGCCAGCATGGTATAAAGCTGTTAGACGAGCTAAAAGACGTTGTAGCATTCGTATATGTTGAAGAGGACAATTCTTACTTTAAGGTAGAACATGACATAGTAAATGCAAACGATGGAAACGAAATCTGTATTTACCTAGATAACATATATTCCCCTCTGAAAGTCGGAGAAAAAGTCGAACTTATTGATACTAGTAAAGAAAGACATAAGTCATTGGTCTATAATAGCAAGTCTTATAACGGAAAAGACGAGAATTTCATATTCCTCAATGGTAAAAAATACCTAGTTCAAGAAAATATTTGTGACAAAGTTGTTATTAACAATAACGAATATGATATAGACTACGTTAGCGGTAAGACTGCTGGTGTTGACTGTATGGTTCTTATAGGTAACGAGAGAGTTCCAATGAAAATAGAGTCCGTTGATGGCGGTGAGTATCAGAAAGGAGAACTTAAACGTTATGGCAGAATAATGAGTGGAACTTCAAAAACATCAGTTGAAGCTAAGTATTCAATAAAGCAATATGACGGAATTTTTATAAATGGAAAAAGATATATCATATTAAATGAATCTGTTGGAGAAATTGAGTTATTATATTCGTATGTTGATTTGCCAAACAAATATACATTTGTAATAACAGATATTATAGGTAATTCTTTATATGTGTGTAAGCCATTTATAAACGATACAGATTTTACAGATGATTTCGATAGATTCATTTCTGAGGAAATTTGCAAAGATGTTGTGGGGAACCAGAATGTGTTTGACTTACAAGTTAAGAATAAGGTGTTAGGAGAGGTTGAAATAACTGAAGAACTAGCATTCAGAAATTCAGAAACACCTAAGTCAAGCAGTGATTTTTATGATTTATTCAAAGACCTTAAAATATATGTAGATAGCGGATATATACACATTCCATTGTCTTTGAGGATGGACGTGGCTAATAATATACAGCAAGAGGATATTGTTACTAGGGATTTCTTCGATGCAGAGAAGAAAAAAGCAATAAATCCTATTGTTGATATGGAAAAGGATATATATATGCCTAAATTCATTTATGGCTACTATAAAGACAACGGAGATATATACAAATATAGTGATAGGGAAGACAAAAAATATAAAGGTTCTAAAACAATATTCAAACCGATATATAATATCAACCTTAATTTCCATTTCAGAACTAGGGATTTAGAGTCATGGAAGGTTAATGATGGATATAATCAATTAAGGTATAGTGGCGATACAAACACAGACCATCCAGATAAGTTTGTAAGTGGCAGCTCTGATAACTGGTTTATAACCGATTTCTACCCTTATAGATATATTTTATCAAAGAATAATAAGGAAAGTGGAGATACGTTACAGCAGACATCAGACCTAATGGGATTGTTGTTTTTCACAAACGATGACATATATTACCAAAGGTCAAAGGTTGCTAAATCATTTGCAAGGGCGTCATTCTACGATAGTACTGACCCACAGACACAATCATTGCTAGCTACTTCTTGTATATTTGTTGATGAGCATAAACTGTTTAAGAGGTTTATTGACAATTCTAGAAAGAATTTGTATGAATATGGAATGGTTCTAGAGCCAAAATATCAAACTGAACCAGCCACTGGATTTATTAATCATAATGCTTTAGCAGATAATAAGAAAACTGATATTACTACACTTAATAAGATAAATAAAATATCAGTAAGCACAGAATTCTTGGGCAATAGGAGAGAAAACTCAAAGAAAGAAAGAACAACTGATGGTATTAGGTATAGAGACCAAAGAGACTCAACAAAAATTATAATTGACGAAAACCACAGAATAAGTTCTAGACTAGAGGTTGATAATAGATATGTGACTGACACATCTTCAGAAGGTTTCTATGCTTATATATTTAGGGAATATGCTGAAAATCTTCATCCTAAACCTATTTATATGAAAATTGAGTTTAACCACGCAGGCATTGGTAAAATGATACCATTCTTGATACCAATGCATTGGACAGGTAACACAACCAATAGTGGCGAAACAGGGTATAATAAAATGTATCCAGAACATGCATTGAAGCTTTCAAACGATGATGACTTTAGGGAGCTTTTGAGTGGTACACCTCTTTCATATACATATGCCCAGACATATATACCATTATATGCTGTGTATGACTTTGAAAAGAAAGAATACGGCTATGTATTTGACAGTAGGTACGTTGAGCAAGACAGTGGTGGAACACTTAACCTAAATCTGTTTGAAATGAAGATTGCAAACGAAAATAAGACACCTACTGAGAAAGAGCTTAAAGATATTAAACGAAATTTACAAGAAAGGGCTATCATAAACGTAAATGAAAAGCAATTCAATAAAAATGCCTTTAATATATTAACGGAATGAGAATAATTCAAAAACAAATATCATTAGAGCCAATGACATCTAGGTTGCCTAGTGTATGGCCAGCTTACTATAACAATGAACCAGACATTTATTATTTTGATGATGCTTCATTGAAAAATAGAGACTGGGCATATACTAGCAATTGGGGTATGGTTCCAGTTAACATAGTGGTAAGCCATAATCCAAATGAATTGGGTAGTGATGGAAGGCCACAATCAGCAGAGACATATTCTGTTGTTGACGGATGCCATTGTTATGCGCAAAGTGGCACTGAATATGATAAACTTTGTAATTTTGTACTCTCATTTGAAAACCTAAGTAAGTGGTATTATTTTTTTAATGAGTATTACAACTTGCTCAAGCAATACAGCCATTGTGATAGAGTTTATACTAGTGCTGAAGACTATTACAACTATGAGTCATTGACAAAGTATGCAGACCAGATGATATATGGCACTGACAAACAGACTTATCTTGATTTGGATGAGGAATTTGCCAATAAAGGCGGTAGGGTTGAAGTACAAATATACAATAAGGACACTGCTAAATACTCTACAATGACACCAACTCAAGCACATGATGAGTTTAAAGGTGATAGAATGGCAATGACTGACGTTTATGATGTTGGTTTTTTCAAATGGATGTGTGATAATGTCGTTCCATCTTTTACAATTCCAATGGCTTATAGAAACTATTGGAAAAAAGATATACTGTTCTATCCAGATGTTATTAAGTGGATGAAATGGTTTAGTGATAGAGAAGAATTAAACTATGAGGAAGCAGCAAACTTTGAGTTAGAAAGTGGTTTAACTGAACTCTGGGATTGTAAAGCAGAAGGTGTTGACGATTGTTGTGATTGCGAAGAATATTTTGGACGTGGTGGCGATAGAATATACCAAGAAATGAAAAAATGGTATAATAAAGTTCAAAGTAAGATACTTAGCTCAATAAGTAAGCCTTGTTCGATGCCAACTATCATTTTACCAACTGAGCTACAGTTATCTATTGATGATATTGGAGAATTTAGTATATTTTCTACAGACTATGAACTTGGTTTAGATTATAGAGTTGCACATTATGGAGACAGTGCAAATACCTATGGTGGAACTGTGCAGACAATAGACGGAGTTCCAATGTATTTTTCAGGTGCTTGTCAAAACAATGGGTTAGGTTTCACCTTTAATCCTGATTACATGGAGAAATATGTTTCATCATGTATGACTTGCGGATATGAAGGTGTATTTGCTGAAATTTGCCCTAAATGTGGGAATAGACACATAAAGCAGATTTCATATGACCCTGATAGAAAGGAAAATATTGAAGGTGCATGGACTTCTTATACTGAAAAATATATAAATGAAAACAGAGGCGAGTTTTTTACAGATGTTACGTATTATACGTATGATGAAAACAATGTAAAACACACAGGAACTGGTTCAAAGGAAGATGCAAAAAATGAGATAAAGAAAAAGCTCACAAAAATTTATCCACTAACAACTTGCGATAATGGTTGGATTTTAATTGACGGTGTTCTATACGAAATAAAAGAAGCAGAATTTGGAAAATATAACCAAAGTAATGTATATCTAAAAGACAATACTTATTTAGTATTTAGAGAAGATGGAACTAATACCCCATATACATTTGTGAATGGAAAGAAAGTATTTGCTGATTTCTATCCTGCAAAAGATAATGGTGTGTTCTACTTTCCATTTTTTTTATCTGAAGATGCTAAATTTGTAGAAAAATGTAGTGGTAAGATTTTCAATATTGAAAACTATATGCAATTTGAAAGGTATAAAAAGTCAAAACAGATTTATTACATAGAATATCATGGAAAAGTATATAATTTAGGTAATGTAATTCAAGATTCTTACGAAATTGATGGAAACGAATATTATAAAGTAAGTGGATATACTATTGATGAATATGGATATACTTTGTATTGTATAAATGGTGATGTGAAGTTTTATAATGACAAGTCTGTTATCGGTGGTTTAGAGGACTATACATTAGAAGGTTATGAAACTCCAAGTTGTATGGTTGAGGACAACAATAATATAATAAAAATAGAGCCAATACTAGATGATGAACACAGTATATTCACAATATATAGTGTTGATGAAATAACTGGGCAGACAGTATCTAAACTTTCAGACATTAGATTATATAATGTATTGACAGATGACGTTGGTAATACCATTGAAGGTATATATGATTTGAGGGCTAGTGGCGCAACTGCTCATCAACCACCTCAAGGAACTGAACTAGAGTTAATCTATCAAGTGGGTAATACAGCCAACATAAACAGATTTAGCCAGTCTATGAACGATATTGATGAAATAATAGTAGCTAAAGCAAAAAATGGCTGGAGTGATTTTAGAAACTATTTTGTTGGCGATATTATAACAAAGATGACGTTCTATTATAAAGACTATAATGATAATATCGTAACTGATACAATACATTATGTTGAATTAGATAGTGGAGATACTAGAATAGTATATGACCATGATGGTACTCAAAAATTCAGTACGCCTTCAGGCTATACATCTTTAAAAGCAATTCAGTTGGCAACTGAAGTTAAAGACACCTTAGAAGAGAGTGGAAAAACAAAGTTCATGAAAGATGACATATATTGTGACATCACATATTATGTAGGTGCTACACTATCTAGAATAGAGGGTAAACAATATAACCTTTCTTCAAAAGCTAGGGGCGATAAGCATAAGACAAGTAACGGAGAATTCTACTACAGTAACTATGGTGTTGAATACATAGAAACTGTGAGGTTTGTTAAAACAAATTGGGAATACTATCTCAAAAAGCCAAAAGACGAGAAGTCAATATTACCATCAAAAAGAAAAAAACCATGTAATCACAGTGTAAGTTATCCAATTTATGTTTACGTTCTTACACAAGACCTAACAAGGGTTGATGAGTCACAATATAATACTGAGTATTCTGTACCTATGGCAGATTTCAAGTTTGAGATTAACATATTCAGTGGAAACAGTGACACGTTTGCAGATAGGTATCTAGAGGAAATGGCAACACACAATAACTTACAAGTATTCCCAACATATAGGGAGGAATATAGATTTGGTATTTCTAGCATAGAAAATGTGGACTCAGATATTTATATAGACAGAGGAATAAATGCTGCTTTTGAAAAGCATTTGAAGCTTGGTGAGGTTACAAGCCTAGAGGCTTTGGAACAATACGGTTTAAATTTTTTCAAAATAATAGATGGATAATTCTTGTTATTTCTCCCAACTATATATTTATATATAAAATATTAAATATGGGTAAAACTACAAAGTTAACAACAGAAGAATTTATCAAAAGGGCTAGAAAAGTTTATGGCAATAAATATGACTATTCTGCAACAGAATATATAAACAAAAATACAAAGGTAAAGATTATATGCAAAATTCATGGTGAATTTGAAAAATACCCTCTTGATTTTCTAAAAGGGCAATGGTGTCAGAAATGTTCACTTGAAAATAGAAGTAAAAAACGAGCATTAACTACTGAACAATTTATTAAAAGGGCGAAATCCATTCATGGCGATAAGTATGATTATTCAAAAGTAAATTACATTAATATGTATGAAAAAGTCTGTATAATATGTCCAGAGCATGGAGAATTTTGGATGACACCAAACGCTCATATTGTTAATAAAGAAAATTGCCCTAAATGTTCTAGTCATTACCAATATACTCTTCAAGAGTGGGTTGAAAGGTTTAAACAGACGCATGGAGATAAGTACAATTATTCACTTCTTTTAGAGAATGGTTTTATTGGCGATAAATTTGATGCTATATGCCCTAAACATGGGGTTTTTACATCATCAAAAACCAATCATTTAAAAGGACAAGGTTGCCCAAAGTGTGGTAGAGAAAAAGCAAACTTATCGCTTAAAAGTACAACTGAAGAATTTATCGAAAAAGCGAAAATGATACATGGCGATAAGTATGATTATTCAAAAGTAAATTATATAGATTGTAGAACTAAGATATGTATAATATGTCCTATTCACGGTGAGTTTTGGCAAAGACCAAATGACCATTTAAATGGGTGCGGATGTCAAGTATGTAAAGAAAGTAAACTTGAGATTAGCCTTTCTAAATTTCTTATTGAGAATTCTATTAAGTTTGAGTATAAAAAACAGTTTAAGTGGCTAGGAAAACAACATTTGGATTTTTACCTCCCTGAATACAATATTGGTATTGAATGCCAAGGAAAACAACATTTTATTGGTTGGGGTAATAATAAAGAAGAATTAGAAAATCAATTAAAAAGTGATATTAAAAAGTTTGAAAAATGTAAAATTCATGGTATAAAAATAAAATATTATGCAAATGAAAATGAAATAAAAAACATTTCGTACATTTATGACAACAACATTTTTTCTAATAAAAATGATATTTTAAAATAATGGAAAGTTAAAACGATAAGAAAATGGCAATAGGTGCTTACGGTACGACAATAGCAATTAATATAGCTAACATTGATATTCCTAACTTGGTGGATATTTCTTTTGTGTATCACGAAACAAGAAGTTATGATTCTCTTTCAAATGGAAAATTTGAGCATCTTGATTCGAGCATTTTAACTCAAGCTAAGAGGATACAAGAAGATGACGATGTAGATGAGTATATTGAGGGTATGTATAACCTTCAATTGCCTCTTGGTAAATTCAATAAAAAGGGATTCTACACCGTTTATATTAAGCCAAAGGAGATTGAAGCTATTATTACTGACGTTGGAAATCTGACAGCATTTCCTAACGTTAGGGGATTGGTATTAGATACAACACAGATTAAGAATGCAAGTATTAGTACAAAGGCTAGAAAAAACAATGAGCTTGTAGGATATAGAATAATTTATTTGGACGAGAATGGTAATAGAGAAGACTATTACAGAATAATCACGTCAAATAATAAATGTGAACCAGTGGTTCAAGCACCTAATAGCTCTAGTGATAAATCATATACATATCGTTATGAGGATAGTTCTAGCTTGATATTCGTTACCGTGTCACCTTCTTCAGCACCTACTTTCAAAGAGAATGCTCTTCCATATATAGGCAAGCCAACACAGAAGATATTGTTGGTGAACACTTTCTTTGAGCCAATACAGCTTGATATTGAAATGACAACGCATGATGCTGATACAATCAGTTACATGCTGGAGAATAGCCAGTTGAGAGATTTGGATAACGGTCTTGTTACAACATTCAATAATGAGAACGAAATCTATCATCAAGCAGAACACTTTACACTTAAAGACCAATACACTGGTAATCCAGTTTATGAGGTTAAACAGAATAAGAAGAACAGTATTGATTTCAGTCAAACAATTAATGACAAAATAGAATAAAAGAACATGGCTTTTATAAAATCACATTCAAATTACGTTCTGAAAAAGAAACATCAGACTATTTCAGACGGTACTATATGGGAACGTGACATCACTACTATCGGTGGTGTCAACCAGTTCTCACCTGGTCAAGTTCCAATATACAAGAGCAGCAATTTTATCATCACCGTAAGAAATGATGGTAAGATTGCTAATCAGTTTAATCAAACTAAATGGAAAGAAAACGAAAGTGGTGATACTTGGACTCTTGAGGTTATTAGTGGAATGACTAGTGAGTTTGAAGACCAGAATGATGTTAAAATAGTTTTGAAACAAGACTATTATGATTTTTGTGATTTTGCATATTATGGTTCTTTGACTGAATTGTTCCGTGCTTCCATTAACGATATATTACAGAGATTTCCTGGAGAGTTATATGGAACTGACACATATGCTTATTATACCACTGGTGTTACCTCTGATTTTGAAAAGGTAGAAGGCAAAGTTCCACTTGGAAAACCAATCGCTGAAACAAGTGGAGATAGAAGGGTTGTCGTAAACGGAAGTACTAGCATTGTAAATACTTGCGGCACGGATGAAATTGATATTGATACTAATGATAGATATGTTGATAATCCTTTCAGTATCAATGTTCATAGCATTAAAAAGCCAATAGAAGCAAAACCATTAAAGTACTTTGCTGATAAAGGATATAAAAACTATCAAATCATTGTTGGCGATACGGAACCTGAAGAAGATAATCCTATTAGTGATTGGAAATCTAGGAATTTCATTAAGGTTGTTAAGTACGAGTATATTCTTGATACATTGTATGGACAGAATGCTTTCTATTTTGATTATCTAAAACCAAGTGTTCTACAAACATATTTCAACAGACCAGATAATGAGGTTTGGTGGCTTGAGAATGATAATGATACCATTAGCGAAAACGGTAAAGAGGATTATGAACAGTTAGTCGAAAGATTTTTGTCTGGTGATATTCATGATAAGTACATTGAGTATAATACAAAATATAGAATTGAAAAGGTAGTTTTCCCTGAAGAAGAATGTGGGCAAATTCAGAGAACTGTAGCAGGCAAATTTTATGATACGTTATCAGCAGCAAGAAATGCAAGAAAAAGTTTTCCACCAGATGATGAACACACTTCTTATGAAATTGTATCAGGAGCTTGTTGCGGAGACATAGATTGTTATTTTACTACTCCTTGTAAGGGATATAAGTCAGCAAGTGTTACTGCTGATACAGTAATTATTGGTGCTTGGGTTGGCGATAACAATGAGATTATATATCTTTCTGATAATGGGAACATGAAAGATATTCATGTTAGACCTATAGAGAAATTTATTGTAGAGTTCTATAATGAATGTGATAATTTTGAAAAGATTATACTAGATAGAAAAACAACACCAAGGTACAAGTCAATTTTTTCTGTAATATACGATAATGAAAAAGGATATTACAGAAAAACAGAAGAGTTTGTATTCCCAACTTCTTATGGTGGATATAACGTAGATGCTACTTCATTTGGTTTTAATGATTATACCACAAGGCTAGCAGAGATAGGTGCTTATTATGATGAGTATTTCACTGACAACCTTTATAGGTCAATGACCCATGAGGCTATCAAGAACTTTGACTGGACATACACTCGTGAGTTTACCTATGGTGACGAGCAAGAATTTGTTCATGGTGGCGAAAAAATGCAGAAAGCATTGAGAGTTTTCGCTAGAGAGTTTGATGAGATTCTATCTTATATAAACAATATCAAGAACTATGATAGGGTAACATATGATGAAAGAAGCAATACACCAGATTATTTCTTGATTGATGAGGTCGAGAATAAGGGATGGGATGTTTGCTTGATATACCCTTATGATATTAAGGAGTTTGAGGCTGATGAATTTGGTGATTATAAGAAAGACCCTAACGGCAATAAAATTGTAATTTCAAATAAATATGATGACGAGCAGTTCCAATTAAGTGGTGATTCAAGCACTAAATTTATTAGACAGTTTAGCCAGAATACCAAGAAAGAAGTTGCTCCATATAGAAAAGAGTTGCTAAATTATCCAGATGGATATTTTATGACTTGTTGTGAAGGAGACGAACTTTGCCAATATAAATGTTCTAAATACCATTTCATATCTGCTGAAGGTAGCGGAACGACATACGTTGACCCATGTGACAAAGGAACATCTAGTATTAAGAATAGAATTAAGTCATATTCTAACGAGAGAACATATACCTATATAGACGCAAATAACGAGTTCATGCGTAGAATGGCGATTAATTCTCCATATATCTGGCGTCATAAAGGTACTATCGAAGGTATTGAAATGATTCTTGGTATGTTTGGTCTACGCAGTAAGAAGTGGATTGAGAGTATGCCTAAATATAGGCAAGACTGTGAAGAGTTAGAACCAGACTATGAAATAACTGAGTATTCATCTTTCACTGGACGTATTGAAGAAAAGTGGGATGCAATACATCAGATGTATCGTATTGACTGGATTAACTCTACTAAGGCTATAGTATATGATTATAGGTCAACATCTAACTATACGAAGTATGGAGCACAACCAAACTACATATCATATCAAGGCTTGCCAGTATCTTATAGATATGAGTATTTGTCAGCAGACACACCTTATATAAAAGTTGACAAGTTAACCGCATGTGACCCACAGCAAGTCACAAGTGATTATAAAGCAGCTTTTAGGGTTGCTGAAACAAATGAACCAGTATTAAGAAGATATTTGTATCCTAACTTTAATAAGGATGAACAGTTAGATGGTAATCCTTATTTCCAGATGAATGGTGGTTGGTTGGCTAAAACTGTGGAGCATGAAGGTGGAACTAGATATAATTTCCAATTTGATGTTGAGGACAACATTGCGTACACATGTTATAAAGATAAGGGAGAAGAGACAAGTGAAGGTATAGAGGATAATCACCCAATATATAAGGAAACAATTAGAAACATTAAAAGGGTAGATAATATAGCTGAACTAATTTCAACTCCTATAACAAAACTCAAAGACGGAACAATATATTATGTTTCACATGTTGAGAAAGATGTTGCATTGATTAATAACCAAGTATATCCAATTAAATACGAATATAGTGGAGATAACACCAAACCATCTAGATACATACTACTTACCAAGAATAGTGAGTATATAAAGGTTGGTGATGACAGATTCTTTGATAAAGAGATATTTGTATATGATAAAACTGGAGAAAAGGTTCATTATGATGTTGCATCAAAGCCAGTAGGGTATGAGGTAAAAGCATATATTAAAAGTGATGATACATTCATATGTCAAGGCGATGAAGATGGATTCTACACAATAGACAGCTTCTGTATATTGGAGAATGCTTTGCCATCTGAAGGATTTACCAATTATTTCATTATTGACAATCCTTATTACTGCAATAGAATTGCAAACGTAAATGAGACTGAGGATTCAGATAATAATGGATGGAGAGCACTGAAGGAAACAGACCCAGAGTATATCAAGATAAATACCATAAGAAACTATTATGAAGGAAATAACCCTCATAATGGTAATATGGATTATGATAGCGGACATGAATATTTCACTTATTTCAAGAGATTGTTCAAGAATCCAATTGATGAAAGTTTGTTTGATGAGAGGTGCTATGAGAGTTTCTTCGTTGATTTGGATAATGAGATACAGAATATTGGTTTCAGCAACTTAATTGAAGATAATGAGCTAATTAGACAGTATACACCATTTATTTCTGCTGACACTAAGGTACATTACTTTGGTAGCTATTATAAGAGAACAGATACAGAAAGAACACTAGCTAAGAAATCAGACTGTAGCGATGGAGAGGTTAAATTCTATGATATTACTAAGTGTACTGATGTTAAGTTCTACGGAGAGGATAAGGAAAAAACTAAAGAACTTGGTAAAATGTATAAGTTCTTAAATAAAGACATCGAAGTTGACAGTTATATACTTTCAGATGACAAAAAGATTTTAGGTAAATCCTATCCTTATAGCGGTGTTACTGAGGTAGAATACAAATGCGGAGATAATACATATTCAGTCCCAGTAGATGAGGTTACAAATCAGATAATGAACAATAAGAGGCTTACCATTAAGTTTAACCTACACGAAAAATGGTATTCTGAGCAAGGTCAATGTGAACTCAAGTACTTGGATGATATTGTTATGAACTACCTAACACAAATGATTCCATCTACGACAATTGTAGATATTCAATACATTTCAAAAGATAAAAAATGATTAGTATTAACGGAATTAAGAATGAATATATTATAGATTTAAGTGAATCTGTTGATAGTAAATACGTATTATCAACAGATTCCAATGATTCTATTAATATATCTTATATATCTAATAGTGATGCTATATACGCATATATTTTTGAGAAAAATAATATTTCCATTGAGGTTGATAAGAAAAGGCTAACCAAAGAAGGTGTAATTATTTTAAAGGACTTGAGAAAAAATACATATAAAATAATATTGAAACCTGATTATGAATCATTTAGGGAACGTAACTATGTATTTAATTTAGGAAAACATTCTATTAGTGGGAAATCAATTACCTTTAACGTTGTTTCCAAAGAGAATGGTGTTAATGAACCTTGGTCAGTTTTGACTGATATGTCTCCAGTATCTTACAATGTAGATAAGAAGAAAACGAAAGTAACTTTAACATTAACAATGGAACTAGCAACAGAATATATGAGTACCGTTGTATTGAGGCAAGATAATAGTGGAAAAGAAATTAAAATAAAACTTAAACATGCTGATAGTAATTCAGTTGAATTAATAAAAGAAGCTGATTAACCTCAAAAGTTAATCAGCTTTTCTTTATCTTCATCAAAATCTTCAAGAGATTCTATCTCAATATCATATAATCCATATTCAGTCTTCAAATCAACAAATTCATGTGTCATATTCTCTATATCCCAAACCACAAAACCATGCTGAGAAACGGTTTCACCGAATGTCTGTTGAATTAGGGAACCAGGATATACGATGTCAACATCACCACGTTTAAGAACTTGTCGTTTATGAATATCCCCAGCCATTACACAAGTGCATCCATCAAACAGACTACCTTCAACTCCATTGTCAACTACTGTACCATTATTGAGTGAAGCACCAACAACCATTCCATGATAAAGGCCAATGACTGGTTTATCATATACCGTTAGGTCATTGAAGTTCGGTGGGTTATATCCACTGTATATAGAGTACAAGCACCACACAACGTTATCATCCTCAACAAAGCCGCTTTCATATCCTAGCATACTATCTAGGAATTTACAATCTTGGAAGTTTGCTGTGTCGAATAATGCTGTGAGTGTATCAGTTCTAGAGGTGTTGTTTACCAATAGGTCGTGATTTCCAGCAATAACAATAACGGTAGCAATCTCTTCCAATTGTCTTAGGAAGAAGCTGCTGAATGTCATAAGTTCGTTGGAAATATTATTCTTTTGATGAACAAGGTCGCCAGCGATAACAATTCTTACCTCTTCTCTTTCGTAATCTTTTGCGATTTCTTTACATTTTTCAACAAATCTTGTTAATTGTTCTGCATATTCACTAAGTCTTTGGAAATTCCTAATGTGAATATCTGAACAGTGTATTACACATTTAATCATTAAATTAAATCAAAATCTATTTCGTTATTTTCTTCGTCTTCTTTTGAAAGGTATATAGTACCATATTCTGTTTGATATTCTGAAATAATATCTTCACCATGATGACACCAAAATTCATCACCTTCTTTTGTTTCAGCCCATTCAAAAAGAAAACGGTCATAGAATATATCCTCTATTGTTTCGCAAGCAATTATGTTGCTGATATATTCTTGTTCTACTGCATTTTTCCAAAACAACTCACAGATACCCCTTTTAGCAAATAGCTCTGATACCTTAAATACCCATTTATCGTTATTCACGATGCTGTAATAAATACGGTATAACCCATTATTCAACAGATATATTTTAAGAGTATTAATACCTAATTTATAATCAGCATCTTTATTTAATCGTTTTCCTTTCATTTTGAGATTTGTTAAGTTTTGGGCAAATATATATAAAATATTGTTAAAAAGCAAATATTTATAGTAAAAATATTAAGTTATGGCAAGTTATAAGAAATTGAAGCCAATCGTCCTAAAGTGGGAGGGTGGTTATGCAGGTAACATTGATGGTATGATTTGTACCATGAAAGGTGTTACACTAGCAACGTTTAGAAAATATTTTGGTAAGTCAAAGACTTGTAAAGACTTACGCAATATCAGTGACGCTCAATGGGATACCATTTTCATTCAAGGATTTTGGAATCGTTGGAGTGGTGATGCAATAAAAAGTCAGTCTATCGCAAACCTTCTTGTTGATTGGGTTTGGGCTAGTGGAGTTTATGGCATCAAGTTCCCTCAGAGAGTTCTAGGTGTTAAAGACGATGGTGTTGTAGGACCTAGGACAATAGCTGCAATTAACAACTATCCAAATCAGAAGGAGTTGTTCCAGAAGCTTTGGAATAGGAGAAAAAAGCATTTTGAATCTATTGCGACTGGCGACAAGAAGAAGTTCTTGAAAGGTTGGTTACGAAGGCTCTCTGATTTTACTTATTTTGATTAAAAAAAAACTAGTACCATCCCTTGATTTTTTAATTTTATTCTTTATTTTTTAAATAAAATGGAAGAATATAAAAAAATTAATGGGTTCGATGGTTATATGGTGTCTAATTTTGGTAATATTAAATCATTAGAACGTGATGTCGTAAGACGAAGTAAACTTGGTAAAGAATTTGTTTATCATTTGGATGAGAAAATTTTGTCTAAAAAAATTGATAGCGATGGATATGAGTTAGTAAATTTATATAGAAATGGTAAACAAGAAACATTAAAAGTTCATAGATTAGTTGCAGAAGCTTTTATAGATAATCCTAATAATTTCCCAATTATTAATCATAAAGATTGTAATAGGAAAAATAATGTAGTTGACAATTTGGAATGGTGCGATTATTCATATAATAATTCTTATGGCGATGCTGGATATAAAAGAGCATTAAAAAAAGGTAAGCCATTAATTGCATATAAAGATGGAAAAGAAATAGGTAAATTTATTTCTTCATATGAGGCAGCTAAAATATTAAATTGTTCAAGCGGTAATATACGTTCTTATTTGAGAGGAAATAATAACATAAAAAGTGTGAAAGGATACACATTTAAGTGGATTGACTAATAATTTTTTAATTTTAAGGTAATATGCCTAGAATATATAGTGAAGATGATATTACATGGTCTTCTATTGAGAAATACATTCCGTATTCCAAAGTAGACTGGACTACAAATAAAAATGGTATATCGACTTATAAACTTTTCGATGAGGAAGGTAAGAGGATATACATTAGTGATTATATCGACAAAATTTATTAAATTGTGTTAAAAGTTGGGGTGATATTTGGTCACTCCAATTTTTTTTCGTATATTTGCATCACGAACAAAAAACATAAGACAATGATTGAAATTTTCGGAAGAAGACTAATGATTGTTGAGGGTGATACCTCAAACAACTGTCAGAAATGCGCTTTAAAGGATTTTTGTTATCCTTATAAGTACCCTATGCCTTGCAAGAATGCTAATGGTGAAGTAAACAGACACTTTGAATACTATAGAGAAAATGGCTAAGATTACATTAAACAACTCAATCTCAGTTACATTTGAAGGAGTCCTTTGCAACAGAATTGTATTCGTAACCGAGATTAACGTACTCAAAAGTGGCAAGGCTTCATTCGTGCGTAACAAGGAAGGTGAGAAATTCAACTACGAATTTCTCGATGATGAGTCAAAAGGAGTAATTGACATAATCGTGGAACGCAACAAGAAGTATCTTTAGTACAGATATACCTCTTTTATTTGCTGGGCATTCGCAAGATGTTCAGCAATTTTTTTATACCCACCCTCTTGATATAGTGATGATGGGTCATCTTTTTCACCTACTGGTATATACCTCACCTTATCATACAACCTACCATGATTCAATAGTTTGTATATCTCTTTAACCGTTCCGTATGCGTCACCATCAAGGAAGATATTAACCTTTGCATTAGCCTTTGTGATTATATCCCAATAAAGCTTGTAATCCTTGTCTAAAGCCTTTCCTAGCAGTGGTATGGAGTTAGGTACTACAATGTGGTCAAACGCACCCTCTACGAGCGTTATATCAGCATCCCACTGTATTCTATCCTCATTGAATATAATCTCTTTTTTCTCCGCTTTTGGATTTGAGTACTTTGTTCTCTCAAATTTAGGATTCTTAGGCAGATAGTCTCTACCAACCCAATAGTTAAGTTCTCCTATAGAGTTATATGAAGGTATAATAACCCTATAAGAGTATTTTTTCATTTTATCATCTTCCTCACGAAGTGTATAACCAATCTTGAACCTCTCTATAATATCCCATCCAAGTCCTCTGTCTTGTAAGTATTTAAGAGCA
>Ga0247611_10000741_pt1 | contig 63859 bp, 59 predicted proteins | sample 177DNAGHGhighgp2_FD_192422 | JGI IMG/M metagenome (GOLD analysis project Ga0247611, IMG submission 192422) | Sheep rumen microbial communities from Palmerston North, Manawatu-Wanganui, New Zealand - 1770 DNA GHGhigh gp2 | ecosystem: Host-associated > Mammals > Digestive system > Stomach > Rumen... | reverse complement strand
AAGCGCAACAGAACAGGTTGCAAAGCAAGTACATGACCATCTTGAACCAGCAACTGCTGCACTTCTACGAAGGGGAAACATTGAATATATAAAAAAGAAAATATATGAAGAACAAGAAAGTATGGATCGGCGTGGGTGTTGTCGCCCTCCTTGTCCTCCTTTACTTCCTGCTGTCAGGAGGAAAGAAAGAAGAGAAAGTGTCGTTTGAGACGGCGAAAGTTGAGAAACTGAACATCCACACCAGTATCACGGCGACAGGTACTATCGAGCCTGTCACCTCCGTGACAGTTGGTACACAGGTCAGCGGTATCGTGTCGAAACTCTATGTCGACTACAACAGTGTGGTGAAGAAAGGACAAGTCATCGCCGAACTCGACAAGACCAACCTGACCAGTGAACTGAACACGGCAAAGGCGAACCTTGCGTCAGCCCAGAGTACCCTGAATTACGAGCAGGCGAACTTCAACAGATACCAGACCCTTTATGACAAGGGACTGGTCAGTGCCAACGACTACGAGAACGCTCGTCTCTCCTACGAGAAGGCACGTCAGACGGTGAACTCCTCCCGTGAGAGTGTGCATAAGGCACAGACTAACCTTGGCTATGCCACCATCACCTCCCCTATCGACGGTGTCGTATTGTCGAAGTCCGTAGAGGAAGGACAGACCGTTGCCGCCTCCTTCAACACCCCTGAACTCTTCAAGATTGCCCAGGACCTGACGGATATGCGTGTGATTGCCGATATCGACGAGGCAGATATCGGTGGTGTGAAGGAAGGACAGCGTGTGACCTTCACAGTTGACGCCTTCCCAGACGACTCTTTCGAGGGACAAGTGACACAGGTACGCCAGCAGGCTACCACAGAGAGTAATGTGGTGACTTACGAGGTGGTGATCTCCGCTCCTAATAAAGACCTGAAACTCATGCCCGGACTGACGGCTAATGTCACCATCTTCACCTTAGAGTTGAACAATGCGCTTGCCGTTCCCTCCAAGGCATTACGCTTCACTCCCAATGAGGCTATCCTCGGCGAGGGGGAGCAAATTGCAGACTGTCAGGGTGACCATAAGGTATGGACGAAGGAAGGAAATACCTTTAAGGCTTATAAGGTGGAGACTGGCACCAGCAATGGTATACTGACAGAGATCAAGAGTGGTATCAAGGAAGGTACGGAGGTACTTGTTGATTTCAACATCTCCGGCGGTGAAGCCACAGGTGGTGAACAGCAGGCAACCAATCCATTCATGCCACGTCCACGAAACAATAACAACAAGAACGGTAATAACCAAAAGAAGTAGGATATGGAGCAAACTGCTAATGGCAAACAACCAACGGACAGCCGTAAGGTCGTCATTGAACTGCAGGACGTGAAGCGTTACTTCCAGGTGGGCAGTGAGACGGTGAAGGCGTTGCGGGGCGTCTCGTTCAAGATCTACGAGGGCGAGTTTGTCACCATCCAAGGCACCTCCGGCTCTGGTAAGTCGACCTTGCTCAACCAACTCGGTTGTCTGGACACCCCTACCAGTGGGGAATACTATCTCGATGGGGTCCCCGTCCGTACGATGTCGAAGACCCAGCGTGCTCACCTGCGCAATCAGAAGATTGGTTTTGTGTTCCAGAACTACAACCTGTTGGCGAAGACCACTGCCGTGGAGAATGTGGAGTTGCCGCTGATGTATAATAATAAGTATGATGCCAAACAGCGTCGTGCCGCCGCCATCAAGGCTTTGGAGGCGGTAGGACTGGGTGACCGCTTGGAGCATAAGTCCAACCAGATGTCGGGAGGACAGATGCAGCGTGTCGCTATTGCCCGTGCGTTGGTCAACGACCCTGCCGTGCTTCTTGCCGACGAGGCTACTGGTAACCTCGACACCCGTACCTCCTTTGAGATGCTGGTGCTCTTTCAGGAGTTATACCGTCAGGGACATACCATCATCTTCGTGACCCACAACCCGGAGATTGCCGAATACAGCAGTCGTAACATCAACCTGCGTGACGGTAAGATCCGCGAGGACACCATCAATAAGAATATCAAGTCGGCAGCCGAGGCTCTTGCCGCCCTGCCTAAACCGCAAGACGATTAACACCCTCGCAATATCGAATAAAATGAATATACTAAATCTTTTCAAAGTCAGTTTCAAGGCAGTAGCCAATAACAAGATGCGCTCCTTCCTCTCCATGCTCGGTATCATTATCGGTGTGGCTGCCGTCATCATCATGATGGCGATAGGACAAGGCTCGAAGGAGAGTATCCGCCAGGAACTGTCGACGATGGGTACCAACCTGCTGACCATCCGCCCCGGGGCCGATATGCGTGGGGGTGTCCGTCAGGACCCGTCCAGTATGCAGACACTGAAACAAGCGGATTACGAGCGTATTATGCGTGAGAAGAAGTTCGTCACGAAGGTATCGCCTGAGGTGACGGCAAGCGGACAGGTCATCTATGGTAATAACAACACCAATACCTCGATGTATGGTGAGTCCACGGAGTACCTGGAGATCAAGCAATGGGAGATCGAGGATGGTGAGTGCTTTACTGACGAGGACATCAAGAAAGCCGCCAAGGTGGTCGTGGTGGGTAAGACCATCGTCACTGAGTTGTTTGGTGAGAATGTCGACCCCATCGGCAAGACCATCCGCTTCAAGTCTATCCCCATGCGTATCGTCGGCGTGTTGAAGTCGAAAGGGTATAACTCATGGGGCATGGATCAGGACAATGTGATGATAGCCCCCTACACAACGGTGATGAAACGTATTGCCGCACAGACCTGGTATTCGAGTATCGTCTGCTCCGCAGTCACCGAAGAGTTGTCCGATGCCGCCATCGAGGAGTTGACCCAGATACTGCGTGACAACCATAAGATAAAAGGGGACGCTGACGATGACTTCACCATCCGCTCACAGGCGGAGATGATGGAGACGATGTCGTCCACGATGGACACGGTGACACTGATTCTGGTAGTCGCCGCCGCCTTCTCACTGCTCGTTGCCGGTATCGGTATTATGAATATCATGCTGGTGTCCGTGACAGAGCGTACCAAGGAGATCGGACTGCGCATGGCAGTAGGTGCCACAGGACCGGTCATCTCCCTGCAGTTTCTGATAGAGTCCGTGCTTATCAGTGTCACTGGTGGACTATTAGGTATCTTAGTAGGCTGTTCGGCAAGTGCGGGACTGAGCACCTTCGGTATGCCCAGCAGTGTACCGGCATGGTCTATCTATGTGTCTTTCCTTGTCTGTGTCTTCATTGGCGTACTCTTCGGTTATATCCCTGCCCAGAAGGCTGCTAATATGGATCCTATAGAAGCCATCCGACATGAATAAGAAAATTGAGATTGTATTGCATATCGCTGCATGGCTGGTGATGTTCCTGTCGCCCATGATCTTCATGAACCAGGGGCATGGGGTTACTCCTATGCAGTTCCTGACCATGTGTACGGTGCCCATCGCTTTTATGTTTGTGTTCTACATGAACTATCTGTGGCTGACACCCCGTTACTTCGTGCCAGGTCGTCACCGCTATTATTTCATCATCAACTTCGTGGTGATTATCTCGTTAGGTATCGGACTGCATTTCTGGATGGACTATACCCGTCAACTCTTCCATCCAGAACAGCATTATACCACCTCGTTGAACACCCTCGGCTTCATCCTGCGTGACATCTTCAACTTGATGATTTCCGCCACGATAGCCACCCTCATTAAACTTTCTTTCAAGTGGTATCGTGCCGACCGTATCCGACGTGATGAGGAGGCGGCACGCGTAGAGGCGGAACTGAACACACTGCGCTGGCAGATCAGTCCGCATTTCCTGCTGAACACTCTCAACAATATTTATGCCCTGACCGCCTTTGACACCCCCAAGGCGCAGGAGTCAATACAGGAACTGTCTAAGATGCTGCGCCATATCCTCTATGACAACCAGCAGCCCACCGTTCCTATTTACGAGGAGGTGGAGTTTATGGAGAACTATATCCGACTGATGCGCATCCGACTCCCCAAGGCTGTGGAGATTGATGCCCAGTTCTCTTTCCAGAACCCTCAACAGCAAGTGGCGCCCATGCTCTTCATCTCGCTCGTCGAGAATGCCTTTAAGCATGGGGTCAGTCCCACCCAACCCAGTTTCATCCATTTGCAGATGACTGCGGATGACGACCAGATTGTCTTCGACATCACCAATTCTAATTATCCGAAGGACCAGCAGGACCGCAGTGGACATGGTGTCGGACTCTCTCAGGTACAACGTCGTCTTGACCTCACCTATCCAGAACAATATGTCTGGGAGAAGGGTGTCAGCAGCGACAGCAAGACCTATCATTCCAGAATCGTCATCACGACATAACGGATTTTCGTAAACAACAAATAAAACAACAAAAAAAGAAAAAGACTATGACTATCACTTGTGCTATCATCGACGACGAGCCCCTCGCCGCCGGACTATTGAAAAGTTACGTGGAGAAGACTCCCTTCTTACAGAATATCGGAACCTACGGCAGTGCCATCGAGGCTATGAAAGAACTCAGATCGAATCCTGTCCAACTGCTCTTCCTCGACATTCAGATGCCGGAACTCTCAGGTATTGAGTTTGCCAAGATACTGCCTAACAATACCAAGGTTATATTCACCACCGCCTTTCAGCAATATGCCATTGAGGGTTATAAGGTGAACGCCCTCGACTATCTGATGAAACCTATCTCGTATGATGACTTCCTCACTGCCGCCAACAAGGCTCTCGACTGGTTTACCATCGCCCAGAAACAGGACATCTATGCCCGCGACCGCTTCATGTTCATCAAGAGCGACTATAAACTGGTACGCGTCAGTCTGGACGACATCCTGTATGTCGAGGGACTGAAAGACTATGTCCGTTTCTATCTCACTGACGGCACCCGCATCATGAGCCTGATGAACATGAAGAAGATAGAGGACTATCTGCCCCACCCCGAGTTCCTGCGCACCCACCGGAGTTTCATCGTCCACATGCCACTCGCTGAGCAGATCGACCGTCTCCGCATCGTCTTCGGCGACCAGTTCATCCCTGTCTCCGACTCCTACAAGGAGGAAGTACAGGAATACCTCGATGCCCACACGTTAGTGTGACATCACTCATTCCTGTATCTTCTAAAGTATTCCAATGGCACTTATCTCAGTAAACACACTGAATTTACTCAGTAAACACACTGAATTTACTCAGTAAACACAGTGAATTTACTTTTAACAGGGTCATCCTTGTCACCGTTGCCGCTTCGTTGTTACCAGCAATCCATTGATTATCAAATAGTTTTGCAAGGCGGCAACGGTGACAAGGGTTTAAAAAATTATGGTACGTGCGCGCACGCGCGCGAGAAAGACTGAGTTTCTCGGTAACAAACCCACCGTCAGTCGGTAACAAACGACCAGTTTGTCGGTAGGAAACTATCATAAATAAAACGACTGGCAGAGCCGTTGCCCTGCCAGCCGAATTACCAGATAAAAAGATTTACTTCATAAATATCTTGAGATTACTCATCCTCCTCGTCATCCCCCAACAACTCACGGGCGGCAACAGGATCCGACAGGATGATGTTCACCACGCTGACGATATCCGTTACGTTCACCACCCCGTCACCATTCACATCGGCTGCAGTCTCGTCGAACTTAGCGGAAGGATGCCCTAAGATATAGTTCACGATCTCCACGATGTCCGTCACATTCACATTGCCGTCACCATTGGCATCGCCAGGGATGACATTCTGCAAAACGGTTAGGGTATAACTGACGGAATTTGCCTCATACTCGTCATTGCCGGCAAAGATCGCCGTGATGGTCGTTGTACCTGCGGCAAGCAATGTTATCTCACCGCTTGCATTAACGGTCGCAACTTGCTCGTCGCTGCTCGTCCATGTGATAGGCAGGCTTTTGGGATTAGCCAATGTTGGAGTGGTAAACTCCTCTCCAATTGTTGCAGTCACCTCTGTCTCGCTGAAATATAGCCCGTCGTCTACAGGCTCCATTTCTATGATCTCCCTGAAATCTTTCCAATAATCTGCAGCCTCATAAGCGGCTTTGCTTCTGTATGGAACATACAATATCGCGGCAGAAGCATTGACGAATGTATTTTCTGAGATAGCCAGCGGTTCCGTCAGATAAACCGTGACCGTTGGAAACCATCCCAATTTGAAAGCACGATCTCCAATACTCGTCACATTCTTACCTATGATGACACGACGAAGACTGCTTTTTTGGAATGCTCCCTCGGAAATAGTCTTTACTTCGTCACCAAATGTCACGCTCTCAATATTCAACAACTGGCTAAATTCATCCCACACTGACTCATAATGTATTTCTACATTGCTTAAATGATTACAATCTTCAAATGCAAAAATGCTAATGCTCGTCACATTGTTGCCAATCGTGAGAGAGGTCAGACCACTTTTCTTGAACGCATAACTGCCAATGCTCGTCACACTGTTGGGAATATCGATGGAGGTCAGATTAGGGCAATTCGCGAACGCAGAAATGCCAATGCTCGTCACGTTGTTGCCAATAGTGACTGATGTCAGACCACTGCAGTTATAGAACGCTTTATCGCCGATGCTTGTCACCTCATCACCTATTACCACTTCCTTAAGAGAATTCGAATTATTAAACCAATTACCAATCTCACGATGAATTTCAAGGTATGACGGGCTACAGGATTCGAACGGATTTCCCCAGATAGTTTCTATAGTGTTAGGAATAATAAGAGATGTAAAGCCACAACCACAGAACGCTTTATCTTCTATAGTCGTCACACTACTTGGAAAGATGATGCTAGTTAGTTGGTAGCAATTGTAGAATGCGCTTTCTCCTATTGTCTCAACATGGTCGCCAAGAATGACGGAGGTTAGACCTCTGCAACCAGAGAACGCTCCCCTGCCGATGCTCGTCACGTTGTTGCCAATAGTGACAGATGTCAGACCACTGCAGTTATAGAACGCAGACCCGCCAATGCTCGTCACTTCATCACCAATAATTACTTCCTTAATGGATGAAATACCACTAAACCAAGAACCCGTCTCTTTACAATGGAAAGTGACAGAAGTCAGACCATCGCAGCCTTTGAAAGCATCACTGCCAATGCTCGTCACACTGTTGCCAATGGTGACAGAGGTCAGACCACTGCAATTATAGAACGCCCTTTCTCCAATGTTCGTCACATCCTCTGGAATCACATATTCCTTTATCTCATTTCCGTCCTTATCTATTAAGTGAACAGGCTTTCCTATTTTTGATGGTATCAAACCCACAACCTGATTATTACAAAATGCAGAAAAATCGGTTACAGGAACATTTACGCTCGTCAGACCATCACAACCATAAAACGCATCACTGCCAATGCTCGTTACACTATTGCCAATCGTGACAGAGGTCAGACCACTGCAACCTGAGAACGCACGGTCACCGATACTCGTCACACTGTTGCCAATGGTGACAGAGGTCAGACCATCACAACCATAGAACGCATACTCGCCAATGCTCGTTACACTGTTGGGAATGGTGACAGAAGTCAGACCATCACAACCAAGAAACGCAGAACTGCCAATGCTCGTCACTTCATCACCAATAATGACTTCTTTAATGGAAGAATTACTCCTGAAACAATCACCAATCTCTTTACAATGGAAAGTGACAGAAGTCAGACCATCGCAGCCTTTGAAAGCATCACTGCCAATGCTCGTCACACTGTTGCCAATGGTGACAGAGGTCAGACCACTGCAATTATAGAACGCATACTCGCCAATGCTCGTCACACTGTTGCCAATGGTGACAGAGGTCAGACCACTGCAACCATAGAACGCATACTCGCCAATGCTCGTCACACTGTTGGGAATCTCGATGGAGGTCAGACCTGTCAAACCATAGAAAGCCTTTTTGCCGATGGTCGTCACTTCATCACCAATAATTACTTCTTTAATGGAAGAATTATGAAAGAAACAATCACCAATCTCTTTACAATGGAATGTAACAGAAGTCAGACCATCACAATGATAAAACGCGGGACTGCCAATGCTTGTCACGCTGTTGGGAATGGTTACGGAGGTCAGATCATCGCAGTCAGAGAACGCATCTGTAACAATGCTTGTGACGGTATAGGTGATTCCATCGTAAGTAACAGACTCAGGGATAACGACATCGCCTTTATATCGGTCAAAATATGTGGAAAAATAATCCCCCTTAAAACTAACGGCAACTTCTGTGTTACTCGTCTTCACATAATAGATGGTGACTCCATCTGCGTTCGGCGCTTCAAAGTCGTGGGCAAACGCCTCTATCCCAACCATGCTCATGAGCATGATAAGAATCATTGAAATGTTTAAGTGCTTCATATTTTTAGTCTTTTAGGTTTCATATCATGTCCCTCAGGAGCCCAAACAGGGACGGTTTAGTCATTAGATTTTCTGTATGGCATAGATATGAAAAAAGCGGGGCAACTATACCTGTTACTCGTCCCGCTATTCGAGGCCTTCGCATTGCCCATCACTGTAGAACGAGCAACGCAGAAGCCCACGCCGAATGTAATATAATTGCCCTCGTCCCCATCATTCGGACATGGACTTCATATACACCCTAATAGGCATCTATCGTTGCTTTGCTCTTTGACGATGATTGAATTTGCTAGATTCGGACAGCCAAAGACAAAGCGTCAGATAAACGCTTTTCCAATAAATATGCATCCCTCCCTTTGCGTCAGCCGTTAGGCATCAACATCAGTAAGGACATTGCAAAGATACGAATAAATCCCGAAACTCCAAGGGATTTGAAAGAAAAAAGTAAAGTATTGTTGCTTCCTCGTTTTGTATATGTCATTTACCTAATAACTCAATCCCAACCCATTGGCATTATCGTTTTATTTTGGTTCTATACTATTGTCTTTCTCGTCTATATATCTTAAAAGTTGTTCCTTCAACGGTTGTAAATCCTTTTGTATGACATTCCATAGCATGTCTTCACGAACTTGAAAATAACCGTGTACGATATGATGGCGCATTCCTTCTATTTGGCGCCAAGGCGTGGCAGGATGAGCGTCTTTGAACTCTTTAGTTAGCATATAAGCAGCCTCTCCGATAATCATGGTATAGTAAACAATGCCACCATACACAATCTTATCTTCCATAAGATTCTCTAAAGTCATTCCAGAGGTTCTGTCTTGAATAACTTTTATGGCATCAAGCATATGTTCTAAGCGATTTTTGTCCTTAATTGCTTCTCTCATAGATTAGTTGTTTATCGTGTTCTGCTGTTTCTTGTGCAAAAGGAAGCAGGGAGCCTTCTGGCACCAAATCTACTTCACGACCTAATAGTTCTTTTAAATCCATATACATTCCTCCTAAAGTAAACAGACTGAAATGTCCAGACATATCAGGAACAAAGAGTATATCGACATCACTATCTGGGGTTTCCTCACCACGTGCGAAGGAACCAAACAGCCATGCTTTCAAGACGGGTTGGGTCTTGAAATACTCTGCTATCTTCTCTGTCATCAACTGGGTACTCATAGGCAGAACTTGATGTTTACATGGGCAAAGGTACGAATAATTTGGGAAACTCCAAAGGATTCAAAGGAAAAAGTTGAGACCCTCTCCTATCCATTCCCGAACTACGTTCGCCTACCCGTAGCCTTTCCCCTGTTGAGGGGGAGGGAAAAGAAACTCAGCCTCGCTTACTCCTCGTAATCATCGTGCGTACCTTATTATTATAGCGGTCGGCAGCAATGAGTTGCTCGATGGTGAGGTGCATGCGGTATTTCCAACGGTTATAGGGGTCGCTGGGTACGTTGATGCGCTCCTCCTGTGGACTCTTTGAACGCAGTTCACCATCCATCGCCAACCAGTCTTGCAAGGAGAGGATGCAGAGCATGGACGGGCAATAGAGGTGGCGGGCAATAATCTCCTCCGCCAGATGGGCAGGTAACTGCTCCGGGGCTCGTCCCTCTTTCTGCAGCATAGTGATATAGAAACGCTGGCGACGCTCAGGACTCTCCTGCCACCAGAGACGCAGGGGTGACATGTCGTGGGTGGAGATAGTAGCGACGGAACGATAGGGATTTGCCTCCAGATGGGCAAACTCGAAACCCTGTTGCTTGGGCATCTGCTGAATCTCCAAGGTGAGGATGCGCAACTGGTCGAGCACAGGCTCCACACAATCGGGCAGCATCCCAAGATCCTCCCCACAGATCAGCAGTCGGGAATCCTTGAAGATGGCAGGTAATCGCTTGAGAGCCTGTTGTCCCCAGAACATGGAATGCCGTTGATAGAAATAGTTGTTATACAGTCGTAGGAAGGCATCCTTATCCTCATTGCTCAATGCCTCATAGATCGGTTCGTTGAGTACCCCGATGCGAGGATGGTACATCTCCGCCTGACGCGGGTCCTCGACAAAGAGCACATCACTGATCAGTCGCATCAACCCGTCACGAATCCAGAGACTACTCTCGTCATGACGATCCGCAAAGTAGGCGGCAACCTTCCGCTGTGTGGCATACTCCTCTTTTAGGTCATAGAGGTTATACGCCTTCCGCACCAAGAAATTGTCACGCACATACTGGGCATGGATACCAAACAGACGGTCTATCAGACGGTCGTTGATGAACGGACGAGTAAAGAGTTCCTTGCGGAAAGCCAGTCCGAAATACTCTATCTCACCCACCGTCAGAGGTAAGGCTGGTGAGAAATGTCCCAAGAGACCATAGACCGCATCCTCAGGAATCTCCCAGATACGGAAGAAGCCCAGCACATGGTCGATACGGAGCGCGTCGAAATACTCCTCTAAGTGTTTCAACCGCTTGCGGAACCAGTCTACCAGTTCCTTGCTCCACTGGTAGGTGGGGAATCCCCAGTTCTGTCCTTGCATGGTGAACGCATCAGGGGGAGCCCCTGTCTGACTGTCGAGATGGAAGAGTTCCGGATGCTCCTTGGTCTCCACGCTCTCCCGATTGACCCCAATCGGCAGGTCACCTTTGAGGATGATTCCCTTAGAGCGGGCATAGTCGGCAGCAGCCTTCAACTGGACGTGAAGGAGGTATTGGAGATAATAGGTGAAGTCGGCAGGCTGCTGACTGTTAGCAGTCAGCCATGCGGCATAAGGTTTCAGCCACTCCTTGTTATCCTTGACGAACTCCTTGAACTCCTTACTGTCTGTAACCGTCTTTCCCTTCTCCACGAAGAGTTGTTGCAGATACTCGTTCTTCACACGGTCAACCGCCTCGTAGTCACTATAAGGAAGGGCATTCAACTCCTGTCGTCTGCGACGGAACTGTGTCATGGTCTGCTTCGACTTCAACGTACCTGCAGCCTCCACGTCGATATAATGCGGATGGAGAGCAAAGACACTGATGATATTATAAGGATAAGAGTCCTGCCATCCATGAGTCACTGTCGTATCATTGACAGGCAGCAGTTGGATGACTCTCATACCTGTCTGTACAGCCCAGTCGACAAGCCGTTTAAGGTCACCAAAGTCCCCTACTCCATAAGAGTGCTCACTACGCAGGGAGAACACGGGGACAGCGACTCCAGCGGCACGCCAAGTAGTCTCCCTGATACGCAGGTGCTCCCCATAGAGCACCAGCACCTGTCCGTCACTGATCAGTTCCTGACTGTTTGCCGAAGACTGCAGGCTGTCATCAATCACTCTATTGTCACCCTCCTCCCAAGCGATGAAGGCATGTGTCTTGTCATCAACCACCACATATTTATATTCCAAGGGGAACATCATCCCCAAGGCATTGACCGTCAGCATCCATTCATGCTGTCCAGCATATTCCATCCGCAGATAACGGGAGGTATTCCAACTGCCGATGGCAGGATGACTGCCACAGATGGCGACTGCCTGTCCCGGTTGCAATTGTGGAGCAGAGACACGGAAGGTGATGGTGCGACGGAACAATGGCAGGCGTAAAGCCTCCACATGTTCATTAGTATGTCCATGCACCATCGTCAAGTATGCATTGGTATAGAGATGCGACGGCAGTGGCAAGTCCCTCCACTGGTCTGGGAAGATATAGTCTTTCGAGGTATCGAAATGATAGATACGTGGTACGAGGTCCCACTCACGTCGCAGCACATGACTGTCACCATCCTCCACCTGATAGATATATACAATATGTGATAGCGGATGCTGACGTGACTCCAAGGCAGCGGTCTCCAAAGTCCACAACTCTCCATCCTCCGTCTGCATCAGCAGATTATATTGTTTGACGGTACCATCCTGACTATGATAGGCGATACTGACATGCAGGCTCTCTCCCCATGCCGTCCGATACCGAATACTGAATTTTAGTTTCATGACGTTTAAGTTTTCTGCAAAGTTACAAAAAAGTTTAGAGTTTAGAGTTTAGAGTTTAGAGTTTTTTGTAACTTTGCAGCGAAAAAGTAATAAAAGACATGAAGATTCAAAGTTCCAAGAAATATCTGATCCCTGCAGCCATCGGAATAATCCTGGTAATAGGACTGACAGGCTACTTCTTTTTCAGTTCAGTATCAACCCTGAAAGAGACACATTATTTATATATAGATGAGGACGACACCCAAGACAGTGTGATTAATAAGATCAAGCCCGTAGCCTCTCCTACCGCCATGGCAGGACTGCAGACCCTGTTGCGCCATGCCGGCTATAGCGACCAAGTCAAGACTGGACGTTATGCCATCAAGCCCGGAGAGGGTGCAATCACCATCTACCGCCACTTGAAGAACGGACTGCAGGAGAGTATGAGACTCACGATACCCGAGGCGCGTACCATGGACCGTCTTGCTGCCATATTGGGAAAGAAACTGATGATTGACTCCGCTACGATATCCTCAGCGCTCTACTCACAGGAAGTATGCTCAAAGTACGGCTATGACACTTGTACCATTCCAGCGATGTTCATACCCAACACCTACGACATCTATTGGAATATAACTCTTGACGGGCTCTTGGAACGTATGCAGAAAGAGCATGACCGCTTCTGGAATAGTGAGCGTACGGCTAAGGCTGCCAAGTTGAACCTGACACCTTACGAGGTGGCGACCCTCGCCTCTATCATTGACGAGGAAACTGCCAATACGGCAGAGAAGCCGATGATAGCCGGTATGTATATCAACCGACTGCGACAGGACATGCCACTGCAGGCCGACCCTACTATCAAATTTGCCCTGAAACAGTTTGGACTAAAACGCATCTATAACAAACTGCTCAAAACCGACAGTTCTTATAACACCTATGTGAATGAAGGACTGCCCCCCGGACCTATTAAGGTTGCCTCCATCAAAGGCATCGATGCTGTACTTAATGCCGTTGAACATGAATATTTGTATATGTGTGCCAAGGAAGACTTCTCGGGTACGCATAACTTTGCCAAGACCTATGCAGAGCATCTGAAGAATGCGGCAAAATATACCAAAGCACTCAACGAGAAAGGGATTAAATAAAAAAATGCTCCTTGCTTCACAGCGAGGGGCAAATTTAATCGGTATTAGTCCTTTTTTAAGGTAAAAAGATTGTATTCAGGATAACGTCGGCAAAGGTACAGCCTTTTTAACATTCCTGCAAATAATTTCTTATGTTAAATAACATATTTTACGGGTAAAGCGAAAAAACTTACTACTTTCAACTATTAACTCTAAACTTTTTCGTACCTTTGCAAGCAAAATTAAACGTTTAATACATCATGACTGAAGAGAAGAATTTGACTGAGAACGAAGAGAAGAAGAGTCTCAGTTTTGTAGAGCAAATGGTGGAGGGTGATCTCGCCGCAGGTAAGAATGGAGGTAGAATACAGACTCGTTTTCCACCAGAGCCCAACGGATATATACACATTGGACATGCCAAGGCTATCTGCATGGACTTTGGTGTTGCCGAGAAGTTTGGAGGTACCTGTAACCTCCGTTTCGATGACACAAACCCCACCAAGGAGAATACCGAGTATGTGGAGAACATCATGAACGACATCAAGTGGCTCGGTTTCCACTGGGAGAATGTCTATTATGCCTCCGACTATTTCGATAAGTTGTGGGACTTCGCCATCTGGCTGATTGAGAAAGGACTCGCTTATGTTGATGAGCAGACCTCTGAGCAGATTGCCGAACAGAAAGGAACTCCGACACAGGCAGGAAGACCCAGTCCGTTCCGCGACCGTCCTATCGAGGAGAACCTGCGCCTGTTCCGTCAGATGAACACGCCAGAGGCTGTAGAGGGTTCGATGGTATTACGCGCCAAACTCGACATGGCAAACCCCAATATGCACTTCCGTGACCCGATCATCTATCGTATCATCCAGATACCCCATCATCGTACAGGCACCAAGTGGCACTGCTACCCGATGTATGACTTCGCCCATGGGCAGAGCGACTACTTCGAGGGAGTCACCCACTCTATCTGTACGTTAGAGTTTGTTCCTCATCGCCCGCTCTACGACAAGTTCGTTGACTTCCTCCAAGAGAAGGAGGGACAAACCGCTTATCGTCCTCGCCAGATTGAGTTCAACCGCCTGAACCTCACCTATACCGTGATGTCAAAACGTAAGTTGAAGGCACTGGTAGACGAAGGACTGGTGGATGGATGGAGTGACCCACGTATGCCTACTATCTGCGGTATGCGCCGTCGTGGCTACTCCGCCCAGAGTATCCGCAACTTCATCAAGTCCATTGGTTACACCAAGTTTGACGCACTGAATGACTATGCCTTGTTGGAGGCTGCCGTACGTGATGACCTGAATAAGAAGGCTTGCCGTGTTTCTGCGGTATTGAACCCTGTCAAACTTATCATCACGAACTACCCTGAGGGAAAGACGGAGCAGATGGAGGCTATCAACAACCCAGAGAATGAGGCAGATGGTAAGCACACTATCACATTCAGCCGCGAACTATGGATTGAGCGTGATGACTTCATGGAGGTAGCCGAGAAGAAATTCATGCGTTTGGCACCAGGTAAGGAAGTACGCCTAAAGAATGCGTATATTATTAAATGTGATGAGGAACACCCTTGTGATAAAGACGCAGAGGGCAATGTAACGACGATTTACGCCACTTACGATCCTGACACACGCAGCGGACAGCCTGGTGCAGACCGCAAGATCAAGGGAAAGACACTGCACTGGCTCAGTTGTCAGAATGCCGTACCTGCTGAGGTACGCCTTTACGACCGTTTGTTCTCCGTAGAGAATCCTGGTGCTGACGAGCGTGACTTCCGTGAGTTGCTTAACCCCAATTCACTGACAGTATTGAAGAACTGCTATGTGGAGCAATACCTCACCGAGAAAAAGCCTGGTGACTTCCTGCAGTTCCAACGCATCGGCTACTTCACCCTCGACGAGTCGTCCAAGGATGGGCAACTCGTCTTCAACAAGACTGTCGGACTAAAAGACACTTGGGCGAAGATTAACAAATAATGAAGAAAACAGGCGACGATTATTTCGATAGCGAAGAGTTCAGGAATACCCTGAACAATTATGAGGAATCAGTCAAGTCGGGGCATCCCCTTTATATGGATGCCGACGACTTGGCTGATATCGCTGATTACTATCACTTCACGGGCAAGGACACTGAAGCCGACGAGGTGATAGACTATGCTCTGTCGTTATATCCGAACGCCACACTCCCCAATGTCTTCAAGGCACGTGAAGCATTGACTATAGGTGATATCGACACCGCACAGGAGTGTATAGAGCAAATAGAGTGCAAAGACGACCCTGAATACCATTATATGCAGGCGGAACTGCTGATAGCGCAAGACCATGTAGAGGAAGCAGACACCTATCTGCGAGAGTATTTCAAGACGATTTCTCCAGAAGAGTATCAGGACTTTGTGATGGATGTCGCCAACATCTATTTTGACTATGGACTGAACGACAAGGCTTACGAATGGATGATGCGCACCAAGGGGGACGACAGTAATGACTTCAAAGAACTGATGGCACGTACACTCTTCGGTCTTGGGAAATATAAGGATAGTGAGCGTATCTTCAATGAACTGTTAGACAAGAATCCCTACTCCAAGCGTTATTGGAATGCCCTGGCAAATACCCAATATATGAATGATGACTTCAGTGGAGCCATCACCAGTAGCGAATATGCAATAGCCATTGACCCTGACGACTCAGAGGGAGTCATCAACAAGGCTAATGCACTATACCGATTAGGAAACTATGAGGAGGCAATACGCTATTACGACCGTTACGGAGAGATATCGACACCCGATGAGTTCAGTCTTTTGCATAAAGGCTCCTGTCTGGTAAACCTGAACAGGCAGGAAGAGGCACTTCCTGTTCTCCAACAGGCAATGGAGATATGTCTACGGAACTCCCAGTTCCTTCCGCAGATTTATCAGGAACTCGCCTTCTGTTATAGTTCTCTCCAGCGATTGGATGAGGCAATAGAATGCATCAATGAGACCAGAGATATAGAATGTGACCATATTGACATGCTCGTATTAAAAGGACATATCCTGTTGGAGAATGGACAAAACAAAAGGGCGGAGGAAGTATTCAAGAATGCCATCACCCGTTCCTGTAACGACCCTGTTGTCATTATGCGTATCATTGTTTCCCTCTACGACAACAAGTATGTGAAGGCTGCTTATGAGATGTTCAAGAAATTCTTCTCCTTGGTCGTCAACGAAGAGTATGACCAGGGCTATTCCTATATGGCACTCTGTTGTTGGGACTTGGGATATGACGAAGAATTTCTCATGTATCTCCGTATTGCCATTGAGCGTAACCCCCGAGAGGCAAGGATGGTCTTAGGACATCTTTTCCCTGAGGACATGGCTGCAAAAGAATATTATCATTATATGTATCAAAAACTAAGAAAATGAATTTTATTTCTTCCCTTCTCTCCAACCTTAATTACGGGACCATCCTGTTTCTGATGCTCCTTGAGAGCACTGTGGTTCCTGTTCCTTCCGAGTTTGTGGTGACACCAGCAGCCTATCATGCGGCAGGTGGTAATCTGGATGTCTTCCTCGTTATTCTATTCGCCACCATCGGGGCAGACTTAGGTGCGTCCATCAACTATGTCGTTGCCTATTATGTGGGACGCCCAGTCATCTATCGCTTCGCCAATAGCAAGTGGGGCAAGATGTGTCTGTTGAACCAAGAGAAAGTAGAGAAAAGCGAAAAATATTTCGATGACCATGGTGTCGCGGCAACACTGACGGGACGACTCATCCCTGGCATCCGCCACCTGATCTCCATCCCCGCAGGTCTTGCAAAGATGAACTACTGGAAATTCCTTCTTTATACAACGATTGGCGCAGGGGTATGGCATAGTATTCTCGCTGCTCTGGGCTGGTATCTACATGCCATCGTTCCCGAGGAACAACTTAATGACAAGATCAGTGAGTATGCGGAATATATCAAGATTATCATCATCGTATTGGTGCTGATAGCCATTGGATACTTTGTCATTCACTCCTATTTAAAAAGAAAAAAGAAGTAATTTTCTTGATTATCGAATATTTTTCGTATATTTGCCAAATCTTTTAATGTATCATCGTTATGGCAAAAATTAACAACCATCTGGTAATCATGGCAGGAGGTGTAGGAAGTCGTTTCTGGCCCATGAGTACCGCAGAGAATCCTAAGCAGTTTATTGATGTGCTGGGAGTAGGCAGAACGCTGTTGCAAATGACTGTTGACCGCTTTGACACGATTATTCCCCGTGAGAACGTCTGGGTGGTGACGAACCAGAAATATGCGGACACGGTCTCCAAGCAATTACCCGAGATGCCTCGTAACCATATCCTGTGTGAACCTTGTCGTCGTAATACCGCTCCGTGTATTGCCTATGTCTGCTGGCGCATCAAGTCTACCGACCCGAAGGCTAACATCGTGGTATCACCCAGCGATCATGTTGTCATGAATACGAATGAGTTCCGTCGGGTCATCACGGAGTGTATGGCATTCACCTATGACAGTGACGCTATTGTCACCTTAGGTATGAAGCCCTCACGCCCAGAGACAGGCTACGGCTATATACAGGCGGCACTGTCAAGCAACTCTCTCCGTAACAAGGAAATATTCCGTGTTGACTCTTTCCGTGAGAAGCCTGATCTGTCAACGGCAAAACAATATATCAGTAAGAACAACTACTTTTGGAATGCCGGTATTTTCATCTGGAATGTATCAACCATTGTCAATGCATTCCGTATTTACCAGCCTGCCATGGCAAAGATATTCGAGTCGCTTTTGCCAATCTATGGCACGGATAAGGAGCAGTCTGAGATAGACCGTCTGTTCCCCGAGTGTGAGAATATCTCTGTAGACTATGCTATCATGGAAAAGGCTGAGGAGATATTTGTGTGTCCTGCAGATTTCGGATGGAGCGACTTAGGCACTTGGGGGTCCTTACAACAGAACACCAAACAGGATCTCTATGGGAATGCATGCATTGGAGAGAATATTAACATGATAGAGTCCCATAATTGTATGGTACATACAACACAGGAAAAGAAAGTGGTGATTCAGGGACTTGACGGATATATCGTAGCAGAGAATAATGACACCCTGCTTATATGCAAACTCTCTGAGGAGCAACGCATCAAGCAATTCAGTGGTCAAGACTAAAAATCTTTACGAAATGGAAAATAAAAAAGTGGCTTTAATAACAGGAATTACAGGACAAGATGGTTCTTATCTCGCGGAATTCCTGATTGAGAAAGGTTATGAGGTTCATGGTCTTCTTCGTCGCTCATCCTCTTTTAACACAGGACGAATAGAGCATCTCTATTTAGATGAATGGGTTCGTGATATGAAAAAGAAACGTCTTGTCAACCTACACTGGGCAGACATGACGGATTCCTCTTCCCTCATACGTATTATTGGTGAGACAAAGCCTACAGAAATCTACAATCTGGCAGCGCAAAGCCATGTCAAAGTGTCATTCGACGTTCCAGAATATACTGCAGACGTAGATGCCACAGGTGTACTGCGCTTATTAGAGGCGGTGCGTATCTGCGGCTTGGAGAAGAATTGTAAGATTTATCAGGCATCTACCTCTGAACTATATGGAAAGGTTCAGGAGGTACCCCAGAGTGAGACGACTCCTTTTTATCCCCGTTCTCCCTATTCTGTTGCCAAACTCTATGGCTTTTGGATTATGAAGAACTACAGGGAGTCATATGGGATGTTTTGTTGTAATGGCATACTCTTTAACCATGAGAGTGAACGACGTGGAGAGAACTTTGTTACCCGCAAGATTACACTTGCAGCAGCACGTATCGCACAGGGGTATCAAGACAAACTCTATTTAGGTAACTTGAATTCATTACGTGACTGGGGATATGCCAAGGATTACATTGAGTGCATGTGGCTCATCCTTCAGCAGCCAGAACCTGATGACTTTGTGATTGCCACTGGCGAGTACCATACTGTACGTGAGTTTGCCACTCTTGCTTTCAAAGAGGTTGGAATTGAACTGGAATGGCGAGGTGACGGTATAGACGAAAAAGGCTACGATAAGGCTACAGGAAAAGTTCTCGTTGAGGTAGACCCCAAATATTTTCGTCCTGCAGAAGTTGACCAGTTGCTGGGTAACCCAACAAAGGCAAAGACGAGACTGGGATGGAATCCACAAAAGACTTCCTTCCCCGATCTTGTAAAGATTATGGTTCAACATGATATGAAGTTTGTGAAGAAACTGTTTCTTAAAGCACAATTACCAGAATAATGTTAGACAAGAACAACAAGATTTATGTGGCAGGGCATCACGGACTGGTAGGCTCTGCTATCTGGAATAACCTGGTGCAGAGAGGCTATACGAACCTGGTGGGCAGAAGTCATCAGGAACTCGATTTGACCGACCAGTCTGCCGTACGCAGGTTCTTCGATGAGGAGCGACCCGATGCCGTCGTTCTTGCCGCTGCCTTTGTGGGCGGTATCATGGCAAACTCGCTCTACCGTGCCGACTTCATTATGATGAACATGAAGATACAGTGCAATGTCATCTCTGAGGCATACGACCACGGGGTGAAGAAACTGCTCTTTCTCGGCTCTACCTGTATCTATCCGAAGAACGCCCCGCAGCCAATGAAAGAGGACTGTCTGCTGACCAGTCCGCTGGAGTATACCAATGAGGAGTATGCCATCGCGAAGATTGCCGGACTGAAGATGTGTGAGAGTTATAACCTGCAATATGGCACCAACTATATTGCAGTGATGCCTACCAATCTCTACGGTCCTAATGATAACTTCCATCTGGAGAACAGTCATGTGATGCCTGCCATGATGCGTAAGGTCTATCTGGCGAAACTGATTCACGACGGTAAATGGGACAAGATTGCCGTTGACCTGAACAAGCGCCCCGTGGAGGGTGTTACCGGTAATGCCTCTCATGAGGAAATACTGACCGTTTTAGGGAAATACGGTATCTATGACAACAAGGTGGTGCTGTGGGGAACAGGAACACCGCTTCGCGAGTTCCTATGGAGTGAGGATATGGCTGACGCCTCCGTGCATATACTGTTGAATGTCAATTTCTCTGACATCATTGGCATTGAGAAGTATTCGAGTGTCCACTATGGTGCAAGTACGGACGGTGCTGTTGACCGTAACCATTCCGCTGGTCGTGGTGGTGCCATACCCAAATTGGGAGAGATCCGCAACTGTCATATCAATGTGGGAACGGGTAAGGAACTGACCATCCGTGAACTCTCTGAACTGGTGGTGAAGGCTGTCGGTTTTGAGGGTACTGTGGAGTTTGACGCAACGAAACCCGACGGAACTATGCGGAAACTTATTGATGTCACGAAACTTCACTCATTAGGATGGACGCATAAAGTAGAGATAGAGGATGGTGTCCAGAAACTCTTTGAGTGGTATCGGCAGTCACTATGAAAACCATTAGGACTTTCCACGAAATCCGCCAACTTGTTGACGATAAACGCAGGCAATGGCGTATCGTCGTTGTCAATGCCACCGACGAGGCGACAAGGGAGGCTCTGGAACTGGTGGAGCGTTCCCTTCAGGTAGAAGTGATACGCATTAATGACACACTGCCAGAACGGGCTGCCGAAAAGGCTGTCGCACTTATCCGCAGGGGAGACGGGGATGTGTTGATGAAAGGACTGATTGGCACAGATATCCTTCTTCGGGCAATATTAAATAAGGTTTCAGGACTATTACCAGAAGGACAGGTATTAACACATCTGTCTGTTGCTGAGATACCAACTTATCCGAAACTACTCTTCTTCACTGATGTTGCCGTTATCCCCTATCCTACTCAGAAGCAACGCACAGAACAGGTACGATATGCGATAAACACCTGCCACCATTTAGGTATCCAGGAACCACGTATTGCCCTCATTCATTGCTCAGAGCACAGCGGCAGGCAGTTTCCCTTTGTGGAAGGTTATGAGGACATCAAGCAGATGGCTGTTGAAGGAGTTTTTGGAAAATGTATTACAGATGGACCACTTGATGTAAAGTCAGCATGCTCCAAAGAGGCTCTGAAGGCAAAAGGTATCACCTCACCATTAAACGGCGAGGCGGATGTGCTTATTATGCCAGACATCGAGGCTGGCAATGCGTTCTATAAATCAATGACACTCTTTGCCGGAGCCCGTACTGCTGGCATTCTCTGTGGAACAATCTGTCCGGTGGTTGTCCCCTCCCGTGGTGACTCTGCCGAAGCGAAATACAATAGTATTCTCTTTGCCCTTGCATGCCTATGAAGATTCTTGTCATTAACCCTGGCTCTACATCTACCAAAATTGCCGTTTATGAGGACGAAAAGCCCATCTTACTCCGTAATATCACACATTCGGCAGAAGAATTAGCATCATTTGGTGATATCACAGAACAACAGGACTTCCGACGCCAGTTGGTACTTGAAGAATTACGTCAAGCAGGTATCCCTATGGACTTTGCCGCCGTCATAGGCAGAGGAGGAATGGTGAAACCTATTGCCGGAGGTGTCTATGAGATTAACGACCAAATGATTGACGATACGCTTCATGGTTGTGTCATGCATAATCACGCATGTAACTTAGGTTGTCTGATAGCCCATGAGATTGCCACCATGTTTAATAGCCAAAAGCAGAATAGCAATAGCCAAAAACCAGCATGCCGTGCATTTATCGCCGACCCTGGTGTCGTTGACGAGTTGTCACCATTGGCACGCATCAGCGGTAGTCCTCTTATGCCCCGTATTTGTATTTGGCATGCTTTAAACCAACGAGCAATAGCCCGTCGGTTTGCGCGTGGCATCGGCAAGGAGTATGAGGACTTGAACCTTATCATCTGCCATTTAGGAGGCGGCATCAGTGTAGCAGCCCATGAACATGGTCGTGCAATTGATGCCAATAATGCCCTTGACGGAGAAGGCTCATTCTCACCAGAGCGTGCAGGTAGTCTTCCTGCCGCAGATTTGATTCGTCTCTGCTTTAGTGGGAAATATACGGAAAAGCAATTACTGAAACGTATTGCAGGACAAGCAGGACTGACAGCCCATCTTGGGACAAACAATATGCGGGAAATCCTGGAGCGTATCAAACAAGGTGACGAACATGCCCAACTATTGGTGGATGCCATGCTTTACCATACGGCAAAACAGATAGCGTCAGAGGCTGCTGTGTTATGTGGCGACATAGATGCTATCCTGCTGACTGGCGGTATGGCACATAGCGATTACATAGTCAGTGAACTCCGTCGCCGTATTGGTTTCCTTGCCCCTGTCTATTGTTTTCCTGGGGAGAACGAGATGGAGGCGCTTGCCTTAAATGCGTTAGCCGTATTACAAGGTAAACGAGAAGCAAAAGTATACAAATAAAAAGAGTCGGAAATTTCCGACCCTTTTTGATATTCAGTAATCTCTTAATGACTATTTTGCATAGAGAGCAACAATGGTCTCGTACTTCTCCTGTTTACCAGAGGTCTGTTTGGGCTCACCTACTTTTTTACCATACTCATAGGCCTGCTCTAATGTCAGTTTTCCATCCTCAAAATCCTTACCGATACCACTGTCGAAACTTGCATAACGTGCCTTCTTCATTGCGGGGATCTCACTTTCTTCAAGGATGGCAGCGGCATTCTCCAGTGCACGAGCCATAGCGTCCATACCACTGATATGGGCGATGAAGAGATCCTCCAAATCGGTAGAGTTACGGCGAATCTTGGCATCGAAGTTCGTACCACCGTTACCCAGACCACCATTGCGGATAATCTCCATCATAGCCTGTGTCAACTCATAATTGTCAATGGGGAATTGGTCGGTATCCCAACCATTCTGGGCATCACCCCGGTTGGCGTCAATACTACCAAGCATACCAGCATCAACAGCACAAGCAAGTTCATGCTCAAAGGTATGACCTGCCAATGTTGCGTGATTCACCTCTATATTCACCTTGAAGTCCTTATCCAGATTGTGTGCACGGAGGAAGCCGATGACAGTCTCTGTGTCTACATCATACTGATGCTTAGAAGGCTCCATGGGCTTTGGCTCAATCAAGAACGTACCTTTGAAGCCCTTGCTACGAGCATAGTCACGAGCCATCGTCAGCATCTGAGCCATGTGTTCCTTCTCACGTTTTTGATCAGTGTTCAGCAGACTCATATAGCCCTCACGACCACCCCAGAACACGTAGTTCTGACCACCAAGTTTGATAGTAGCGTCAATAGCGTTCTTAATCTGAACGATAGCACGTGCAACCACATCAAAGTCGGGATTAGTAGATGCGCCATTGGCATAACGTTTGTTACCAAATACGTTTGCCGTACCCCACAGCAACTTGATGTTAGGATACTGTCTCATTTTCTCCTGAGCATAGTCAGTGATGGCTTTCATACGAGCCTCGTACTCCTCAACAGTATCGCCCTCTTCTACGAGATCCACATCATGAAAACAGAAATACTCGATGCCCAGTTTATCCATAATCTCAAAACCGGCGTCCATCTTATCCTTTGCCCGCTGGACAGCATCAGCAGCCTTGTCCCACTCATACGAACGGGTCTGACCACCAAACTGATCTGCGCTGGCTCCACCCAAGGTGTGCCACCAAGCCATAGCGAACTTCAGCCAGTCTTTCATCTTCTTTCCCATGACCACCTTCTCGGGATCATAATAGTGGAAAGACATTACATTCTTACTCTCCTTTCCTTCAAAAGGAATCTTGCCAGTAAAAGAAAAATACTCTTTTGCCATAATTGTAAATAATATTAGTCCAGTTTATTAAATGTTTTTGTTTAATATCTCCTTCCAACGAGTATACGCATCCATATATTCATTCTTCTGAGCCTCGTCAGGATCCACATGCGCATAATGTTCCAAGGAGGCAAACGCCTCGTCGCTATTACGATATATACCGATACCCATACCTGCGCCTTTGGCTGCCCCATCTGCTCCATCAGTCTTGTAAACATCAATAACAGCGCCACTGATTGTTGCCAAAGTATCACGGAACAGTGCAGACTTGAACATATTAGCCCTACCGGCATGAATCGTCTTGATATCCATACCCATCTGTCGCATGATCTCAATACCATAGCAGAAGGAGAAGACAATACCCTCCTGAGCAGCACGAATGATGTGAGCCTCTGTATGTTTATTGAAATTCAGACCGTGAATTGAGCATCCTACCTCCTTATTCTGCAGTACACGCTCCGCACCGTTACCAAATGGCATCACGGTCACGCCGTCACTACCGACAGGAATCTGTGAGGCGAGGCGGTCCATATCTGGATAATCAATATTGGGAGTAATATGATGATGTACCCATGAATTAAGAATACCCGTACCACTAATACATAATAACACACCCATACGGGGCTGTTCAGCACTATAATTGACATGAGCAAAAGTATTCACACGGCTCAGTTTGTCATAGTTCGCCTCACCAAGAACGCCATATACCACGCCAGAGGTTCCTGCGGTTGCGGCGATTTCTCCTGGATTCATCACATTTAGCGACAGAGCGTTGTTGGGTTGGTCACCGCCCCTATATGAAATAGGAGTACCAGCCTTCAGTCCCAGTTCTGCAGCAGCCTCAGCACTTACCTCACCCTGGACACCGAATGTAGGTACGATGTCTGCGATCATGGAATCATCAAAGCCGTAATACTTCATCAGGAAATCAGCCACTTGATTGTTCTTGAAATCCCAGAACATCCCCTCAGACAAGCCACTGACAGTTGTATTGGCGACACCAGAGAGGCGCATGGCGATATAGTCGCCAGGCAGCATGATCTTATAAATCTTCTCATAGATTTCTGGTTCATTTTCTTTCACCCATGCAAGTTTAGCGGCTGTGAAGTTACCAGGAGAGTTCAACAAATGAGTTAAGCATTTGTTGGCTCCCAAATCCAGGAATGCTTTCTCACCATAAGGCACCGCACGGGAGTCACACCAGATAATGGAAGGACGAAGAGCCTGAAGGTTCTTATCCACACATACCAGACCATGCATCTGATAGGAAATACCAATTGCTTTGATCTCCTCACCTGTGGCACCAGTGTCAGACATGATTTTCTTCAAACCCAGTTTCGTGTTATCCCACCACATCTGCGGATCCTGCTCAGCCCAACCTGCTTTTACCGCCATAATTGGAGCCTCTTTTTCTGGGAAGAAAGCACTTGCAGCACACTTACCTGTGTCTACATTCACAAGAGATGTTTTGACAGAAGAACTGCCCACATCAATACCTAATAAATATCTATTAGCCATAGTAATATAAAAAAATTAAATAAAGCGAATCTATTAATAATACGTTTACGACCCCAAATTTCCCTAAAATATTTTTAAAATGCAACTTTTTTCCTGTTTTTTGATATTTTTTTATCATTATTTGACTACAATTAAAAATATTTTTTTACCTTTGCACATTAGAATAAAATAACCGAGAACTAAGTTACATTCATATATGAAGAAGAAAATACTAATCCTTGACGACAAAGAGACTATCGCAAAGGTGCTCTCTATTTATCTAATGAGTGACTATGACGTACAGTGGCTTCCTGATGGTCTACAGGGTGTCAAATGGCTTCAAGCAGGTAACACCCCTGATTTGATTATCTCTGACATCCGCATGCCAGGTATGCGTGGTGACGATTTCCTGGAGTGGATAAAGCAGAATGAACTATTCCGTCATATTCCCGTGATAATGCTTTCCAGTGAGGACTCCACCAGTGAGCGCATCCGTCTTTTGGAGATTGGCGCTGTTGATTATATCGTCAAGCCATTTAACCCGATGGAGTTAAAGATTCGTGTAAAGAAGATTCTCCCCAATTAATTTTCAACATTATGATAGGTGTTGTTTACTTAGGTAACAATCCGAAAACACAGGAAAGGCTCAAATACATTCCAGGACAGTTAGTCCGTATGACAAATGCCTATAAGGATGCAGCACAGGTTTGCACCCCTCATGTGTCCAATGAGCATTTTATTGTATTTTTTGAGCGTAATGTCCGTAGCGAGGACATTACGGCAATCACCTATCTCCGCAAGAAATGCCGTAATGTGTATATCATCCTCTTGACTGATGACATGACAGAGGAAGAGCGTCAAACATATATGAAGTGTGGTGTTAATGATACCATCAACAAAGACGCCTCTGTAACGGCATTGAACAAAAAGATACAGTTCATCTCAGACCGCGAGGGTATTCTTTTTGACGATGAGGCACCCAGATACAAGATTCTGAAATTCAAGATTCCAGTATGGAAGCGCCTCTTTGACATTGTTTTCTCTGGTCTTGCTATCATTATCCTTTCACCGATATTCATCCTGACGGCTATTGCCATCAAACTCGAAAGTAAGGGTCCCGTACTGTTTAAGTCAAAGCGTGTTGGAACCAATTACACGATTTTCGATTTCCTAAAATTCCGAAGTATGTACACAGACGCGGAGGAGCGTTTGAAAGATCTGAGTAAGGGTCATAACCAATATGCAGAAAAGGAAGAGGAAGACGAGCATAAGACTATCACTGCCCCTCTTGGTGACGAGGCTGAGCAGGACATGATGGATATGGGTATGGAGTCAGAGATGATGATCAGTGATGAGGAGATCATGCTGATTGGCGATGACTTCGTGGTAGCAGAGAGCGACTTCAACAGACAGAAAGAGGAGGAAATCAACAATGCCTTTGTGAAGATTGAGAATGACCCACGTATTACGAAAGTGGGTAAGTTTATTCGCAAATACAGCATCGATGAACTTCCACAACTATTTAATATCCTCAAAGGCGACATGTCGATTGTCGGCAATCGTCCTCTCCCCCTCTACGAGGCAGAAAAACTGACTGCCGACACCAGTATCGACCGCTTTATGGCACCTGCAGGGCTCACTGGTCTTTGGCAAGTTGAGGAGCGTGGTAAGGGTGGCAATATGTCTGCAGAGGAGCGTAAGCAACTGGATATCACATACGGACAGACCTATAATTTCATGTTAGACATGAAGATTATCTTCCGTACCCTGTTTGCTTTCGTGCAGAAAGAAAATGTATAACAATTGACTAACCACAATAGAGAAATGAACAAAATAAAACGTTTATTACTTCTAATACCTGTTTTGGGCATAGGTACTTTTTCTTATGCGCAACAGTTGGATGACAGCGGTATCAGTGCAGGTTTCTTTGACTCGAGCGAGGAAAGCACTTTGAATTTCTCTACCTTCCACTTGCCTCCATTGTCCGTTCTCTTTGAGAATGCTAAACAAAACCCGCAAATCCTGGCATTAGACAAAGCAGAACAAATTGCCAAGGCTGAAATCGCCAAGCAGAAGCGTCATATATTATCTTATGTGCGCGCACATGCGAGTTATAGTTATGGTAAGACCGACGTTTACGGTCAGATGACGAACAACCAGACAGGAACCATGAACTTTGTGCCTATTTTTGAGTCTAAAAATGGTACCGAGCAGTCCTATTGGAATGTCGGTGTCAACCTCAACATCCCCTTAGAGGACATCTTGGACTGGGCACCTGCTGCTAAACGCAAGCGCTTAGAGGCAGACAAGGCACGATTGGAGAAAGATATTAAGTTTGAGGATTTGAAACTCCAGATTAGTACGCTCTATGCGAAGATCACCAATACTTTGGTGACATTGAAGACTGCCAGTGAGGGTGCTGCAGCCTATCAAGGCGCAGGCGCGTTGAACCAGGAGGACTTCCATCAAGGTAATATGGATATCGAGGACTATGCGTGGACAAAGTTGCATGAGTTGGATGTTGTTAAGCAATACCAAGTCCTGCAAACTGAGATTATGACTGACATCCTGACCTTGGAGATTATTTCCCGTACACCTATTATCACTAACGCAACGACAGAGGTGACCTTAGATGGAACAATTCACAAGTCGGAAAGCCAGATTCGCCGTGAGAACAAGGCTATGGAGAAACGTATTGCCAAGGAGGCGAAAGCAGACGAGAAGCGTTATCAGCAATTGGAGCGCGAAGAGAAGAAAGCCCAGTCTAAGGCATCTCGTATGGATGCCAGAGAGGCATCAAGATCGGCAAAAGCAGCCAGAGCGTATGAAAAAAGCAGTAGAAAACGTTAACATATAGTATTATGGATTTATTTAGATATATCGTTAGATTTTTATACAAGATTCGTTGGTATTTAGTAATACTACCGTTAATCGCGTTAATCGTGGCATGGTTTATGACCCGCCACATGGATCGCATCTATGATACTAATACTACCATCTATACTGGTATGATTACCGGTTACAACATTGAAGGTGGAACTGGTGCCGCAGGTGGAAACTCACAAGTCAATATTACCAACTTAATGCTGATTATCACTACGGAGAACACCATTCGAGAGGTGTCCATGCGTCTGTTTGCCCGCTGTATGATGTATGGTAATCCCAACAAGGACAACAACTATATCTCAGCAGAGCATTTCCGCGAGTTGAACGCTTCCGTACCGGCAGATGTCAAGGCATTGATCAATCATAATAGCGAGTCTGCGACTTATGCCAACTTAAAGGCATACGAGAAGCCCTCTCAAGATAACTATATCTTCGGATTATTGAATTATCACCCCTACTTCGGTATTAATAATATCACTTCACGTTTGAAAGTGATGCAGTTGGAGCGAAGTGATATCATAGACATTGGCTACTCCGCCAATGATGCCGGTATTGCCTATAACACGCTGGACATTCTGAATGAGGTATTTGCCCGTCATTACCAGCAGATTCGCTTTGGTGAGACCAGTAATGTCATCAAGTTCTTTGAACGTGAGGTGGCTCGTCTATACAAAATCTTAACCAGGGCTGAGGATGATTTGATTCGCTATAATGTCTCTAAACGTATCATCAACTATGGTGAGCAGACCAAGCAGTTGACCGTATTGGAGATGCAACAGCAGAATTTCCGTAACCAGCAGTTGATGGACTATACAACCTCTAAGGCACTGATGGACTACTTGGAGCGACAGTTAGGAGACCGTGCCCGTGTGATTCGTGCCAATAAGCAGTTTACGGATAAGATCAAGGATATTTCCCGCTTGCAGTCCCGTATCTCCAACCTCCGTCTGATGAGTGGAGAAGGTGGTGATCTGAATAATGAGGCTCAGGAGGAGATGCAGAAAGCGCAACGTGAGTTGCAGTCAACAACGAATAGTGTCAAAGACCTGACCCATGAGATTGAGGCAGGAACCTATAGTACTGAGACAGGTGTCAAGGCAAAGGACATGATTGACAAGTGGCTGGAGCAGATGCTGTTAATGGAGAAAGCAAGAGCAGAGATGTCTGCCACGGACATCATGAAACAGCAGTTAGACCAGCAATATCTGTTCTATTCCCCGATTGGTGCTACTTTGGATCGTAAGGATCGTCATATCACGTTTGTAGAGGGTAACTACATGGAGATGTTGAGAGCACTGAATGCCGCACGTTTGCGTCAGAAGAACCTGCAGATGTCTACAGCGACCCTGCGCGTGCTGAACCCACCGATGTTCCCATTGAACGCCCAGCCGACCAATCGTCTGATGATTCTGTTAGGAGCCTTCCTGTTGACCTTTATGTTGACAGCGCTCTACTTCTTCATTATCGAGTTGCTTGACCGTACGTTACGTGACCGCATGCGCTCCGAGCGTATTACGAAGATTCCAGTCATGGGCTGTTACCCGAAGGAGAGCAACCTGCGTTACCGTCGTTTCAACAAGACGATTGCAGACATGTCGCTTCGTCAGTTGAGCAAGGCTTTGCTGCCTAAGTTCAAGGAGGGGCAGCAGAATGTACTGAACCTGATCTCGACCGACTCTGGCAATGGTAAGAGTTTCATTGCCCAGGAGTTGGAGAACTATTGGATTTCTATTGGTTTGCAGGTACGCCGTCTGACCTATGATGAAGACTTCCTCGCCGAGGATAGCAAGTTCATCATGGCTAACGGCATCAAGGATCTCTGTCCGGATATTCTCCCCGAGGAGATTGCCATCATCGAATATCCAAACTTGGACGAGAACTCTATTTCTCCTGCCCTGCTGAATATGGCAACCGTCAACCTGATGGTTACACGTGCCAACCGTACTTGGAAGGATGTCGACCAGAAGGCACTCAAGGAAGTAGAGGCAATGTTGGATGAGGAGCACAAGGACAGTCTTTACATGTATCTGACCGAGGCAAGCCGCTATGCGGTGGAAGAGTTCGTCGGACAGTTACCACCTTATACTAAGTTCAATAACTTCGTATACCGCATGTCCCAGTTAGGACTGACAGCAACAGAGAACAGTCATGCGAAATAAATGACAAATAGTTTTTCAACATACACCCAAGAGAACAGAGGAAGAGCATTATTGCTCTTTCTCTTGTTTGGTTTAGCCATCTGGCAGTTTGTCAATGCAGGCTTCAGTGCTTTTGCCATGGTCTGCATGTCCCCTTTAATTGTCTTGGCAATCTATGCAGCGTTCACCTGGAGGATGTCTGCCTTTTGGGCTTTGTTTGCCATTAACTATACGGTGATGTTCTTTGGTAAACAACAAATGCTACCTCAAGGTATTCCCACCTCGTTATATAATGAGATGTTAGAACTTCTCCTGATTGGTATTGCTATTATCGATGCCCGAGAAGAGCCTAAATTCGAGCGAACCGCCAATCTGATGCTATATGCTTTGATTGTCTGGTGTGGATACTGTACTTTAGAGGTATTAAACGACACCTGCGACTTGGGGATTAACGTGGCAAACTGGTATAGTGGTGCCCGTCTGATGGCATATCAGTTACTGTATATCTTCTTGGTTTTCTCACTTTATGTCTCCACTCCCAAGATCATACACCAATACTTATGGGTATGGGCTGCCTTCTGTCTTTTCTCTGTTTTCTGGACATGGAAACAACAGAAGATAGGATTCACCACAACAGAGAACATCTGGATGGAAACGATAGGACGAAGTACACATATAGTAAATGGTATCACCCGTTATTTCTCCACTTTCAATGATGCGGCAACATACGGTTGTAATGCCGCCGCCGCTGCTGTCGCATTCTTTATTTTCTCCATTACGACAAAGATCAAACGGGATCGTTATTTCTTTATGTTTACGGCATTTGCTATTGTATGGGGTATGTTCGCCTCTGGAACACGTACGGCTATTATCTGTCTGTTTGCAGGAATTGTCGTGTATACCATCCTCTCAAAATCTGTCAAGATAGCAATTCCTGTGATTCTATTTGCTGGACTTGCTTATGCTTTCCTTGCGTTTACGAATATAGGACAAGGAAATTCCCAGATTCGCCGTATGCGCTCAGCCTTTAACAGAAACGATGCCTCTGCAAATGTTCGTACCATCAATAAGGCTGCAATCCGCAAGTATATTCAGGATGCCCCATGGGGTATTGGCATTGGAACAAATTATAATAATGTACCACCAAATAACAAATTCAGAAAACTTTCCACTATCCCACCCGATTCTGAATATGTATATATCTGGGTACACGCAGGTCCAATTGGGATTACCACTTTTGTCATCACAATGCTCCTGATGTTAGGAGGTGCTTGTTGGATTACTATGTTTCGTCTGAAAAACAGATCCCTTATGGGTATTGGTGCAGGCTTCACCTGTGCGTTTGTCTCGATACAATTGGGCGGTTATGCGAATGCTATTCTTCTACAATTTCCAAATGCTCTTCTTTTTTACGGTGGCTTGTCCATCGTATATATCCTCCCATTTATTGAGAAAGAATGGACAAAATTAGAGGAGAAGCGCTTTGCCGACCAACAAGAGCGTGAGCGTTTGAAGTTAGAGAAGAAAAAAGTATCACGAGTGTAGGAGTGTTATAGTTTATAGTTCATAGTTCATAGTTCATAGTTTATAGTTCATAGTTGGAAAGTTAAAGAATTGGAAGTTGAGAAGATATTATCCATCATTACCATCAATTACAACGGGCTGAAAGACACCTGTGAATTGATTGAGTCATTACCTGCCGATGACGGGTCTTTGGAGGTAATCGTAGTGGATAATGCTTCTGCTCAAGACGAGGCAACCCAAATAGCACAAAGTTTTCCACATGTTACAGTCATTAAGAGTGACCGTAATCTCGGCTTTGCCGGGGGCAATAATCTCGGTATCAAGTCTGCTCATGGGAAATACCTGCTCTTCCTGAATAACGACACGATTATTCCCCATGCTTCCGATTTCAGATCCCTGATAAATCGTTTAGAATCTTCTGAAAAAATTGGGATGGTATGTCCGAAGATACGATTTACTTGGGGCGACAAACCCATCCAGTATGCAGGATGCACTCCCCTATCCCCTATCACACTGCGCAATCAGTCTATCGGTTTCGGAGAGGAAGACCGTGGACAATATGACACGGCATGCCCTACTCCATACGCTCATGGGGCTGCGATGATGCTCAAACGGGAAGTCATTGAGAAGGCAGGAATCATGCCTGAATGCTATTTCCTCTATTATGAGGAACTCGACTGGTCGGAAATGATACGTCGTGCAGGCTATGAGATATGGTATGACCCTGCCTGCACCGTGTTTCATAAAGAAAGTCAGACAACGGGGCAGGCATCCCCACTCAAGACTTATTACATTACCCGCAACCGGCTGATATTTGCACAGCGCAACATCCAAGGGGGTACTAAATACCTGACCTATGCCTATCTGGTAAGCGTGGTGGCAACAAGAGACTTAGTAAAGTATATATTTACTGGCAAATTCAATTTGGCTGGTGCGGTGATTAAAGGAATAACGAATTTTATAAAACAATAAAGACATGGATTTTTGGCTAATATTATACATCATCGACTGGGTATTATTTGGCATAATGGCGTTGACAGCACTGTACATGCTTGTCTTCACCATTGCCTCACTCTTTTATAATCAAAAAGAAACTCCCAAGACGAAACATCAGAATCGTTTTATTATTCTAATCCCTTCCTACAAGAACCCACGGGTTGTACATACGGTGAAATCCGTCTTAGCACAATCGTACCCACAGCGACTTTTCGATGTGACGGTCATTTCCGACCATAACGACGAGATGACCAATTTCCGTCTTGCCCAAGAGCCCGTGACACTGTTGACACCTAATTTCAAGAAGAGCACCAAGGCCAAGGCTTTGCAACTTGCGATCAACAACCTGCCCCAGTTCAAGATATATGATATCGTCATCGTATTAGACGGTGGTAGTCTGGTAGATGTAGAATTCTTAGATCAAATGAATGAGGCATTTGAAAGTTCAGGAACAAAAGCGATACAGGCACACCGTACTTCCCGTAACAGAGATACAACAGCAGCACGAATGGGAGCCATCTTTGAGGAGATCAACAATTCCATCTTCCGCCGTGGACATGTTGCCCTTGGCTTATCGGCTGGACTGTGCGGAGGCGGTAACGCCTACGATTTCAACTGGTTCAAGCGGAACATCATGCAAGTGAAATCTCCCTGGGAGGTAAAGGAGATAGAAACACTACTCGTACGCCAGCATATCTATGTGGAATATTTCGACCATATCCTCGTTTACGACGAGAAAAGACGTACGGCAGAGGATTTCAACCAGGAAAGAGGAAACTGGATCAGAGCCCAGTTCCAAGCCTTTCTACGTAATATTTACCGACTTCCCGCAGCCCTGTTGGGTCAGCAATACAACTATATTGACAAGATTATCCAGTGGTCGCTACCGCCACGTCTTATCATGATGGCTATTATTATCGGAATGAGTATCATTTTGCCAGCCATCTATATGACATTGGTCTTCAAGTGGTGGGTTTTGTTTGCCATTGTGCTGCTGATATGTGCATTGGCTACTCCTGACTATCTCGTAGACGACAAATGGGACTCTACGTTCTATAAGGTGCCACTGATTCCAATGAAATCCATTCCTGGGCTTTCCAAGATAGCCGATTATTTTGACAACCTGGAACAGAAAAGGGCCCAAAAGGATAAGAAGAATAAGAAAAAGTAAACAGATGTGGACCATCATACATATCATTGACATCATGCTATGGGTTATCATGGCATGCTCTGTCATCTATGTAACCTTCTTTGCCTTTATCTCCCTTTTCACCCGTTCCTCCTCCCTCCGTCCTTCACACTCCCCCCACTTCTCCTTCCTTATCCTTTACCCTGCCTACAAAGAGGATCGTGTTATCTTGAACTCTGTCAAACAGTTCTTGCAGCAGACCTATCCAAAAGAGTTATATCACGTAGCCGTCATCTCTGACCACATGCAGGATGCCACCAACCAACAGTTGAGTGAACTGCCTATCACTCTCCATACCCTTACCTTCGAGAAGAGCAGCAAGGCTAAAGCCATGCAGTATGCCATGAGGCACACGGAAGGAGTCTACGATTTTGCCGTCATCCTCGATGCGGATAATGTCGTAAAGCCCGACTTCCTGCAACTATTAAGCACCTCTTGTGAGAAAGGCTATCAGGCGATTCAGTGTCACCGCTGTGCCAAAAACAGCAACAACAACATCGCCGTGCTCGACGGTACCAGTGAGGAGATCAACAATACTATTTTCCGCAAGGCACATAACACCATAGGATTATCTTCCGCACTCATCGGCTCTGGCATGTGTTTCGATTTCAACTGGTTCAAGGAACATGTAGAACACCTTTCCTCGGCTGTAGAGGATCGCGAGTTGGAGTCCTGTCTGATCCAAGATAAGATTTATGTTAAGTTTGAGGAGGATATCCTGGTTTTCGACGAGAAAGTCAGCCATGAAGATAATTTTGAGCGACAGCGTCTCCGTTGGCTAAACGGGCAGTTGCAGTCCCTGCTCATCATGTTGCCCCATATTCCCCATGCGATTGCCACCGCCGACATCAACTACATTGATAAGACCATCCAGCAGGCATTGATTCCACGCTCCATCCTTCTGGCATTGATTCCTGTCTTTGCACTTGTCATGCTAATACTCGCTCCTGTATGGAGCGTCAAGTGGTGGGCGCTCTTTCTGGTCTTGTGCCTCACACTCTATATTGCCATCCCCTCTAAGATGCGCACCAGCATGTTGTGGGGAAAACTCATCGGTTTTCCCAGACTTGCCTTTAAGATGCTCAAGAACCTCTTTTATTTGGATAAGAACAACAAGAACTTCCTACATACGACACACGGAGAATGAGTGAGCGAGTACATAGAAGCGTGATGAATATCAAAGTGGGCATGTTTTTCTATGTCCTTTCCCTGTTCCTTGCCTTCTTCTCCCGTAAGGTTTTCCTTGACTGCTTAGGCGCAGAGTTCATAGGACTGACGGGGATGCTCATGAATATCATGAGTTTCCTCAGTGTAGCGGAATTAGGTATCGGAACGAGTATCGTCTATTTTCTGTATAAGCCTTTACAGGAAGACAACCATGAGAAGATCAACGAGATCATGTCTATGCTTGCATACCTTTACCGCAGTATCGGTTTTATCATTATCTGCATGGGTGTCGTGGTCAGTATATTCTTTCCCTGGTGGTTTGGCAATCTCAGTATCCCACTTCCTCTAGTTTTTTTCGCATTCTATGCGTTTCTTTCCTCTTCGGCAGCGGGTTATATTTTCAACTACAAGCAATTATTGGTAGGCGCTAATCAAAAGCAATACCTTGTGAATATCTATTTCCAGACCATCAGCATAGTCCAAAGCGTTGTCCAGATTCTACTTGCCTACTATTATCGTAATCTGTACCTATGGGTAGCCGTAGGTTTCATCTTTACCATCATTGGAATCATTGCTTTCAACATCCGTATCCGTCAACTATATCCTTGGCTCCGCATCAATCTGAAAGAGGGCAAGGCAAACCTAAAAAAATATCCAGAAGTTCTGCGCAAGACCCGTCAGATATTCGTCCAGCGCATCAAGGATTTCATCCTTTATCGTAGTGATGAGATACTTGTCGGTGCCTTTGTTTCAGTAGTACAAGTGGCTTTCTATGGCAACTATACCATCATTACCAACAAACTCAATTTCCTAGTGAACATCCTCAGCACCGGAATGAATGCAGGTATCGGCAACCTCGTGGCGGAGGGTAACAACCAAAACACGATGAAGGTATTCTGGGAATTGACTGCCATCCGTTTTCTTATAACCGGTATTGTCGTTTTTGGATTATTACTTTTCCTGCAGCCCTTCGTTGTCTGCTGGTTTGGCTCACAATATCGACTTAGCGACATCATCGTCTATCTACTCATCTTTAATATCTTCATATTCCTTTCACGAGGCATCGTCGAGATGTTCATCTCCGCCCATGGATTATTCTCCGATGTGTGGGCGGCATGGATCGAACTCTTCCTTAATCTCACTGTCACCATCTGTCTGGCACCTTTTTATGGTATTGTAGGTATCCTGTTGGGCAAGATCATCAGTGTGTTCTTCATCGCCATGTTCTGGAAGCCCTACTTCCTTTTCTCACGCGGACTGAAGAAAAGCGTCTCCGTCTATTGGCGTGGGATGCTCCCCTACTACACCATCTTCGCCCTCTTCCTGGCTGTCACCCTCTCTCTCCGCTATCTGCTGATAGAGCCGGAGGTCACAAACCTGCTGAACCTTACGGGTTACGGGCTCATCACCTATCTTCCCCTGCTGTTGCTCTATTTCCTCACCCTTTTCTACCTCACCAAAGGCATGAAGTATTTCGTAGCCCGTAAACCTTGTCTATATCATAAACTCCATGTTTTCAGTACAAGGAATGAATAATTAGTATCTTCACTTTTATAACCTTCCATCTCATGATTATGAACCCATTAATAGAGAATATTAAAAAGAAGCAATTTGAGCATCGTGAACAATACAAAATAGATACCAAAGACTTTCTGTGTCAAATAAAAGAACTATATAAAGACAAAGACAAAGAGAGACGGGCAACGCTCAGTGCGCTATTGATCAGACTCTATGACGACTTGATGGAGAATATCAATAATTCCCATCAGTCTTCAGGAGCCATCAATGATGATGCCATTGAGGGAATCCTTACTATTGCGGACACGTGTATCGAGGAGCAGAACGAGAACAAGAAGACCCAAAAGGATGAGCAAAAAAGGGATTACAAGTTAGAAGCAGACTTAAAACATATTCTCTATGATAAAGAGAATGAAGACATAAAGGCAAGGGTAAATGCTTTCTACAGCCTATGCACAAAGTATCGCAGGATAAAAGACTACCCTGATTTTAAAAGTCTGATAGAGATGCGTGAAGATAAAATATGCCAGGATGAGATATTCCAAATCATGCAGGCTTACTATTATATACAGGAGACATCAAAAGACCTGGATCCAAAGAAAGCATTGAGATATTGGAAGAAGGACATTGTATCAAAGTTTAAACGTCTGCCGGCTTTTACTCAGATATACACAGAAACCGTTGTGCTATACTGCGAAACAGAAAATGTGAACGATGAAGCCCTGCTTACGGAGTCAGAAGTTCTAATAAATGACGCTATCAGTATGAGAGGGTATGCCAAGTTCTATTCCACCCTTGGCAGGATCTATGGTTGTAGGGGAAAATATGACGACGGTATCTCTGAGGTGAGAAAAGCTATCGAAGAGGAAGATTCTAAGCGTGAAGACTATCTGGTGAGAGTCAACGAGTATCAGGCTATTATCAGTCGTCTCCAACGTAAGAAAGACGAGGAAGCGCTTAGGAAAGAGGCTGCAGACATCCAAGCACAGATGAACCGGAGTCAAAAGGACTATATCGGTATCCTGGGTTTCTTTAGTGGTGTTATGGCTTTGATGATAGGTACTATTGAAGTTGCCGGAGGAAATGGTTCAATGATTGATTCACTTCAACTGCTGATGGGTATTGCAGGAATGATTATCATTTCATTTGGGAGTCTAAACCTGCTGTTGGTGCGCAAGGATGAGAAAAGGAATAATCAATACCCTGAATGGCTACTACTTGTCATAGGATTATGCTTGTTTGTCTTGTCGTTCGTGGCACGAGTATTATATAAATATCTTGTTACAAACAATTGGATATGAGATATAAACTGATGCTCATTGACTGTGACAGAACACTGTTGAACGACGAGGGGCAAATAACAGAACGCACCAGAAAGGCTATCAAAAAAGCATTACGAAACGGCGTAAAAGTCGTCTTTGCCTCAGGAAGGGCTCCCAGCGGCGTGGAGAATGTCATAAGAGCCATCGCCTTAGAAGGTCTGTTCGACTACTACGTCTGTTTCAACGGTGGCATGATTGTTCGGTCAAAGGATAAAAGAATCATTAGCGAGCATGTTATTACTGTCAATGACGTAAACCATCTTGCGAACACTATTCGTTGTACTCCAAAGGATTATTATGTGTTAACATCCAATAGATTGATTTGCCAACGAGATAACCTTCAGGCGAGTATTGAGGCAAAGAAGAACAGCATGAATGTCGCTCATGAGGATATCAGACAACTGGGCGATGACGAGAAGATTTTCAAAATGGTGTTTGCTGGCGAGCAGGGAATGCTTGACAAGCTGGAGCAAGAAATACCCGAGGGACTAAGAAAAAAATATAATGTAACAAGAAGTGAGCCAAATAACTTGGAGTTCGTGTCTCTGCATGCCTCAAAAGGATATGCCCTTTTGAGTCTGATTGACTTGCTCCATGTCAGTATCTCAGAAACTATCTGCGTAGGCGATTCGGAGAATGACATAAGTATGCTCAAGCTGGCAGGTACAGGTGTGGCAATGGGGAATGCTTGCGAAAAAGTGAAGGATATTGCCGATTATGTCACAGATAGCAACAACAATGACGGATTGGCAAAAGCCATTGAGACACTAGTACTTAGCAAGTGAAATACTGTCTTTATTAACGAGCACGGAACCCGTCATTTACAACAGGCACCGTTTCCTAATAAACACGAATCAACCGGGAAGCTGAGAACTCCCCGGTTGAATACTTATTAGAGATTCCTGTAGTACTTTGATTATATTATACTTTTGAATACTCACTCCGAACATCGAAACAAGGACACGCTTTCCAGACTCCTGGCAGGTTGCGATGACCGACGATGCGGGCATCGGGGTAGTCAATCCTCAGCGCGCGGAGCAGGATAAGGAGCGTGTACCTCTGGGCAGGCGTGCGGGTGTCGGCAGGGTTGCCGTGCTCGTCGAGTCCTCCCTCATAGCAGATGCCGAGACTATGGGTGTTATAGCCTTTGGCATGAGCCCCTGTCACTGTCTCCGAGCGGGTGAGGTGCAGTTGTCCGTCCCGTGTGATGTAGTAGTGGTAGCCGATACCGTTGAAGCCTCTTGCCCTGTGACAGGCTTCCAATGCCTCCACAGAGAATTCCCTGTCGCAGCGTGTGGCACTACAATGAATCACAATCAGGTTAATGTCTCGCATCTTCAATTCTTTTAGTCGCTTCGCTTTGTAAAAGAGTCTTGCGACGATTACTTCAATTCTATCTCATCATACAACTTTGCATGAAGAACGTGCTGAGTGCGGCAGTGAGTACAGTCACAATGAAGTTGACGATTTTGTTAATAGTTTCCTTTTTCATATTCTTTCTTGTTTTTTTAAACCAGGGAGACCAAGGCAATCAGACGAGCCTGAAGGCGGTATGTTAGAAGTTATGAACGGACATGAGCCGGACGCGGTTCGCCAGAGCACCGTCCCTGAATCACCTCAGTCTCCACCGGAAGGGGTTAATTGGCTTGTTTCTGGTTCTTGATCCAACCCTCCAACGGAGTGACACGCTTGATAAAGACCTTCTTCTTAGGATCTGTCTCCTCTGGTGAGACATCTACTTTCTCCTCAACCCCATTCGTAGTGAGGGCGCACTGATTCTTGAAGTTACGTGAGGTGATATCATCCTCACCAGAGCCCTCTGGACGGAAGCGGATATGTATTGCCTTCACATAGAGTGCGGCATTCCACTTACCGTTAAGAATCTCACTCTTGGAGATGCCGTCCTTCACAGACTCGACGGTCGGCACGAAGGTGCCCAGTCCGTCAATCTTGACAGGATTGCCCTGTGAGAGAAGTTCGGTGATACATCCTGACATCTTGGTAAGTACACCCTCGATGACATCACGTCCATAGATGCTGTGGTGCTCCTGCATGTGCTTCGTGAGACCGCGGAGGGAGATGGTTTTCTTCTCCACTGCCTTAGGATAATACTTACCATACCCTGCAGAGCGAATGTTGTCATTTGCCCGCAAATTGATTTCGAATTGTGGATTTTTTACTGTCATGCTGTTTGGTTTGAGTTAATCGTAATGTAACTATGAGTTTGTCGTAAGGAAACCCTTGCTTAGTCGGTACCTAACTTCGCATCAGGTGGCGCCATTCCTCTTGACACTTGCAAAGGTACTACATTCGCAAAGGGCATTTTCCGCTTCCTTCCGTTTTCTCAAACATCTATGCAAAATTTTTCACAGATAAATTGTACTATGTGGGGCGGCAGTTTTTTGGCATTAGGTTTCATGCCTAATGCCGCTAATTCCTGCCTGAATGGACGACACCAATTCATCAATGTTTTGACAGTAACACCCGCATTATCGGCAAGTTCACGTTTATTCATTGCTTTCATCGTCATCGCTCTTCAAATAAGTAATCCACAATATCGATCTTAGCGGCTTTCTGCACAGAGGTTGCGTTATCCTCCAAGATGGGACTGACACGGATAGGGTACTTAAAGAACTCCTGGGCAGCCTCAGCCACCTCTTTCCACTGCTGGTACGCCTTTCCTTCCACATCCGTATCCGGGAACAGGACCACACGGTAGTCCCGTAACGGATGCAGTCTGGCGGCATTCAGCATCGTCATCCCGCCGGATGCCATCCAGACCGCCTGGGGGTAAAGTTCCGAGCAGATGACGGCTGTTTTCTCCGCCTCGACGACCACAATGGTCTGATCACAGTCCTTTGGGAGCAGGTGCAGTCCGAAGAGGCAACGCTCTGGTTCATACATCAGGGATAGTTGACGCTGTTGTTTCAGTCTTGCCGTGACCCAAGTGGCGTTCCTGTCCTTGTCACGATGACAGTTATCCTGATAGTACATCAGTTTCCCGTCACGGATACGCTGTTGTTCGTCAATCTCCCAGAAGACGACGGCACCGTCTTTCGACCGCCCCAGACGGTAACGCTCTGCGGCATGCCGCATCTGCTGTTCAGTAAGATAGCCCTCCGATACCAGTGAACGGCAGAATACGGTATCGGTACTGATGGTCTGGTCGACCAGATTCATGCCATCCTTCTCGGGATGCTGTAGTAATGCTGATAATGACGTAAAAGTAAAAGGCATGGTTTTAGTATTTTGAGTGCCTCGGTGAAGTCCCCCCAAGGCCCATACTACCTTCTCTCTCTAGAGAAGTAGGTATGGGGCTTGGAACCTTCACCTCGGCAAATGGTTAGAAAATTAGTTTCGTCTCTATTGGTTTCCGCTGTTCAGGTTTAGGTTTCGGTCTGACATAGATACGCTGCTGACAGGCATCGTAACTCTGCATGATTACGCCCAGTTTCAACGCCTTGTTGAGTTGTCGCTGCAAGACACTACCCACGGCAATATTCGACAGCAATCCGACAGTCTTCAAGAGTTGCTCCTCTGTATATACCTTCTCCACCTCCATGGCATCAGCAAACAGTTGCTGGACGTTGAACTGAGTGTATATGCCGTCCTTCCCGACGACGTACTTCGGGTTAAAGGGAAACAACTTACTGCTGTCACCGCTCTTCTGCCGTTCCTCCGCCAGTCTCCGCTGCGCCGCATACTGTGCCTCTAACAGTTGCTCCTCGGTACAACAATAGGGAATCCCCTGCTCATTGACGGCAAACTTCAACTTGTCGAGGATATCGTATTTACGCGTCTCCACCTGTGACCAGGCAAAGATACGTTCACTCGACTTCGTACACTCATACATCTCGAAAGCCTTGTGTTTCAGTTCCGTACCGATCCATCCACGTGGATTATGGTCTTCCGTAGACTTGTTCTGATGGATGACACAGACGATGCAGCACCGTTGCTTGGAGGCAAGGTGCATCAGTCGTTCTATCACCTCATGCGACACCACACCGTCATTGATATCCGACAGCAAGTCACGGATACCGTCCAGTATGACCAGGTCAGGCTTATAGTGGTTCACCGCGGTCTCCAACAACGGGAGCCGCTCGCCACACGGCTCACCACGGACGTTGAACACGTCGAACAGTTCTTTCGGAAACTGGCTCTCTGACAATCCCGTCATGGGCAGGATACGGTTCCGCAGGATGTCTTGCGTCGACTCCTCGCTTTGTTCCGTATCATACCACAACACATGCAACCTTCTCGGTGCAATCCGATTGACGGAGAGCACTTGATTGCGGAAACAGAGCGCCATCAGAATAGAACAGACGAACGTCTTGCCGCTCTTAGCCTTTCCAAAGACCCCTACCAACTCGCCACGTGCGAAACAGGGCTTCTTAAACATCTTAAACAGAAACTCCATCTGTTTTAACTCACTGTCAGGCAGGATGCGGTGATGTTCCAACAGGGCAATCCGACGCTCCTCCTCACATGACAACCCCGCCAGGGCTATCTCTCCCTTTAACAGTTGTACTGACGCAGAAATTATTTCCATAAAGTTGTTCTAATAAGAAAGTTACGGAGATCAGACCTATTATTTCCTTTTATAGTTCTCCGCTATTTTGTCACCATACTTTCGGGCAAACTCCCACGTGTACTTTCCAAGGGCTTTCCATTTCTCCTCAAAGACCACAAAATTGTCATGACTGGCGTCATTTGCCCAGACGACAAGCATCCGAACAAATTGGATGACAGAGTTTATTGACTTGGCAGGATTGTTTAAGTTAAATACCCGCCTACCCAGATGACCCTCAGCCGCCGCATCACGGACAAACCCCGGTCTTCTCATTAAGTGCAGCACCTGCCGCAACCATAGATTTACAAAATAATCTTTTTCCATATTTTAGTTTAATGAATAATCGATATTCACTTTTACAAAGGTACGGATATCTTCAATAATAATGGATTCAACATATTGATTCCGTGTTAAAAACAAGGGACTTTCTTTTAACACAATTAACGTTATTTAGATGGCACAAGGGAACAAACAAGCACTTATCCCATAAAATATTTGGTGAACCAGACAAATTTCACTATCTTTGCAAACGTATGCGAGTATTATGTGACGCTCCAGGACAGACCTGCAACAGGTTATGGACATACTTACCGTCCATCGCCATGTGTATTGCGGAACGGAAGAAGATGGTCATCATCTTCTACGACTGGACCATTGAGGTATTTCCCCATCTACTTCACGCACCCTTCATCTACTATCCTCTTTGGCAACCGTGGTTCCTAAGACTTCCCAAAGGATGGGGATGGTATAAGCACCTGACATGGAAAGTGACCCATAACAAGACCTGGGACAAGATCTTCAAATTCTTGGGATTCAAAAAGGGATGGTACACCATGGATGACACCCGTTATCTGGTACAGACGAAAAAGGAACTCCAACAGATATTCCGCCCACGAGAGGAGATTATGAACAAGGCATCGGCAATGATGACGGAAATACGTAAAAATGCTGACCTTGTCGTAGGAGTCCATATCCGTCATGGTGACTATAAGACTTTCTATGACGGACGTTATTACTATACGTTAGAGGAGTTCCACCAGATGATGCTGCGCATACAGGCAGTCTACCACGATCGACGAATCGCCTTCTTCATCAGCAGTAATGAGGCTTTCGATGTTAAAATCTTCGAGGGATGCCAGTGCTACCGCTTCGGCAAGGAGCCTTCCGGAGATATTCTCGACCTCTATACCCTTTCTCTGTGTGACCGTATGCTCGGTCCGTGGAGCACCTACAGCCGTTGGGCATCCTTTATCGGGGAAGTGCCCCTCTGTTTTATTGAACATAAAGACCAGCAGTTTACTGATGATAGTTTTTCCATTGTCACCGACTTCTACCATTTTGCCAACGGCAAGAGTACAGAAGACTTCTGGAAGCCGATATAACAATTACATACAACAACTAAACAAAGCCTATGAAAATAGCCATTCTGACATCTGGCATCCTACCAGTTCCCGCCACAAAGGGGGGAGCCGTGGAGAATCTCATTGACTTCTATTTAGAATATAACAACCAGTACCATTTACACGACATCACCATCTATAGTGTCGATGATGAGGAGGCGATGCACCATCCTGCCCTACACTCAGACGTCAATCACTACCACTTCGTAGATGTCAGGAGTTTCGGGGCAAAGATCCGCAAGAACTTCCGTCACCTGCTGAACCGTGAGGATTATTACCATTACACGATAGAATACTATTTCGAGCAAGCATTGAAACATATCACGGAACATCAATATGATATGGTCATCATTGAGAACCGTCCAGGTTACGGATTGAAGATTCCTCAGAAATACCCAGCCAAGATTGTCTACCATATCCATAACGACTTTCTGAACGCAGAGGTAAAACAGGCACAAGAGATTTACGATCGTGCGAATGGCATCATAACTGTATCTGAATATATCAGACAAAGGGTGCTTACCATTGACAATGTAGACAAGAAAAGCAAAGTCGTGCTTAACGGCATTGACCTTCATGCCTTTACGAAATCACCTGAGAAGACTGTCAACCGACAGGACTATGGGTTGAAAGAGGATGACTTCGTGATAGTATTTGCCGGACGTATCGTACCAGAGAAAGGAGTTCGCGAACTGTTGGAGGCATTGCAGGAACTACAGGACTATCCTGACATCAAACTGCTGATGATTGGCGGTTCGTTCTATGGTAACGAGTTGGAAGAGACCATGTTTATCAAAGAACTGCGCACCCAGTTTGCCAACATGCAGGACCGTATCGTCTTCACGGGTTTCAAGCCATATCAGGAAATCCCTGCCCATCTTGCTCTTGCTGACATCGCCGTACTACCCTCTATATGGAATGAGCCATTAGGACTCACGAGTATTGAGGCTATGGCAACGGGGCTGCCTGTGATAACTACCGACAGGGGCGGAATCTCAGAGACCGTCACTCCCGAATGTGCTATCTTACTAAATGGCAACAAGTTACAGCCAAGTCAGATATCCAAGGCTGTTCTCGACCTCTACCATCATCCAGAGAAACGAGAGATAATGGGTAAGGCTGCACAGGAACGTTCCCTACTGTTCAGCAAGGATCGCTACGCAAAAGAATTCTTTGACACTATCGCTTCTTTCTGAGCCGATAGTCTCTCACTATCGCAGCGGCAAATGTGGAGTCAAGCAAGTCATAGCCGGCAAGATTAAGATGGAAATGGTCATCAGTATAGATATTCCGCTTGTCACGCCAGCCTTCCGGATTCCATGAAGCGGCAGGAATATACACGATACTGTCCATCAGATGATGCACCACCAAGGAGTCTTTCAAAGCCTGCCGGTAGTCTTTCACTCCCCGCAAACTTGTTTCCAACAGACTCATACAGATACGCGCCTTCAACTGATAGTAAAGGGTGTTACCATCGAATGCCTCGTCAACATCCACATCAGGAATCTCCATCACCACGGGTATGATATTCTGGGAGAGCAACAAGCGCAGCATGTGTACGTAATTACGAACGTAATAGTCCTTGCCACGACGCTGACGGGCATCATTAATACCAACAGAGATAACACAATAGTCTGGTCCTGTCTCTACGACATCCTGCGAACAGTAGTTCAGGTCATAGTCGATTTCCATACATCGCTCCGCACTCATACGCTCGTAAGTCTGACCACTTGTAAAGCCATACCGCCCTCTCGCCAGGACTTTCACCTTCCTACTTCCTAAGTTTCTTTTCAGCATCTGCTCAAAAGTGGAATCACGTCGAAGTGTCTCATGGAAATATACCCAACTATCACCCAACATGATGACTCTCAGAGAATCATCGTTATGAACAGCCACCTCATACGGAGTAAACTGCTCCACAGCACGGTAGTACGGACGCCATTTCCACGTAACCAACAGCACACCGCCTACTATCAGGAATATCCCAAGAACGACTTTTCTCAGGATTTCCCTGTTGCTGATATCATTGACAAAGCGGATGACAGGTATCGTACATATCAAAACGGCAAGGAGGACATACAGGAAGCGGGCTACAGAGGGATTTCCCAACAACACAAGTTGTTCCTTGATATATGGGGCAATATTGACGAAATAAAACAATTGGAAGATATAGATGGCATAAGAATGGATCCCCACCTTACAGACGATGTTCTCCACAACACTATTGGCTGGCAACCAATAAAAAAACTTACACAAGAGGAATAACAAGGGATAAGCCATATAGAAATAGCATATCCAGTGGAAAGCATTCCAACCCTCTGAATGATAAAACCATGGCGACCAGTCAACACCTTTCACCTCGAAGAAATAAAGGGCTACCAAACTGACCATCGACAGGAACACTGTTACGATATTCATAACGATTCCTTTCTCCACCATCTCATAGCCTAAGTAGAAAAGGAAGATATACCGAAACAACAGGAGACGAAAAACCCATTCCGGCATCTGCACGATACTACATACCACCTCACATCCTACAGAGAGAATCAAGAAAAGAACAGCCAGTTGAATATTTCCCATGCGACGGAACAATGGTCGTAACAAAGGTAACAGCAGTGCAAACTGGATATATATCCACGGATAGTAAGAACCTGGTCCCTTACCTCCCCAATAAAGAGCATCAATGAATTTGAACTTCCATGAGTACGAGGGATTGAGGATAAGATAACAGATAAAGATCAGCACTTCGGCTATCAGGAAAGGCAAGACGGCACGATTCCATATCTTCATCAGGTTTAACCCTTTCTTGGCATAGCCATACTTCAAGGAATGAAATACCTGTATCAACAGAAACAAAGGAACGGCAGGATAGCCCCAGATATAGAAGAAGGAATCCTGATGGAACACCTCGTCTGTAGTGTGATGGAGCAACACCAGGAGGATACAGATACCCTTCACGAAATCCAATGACAAATCGTGACCAATCCTACTGAATTCAATCTTCGCCTCGTATCTGTGTATGAAGTCCAGCATCCGTTGTTTTGTTGCAAACTAAAAACAAAGGTACAAAATAATTATCAATTATCAATTATTAATTATCAAATATTTTGTACCTTTGCAAACGATGAAGGATGCCCTGATGCTTTTACGCCCTCTACAATGGTTTAAGAACGCTTTCGTATTCGCCCCATTGTTCTTCAGCAATAATTTGCTGAACAAGGAGTATTGTATGCAAACCTTATGGACCTTCCTCGCCTTCTGCTTTGTGTCCAGCAGCATTTATTGTTTCAACGACATCCATGACGTGGAGAGCGACCGCCTGCACCCCAAGAAACGGTTACGCCCCATTGCCGCAGGGAAAGTGAGTGTTCAAGAGGGCTATTTCATCATGATACTAAGCCTGATTGCCTCTCTGCTGCTCGTCACACTGTCGCACAGTGTCAACATGCCGATTCTCTATGCCATACTTTTAGGCTACTGGGGTATGAACATCGCCTATTGTGTCCGACTGAAACAATATGCCATCCTTGATGTTGCCATCATCGCCGTAGGCTTTGTGATGCGTGTACTGATAGGCGGTTTCACCACAGATATCTTCGTGTCTGGATGGCTTGCCTTAATGACCTTCCTGCTCGCCCTCTTCCTTGCCTTTGCCAAGCGGAAGGACGACTACCGCATCTTCACACTGACAGGTACGATGCCCCGAAAGAGCATTTCAGGCTATAATGCCCAGTTTATCGATCTCAGTGTCACTATCGTAGGTACCATCACCATGGTTTGTTATATCATCTACACCATGAACGAGGGAGTGATAGAGCGTTTCGGCTCACCATATATCTACCTGACAAATTTCTGGGTGCTTGCAGGTCTGCTACGCTACCTGCAGAACATGTTGGTTTACCAGCGTAGCGGCAGTCCCACCAAAGTTTTGGTGAAAGACCGTTTTATTCAATGTTGCATCGTGGGTTGGATAGCCTCTTTCTTCGCCATCATTTACCTTTGACTCCAAACAGGTAATGAGCAAGGAATGGACTGAGACGAATGACGTAACTGGCTATCAGGCAACAGGCTAACACGACCAATGCCTCTCCCATTACCACACCGACTTCTAACCACTTGCTATCGTAGGCAAGCATCTGTCGATTATATAGTAACATAGACTCTGGCAGGAAAAAGAAATGAAGTAGGTAGATATCCAGTGTCCTGGTTCCGACATACTGAAGGCTACGTCCCACCAAACGGTCCTTTGTGAACCATGAGGAAAACTTACGGAAGAAAGTGAACACCATTACCATCCCACACACGCCACTCAATGCGAAACGCATATAAGCAGGAAACAATTGATCATAACGAGGAGATAAGGCCATCACCAAAAACAAAACACAAATAGCAATTATACCAAACTTATTATCAGTTAATTGCAGGAATTTTTCAAAATGTCTCTTTGCAAGCGTACCAAGAAAAAAGAAGAGATAATATCTCCATGTGACAATGCCCATAAAGCCTAAAGCATCACGCCACAACCCCATGTTGCCTGCTATACGGTGATAGTTGATATCATACCAAAAAGTAACTATTGATATTACAACTGCCACCAATAGCATCCACCAGTCTTTATATTTACTGTTACGTAAAAATATTGAGGAGAAAATATAAATGCAAAAATACACAAAAAGGGCAAACGTAAACCAATAGCCACCTTTAAAAGCACCTAACTGATGGAAAAAGTTTGCACGCTCATGAAGGGCAAGGAAGATAAAGGTCGGAATAATCTGCACCATGAACTTATTATGAATGACTTGGCGAACCGTCGTTTTATCCCAGACTCTTGTCGCCTTATAAAATAGCCAGCCACTGATAAAGAAGAAACAGGGCATACGCAGCAGAAACAATACATCATTGAAAGCAATGAAGTATTCCTTAAAACAGAACACACAGACATGCGAGTAAATTACGAGAATCATGGTGAATCCTCGCATTGCGTCAATATACTGTATTCGCTCTTTTTCCATATTTACATGCAAAGGTACGAAATATTTTGAAATATTTCGTACCTTTGCACCATGAACGAGAGAATTAACTGGATGGATTGGGCGAAATTCCTTGCCGTCGCCTTGACGATACCATGTCATATACCACAGGAACGAGGGGCACAGCCTGTTACATATTTGGAAGTATTCCTTCTTGCCTGCCTGATGTTTAACTCCGGCTTTCTAAAAAAAGAAGGGATAAAACTGAAAGATGACCTGAAGAGATGCTGGTATCAGTTAGGCGTTCCATATATTATCTACAACCTCATCTTCTATCCTTTTTGGTTAACTAAGTTCTATTACACACATGGCTTTATGCCTACACATCTTTCAGTATATCTAAAACCAGTATGGGGAACGCTCCTGCTACAGGCGAACAACGATTTCGCATGTGAACTGAATCCCGTTACCTGGTTTATCGCTGCCCTCTTTATTATGCGAATACTATTAGATGTCTGCTTTACCATTAAGCATGGCAATTGGCTTATGTGGGCTTTGTGTTTCTTCGGTATGGGTGTCTATGTGATTAGTAAATACAACTATTTCACAACACACTACGTAATTCTTGGCATTGCCAAATCTTTGGTCTTCTACTATATGGGATTCCTCTGTCGAAAACATCAGATTTTCAATCATTGTCATCTCAAAAAGGATACCTGTTGGTTTGTCATCACGATCATCGCAAGTGTCCTCTTATTCAACTACCATGCTTTTGAATACTATTTCCCTTTGCACATGCTGTCGTATTTCCCTGCTGTGCTATTCGGATTGCTTGCATTTATCTTTTTCTGCAAAATGCTCAACGGCATCCACTCCAAGACGATCGTGAACTACTCCAACGGTACCATGGTATTCATCGGACTGCATTGGATGATGGTAGGTTTTATCCGTTATGGTATTCTCAAACCGTTCTTCCATGTACCTGCAGAATACATCTATACTCCCCTTGAAGCATACGCTTTAGGACTCCTCGTCACACTCCTGCTCTACCCCATCATCCTGCTCTTCCAAGCCAAAATGCCATGGATGTTAGGAAAGAGAGGTTAATTCCTCAAAGAGGCGCTTCCACATGGGCATGATATCATCAGCAGAGAAACGCTGAGACGAGACAATTGCCTTCATCCCCATCTGCTGACGTAAATCCAGATCACTCATCAGTTTACCTAATCGGTCGGCAAACAAATAATGGTCACGGTTAGGTATCAGGAATCCGTTCTCACGCTCTGTCAGGATTGTAGTAGGACCATGGGGACAGTCAAAAGCAACAACAGGCAAGCCACAACTCATCGCCTCAGGTATTACCAAGCCAAAAGGCTCATAAAGAGAAGTCAATACCAGTATACTGCTGCTTCGGTAAACATCCATAATTTGTCGTGTAGGCTCATGAACCTTGATATTGATGCCCAAATTGTCTGCTTCCTGTTTGAAATGATTCCAGAGGACGCCCTCACCATATAAGTCCAACTGCCAGTCTGGGAAACGAGGATGTATCAATTGCCAGATACTGAACAACTCTCCTATACTCTTCTGCTCCTCAAAACGTCCGACAAAGAGGACACGCCTCGCCGTACAGTCACTATACTGATCAAGATCATTCAGATTCACCACATTGGGAATCACATGCACATGGTCACTGACCTTACACCAATCCTCGGCATCCCCATTGGTCAGTGTCACCACTGCCTCAGCCTTTCCAATCCAATAATTGTTTATCCAAGTATTTACTCGATGATACAACGTGTCTGGATGCATGAAATTAACATGAGACTCTACAACAAGGGGTATCTTACCTTTCACCTTTAGCAATGGCTTCACATCCTGATTGGAAGTACATACCATCACGTCTGGTTGAATGGATTGCAAATGTTTATGCAACTGTTCATGATACTTCCGAGACAATTGGCGATATATGAAAGGCCTACGCCACCACTTATATTGATAACGGGAATGAAAACGGATTTTCAAGTCTATGAAATGAACATGTTCGTCCAAATCGTATGGGATATCATGCTGTCCTTGGTCAGACGTTATCATCCACACCTCATAGCCATAGCGACGAACCAGATAGTTCATCTTGTCTACCAGGATTCGTTCTATACCACCCCAAATAGCCAATGCAGGATATAGATAAACTACCTTCATTTCTTCTTCACCAAATTATCCTCCGCATCCTCATAATGATCCACCTGATGGAAGATACGGGTAATCCCCTTCATCTGTATCTTAACATGGTCTATGAAACTTTGCCACAGCGACTGATTCCCAATCGTACCATAGCCTGTCATGGCACGACATCGACGGTCACGAACAAAAACTATCTTCCCGTATTTCTTCAAGGCAAGTGCCATCGAGCCATCCTCCCCCCGGATAATATCCACCCGATAAGGCTCCTTACGTCCATACTCCGCATTATAGGCAAAGACCAAGCCTCGAACAGATAATTCCGGGCGTTTAAAATGCTGTATCCACAAGAAAAGGTCACGTGTCATCTCAAATAACTTCAATCCTAATGCAGAATGTCTCTCATCAGGGAAAAAACTCCAAGTAGCAGAGACACAAGAAACACCAGGCTTCATCAGATGCTCCAACATCACCTCATAATACTTTGGGGGGTATAGGGTGTCACTATCCACATCAAAATAATATTTCCCTTTGGCATGCTGCAAGCCACATCGACGGGCATAGCCACAGGAATGCTGATATTCCGTAAAGTAAGGGATGCCTGACTTCTCGTAAATCTCCGCAGTGCGATCTTTCGAGTCATTATCCACCCCGATAATCTCTACGGGGTATTTACACTGTATCTCACTGATAGCCCACAGACAAGCCTGCAGATGAGTCTCTTCATTATAGCCAATAACCACGATGGACGCTAACGGCTCGGCACTCTGCAACTTTGCCAGTCGCTCACGTGTCCCGTCAATAATATCCTGAGGCACCTCACTAAAAGGTTTCCCGTAAATCGCCATGTATTTATCGTACCATGCCATAGGCTTTCTGTTTCTTTATTGATGACAAAGATAGTAAAAAGAAGAACATCTGCCAAATTATTTTTACTTAAATTACAGCACCCTCTTTAATTTCCCTAAAACTTTCACTGTAATCATAAACATCCATAAAGGCATACGACTCATTGACCATAGGAACAAGTTTCCTAACAGTTTTCGATGGGAATGAATAATGTCAGACAATGATAAGGGATGATACATCATTAATTGCAGTTCCTCATTGGTAAATGATGGGTGAATCCTGTTCCTGTATTTTAAAATCTGGCACACTATATAGAAACTATTCATCACCACGTCGTAACTACGATAGCCAACATACGCTTTTTCCCTTAACTCCACACACCCTAACTTAACGTGGTCTATAGTTGCAATATTCCGCACGATTTCTTTCCGGTCAATTACCTCACGATTCTGGAAATTCGAAAGCGTATTTGGACGACATAAATAGTGATAGGTAATGACAGGTAACAAAGTTGCCCTGTTAACGTATGACACCAGATCGTACGTAAACGCCATATCTTCCCAAAAACGCGCTGCAATGAAACGCAAGCCTGTATCACGTAGGAAGAACACGTTGATAAGGACATTCCAGACAGGAACCTGGAATTTGCCATACTGACGATAAGCGTATGATGCCAACTCCCCTTTCTTATGGAATACACGGAAAGGATACTGAAAGAGAGTTGTGTTGCGATGTTTGTCATATACTTCAATGTGCTTATGAGAGCCATAGACAACCTCTGAATGATATTTGATAGCCGCTTCATATAAAGAGGCAATGGCATAAACTGGTATAGTATCGTCTGCATCCATGAAATACAGATACTTGCCCCATGCCTCATCAATCATACGGTTCCGTGCCGCAGACGGTCCTCCATTCTTCTCCTGGCGTATAACACGAATACAATCACCACGCCGGTGTTCTCGCCGGTATTGCTCTATGATAGCCAAGGTATTGTCAGTGCTACAATCGTCAACAACCAGTATCTCTAAATCATTAAACGTCTGATTTAAAACAGTATCAAGTGCTCTGCCGACAAATTTAGCAGCATTATAGACAGGTATTCCTATGGTAACCTCGTACGATCTCATTTCATTCCATATCTCTTAGCCATAAACTTTAGCATTCTGACACCAACAAAAGCGGGAACGGCTCCACATATATAATAGAGAACATTATGGAAACGACCTGATTTAGTTGTCAATATTTCCCACAAAGTCATAGGATGCCACATAACGCTCCTGATTTCCTTATTTGTAAAAGGAATGTCAAAATCTTTTCTTTTTATACACATCGCACAAGCAAAAGAACAGCAGAGCATCATCAGCATGGAAATGCGCTTACCATAATATGGTTTGCTTTTCAGTTCCTTTCGTTTTTTTTTCTCCTGCAATGCTTCAACTGCCTTTGCCATATCCTGATGGCTCAAGGTCTTCCTACGCTTATGTTTATCAATACCACGGATAAAATAATGATAAGTGATATCAGGTAACAGTACAGCACGATTTATATAAGTAGGTAAGTCAACTGTAAAAGTAAAATCCTCTCCATAGCCATGTGCGACAGGGGGCACTCGCAGGTGATTGCATCGTATGATATTCATATCTATTAAGTAATTCCAATTCATACCCTGTATGCCGAAATCATAAACATAATTAGCATATTCATCTGAGGTAGTAAACACATGGGGAGGATATGGATATGGTTCTGTTCGCACTATTTGGTCGTTGGTAGTATATATACGGTCATAACTACCATACACTATCTCGGCATTAAATTTTATTGCCGTATTATAAAGCAACTCTATGGTCTGAGGAGCGATAGTGTCATCTGCATCCAAGGAATAGAAATACTTTCCATGCGCCTCTTCCATCATACGATTACGACCAGCACCTATCCCCATATTCTCAGGCTGGTGCAAGATGCGGATATCACCTCCACGAGGATGATTGCTCTGATATTCCTTGATGATATCGATAGACCCATCCGTACCACAGTCATCACAAATCAGTATCTCAATGTCCTCAAAGGTCTGCGCCAGAACAGAGTCCATGGTGAGACGGATGTACTTTTCTACATTGTAGACAGGTATTCCTATTGTTACTTCGTAAGTCCTCATACAATCATCATGCTATTTTATCATATCAAAAAGTTGTTGCCATTGTTGAGCAACTCTACCGATCTTGAATCGTTGTACATTCCGTTGAGCAGCAACGGACATGTCCTTACGTATATCAGCATCCCCCATCAAGGATATCATACCTTGTGTGAATGCCGAGACATTCCCTGACTCTATCAGCAATCCGTCCTCACCGTCTCTCACGATGTCCTTAGGACCACAAGGACAATCAAAAGACACGATGGGAAGCCCACAAGCCATCGCCTCAACCAGTACCATACCAAACCCCTCAAATCGAGAACTAAAGACAAATAACGAACTATTGACATATTCTCTTTCAATATCTTTTGTCTTACTATTCAGATGACAGCGGTTTATATCAATGCCCAAATCCTGTCTCAATTGCTCATAAGGAGATCTGTCTCCTTCACCATAAACGACTAATTCCCAGTCGGGACATTGTTTCTCCACCTCTGCCCAACTTCGCAGCAACAGATCAAAACCTTTTTGGTAAACATAACGTCCTACGGCTATAACTCTTTTGTTTGTCAAAGGACTAACCGATTGTGGAGCAAAAGATAAAGGATCAGGTATCACCTGAACATTTTCTATTTTCTTCCAAGAACGTTTGTCTTCTTCCGTCAGTACGACTAAAGAATCTAATCGCTTTAAGTGGGCAACTAAATCACGCATCCAATATCGAGCAAAGAGACTCTTAATGACATTTGTCTCATTAGCCTCAAAGTTACGGTAGTTGAAGCGATTAACATGTAACTCCCCCACTTTCCGACTACCATCCTTGATGTCATTGATAAAATTAATCTCCCTACGGAGCAGGCTAACCGTAATATCCGGACGGATACGCATCAACTCTTTGGTCAATGCTCTTTTATATTCCCTTTGCTTCCTCAGATACAGAAAAACTTTCTTGACAAAGCCGCAATTCCACAATTCTTCGAAATTGATATCCAGATTAATCACGTTTATCTTATCAGACAAAGGATAGAAGAGAGGCTTCCCTTTTCCTTCTGTCAGTATAATGGTGATATCATATCCGAAATGCTCTGCGAAATAGTTTGCCTTCAAGGTAAGTACACGCTCCACCCCTCCTGCCATATAAAGGGCAGGAGTCACATAGACCAGTTTGAGTGGGGCTTTCTCCATTGAATATTATTTCTGATAAAAATCCGCATACCACTCCGCAAAGGCACGAAGACCGTCACGCAGAGAGGTAGAAGGCTTATAGCCATAGTCACGCTCCAAGGCAGAGGTGTCTGCATAAGTCACAGGGACATCACCAGGCTGCATAGGTACTAACTTCTTATGAGCCTCAAAGTCATAGTCAGCAGGAAGTACCTTTGCCCGTATCAACTCCTGTTGCAGAATATCCACAAAGGTCAACAGATTCTCGGGCTGGTTATTACCGATATTATAAACAGCGTATGGTGGAACGGGAAGTCCATCCTCTCCCACTTTCTTCTCAGGGGCTCCCTGCATAATACGGACTACGCCTTCTACGATATCATCCACATAAGTGAAGTCACGCTTACAATTGCCAAAGTTGAAAATCTGGATGGTCTCACCCTTCACCAGTTTGTTGGTAAAGCCGAAATAAGCCATGTCTGGACGACCGGCAGGACCATAGACGGTAAAGAAGCGTAAGCCTGTAGATGGGATATTATATAGTTTGGAATAGGCATGCGCCATCAACTCATTACTCTTCTTCGTAGCGGCATAGAGTGATACCGGATTATCAACTTTATCATCCGTAGAATACGGAATCTTCTTGTTGGAACCATAGACTGACGAGGAACTGGCATACACCAGATGCTCCACTGGATAGTGACGGCATGCTTCCAAGATATTGTAGAAACCAATCAAATTAGATTGGACATAAGCATCAGGATTGGTGATAGAATAGCGTACACCAGCCTGTGCGGCAAGGTTGACGACCACAGCAGGATGATACTGATCGAAGATATGATCGATAGTGGATTTGTCTGCGATATCACCCTTTATAAAGTTGAAAGCCCCATCTAAATCCTCCCTGTTTGGGGAGGACTTCCCTGACTCTCCCCCTAAACAGAGGGAGTTGGAGAGGGTCTTCAACTCCCTCAATCGCCACTCTTTCAACGACACATCATAGTAGTCGTTCATATTATCAATACCTATAATCGTTGCCTCTTTAACTTCCTTCAGCAAACGCTTCACTAAATTGCTGCCGATAAAACCTGCAGCCCCAGTCACTAAGATCGTCTTTCCGTTTAAATCAATTCTTTGCATAGTATTGAAAACTTAATACATGCAAATGTACAACAAATATTTGGAACTATCAAGTTTTTATACTAATTTTACGATTAAAGTCGTTAACTTACTCCGTCTCTACATAAAAAAGATTAAAATCTTTTGTTCTGCTCTCTAATTTTCGTAACTTTGCCATTCGAAATGAAGAAAATCTGTTTTTTAGTAGACTCTATCTTTTCATTCGGAGGTGTGCAACGAGTCACCGCTGTCATTGCCAAAGCATTGGCAAAAAACTATGACGTGACTATTGTTACTTTCGATGCCCCATCTACCAAAGACACTACGCTATATAAACTCGAAGAAACTGATATTCATTATCGTTTTTTCCAGTTTCCCAAGTCAAATCACCTAAAATGGAAATGCAGCAAGATATATAGTGCCCTATATCGAAAAATACTACCTCAGACTCAACTAACCTCCAAATGGTATAGTCATAGTTCTTTTCTGTCAGAGAAACGGAACGCACTAATACAGGAACTTCAAAAAGGCAACTACGACGTGATCATAGGTGTCCATGCGCCTCTTGCCGTACGCCTTGCCGCTTGCAAGCCCTATTTAGGAGAGACGAAACTGATTGGATGGATCCACAACTCCTATGAGGCATTATTTGGAGAGAAGTCCCTGTATGTCGGTTCAGAACTACGGAAGTATTACGAGTATCAGTTGGAGAAACTACATCATACGATTGTGTTATGCCAATATGATGCCCGGCGTTATCATTTCCCGACAACGGTCATCTATAACCCGTTGACCTTGACTCCTGGTAACCTCTCCACAGGAAATTCTAAAAAGTTCCTTGCCGTAGGACGTTTCTCCCGTCAGCACAAGGGATTCGATTTGCTCATCAAAGCGTTCCATCTTTTCACTCAGCAGCAGCAAGAATGGACTTTAGACATAGTAGGTGAAGGTGTGGAAGAGTCTCTTTACAGACAGATGATTAGGGAATATGGATTGCAAGACTGGATTACCATTCATCCATTCACCGATCATATCCAGTCATATTATTCCAACGCACAAATCTATGTGCTGAGTTCCCGCTGGGAAGGTTTTGGTCTGGTATTAGTAGAGGCGATGGCGCATGGACTGCCCATCGTTTCTTCCGACCTGCCCACCAGCAAGGAGATCATGGGAGACTTCGGACTATACTTCGAGAATGAAAATGTGGAACAACTTGCGCAACAATTAAACGCAGCCACTCAACTTGACTGGCAAAAGAAGTCTCAAGAAGCCTTAGAAATAACCAAGCGATTTGATCTTGACACTATTATTCAGCAATGGGAAAAACTCATTGAGGGTTAAACACCGCATCCACCACTTTCTTCATCTGGACTTTCCATTGCAACGACTCCACCGTCTTACGGATCTCCTCTGGCTTCATCGTGAAGTCTGCCATGAAGTCGATTATCTGTTGGATATCAATCGGTGTCTCGTCTGCAGGTGCCTTGATAACATAAGGCTGATGGTCAAAGTCACTGTCCTGTTCGCTATAAATAAAAGGTATTCCACGAGTAGCATATTCCCTGTTTTTCAGGGTTTTAATGTTTGTAATACCACTACGGTGACGACCTAATGAGCCTATGGCAAACTGACACTGATTGAACACGTCATCCAGTTCTTTCCCAAACAGCGTACCATGGAATATAACCTTATCTTGTATCTGATACTTCTCTATCAAAGGAGTGAAATATTTTTTCATGTGATGGGGATGAACACCGCCTACGACATGGAAATAGACATCCTTCCTCTCTCCCAAGGTTTGCTCGCCTATCCATAACCTTTGACCTTCGTCCTTTGTCCTTTGACCTTCGACTTTTGACCTTTGACTATAGTATTCCCCGATTCCAGCCATCACTCGATCAAAAGCATGCCATGGGTGAACCTCAGCAACACCAATGAGATGAAGTTGAGTGTTGAGCGTTGAAAGTTGCAAGTGATGCAAGGGAATGCTGTCGAAGTCCACACCATTGCTGATATTAATGGTACGCTGTCCAAAAATCTCTTCCGCGTCAGAAAACGTCACCATGGCATCCATATATTTATATAGGCTATGACGGAACAATTGGTCAACCTTCAGTTCCATCCGCATCTTCCACTCGAAAGTGCGGAACTCCTGATCATAAGGATAAGTAGGTATTTCTGTCACGGTATGGATTCCTGCCTTGCACAATTTCTTAAAGAAATGAGTCAGCCAAGGACTTGCATTCATAAAGCAACGGGCATAGACGAATTGGATTCCTTCCTTGACACAATAATCATAAACACAATCATAATCAAAACGCTGACGAAGTCCTGCCCACTTTCCTTTGCCATAATCCTTCAAAACCTGACCATCAACATACCGACAACGATGACCTTCAGGAGAGAAATCATAATAGCAAAGACGGACATCATAGCCATTTTCTTTCAATCCCTTCACCTGATAGTGGATCTTCTTAGTGATTCCACTATGGTCTGAGAATCCATGATAGACCAAGAAAAGAATCTTCATTTCGTAGTATTTTGTGCAAAGATACAAAATAATTGATAATTCTTTGCAAGCATAACGAATTTTTGTCGATTAGACAATGGATATTTAAAAATTAATTATTACTTTTGTAATCGTGAAAGACAAAGAAGAATTACGCCAAGGACTAAAAGCCAATCCAAGACTGAAGAAATGGCTCGTTTATGTCATCATGAACCAACGGGACGCACGACCTCGTTGGTATATCCGCATGCTGGCTCCTTTCTACCAGCGTCGGGGGTATGGCTCCAAGATTTACTCGAGCGTACGGATGGACACGCCACCCTACCATAATTTCTCTTTAGGCAAGCGAAGCGTCATTGAGTCTTTCTCCTGTATCAACAATGCCGTAGGTGATGTTATCATTGGCGACTACACACGCATCGGTATTCACAATACCATCATCGGTCCTGTCACCATCGGCAATCATGTGAACCTTGCCCAAGGTGTTGTCGTCACGGCTCTTAACCACAACTTCAAAGACACCTCCCTGGGTATTGACGAACAAGGCGTATCCACTCAACCCGTTATTATCCATGATGACGTGTGGATTGGTGCTAATGCCGTTATATTGCCAGGGGTGACAATAGGCAAGCATGTGGTGGTTGCCGCTGGTGCTGTCGTCACGAAAGATGTTCCAGACAACTGCCTGGTAGGTGGTGTTCCTGCAAAAATTCTGAAAGACCTCAATCCCCAAACCGTATGAGAATAGGTATAGAAGCCCAGCGTATCTTTCGCAAAAACAAGCATGGCATGGACTATGTGGTACTGCATGAGATTCTGGAGATTCAAAAGACGGATACCGAGAACGAGTATTTCGTGTTCGTCAAACCTGGAGAGGACCGCTGCGTTGAAAGCACGTCTAATGTTCATGTCGTAGAGATTGCCTGTCCCTCCTACCCGCTTTGGGAGCAATGGGCTTTACCCCGTGCCGCTAAGAAGGCAAAGGTGGATATCCTTCACTGCACCAGCAACACCGCTCCCATCTGGTGCGACATCCCTTTGGTATTGACACTCCATGACATCATCTATCTGGAAAAACGAGAAGAAGGAAGTGGGTCTCTATACCAATACATGGGATGGTACTATCGCCGATTTGTTGTACCACGTATTGTACAAAAGTGTGTACACATCATTACTGTCTCCGACTTTGAGCGAAACAACATTCTAGCAAAACTACCCATACGCCAAGAACGTATCACCATGATCCACAACGGATATAATGACTCTTATGTTCCTATGGTGGATGAAAGAGGAATATACATGAAGTATATCGAGCAACCAGACTATTTCTTCATATTAGGAAACACTGATACCAGAAAGAATGTAGAAAGGATGCTCATCTCCTATTCTTCCTACCTCAGGGAATCTGAACAGAAGAGAAAACTACTTGTCACCAGTTTATCAGAAGAGTATATACTACAGTTGCTCAAGAAGAACAACATAGAGGGCATCATGCCTAACATCCGTCTCACAGGTTATGTGCCAGGAGCAGACCTCCCATATTTATACAATGATGCCTTTGCCTTTCTTTTTGTCTCCCTACGTGAAGGATTTGGCATTCCCATCATAGAGTCTATGGCATGCGGCACACCCGTCATTACCAGCAACACATCGTCGATGCCTGAGATTGGCGGACCTGACGCTATCCTCGTCAATCCGGAAAACAGTGACGAGATAGCATCTATGATGCTGCGACTGGAAAACGACGAGGTGTTCTACCAACGACAAAAAACGATTGGTTTGGAACGGGCGAAACTCTTCTCATGGAGAAAGACAACGGAACAATTATTAGAAGTATACAAAAGTGTCTGTTCAGACCCCACCTAACCTCCCCTAACTTAGGGAAGGGAATGAAATAAATCGAGGGAGAGGTCTTGATGGGGCTTCTCCTCTTCTTTCTCCTCCTGTTCGTCACGGAACTGGAGCATCATCTGACGGGCATCGGCAGAGCCTTCCGTATTCAGCCGGTAATAGCCACGACGACCAGTAGACTCTATCAGCGACTGATCTGACTTGCTATTACGCAACAGAAACTGTTGGACATACGACCGAATCTCCTCATAATCAGGTTGCGTGAAGAACGTACAGTTCATATTGTAAACATGTTTGGCAATAGCCTGCACGCTTACACCACCCTCTCCTGCCTCGGTGAGTACTTTCAATATCTGCTGGTCGTAAGTCACTCTTAACTATGAACTATGAACTATGAACTAAAAAAAGACTGGTATGCCAACAATGCTTACCAGCCTTTTTATGCTTCATTTGATTTGATTAAGCAAGTGTGATCTTCTCGTCAGCAGCAGCGAGTTTGCCCTCTTTGAAGAGCCATCCCAGACCGAGAAGAGTCTCCTCCTCACTGATCTTTGCTGCCTTAGCGATTTCTTTAACGGTCAGAGCCTTACCAGCAGCAGCAAGTGCCTGGTAAACATCACCAGCCTTGAAACCTGCATTCTCTGCATTAACTGCTACAACTGCCTTCTTAGGAGCAGCGGCCTTCTTTACGGTTGCCTTCTTTGGCTCTTCTGCCTTAACAGCAGCGGCCTTCTTTGTTGTTTTCTTTTCTGCCATAATTTTAATAATTAATACGCTATTGAATGTTCTTTTCTAATAGAAATTTTTAATTTCTGAGTGCAAAAGTAAGAACTTTTCCAATGCGTTGTTATCGTACACAGACTCTTTTTTATGATTTTTTAATTATTCTTGATGTAAGTCAAGACGTAACTGTAACTCTTCCAGTTGTTTAGCATCTAATTCACCTGGTGCGTCAAGCATCACGTCACGACCGGAATTGTTCTTCGGGAAGGCGATGCAGTCGCGGATAGAATCCAGTCCTGCCATCAGACTCACGAAGCGGTCAAGACCAAAGGCGAGACCGGCGTGAGGGGGTGCTCCATACTTGAAGGCATTGATGAGGAAACCAAACTGTGCCATGGCTCTCTCTGGGGTGAAGCCTAAGATCTGGAACATCTTCTCCTGCAACTTTCCGTCATGGATACGCAGGGAGCCGCCACCTACCTCTACACCATTACATACGAAGTCATAGGCAACGGCACGTACCTTCTCAGGAGCCGTGTCGAGCAAGGGGATATCATCGGGGTTAGGCAAGGTGAACGGATGGTGGGTAGCCATCAAACGCTGTTCCTCGTCACTCCACTCAAACAATGGGAAGTCGACAATCCACAAGCACTCGAACTTATCCTTGTCACGCAGTCCAAGACGGTCACCCATCTCCAGACGCAACGTGCAAAGTTGTACACGGGTCTTGTTTGCCTTGTCACCACTCAGGATCAGCACGAGGTCGCCATCCTTGGCCCCCGTCTTCTCCTTCAACTGTGCCCATACCTCAGGGGTATAGAACTTATCAACAGAGGACTTCACAGTGCCATCGGTATTGAACTTCACGTAGACCAGACCCTTGGCACCAACCTGTGGACGCTTCACGAAGTCTGTCAACTGGTCGAGTTGCTTGCGGGTATAGTCAGCACATCCTGGTACGACGATACCACCGATATACTCTGCCTCGTTGAAGACTGGGAACGTACCCGTTCCTTTCAGCACGTCCATCAGTTCTACGAACTCCATACCGAAACGAAGGTCGGGTTTGTCAGAACCGAAGCGACGCATGGCGTCATGCCATGTCATGCGCTGTAATTTAGGCAGTTCCACACCACGCACCTCCTTGAAGAGATGACGGGCAAGATCCTCGAAAATCTCCAGCACATCCTCCTGGTCGGCAAATGACATCTCGCAGTCTATCTGTGTGAACTCCGGCTGACGGTCAGCACGCAGGTCCTCATCACGGAAACACTTGGCAATCTGGAAGTAACGGTCGAAACCTGACACCATCAACAACTGCTTCAAGGTCTGCGGACTCTGCGGCAGTGCATAGAACTGTCCCGGGTTCATACGACTGGGCACTACGAAGTCGCGGGCACCCTCTGGAGTGCTACCTATCAGGATAGGTGTCTCCACCTCGATGAAGTTCAGGTTATCCAAGAAGTTACGGATAAGGATGGTCATACGGTGACGCAGCTCCAGGTTCTTACGGACGCAGCTACGGCGCAAGTCCAGGTAACGATACTTCATTCGGATATCGTCACCACCATCGGTATTGTCCTCAATGGTGAAGGGAGGTGTCAGACTCTCGCTCAGCACATTCAGTTCCTGGGCGATAATCTCAATCTCTCCCGTAGGGATATTCTTATTCTTACTCTGACGCTCATTGACGGTACCCTTTACCTGAATACACCACTCACGTCCCAACTTATTGGCACGCTCACAGAGTGCCGCATCCTTCGACTCGTCAAAAACCAACTGAGTGATACCATATCGGTCACGCAAGTCCACAAACGTCATACCTCCCATCTTACGGGTCTTCTGTACCCATCCGGCAAGGGTTACCACCGTGCCAGCATCCGTGAGTCTCAACTCACCACATGTCTTTGTCCTATACATATTATAATATGTGTTTTAAATTTGCGTGCAAAATTACTGCGAAAATATGATATATCCAAATTTTTTCGTATCTTTGCAGGCATAAAACCAATATA
>Ga0247611_10000740_pt1 | contig 63929 bp, 57 predicted proteins | sample 177DNAGHGhighgp2_FD_192422 | JGI IMG/M metagenome (GOLD analysis project Ga0247611, IMG submission 192422) | Sheep rumen microbial communities from Palmerston North, Manawatu-Wanganui, New Zealand - 1770 DNA GHGhigh gp2 | ecosystem: Host-associated > Mammals > Digestive system > Stomach > Rumen... | reverse complement strand
GGTTGGCAGACCAATTTCTATTATATCAAAGGAGGATTTATTTTTTTCTTAACGCTATCGCTTCTTCAAGTCTCACCCGCAAAGCAGGTGGTTTTATTATGTTCCTAACCCGGAACATAATAAAAAGCTCTCATCAACAACGATGAGAACTTTTTTCTCGAAATAATTTTAATCAATAAAAATATAATCAGAATCTCCATTCTCTTTTAAAAGTTTTAAAACATCTTTATAATTCGTTCACATCCTCCATAATATAATGATATACCTCATTAATAGTATGATTAAAATTAGAAAAATCAACATCAAACCACTTTGTATCAAACTGATGATTAAAAAAAGTATACTGTCTCTTAGCAAACCTTCTAGAATCTCTTTTAATCTCTTCAATAACTTTATCCAAGGATTTTGAATGATAAAAATAATCATAAAACTCTTTATAACCAATTCCACTATTTAATATTCTAGATGAAGGATATTTTTCTTTTAAAAAATTAACTTCCTCTAATAAACCATTATTTACCATAGAATCTACTCTTTTATTAATTCTATCATATAAAATATTTCTATCAGTAGTTAAACCAATTACTTTGATAGGATATAATAGATTATCTTTATAATGAGTTATTTCTTCATTATTTTCTAATTTATTTAACAATCTAACTAATCTTTTTCGATTATCAACATCCACTAAATTAGAAACAGAATATTCCTTTATTTTTTCAAGTATTTCTTCATTTGATAGATTATCATAAGTATTATTAGAAGTTCCTTCCGTAAAGCGATAATCATATAAAGCAGCTTTTATATAAAGACCAGTTCCTCCAACAATTATTACTCTTTTTCCACGAGAAGATATATCTTGAATAGTCCTTCTACAATCTCTTTGATAATCAAATACAGAGTATTCACACTCTACATCAATAAAATCCATTAAGTGATGAGGAATACCCTCTCGCTCTTCTAGAGAAGGTTTTGCACTTCCAATATTTAAATCTTTATAAATTGAAACACTATCTCCATTAATGATTTCAGCATCCATCTTTTTCGCAAGTTCAATACTTAACTTCGTTTTTCCTACTCCTGTCGGTCCAACAATTACAATAATATCTTTCATAGAATCTATCTCCTTATAAAATAATCAGTCAAGCTGTCTTTTAAATAGTCTTTCTAACTCATAACGGGTATACGTAATAATAGTTGGTCTTCCATGAGGACAAGTAAATGGGTTTTCACAATATCGAATATTTTCCAAAATCCATTCTTGATCTTCTAAAGATATATAAGTATTTGCCATAACAGACATACGACAAGCAGTAGTTGCTGCTATACGCCAAATAAATTGATCAAAATCAAATTGTCCTTTTTCAACCATAATATCAACTATTTTTCGAATCATCTCTTCTGAACGTTCTTCTATTATCCAACTAGGATGAGTACGTACAATTAATGTATTTTCACCAAACTCTTCAACTTGAAACCCATAACTTTCTAATAAAGAAAATCTTTCTTTTACTAAAATAAACTCATCACTTCGAAGTTCAATTTTAATAGGAATTAATAAATCAATAATAATTGGTTTTTCCTTCATTTGTTTTAATATTTTTTCATAATTAATTCTTTCAGCAGCCGCATGTTGATCAATTAAATACATTCCATCTTCATTTTCAGCAACAATATAAGTCATCAAAACAACACCACGAGGAATCATCTTTTTTATACGTGGTTCATTCTTTTCTTCCCTCTCTATTTCAAAAGGAAGAGACTCCTCTAGTTCTTGTTTTTCACGTTTTTCAATTTCTTTCTTTTCTTCTTGTACTTCAAAGTCTAACTGCATTTCTTCATACTTATCTTTATGATTATCAATTTTTACATCATTAAAATCTTCATCATTAGAAATAATTTGACGTCTAACTTCACTAACCGAATAACTATCTCTAACACTAACTTCTGGAATTAAAGTTAATTCTTCTAATCTCTTTGTAATTAATTCTATTAATAATTCCTTTAATGTATCCATTTTAGAAAACTTAATATCCATTTTAGTAGGATGAATATTAATATCAATTAAAATTGGATCTACATCAATATTTAAAACAATAACAGGATAACGATCTTTATGAATATATGTATGATAGCAATCCACGATGCATTTATTTAATTCATTATTTTTAATAACACGTCCATTAACTAAAGTCGTAATAGAATTACGATTACCCTTAGTAACCTCTGGAAAAGAAATATAACCATTTATAGAATAATCATCATTATCGCCAGAAATAGGAATCATTTTTTTAGTAATATCTACTCCATATATTTCATAAATTACTTTTAATAAATCTCCATTACCATCTGTTTTTAATAATACTTTATCATTATTAATTAACGTAAACTTAATATTAGGATAAGATAAAGCCATCTTATTAAGATATTCAACTATATGAGCAAGTTCAACATATAAGTTTTTTAAATATTTTAATCTTACAGGAGTATTATAAAATAAATCAGATACAGTAATTGTTGTACCTTTTTGTAAATCAGCTCTTTCTACTTTTAAATCTTTTCCTCCTGATAAAGATAGTAAGGTCCCAACTTTACCATTAGAAGTTTTTAATCGAACATTTGAAACACTCGCAATAGAAGGGAGGGCTTCTCCTCGAAAACCAAGAGATTCTATATAAAATAAATCATCTAAATTACGAAGTTTTGAAGTAGCATGTCTTTGAAAAGCTAGCTTTGCATCTTCTTCATCCATTCCAATTCCATTATCACTAACTTCTATTTCTTTTACCCCAGAATCAATTAATCGAATAGTAATCTCACTTGCTTCAGCATCAATAGAATTTTCGACTAACTCTTTAACAACATTCATACATTTTTCAACTACTTCTCCTGCCGCTATCTTATTAGCAAGTACTTCATCCATAACATGAATTTTACTCATTATTATCACCAACTTTCTGATAGATATCTTCTATTTTTTCAGCAATTTTTAACCCATCCATCGCAGAAGTAGTAATTCCTCCAGCATAACCAGCACCTTCTCCACCAGGATAAATACCTTTAATATTTGTCTCAAACCATTCATCTCTTTCAATACGAATAGGAGAACTAGTACGAGATTCAACACCAAGAAGTAAAGCATCCCCTCGATCAAATCCCTTAATTTTTTTCCCAAAATATACAAGTGCTTCCTTAAGTGCATCACGAATATCTTTAGGAAATAACTCATTTAAATTAGCAAAAGATACAGCCCCTTTTGTAATAGGAGAAACATCCTTAAACTGAGTACTTACTCTACCACTCATAAAATCTTCCAGTAGCTGAATAGGAATAAGTCCATTACCAATTTCATAAGCTTTTTCTTCAAGCATTCTCTGAAAGGCAACTCCTCCCATTAAACCATTGGGGAAATCTTCCTGACCTACTGTTACAACAATTGCACTATTAGCATTTTCTGCATCTCTTTTATAATTACTCATTCCATTAATTGCCAAAAGTCCTTCTTCAGAACTAGCATTAACAACATATCCACCAGGACACATACAAAAAGAGTATACTCCGCGTCCATTTTTAGCATGATAAACTAACTTATAACTAGCAGGAGGAAGTAAATTATATTTTTCCCCATACTGACTTTCATTAATCATCTTTTGTGGATGCATAATACGAATTCCTACCGCAAAGTTTTTAGGAACCATTTTTATATTTCTTTTTTCAAGCAAAGAAAAAGTATCTCGAGCAGAATGACCAATCGCAAGTACTAAACAACTACAAGGAATGATATCTTTATAATTAACCTCAACTGCTTTTATTTTATTATTCTCGAGTATAATATCACTCATAAAACTAGAATAACGAAACTCTCCGCCCCTCTCAATTATTTTATTTCGAATATTTACAATAACTTTTCTTAATAAATCTGTCCCAATATGTGGATTTTGTAAATATAAAATATCATCTGGAGCCCCATTTTCTACAAATATACGGAATATTTCTTGCATCCTTCCACTTTTATCTTTAACTAAAGTATTTAACTTACCATCCGAAAAAGTACCTGCTCCACCTTCTCCAAACTGTATATTAGAAGAAGGATTCAACTTATTCGTTTGAAAGAAAGTCTCAACAGACTGAATTCTCTCTTCCATTTTTTCTCCTCTCTCCAAAACAATAGGACGATATCCATCTTTAGCAAGCTTATAAGCACAAAATAATCCACATGGACCACTTCCAACAATAATAACCGGATTATCTAACTTTTTATTTCCATTTCCAACATAAGAATAAGATAAAATAGTAGACCTAGAAAGTTTTTTATATTTCTTTAATATTTTTTCCTCATCAAAAACATCAAAATCAATTTGATATACATAAAAAATATTACTCTTATCTCTAGCATCAATAGATTTCTTTACAATTTGATATGAATTATTTTTTAAAAGAGGATAAAGATAAAAAATCTTTCTTTCTAACTCTTCACGACTATCTTTTTCTATTGGAATTTTAATATCATTTACTCTGATCATAATACTCACCTATACATTTACCAGCTAAAATACCACTAATCCAACAAGTAGTTAAATTATATCCACCACAATCACCATTCATATCTAAAAGCTCACCTGTAATAAATAAGTTCTTTTCCTTTAAAGACTCCATCGTATAACAATCAATTTCATCTAATAAAACTCCTCCATTACAAACCTGACTCATATCAAAAGACTTAGTAGATTCTATCTCAACAGGAAAACTACTTAATGCTTTACATAAACGAAGTTTTTCAACATTAGATAAGTCTTTATAATATAAATCTTTAGATAGCTTAGCACACTTTAATATAATTGGAATAATTTTATAATTTAAAAATCCTTCTAAAATTTCTTCTAAAGTTCTAGTAGGAAATTTTAAACAATAATTATGCATCCAAGGAGTAATAAGTGTTTTAATAAAAGGTACAAAATTAATTTTAATAACTTCCTTTTTTCCATCATGTAGTCCTCTTGAGACATCATGACTTAAATTAAATGTACAAATCCCACTCAATCCATAAGAAGTTAATTGAACTTCGCCAAACTCACTTTTCTGATAAATATCATCTTCAAATAACTTCAGTTCAACATCACACCTAACTCCATCCCAATCCTTATAATTCTTTTTACTTAAAAGAGGTACAAGTGCAGGAACAACATCCACTATCGTATGATGAAACTTTTTTAAAAAATCATATCCCATTCCATCACTACCCGTTTTTGGATAAGCAAAAGAACCAGTTGCAATAACAAGTTTTTGACATTTTAATACATCATCATTACAAGTAACTAAAAAAGTATCATTCTTTTTTATTATATCAGTAACTAAAGAATTACATCTAATTTGAACACCATAACGAATAGCTTCATCAATTAATAATTTTTGAATCATCTTAGCTTGATTAGAATATGGGTAATAACAAGTATTTTTTATCTTATAAATAAGACCAATCTCTTGAAAAAAATTTAAAACCATATCAATATTATTACTAGAAATAATTTTATCAACAATATCAATATTCTGACTATGATAATTCTTAATACTATAATTCTCATTCATAAAATTACAACGACCATTACCAGTTAACAATAACTTTTTAAGACAAGTAGTATTTCTTTCTAAAATAATTACATCATTATTCTCTCTTTTAGCAAATAAAGAAGCAACTATACCACTAGCCCCTCCACCAACAATAATAACTTTATCCATATACATCCCTCAAATTCAAAGTAATTATATCAAAAAATGAACTCTTTTACTACTATAAAGATTGTTAAAAATATAATTATAGGTTATACTAATATTGGTGATAGGAATGGATAAAAAAGAAATAAAAAAAATAAAATTAAAAAATAAAAAATTAATTTTATTATTAATTATTCTTCTATTGACATTAACTGGAAGTGGATATATTGGTTATACAATATATCAAAATAAAATGATAGATTCTATTCATAAAAATTTAAAAACTGCCATTACAACGAAAAAAAATGCTAAAATATATGATAGTAATAAAAAAGAAATAGCAACCACAAAAGATTCTATCACACTAGAATTAGCATCTATTAAAGAAAAAGCAAAATATTATAAAATTAAAAACACTGACTATTATATAAACTATAGAGATATTAAAAATAATACAAATTTAAATAAAGAAAAGAAAGATAATAGTAATATTTATGAATCTTTACAAACTAAAATTAAAACAAAATCAAAAATAGACTTAATAAAAAATAATAAAAAAACAATTACCCTTCTAAAAGGAATGACAATATCTTTAGAATCTATAGATGATAATTATTACTATATTAATTTTTTAAATCAAATATTTAAAATAAAAAAAGATAAAAGTATTAAAGAAATTAACAATAATACAAATAATAACTCAGTTAGTGTTATTCACTATGATAAAATAAGTAATACTTGTCAAGAAGATAACTGTCTGTTAGAAGAAAGCGTAAAAAGACATATAGAATTATTAAAAAATAATCAATATTACTTTATAACAAAAGATGATTATATAAGATTTATAAAAGGATATATTAATTTAAAAGAAAATGCTATTTTACTTACAACAAACGAAGAAAATGAATTTGTAAAAAGTATTGAAGAACAATATAAAATAAGTATTCCAGTTATAAAAGAAAATGATTCCATTTCCTTTATAACAACAAATAAAAAATCACAAAGAAATGAAGATTTAAAAAAATTAAATCGCTATCAAGCAACAAAATATACATTAATAGATGATTACTTAAAAATGGCAAAAGGAGAAGAAATAACTCCTACTAATAAAGACGATATAGCAACAGATATTCCTGTTGTAAACTATCATTTCTTCTTTGACTCTTCTCTTGGAGAAAAATGTAATGAATCAATTTGCTTAGAAGCAAGTAAATTCGAAGAACATTTAAAATGGATAACAGAAAATAATTATAAAGCTCTAACAATTAATGAATTTACTGATTGGAAAGAAGGTCTTATTGAATTACCAAAACACTCCGTATTATTAACAATTGATGATGGAGGAATTGGTACAAGTAAAATTAATGGAAATAAGTTAATACCACTTCTAGAAAAATATAAACAACATGCCACTTTATTTTTTATAACAGCATGGGGAACCCTAAGTGATTACCAATCACCTTACCTTGATGTACAATCACATTCATTCGATTTACACTATGAAGCAAGATGCCCAGATGGACGAGGAATGGTAGCATGTTCAGATTATAAAACAGTAAAAGAAGATTTAGAAAAATCACTAAATATTTTAAGTGGAGATAATACATCCTTCTGTTTTCCATTCTATTCATATGACAAAGAGTCTCTACAAGCACTAAAAGATTTAAACTTTAGAATAGCATTTGTTGGTGGAAATAGAAGAGCAAATAGAAATCAAAATAACTACTTAATAACAAGATACCCTATTCTAGATGATATTACTCTAGATGAATTTGTTAGTATAATAAAATAAAAAAGCGTTAACGCTTTTTTTGTTTTATATCCCCATAACAAACTGTTTCTTTAGTACTATCCGTATAAAAATCATCTGATATAGCTTCTAAAGATTGAGTTGTACTGTAACCACTTATATTTTCTTCTTGGTGTAATAAATAACTATAATAGTTAAGAATAATTGACGTTTTATATACTATTTCTTTTACATCTCTTTTTCCTAGATAACGAACATTAACTAGTTTTTTTTCAAAGTCAGGGGTATTTAATAAATCAAAAAAATTAGTTCTATTATATCCTGCTCTTATAAGAGAATTACAAACTGGATTAGTGAAGCCAAGACTATAAAAAAAATCACGATTATTACCATTATTAAAATTTATTTTTGGATCTACACCTAAATACTTACATTTTAATAACTTAACTACTGAAGTAATTTCATTATAAAAACTACCATCAGCAGAAATAAAACTTAAAATATTATTATTTTCATAACTCTCAAATAAATTCCCTACTGTGATAATTCCATTCTGAATTAATGTATTTAAAGTACGTTCTCTTAATAAACCTGTAATAGACTCAAGTCTAATATTATTATAGTCTTGAGAAGTATTATCACTGAAATGAGATAATAATGGTTTTATCTCATTTGGAACATTTTCAATCTGAGAAGGATCAATTAATAAAACAAAGTTACAAATTTCAATACTTCTCCTTTTAATAGGAACTTTTGCAAAAGCATTTGATCGAATACTTACAGCCTTCTTAATAGTCTCATCAGTTAAAACCTCTGGCGAAATCCAATCAATATGCATCGGATATTTTTCAACAAATTTTTGCTGATAATCCTGTGTCTGATAAACACCAGGAACAAACCTGAGATAATAAATATTTTCATCCATTGCCGCAAAAGCATTTTCTTCAGAAATAAATTCTTTTGGTATATTTTGAATAGTACCAATATCAATAGATAATAAATCTTGTGCAACATCAAAAGAAATTAACTGAATCAGTTTTTCCCTAATAATCTTTTGATTTTTTGTTGTAGTACGAGGATTCCAAGTAAAAGGTGGAAAATACCTAAGCTTGTATTCATTATCTAAATTAAAATATATCTTTGAAAATAAATCTTTATCAATAGCATCTATATTATTACAATTAATATCAAAATTATGTAAAACCCGACTTCTCTCAATATTTAATTCAGGTAAACTACATAATTCACTCATAAAAACACCTCATCATTTTTTATTTTTTCTTAAAATAAGCACTATTATACTCATATAGCATCATTCTCAAAGACTCTATTCTATCTAATAACTCTTCAGTACTTTCTAAAGATAACTTTCCACTTAAAAGTAAATTCATTATTTCATTACAATTATAATTAAATTCAGGTAAAAGATATGTAACAGAATTATCCTCAGCATTCATCAAATCCTGTTGATACTTTTTCATATAATAATTATAAATAATTGACAATTTACATGTTACTTCATCGTATCCAGTCTCACCTAAAAACCTTCTCTTATTCAAATATTTTTTTTTATTATTAGGATTTAATAATTCAAAAATATTATCGTTACTAAATCCATTTCGAGCAAGAGCATTAAAAGACTTAGTAGTAAATCCAAATTGTAATAAAAAGTAAAAACTCTCTTTTGAAAAATCTATTTGAGGATCAACGTTTAAATATTTACATTTTAAATATTTAATAACATCCAATGTTTCTTTATCAACTATTAATTTAGAATTTAAAAGATAATTCTTAAAATTATCATCACATGACTTTTCCAGCAAATCACCTACCATAATAATATTATTTTCTTCTAAATATTTTAAAGTAGATTTACTTACTAATCCTCGTATTGAATCTAATCTAATTTCAAATAAATTTTCATTACTAGATATATCAAAATAATTATTCATACTATCCTCCTAAAAACTATGCAAATTATACCACAAATGTTGCTTTATGTCAAAAAAAATCATTAAAAAGAATTGCTAATAAGTTAAGCTTCTAGAAATACTAAGTAAAATTCCTACACTTATCATACTTATTAATAAACTACTTCCACCATAACTTAAAAATGGAAGAGTAACCCCAGTAACAGGTATTAATCCTACTACAACCATTAGATTTAATAAAGCTTGAAATATTAATTGAAAAACAATTCCAAAAGATAAATACTTTCCAAATAAATCATTAGAATGAGTTGCGATAAGAATACCTCGATATAAAATAATAGAAAACAATAAGACAACTATAAAAGCTCCTATAAAACCAAATTCCTCACTAATAATAGAAAAAATAAAATCAGTCTGAGGTTCTGGTAAATAAAAATGTTTTTGAATAGAATTTAAATAACCTTCTCCAAGTAAACCACCAGGGCCTATTGCATAAAGACTTTGAATCATTTGAAAACCAGTTCCTAAAGGATCCTTCCAAGGATCTAGAAAAGAAGTAATTCTCTGAAGACGATATGGAGCTATAATTATTAATCCAATAAGTCCAAATAGACCTATAAATCCTCCATAAAGAAACAATTTCAAATTAAGTCCTGCAACAAATAATAAAGAAACAACCGATAAAAACAAAATAGTCCCAGTTCCTAAATCAGGTTGAAGCATTATAAGGCCAAAAATAAAAAGTGTAATTACTAAAATAGGAAAAAAACCTATTAAATAATTATTAATATAGTCTTTACTTCTTGATAAATACTTACTTGTAAAAATCAAAATACCAATTTTAGCAGCCTCACTAGGTTGAATGCCAAAAGAACCAATTCCAAACCAACTCCTACTACCATTTCGAATGCTACCAATACCCGGAATTAAAACAAGTACTAATAAAATAATACTAATTAATAGTATTTGATTAGCATGATTATAGTAAAGTTGATAGCGTATTTTAGAAGTTAAAAAAAGTAATATAAATCCAATAATAAAAAACAAAAATTGATATTTCAAATAATGAAAAGAATCATTAAATTTATATTCAGACCAAATATTCGAAGAAGAATATACCATTAATAATCCAAAAATGGATAATAAAATAACTGCAAGCAATAATATATAATCCATTTTTTTCATAAAATCACCTATAGAATAATATGAAAATAATAAAAAAAAAAGAACTTATAAAGTTCTAAACCCAAACACCAAATATAATGCCTGCCATTGACAAAACCAAACCTATTACCCAAAATAATTTTACAATATCAGTTTCCTGCCAGCCAAGTTTCTCAAAATGATGGTGAATAGGAGTCATTAAAAATAACTTGCGATGAAAAACTACAACCCAAAATGTTTGTAAAATCACACTTAATGTTTCAATAACAAATATAGAAGCAACAACTAACAACGTTAATTCTCTATGAGTCAAAATAGCAATAGCTCCCATAACAGCACCTAATGCTAAAGAACCTGTATCTCCCATAAACACTTTTGCAGGATGAGAATTATAAATTAAAAAGCCAACCAAACTACCAACAAGTATTAAACTAAAAATGCCAATATCTTCAAAACCAACAGACAAAGATATTAGTGCAAAAGCAATAAAAGCAATTGCAGATAACCCTCCAGCCAAGCCATCTAAACCATCAGTTAAATTAACAGCATTACTAGCACCAACAAGAACAAATAATATAGCTAAACCATATAACCATCCAAGTTCTAAATCTATATGCAAAGTACCAACAACCCATGCAGTCTGTCCACCACTTCTCATATAAATATAGAAAAATCCAATAGCAATAACAACTTGCATAAAGAGTTTTTGATAAGTAGTTAAGCCTTCATTATCTGCTTTTCTTATTGACAAAAAATCATCTAAAAAACCAATACAGGCATATCCAATAAAAACAAGCAAAACAATTCCCAAATTAGAAGAATAACTAATTCTCTTTGTACAAATTAACAATAAAGTTGCTACTACCGTAGGAATAATGAAAATTAATCCCCCCATAGTTGGAGTACCTTCTTTTTTTCGATGTGAATCTTGTACAAAAATAGATATTTTTTGTCCAACCCTTAGATGTTTTAAAACTGGTAACAAAACAAGTCCCAAAATAGCCGATGACAAAAAACCAATCATTATTGCAAAAACAGCTTTGGTTAATAATAACATATAACCACTCCATTCCTAAAACATTATATCATAATCAAACAAACAATATGATAGATAAAAAAAACTTTACAAATTAATTTACACATTCTGGGCAGGATACTCTCCTATTTTCAAAACTTTTGCATTATTTTCTTTTAATACATTTTCCTGTTCTTTCTTAATTCTTTCCATCTCATATTCTTTTTCTTTTATATTATCTTTAATTTTATTCAAATCATATAATAAATAATCACATTCTTTTACAACACCAATATAATCTTTAAATTTAACATGAATATCTTCTATTAATATATCTACTTGTTTTCCAGTTTTTCCAAGTAAATCAATAGCATCATTTAAAGAAGAAATACTATTCTTAATATCCTCTCCATAATCTATTACTTTAATTACCTTATATTTTTTTGTAACAGTTTCTGGATACATTAACTGCCTAGTAAATAAAAGATAAGCAGCTATAGAAGAAGATATCGCCTTAGCAGAAAAACTCCCTGGAAAAAACATACGTAAAGCAATCATTCTAAGTAATCTTTTACTTTGATTATCCAATATTTTCATCTCTACCTTGACTTTTTCCTCTATAGTCATAGCATCTCTTACTTTTTCTCGAGCTTCTTGTAGTAATGCATCTTGTTCATACTGGAAATCTAATAATTCTTTATTAATCTGATCAATTTTATAAAATTTTTCTTTTAACTCATCAAACTTCTTTTCACGTTCCTCAAAATCTGTTTTCTTTTCTTCAACCTGTTCAGACAAAATATCTTTTTTCTTTTGAAGTTCTTCTATTTTTTCAACTATTTCAATATACAAAGGAGAATCCTTCAACTCATCAACAACATTTTGATTTTTAAACTCTTTCATATACTCTTCAATCAAACAATAAATATAATTATCATCATATTTATTCAAATCATCAACTTGAATTTTTCTTTCTAATTCTTCAAGTTTAGAAATAATTGAAGTTAACTTATCCAATAAATCTGCAGCTTCTTCACTAAATATAATTTTTTCTTCATCATCAACCAAATGATTATATTCTTCAATTAATAATCTTAATTCATAACGAATATCTTTTAATTCTTTTTCATATGCAGCAACTATTTTCTTTGACTTAACTTTTTTAAATTCATAAGAAATTGAATGTATATCATCATTATTTTTTTCAGTAATAAAAGAATCTTGATTATTTATTAATTTAGAAGAATAACTTTTAGTATTTTTTTTCCCTAAAGAAATAGGAATTAAAATTGGAATAGGATTAAAACTCTTTTTTTCTGGTGTTTCTGTTTCATCTAATAATTTACTATTATTATCTTCATCGAATAATAATTCAATATTATCTTTATCAAAATGTTTATTATTCTTATTATTAGTTGGAAAACTAATAATAATATTTTTTCCATTAACTTGAATAGTCTTTTTTTTATTCTTTTTTGAAGAAACTGTATTATTATTATTATTATTATTTGATACAGAAATATCTTCTAAGAGAGTTTCTTTATCATCATCTACACTATTTTTCTGATTATTAGAAGGTTTTGAAAACAAAGAAACAATTCCATCAACTATTATCAAAGGAGCAGTTTTAATCAATACATACTTACGAGCTTTTTTTACTGACTTTTCTAAATCTTTTATCTCTTGTTCTTTTCTTAACTTTTCTTTCTTTTTTTTAGAAATAATTAGAGTTCTTTTTCTATCATTATGACCACCTTTAGACCCAATAGTCTCATTCATATAAAACAATCCCCTCCAATTAACTTTTCTTATAAAAACTACTTTAATTTTACCATATTTTAATAAACTTGATAACTATTTTATAAAAAAGAAAAGAAAAACATAAAAAGAAAAAACGTAAATATCTGTAAAATCTAATTAATAAAAATCCTAATCCTACTTCCATCTTCAATTACCTCTCCTGCCTTAGGAGACTGTTCATATATAATATCACCAGTTCCAATAATTTTAACATCAAAATTAAATAACAATTTTTTAGCATCTGAAACACTTAAACCAACAACATTAGGAACTTCATAAGTTAATTTATCATTCCATTCTAAATCTTTTTCCATTTCACCAGCTTGTTTAGGTATTTTTAAAGCATCAATAATATCTAACAAAATTCTTCTAGCAATTGGTGTAGTTGTATAACTAGATAACATTGCAGTATTTTTAGGATTGTCAATAGCTAAATACAAAACAGCTCGAGGATCATTAGATGGAACAATAGACATAAAACTCATAATATAATTATTAACTAAATAAACACCATTTTGTTGTTTCTGAGCAGTACCTGTCTTTCCCCCTATACGATATCCTTCAATATATGCACTTTTTCCTCCCCCCTTAGCAACAACACTTTCTAGTGCAATTCTCATAATAGAAGAAGTTTCCGAACTAATTACTTTTCTTCTTAAAACTTTACTATTTTGTTGAACGATAGTATTCACATCATCACTTATACTTTTAACAATATAAGGTTTATATAAATATCCACCATTAACAACAGCAGAAACCGCCATAACTTGTTGTATAGGAGTAACACTAATACCTTGTCCAAAAGCCGAAGTAGCAAGTTCAACATTACCAATCTTTTCCATTGGAAATAATATTCCTGTTCCCTCACCATTTAAATCAATCCCACTTTTTTCTCCAAAACCAAATTTTTTAATATAAGAAAAAAGTCTCTCTTTTCCTAACATTTGTCCAAGTTTTACAAAACCAGGATTACAAGAATTTTGTAATACCTCTAAAAATGTTTGATCACCATGTCCACCAGCTTTCCAACATTTTAATATACTACCATCAACATTAACTTTACCACTATCATAAAAACGATCTTTAAAAATATCAATAACTTTTTCTTCAACAGAAGAAGCCATAGTTACAATTTTAAAAGTACTTCCTGGCTCATAACTAGACCAAATTGGAAGATTACGACTTAAAGTAGAAGAACTATATTTTTGATATTGATTCGGATCATAATCAGGATAAGAACTCAATCCAAGTATTTCACCAGTTTTTGGATCTACTACAATAGCAAGAGCCATCTCAGGCTGAAACATATCCTTAATGTTAGACATTTCTCTTTCTAACGATTTTTGAATATTTATATCAATAGTTAAATTAATATTTAATCCCTTCTTTGGAGAAACATATTGATCACTAAGAGATAACTTATTTCCATGAGCATCACTAAAATACTTAATAGCTCCATTCTCACCAGTTAAAATCTTATCATATTGATATTCCAAACCAGATAAGCCTTGATTATCAATTCCAACGTATCCTAAAGAATGTGACAGTAAATCTTTATAAGGATAATATCTTTTTGACTCCTTAACTAAATAAACTCCATCTAAATTAAGATTATTAATCTTTTCAGCTATATCATAAGAAAGTCTTCTTCCTTCTGGATGAACTCTTTCAATTGACGTATTTTTATAAACATGTTTTTTCATATCTTCATAAGAAACATTTAAAATATCTGCTAACTTCTTAGTAACCAAAGACTTATCTTTTAACTGATTAGGTAGAATTACCAAAGAAGTAGTAGTTAAATTATCTGCTAAAACAGCACCATTTCTATCATAAATTTTACCTCTTTCAGCCTGAACTTCTAAATCTCTACTCCACAAGTTTTTAGCTAACTTATTTAATTTCTTGTATTCAAAAACCTGAATATAAAAAACTTTAATAAGTATTAAAAGAAAAGGAATGAGTAGTATTAAAAAAATTATTTTAATTCTTTTATCAATACTTTTTGTAAACATAATTCACCTCGTTAAAAGATATGAAAAAAAGTGTTTAATTAACACTTACTTTTTCATCTAACATTTCAACAAATCTTTTACTAGCTGGATTTAAAAACTCATCCTTATAACAACAACAAATATCATATATTAAATTCTTATCATCAAATAAAATAGTTTCAAAAGATGTTTTATCATCCAATTTATCTATAATTTCATAAGGCAAAAATCCAATATACTTCTCTTTTCGAACAAAATCAACAATAAATTCAACATTATCAGATTCAATAATATTAGAAAACTCAAAATTAGAAGATGACAATTTTTCATCTAATTTTCCTCTCAAAGAAGAAAAACTTGGCAAGATAACTGAATGATTAGAAATATCATCATATGATAAATTAAAAGAATTAAAATTGCTTTTATTATAAAAAAAACAACCATTCCAAAAACACAATTTTTTCTTTACAATTCCACTAGTATTAGAAAAAGGAAAAACATCAATTAACAAATCTATCATACCATTCTCTAATAACTTAGAACAATCATCTTCATATAAAGAACTAATCTTAAAATGAATATTTGGATATTTAATTAAAAAATTATGAATAACTTCTTCTAAAAAATAAACAACAAGATAAGAGCGAACCCCAATATGAATAGTTCCTTTTTCTAAATGATTTAAATTAGTAATATGTTCTTCTGCATTTTTAATAATATTAAATGCACAAGATAAATAACCATACAACTCTTTTGCCTCAATAGTAGGTTCAATGCCCTTAGAATTACGATAAAACAATGTATACCCTAATTGCTGCTCTAATTCTTTTAAGCTATAACTAATCGCAGGTTGAGAAACATATAATTTATTAGCTGTCTTTGAAATGCTTTTTTCTTCATATAAATATAAAAATATTCTATATAAATTATAATCTATATTCATTCAAATCCCCTCGAGGCATATTATAGGGGAATCTTATAAAAAAGTCAAACAGTATAATAACTATTTATAAAATTATGATGGCATATAAGTCTCTATACATTTATTATTTTCTAATAAACATAACGTTCCCCCAGAATCATTTTCACGATATCTATATTCAAGATTTTGATTATCATCAGTTTGAACATGAATATAATAATCATTATCCTTTGATTCCCAATGATATTTCCCACTCAAAACATTATCTTTTTTTAACTCAAAAGAACCTCCATGAAAAGAAATAGACACTCCATCATGATAAAAAGTTGTTTCAAAAGGAGAAGGAGAAGAAGCAAATAAAATAAAGGCAAAAAGGAATAAAACAATACGAATTATAATAACACCTTTACCAGCATTACTTCCAAACTTACCAACTAAAAATTTCTTTATAAATGGAAGAAAGCTAACCATAGATAAAAACCAAAGACTGATAGATAAAACTCCTTCATTATTAAAAATAGAGCCTAAAAATAGAATAAATAAAAATACAACCATTACATAGCATAAAACAGTCCAAATAAAAGAAGAATGTCCATCAACTTCAACTACTTTTTCCTTAGAAACAGTTTTTCCGGCTTTTTTATAATCAGAACCTAAACGCTCAACATAATTCTTACGTTTATCTTTCATTTCAGAAACATAAGAACTACTCAAATGATATTTTGCATCATTACTATTTCCTAAAATAATGTCAATAATCTCAATTATACTAGAAAGAATTCTTTTTTCTAAAGCTTTATCCCCTTCAACAATACTATCTAGATAATAATAACCATCTAAACAAGACTCTAATCGTTCAATATATCCTTTTGTCTGCTCTTTATTTAATTTGTTACGATTATAAACATCTACAATATATTTTTTAGTAATATATAAAACAGTACCGGTATCATTAATGCAAATATTTATTTCATCTTTAGAAAAATTCATTTTTTTCATTAAATCATATGCTGTTTTCATCCCATTAATTGAAGAAGTAATATCCAATACATTATAATCCGTAATTAAAGTACGACATAATCCTCTACGTAATACAACCAAAGGATTATCAGGATTAATTTCTTCTGCTTTTGAATAGGATTTATAAGCTTCTTCAAATTCTTGATTATCAAAATAACGATTTCCAAGTTTTAAATAATTATCAAAAGTAGGAGAATCTTTTAGTTCTACTTTTAATAAATTATCTACAGCTTCCTCAACAATTATCTCCGTATTACAATACTCACACTTTGTAAATTTTAAACTTCTATCAACTTTAATATTTGCTCCACAAGAAGGACACTTTGCAGGAACTAATTTCATAACAATCACATCCTAAGGAAATTATAACATAATATTAAAAAAAAGTGTAGACTCAAGAGCCTACACTAGAATGTCTTTTCATTCCCAAATAAAAAGTAAAGAAACTAGGAATTAAATAAAGAATTAATAACAGTGGAGAAAAAGCATAACAAACAAAAAAAGCAAGACAAATCTTGCAATTACTTAAATTTTACAGCAGTTCCATAAACAATTATCTCTGCAGCACCTTGCATTACAGCAGATGATCCATAACGAACTCCAACAACAGCATCTGCCCCAAGTTTTTCAGCCTCATCTACCATTCTCTTAGTAGCAATTTGCCTAGCCTCGCGAATCATTTCAGTATAGCCTTTAATTTCCCCACCGACTATAGTTTTCATTCCTGCCATAAAATCCCTACCAAAATTTTTAGACTGAACAATCTCTCCCTTAACAATACCTAATGATTCTTTAATATCTTTTCCCTCAACTTTATCTGTCGTAACAATAATCATATAAATCCTCCTAATATTTTTTTGCTTCTTCCTCTTCCCCAGAACGAATTTCTAAAAATCTCATAACTAACACACATACAATACCAATAATAGGAACCAAAAATAAGAAACTAAGAAAGATAAAAAAACTAATTGGTATTTCATGATAAAAATTTATAATGAAAAAAAACAAAAATACATAATATAAAAGAACAAATCCACCTGAAAGAACACAACCAATAATTTTTTTAATATTCATTAAAAAACATCACCACTAACCCATAAACTATGTTTATTACAATAACTATAAGCTTTCATACCATCTTGATAATCTACTGTAATTTTAGGAACATCGCCTGGAACAAAATGTTGAATAATTTGTTTAGTTCCATAATCAACTAAAATCCATTCAATAAAATGATCATCATCCATAACATGATTAACAAAAACTTCAACAGTATTATTAATTTTTTTCATCTGTGGAACATGTTTTTCAAATGAAGCATCAACATCATTTGATTTAAGTTCATTAACAAAAGTCAACTCATTTAAAACAAGTAAAATATTTCCATTATCTTCTTTTAAAATTTTCATAAACACAACCCTTTCTAAGAATAGAATATTATAAAAATCAAAAAAAGGCAACTAAATAATTACCTTTTAATTTCAAATATCTCAAGAAAATCATAATCTTCATTACCGCTTGTTGTTAATACGGCTAATTCCTCAGGAGTTAAACCTTCAACCCTCTCCTCAAACTTTTTAAAAAAATCTGACCCACGACTAGTATTATTAAACATAGATGATGCAAAATATTTCAACAAAGATTTTGATGCATGAGGACTAGCTTTTCCCATCGAGCAAACAATATTAAAACCATCTTCACTATTTTGTAATATACCAATAAAATCACGCGTTACTTTTACATTGCAAGCACCAGGTTTCTTTGAAGAAGGAAAAACTAAATTAAGAAATAGTTTATTAATAACTGAATCAAAAGAAATATTTTGATTATAATTATTATTAACAGGAATCTGAATAGTATGATAATTAAAATCATAATCTGAAAAATGACTCATGAAAATACTTTTATTCATAGAATTAATCAATACATATTCCTGTCCATCAACAGCAATTGTATTAGAAAAAGGAATATTATTATCCACACACACACTTTTAAGAATATAAATATCATCAGAACCATCATACTGATAAATATCTAAAAATTTCTTTTCAGTAGAAGCACTACTAATAAAAACCTCATTAATTTGCTCGTCAGATTCATTAAATACATTAATATCATTATTATCTTTATCTACAGTTAATGTTTCAACAAATATTTCATATGAAGAATAACCATTATTTTTATTATTAACAATATATTGATAATCGCTATTAGAAATCTTATAATAAAGCCTATCATTATAAGTTAAATCTACATTAGAAGAAATATTAAATCTTTTTAAAACCTCAGAAGAAACATAATAATCTCCATTATCCTCCAAAACATATATTTCATCATGAGTAGAATCATCAATAGGGTCAAAACGAACAGTAAAATCTAATATCATATCTTTATCTTGTTCTTCACCAGTACTTTTCCTCTCATCAAAACCTTCTGATGCATTTAAAACACGTTGAGGTTGAAGTTTAGACTTTATCCGTAATTCAACAATTTGTTTTACACTGAGAAAAATTTTTTTACAATCTCCTTCATAAATAGATTGAGGAGAAACAACTAATTGAATATTTTCCATACTTAAAGAATCAAAATGTTCATTTTCTCTATGTTCAATTGTATAAATTCTATTTTCAATTAAATCTATATGCATTAAACATTGAACAGACTCTCGATTTAAATCAGAAATCTTATTTAAATAATCAGACTCTAAACCAATTATTTCATCTTCACCTAAAACACCATTTTCATTATCCAATTTTTTAGAAAGTTCTTTTTTTAATAAAGCTATATCTGAATCAATTTCATTATATCTCTGAACACTTTTACTTAGGTCCTCTTTCAAATCGGAAAGAGAGATTATACTACCATCAATATCTTTATAATCTTTTATCTTATCTTTACCAAGAGAATTATAATAATTATCTAAAAGATTTTCCATTTCTAATAAAAGATTTTCCCTATTTTCATAATCATTTTCATCACATAAATAGAATTCTTTTCTTAATATATTTATTCTATCAATAATCTGAGATTCAGGACTAATATTCTTTTCTTTATCGTTTCCATAAAATACAGAAAAAGATATTTCTGAATTTGATACATCATACACTATTTGATAATTAGATTCCAAAACAACATTATTTTCTTGTAATTTATTCATAACAAGATTTCTAATTTCATCCTCATATAAATACTGATTATCATCAATTTTAACCTTACCAGAATATACAACTTCTTCTTGAATCATGTTATTTCCTCCTATCCATTAGCCTGTTCATCCAAACGCATCAAAACATCGTTAACCATTCTCAATTCATCTTCATCCGTAATATCTTCTAAATCACTAAACGGAGCAAACGGATTATAACTAGATACAAATATATTTTTTCTTCCATTTTTTCCTATACTATGATCTGTATATCCAACATAAGACTTTAACGTTTCCTCAGAATCAAATGTAAACAAAACATCACATATTGTTTTGATTCCTTCCTTTATAATTTCAATCTTCTCATTTTTTAAATCCATACTAGTCACCTATTTTCTATTCTATATAAGTTTATCATTGTTAGAATTAAAAGTCAATTTAACAAAATAATTAATTTTGAATTATAACAGAAATTAAATCTTTTTCCTTTAACTTGCCTGCTTTTACTACTTTTATATGGTAATAATGCTCTTCTTTTAAAGATTTTCCTAATTTTTCATTTTCAATAATATCTTCTTTTTTTCCAGTCAAATAATTCTTTTTACCATTATCCTTAGTCATTTGAATAATTGTATTAGTAGGATTAATAATAGAAATATTATAAGTTAAATTATCTTTATTTATAACATTATCTTTATAATTCACAATTTTAACAACATATTCATCCGTTTGAGATAAATTTAATGCATTTATATTAAAAGCAAACCTAGAACCTTCTTCTGTAATGGGAATACTAATATTAGCATGCTGTTTAGAACTTTCAATTTTAGATTTTTGATAAACTAAAAAACTTAAAATAACTACAAAAATAAAAAGTACAATAAAAATAACTAATTGAATAATAAAACTACGTTTATTATCTTCTATAGTTTTTTTATCAGATTGTTTTGTAAAGGATTTATTACTTTTACTACTATTTATATTTGTATTTTTTTTATTCTGTTTTCTAGAAGAATTATTCTCTAGACTTTTTCTTTTATTATTTGTCTTTTTTTTAACACTCTCTTCAGTCATCAGTATATCTCTCCTCTATATTCATCAAACAACTTATTACAAGAGTCTGAAGAAAACTTTTTTAATGTTAATAAACTCTTATTTTTTCCACTTAAATAATCATAAATTGCCTCATCACGAAAACCAATTCTAGCAGCATCACTACGTGTAGTAGCAAAATAAACTGTTTTTATATTTGACCAAATAATAGTAGATAAACACATAGGGCAAGGTTCACATATAGAGATAATAGAACAACCTTCTAAACTATGAGAACCCACATTTTTGCAAGCATCACGAATAGCATTTACTTCAGCATGACAAGTAGGATCATGATCCTTTAAAACAGTATTATGTCCTCTCCCAATAATCTTCCCATCTCGGTTAACTACTACAGCACCAAAAGGACCACCTTCATGTTTATAAACTCCACTACACGCTTCCCTAACAATTACATCTACAAACTTATCCATATTTTTTTTCCAACCTTTCCCTAACAGAATCTCTTAAATGATTTAAAAAATCTTTTTCAACTTCTGATAAAGTAGAATATAAAACAGAATCTTTTATTTCTTCATCAATTTTAGTGTTTTTACTAATTTTAGTAAATAAAGAAATGGTCCCATTAAGCTTACTAACCTTATTTTTAACAATCTTAAAAGAACATTTTTTATCAATATTTTTATTATTAAATTTAGAAGTATAAATAAAATCATATTTATTAAAAGAGTCATCAAAATTAAAATTTATAGTTACATTTAAATCATCTTTTTCATATTGAAAATTTCCTATTTCTTTATCATTTTTATCATAAATAGGAGCTTTTATAATATTTTTACCCATAATAAAATTCATCTTATAAATAGTTTGATTATCTTTAAAATACCTTATTAACCCACCATTAGAATTCTTTTCAAAAGAATAACCATTTAAACTGTTTTTATTAATAAGTTCATATTTTAATGGTCTATAAAAAACATTAGTTGTATAAATATTTAAAATATAACTATCTTTTATAATAATATCTTTATTTTTAAATTTTATTTTAAATAAATCAGGATAAACATTCTTAATAATATAATTAGCCTCTTTATCATTTTTTAAATCTTTCAAAATATTATTGATAAAAATAATAAAATCTTTATTATTAATTTCAATAGATATTTTATGAACTTTTCTATTATCATTTCCTATATTTATTGAAACATTTTCTTGAGTAATTTTATCTTTATCAATATTTTTTTCTATAGAATTCAATAAAAAATGAAATAAATAACTATTATTATTATCTAAAGCATCCCTTCCTCTTAATGATTCAAAATAATTACAAGTTCCATTATTAACATAATGATTATTAATACCAAAAACTTTATAATACATAGTAGAATTATTAATAAATGTTTTAGTATGTAAAATATCAACATTACCCATATTTTCATTTAACTCAAAAAATAAAGACTTATTTATCTGATCATGAACTAAATGAAATGATGTATTCAGATTATTTAAATTATGAATTAAATTATTTTTCTTATTAGATTCTAAGTCCATTTGTTGAGAATAATACTCACTATTCAAATCAAAATCAATAGAAGAATCTAAAGTAAAGTTATCTCCTAATTTTTCAAAATAAGGAAAAAATAAATACTCAGAATAGAAATGTTTAAAATCCCTAATTCCAAGTGAAATAATATGCTTTGGTTTTGACAAATTATCAAAATAAAATCCCATTCCTAAAAAAAGAAAGGCACCTAAAATAATTACAACGAGAATCTTAATAATAGTTTTCTTTTCCATCTTATTCACCCTACTATATATAAATTATAGTAAATAAAAAACAGCTTTGTCAACTAAATGAAATAAAAAGAAAAAAAGATAGAAATCTATCTTTAAATTGAAGCTTCATAAATCTTGTCAATTGCCTTCTCTAATTCATTATTAAACTCTAGATCCGATTGTTGAAATCTTAAATTTTCAAGTAAAGCTCTTGAAAATGAAGCAATCATCCGACGATTACGAGACAACTTATGACAGGCATCAACCATTTCATACCCACCTGATAAAGCAACAATACGAACCACACAAGAATAATCGTATAAGTCTTCATAAAAATTATCAATATCTGGTATAGAAAACTTAAACATGATATATAAACTAGAATCCCAACTATCTAATTGTCTCTTAATTTCTTCTTTTAATATCTTTTCAGCCTCAACCTTATCTTTAATATGAATATCAACCTCAGGCTCAATAATAGGAACTAACCCATTTTCACAAATTATTTTAGCAAAATGAAACTGCTGTTTAACAATTTTTTTAATACCTTCTCGATTAGCCCCCAATATAACACTACGCATCTTTGTCCCAAAAACATCTCTTTCTCTAGCCTTTGACAGTTGTTCTTCTAAATCAGGAATATCCTTCATTAATTGAACTTGTTCATCTTCCTCCATAAGTCCTTTATCTACTTTTAAAAAAGAAAGTATTTGTTTATTTTCCCATAAATAGTCTGAAGTATATTTACCATCAACTTTTGACTCCATAGTTTTATAAAATAAAATACTTCCAATAATTTTATCCTTAGTAAAAACAGGTGAAGTAAAAACTCTTTTTCGCATATCATGAATCAGTTCAAACATTTCCTCTTCACTATGATACATAGTAGAATCAATTCCATACTTTAATAAAGTTTTTGCAGAAGAGCCACCACTTTGATCAAGTGCCGCAATAAAACCCTTTCCATTTTTCATCAGATTTAATTTTTCTTGATTTAAATAATCTTTCATTTCAATCCTCCTAATATTATTATACTCCACTTTTTTTAAATTACAATGTGAAGAAAAAGGCCATAGTCTCAATAATTATTATCTTCCTCTATACATACCTCCAGGTCCTCCACCCATCATTTGATTAGTGATAGTTGTAGTTTCTTCTCCATTAATTATCATTTTACCTCCAGAGTATTTCCCTTCTCCATCATAATCAAATGGAGATTGAGCAGTAATAGTTAGAGTACCTCCATTAATATATATATTTTCGTTAGAATCAATCGCATCCGTATCTCCTTGACCCATATCAATAGTAATATTTCCCCCATTTATTTCAACTGTCGCAGTATACTTATTAGACTTATTACCAGCATTAATTCCATCATCTGTTGCCTGGATAGTAATCGTCCCACCATTTACTTTAATATAAGTACCTTCTAATCCTTCATGTCCATTAATACTAAACACTCCATCATTTACCTCTAGCATTCCATCCGTATGAATTCCATCATCATCAGTATCAATAGTAAAACTTCCTCCATTAATTAAAATATCTCCATCCGAATGAATACTATCATCTGTATTATTAAGAGTAAAACTTCCTCCGTTTATTTCAAGTAAAATAACTGCTTTTAAGCCCTTACAAGATTTTGAATCAGAGTTTCCAGTAGTTTTAATATTAAAAGTTCCATCATTAATTATTAAATTAGTTGTTGCAGAAATAGAATCGCCAATACTTTTTATAGTAAAACTTCCTCCATCGATAGCAACATATCCCTTTCCACTCTCTTCTTCATTAGTAGATTTTATTCCATCTCCTGAAACATCAATTGTAAAAGTCCCAGACACAATTGCTACATTATCTTTACCACGAATTCCATCATCAGATGCCTTTATTGTATAAGTACCACTATTAATAACTAATGTATCCTTAGAAACAATTCCATCATAATTAGATTCAATCTCTAAACTACCATCTCCTGATAAAATCAAATCATCTTTAGAATAAATTGCTCCATCTAAATCAGTCGTTGTAGTAGAAACTATTTTATTTTCTCCAATTAATACAATACTAACACTCTTAGCACTTTCTACATATATACCAGGTCCATTACTGTTCGTTATAGTTGCCCCATCAAGTCTTAACTCAACAGCATCATTTGTATTAATAGTTATTCCTCCATAATCCCCACTAATAGTATAACTACCTCCACTAGTAATAGATTCTCCTTCTAAAACAGTAGATGAATCAAATTGAACATTATAATTAGAACTAATATCACTAGCTGAAGTAGAACTAGATTTTATACTTGCTGAATTATGATTACTTAAAGCAATTATAAATCCAGAAACAATACCTATTACAAATAATAATACAGAAATAATGATTATAATTTTTTTAATACCTAAATCTTTTACTTTATCTTTCATCATCTTTTCTCCTTTCTATATGTTCTAAAACATATAAACCTTTATATTTATTATTAATAAATAATTCAACACAATTAAAGTCATCATCATTTTCATCTTTTACTCTTAAAAGAATATATTTATTAGAACGTTTCATTCCAAAAAATGATAATTCATTATCTCTTTTATTTCTTCCAAGAGAGTTCATTGTTAAAGAAAAATGATATTCTGACTTATCCTTTATAATAGTAATTTTTCCATCAGATTCAACAAGTCTTCTTATTGAATCTTCATGATTATCAAATAAAGTTAATTTCATTGAAATATTCTTTTCTAAACTCTTTTCATCATATTCAATACTTAAAAGAGAATTTTTAGTAACTACAAGTTTATAAATATGATAATACTTCTTATTATAAACCATAATTTTAACAGTAGAATTATCATCTATATCACCACTAAATACAACAGAACTATTTTTACTAGTTTTATAATGAATCATTGGATTATACATATTTTTAGAGAATACAAGGGAATAATATATTTTATCATCGCTAATAATTGCCTGATAGTCATTAAAAGTAATACTACTAATAATTACCTTATCATTTTCTTCTCTACCCTCAATTATAGAATTCCATTTTTCTTTAGAAACTACTTTATCATGGAATCTAGAATGAAGATTTAAATAAAGAAAAAACAATAAAGCAAGTACTGTAATAGAAAGAATAACAACTAGTATTTTTTTTCTACTTAAATTAAACGATATCATCGGCATCATACTCAATTATAGAATACTTTGTAACTTTCTTATTATCAGATAATTCTTTTTTTAATCCCTCAATATCCTTTATAGTTAACTCAATAGCATAATCATATCCCTTATTAGTATAATTCCTAGATTTAAATTTATAAGAAATTTTATCTTTTTTAAAAGACTCTACTACATCTTTTTCTATATCAGAATTACTATGTAATATTAATATAAAAGGTCTTCTACCAAAATTAACATGTTCTAAAATAACTAAAACAATAGTAACTAAAATAGAGGTTAATACTCCAACTTCATATAATTGACAACCACAAATAATTCCAATATAAACACTCCATAATAAATAAAGCATATCAACAGGATCTTTTATAGCTGTACGAAAACGAATAATTGCTAAAGCTCCAATTGTACCTAAAGTAATAATAATATTTGATTGTAAACATAATATAATAGTTGAAATAAAAAATGGTAATACACTAATCGTAATATTAAAAGATTTATTATAAAATGAACGATGAGACACAAAACGATATACAAAAAACTCATAAACTCCTAAAAACAAAACCATCAATAAAACAGTCATTATCGTCGTAGTAGTTATACTTTCATTTGAATATAAATTAATAATATTTTCAAAAACGTCTATCATAACCTTCTCCTATCTATAATATGAATCTATTATCTTTCTACCATAATAATATTTTGAAAAAGACGTCTGTAAAAATCCAAAAGACTCTACAATCTTGCGAATATAAGATGGTAAAATATCATCAAATTTTACTTCCAATATATTTTCATTACTTGGCAAAAGATAATGTTTTAAATAATCTCCAGCAAGAAAATGATCTATTTCTGAGGATGCTGATATCTTCAAATCAAAAGTTATTCGTACATTAGTAACCTCTTCTACATAAGCAACTCTCTCATAATCAATAATTACTTTAGGTTGATAATGATACATTAACATATCTTTTCCAAATTCTTTAATTAATTCTTTATCAGTATCATAAAGAATATCACAAATTTCACCATTAATAATGTAATGATACTCATCTATAGTTAATCTACAACTCTTCTTATAGCAACGTCCCTCCTTTTTTATTTTCTTTTCAAGAACAATATAATCTAAATCATCTCCATAATATCGAATTCGCCATTTAAAACGATTCGATAAACCAGCTTCCGTCATAGAAATAGATAAATCCTTATAATCATCAAAATATAAAGAATGAATAATATAACGACCATCTTTAGAAGTATGAGAATCCAACTCTAAAACTTGAGATAATCTAGAATTTAATAAACTAAATTCTTGATTAGTAAGAATATATTTCCATTCATTTCTATATTTTTTAATATCATTCACTCCTAACATTTATTTATATTAGTATAACATATTATTTTTTTTATTGTAAAATATCACCTCTTTTCCCTTGACAATATAAAATATAAAGAATGAATATTAAATTAAAATTAAAAGAACAAAAAATTATACTTTTATTGTTCTTCTTATACAAAAACATATTAATCCAATAATAGGAATTATAATGATATATTTTTTTATATATTCAAATAAACTAGGTCTTATTTTCTTATCTAAAATAATATCCTGAGTATATAATAATTGTTCTTGACAATAGTAATAAACTTCTCCTATTTTATCTCTAGAATGATAATCCAAATATTTAGGTAAATTATATTTAATATGAAAATCTTCCTCTTTATAATCATTATTTAAATATTTAATAAGATCTTTATCAGAATATATTTTATATTCTTTTATATTAGAATGATATACTGGAATTGTTTTTAATAATTTATTTTTTTTAAGAAGAATTTTATCCGAATAATTATCATCCATATAATGAATAATATTAAGTCCATCTATAATATGATAAGAGTCCTTAGTTTGTGGAGCTAAAACACTAATTGATAATAAATGATGTCCACCTGATTCAAATATTTGGGAAAGAGCATATCCTGCCCCACCTGTTGCTCCGGTTTTTGCTCCTAATATTCTTGAAGTATCAATATTAAGTTGTTTAGAATACATCATTATAGAAGAAGTAATTTCCATGCCATCAGATAAAGTATATTCTTTAGTCGTATATATTCTTTTAAACATATCATTTTCTAAAGCATACCGAAGTAAAATTAAAATATCTTCCAATGTAGAATGATTATTAGAATCATCCATTCCAACAGGATTAGTAAAATTAGAATGTTGAAGACCTATCTCTTTAGCTTTTTTATTCATCTCCAAAACAAAATTAGAAATACTAGAAGAATAATCTATTGCTAAAGCAGTTACCGCATCAGCTGCCGATGGAAGAATGGTTGCATAAAGTAAATCACTATAAGTATACTCTAATCCTTCCTTTAAATGAATAACATAAGCATGATTAGGAATTGAATTTTTCATCTCTCGAGTATAAACTACTTTTTTATCTAAACTATCAGTACCTTCAATAATAACCATAGTCGAAAGAATCTTAGTAAGAGACGCAATCATAACATCATCAGAAATACCCTTCTCAAGTATTATTTCATCATCATCTAAATTATAAATAACATACTTTTCAGAATGTAAATCAAGACCAAAAACAGATAAAGGAAATAAAAGAATTAAAAAAAATAAAACTTTCTTCATAACTTACTCCAAAAAACGTATTAAACGTTTTCTTTTTTAATAAACAATACTTGTTTTACTAAAAAAACTAAAAGCAAATTTTTTTCCATAAAACATAGCTAGCCTAATAAAATTTTAACAATAAATTTGTCTTCAAGCAATAAAAAAAAGAACCTAGACTATTCTGAATTCTTATCTTTATTGTTAATCTCTACCTTCATTTCTTCTAATTCTTCTATAGAGTATCCTAATGAATCAGATATTAATTCTAGACTTGCTCCATTTTTTAATAAATTGATTGCCGAAGATTTTATTCCTTCTTTTATTCCTTCTCTTCTTCCTTCATCTTTAAGGGCCCATTCTTTGTCATAACTTTCTCCAAAGTTTGTTCCCATTGTAACTTCTCCAGCTTCATTTACATATTCTATCATAATATCTATTTTTCCTCCTAACTCTTTTGAAAGATTGATATTTGGTTCAATTAATCCAAGTAAATATCTTTCTTCTTCACTAAGGTTTTCTATACCTTGATTATACATCTTTTTTCTAAGATTTGGAATATAGATATTAATAAATATAATCTTATCATTTAGAACTACTCCTTCATCATTTTGAATAGAATATATGTCTACTATTTTTTCATTACCTATAAAGGAAAAGTTATTTAAGTTAAACTGAATAACTTGATTATACTTATATTTATAGTCATCTCCTACTTTAACCTTTTCAGAATAGAGTCTATGTGCATATTCCATATTTCTCTCCATTATCGTATAATCACTATTATTATTTACTTCAATATTTATTTTTACTCCATTAACTTCCGCAACATAGTCACTTCTTTCTCCTTTTGTATTTTTATACTCTTTATCTAGTTCATTCTTTGTTAATTTAATATTTTTTAATAATTCTTCATATGAAATATCTAAATAATAGGATATAAATTTAACAGAATACTTTATTCTTTTCGTATGATAAAACATAGCTTTAAACATTGTATCTGAAAGAATGGATGCCTTTTCTCCTTTCTTTAATTCTTTTATTTCTACTGAGTTTTCTTTTGATACATTCATATCATATAATTTTTTCTTTTTATAATTTCGAACTTCTAACATAAAACCCTCCTTCGAAAAGGAGTTATAACATAATTAAAATTCTTTGTAAAAACATTATTATTAATTATTTAAACAATTTTTCATTAAAAAAATATTATTATTTATAACCAATTAATCAAAAGAAAAAGAAATTAATCTATAAAAGAATAATTTCATATAATTTTACTTTTTTCTGACTTTTATGATATCATCTTCTTCTACTCTACCAATCAATAAAGAAGAATTATCATCATGATTTAAAAAATTTTCATTAACCTTTTTCTCTTCATAATTAGCATAACAATATTTACAAAAATGCTTACAACAATTATAATCCCCAATATCCACCATCTTAATGCAATGACAAAGCCCACCTTTCCTAGCTTTCCATTCTTCCTTAAATATTTTACCAGTCAGTTTAAAAGCAAGAGTTCTAGACATACAATCTTCTAATACAAAACCATACTCTAATAAATTTTTCTCTTCAAAACAAGTATGAACTCTTAAATGATGATTATTAGCACTTCTACTAAATGATAATCCTATTTCTTTAAAATCATTTTCATTTAATTTTTTATATTTTAATATAGATTGATTATTCTTAACATTCTTATATTCATCTAAAAAAGAAATTAATATCTTATCAATATATCCATCTAAAAGATAACATAACTTTTCAAATGCTTTTTTATGGTATTCTAAAGAATAAGTGTCACTAATAAAAACAGGATCATATCGAACAGCAATATTTTCTTTACCAACAATAGAAGATAATTTCTTTATAGATTGAATAATATCATTCTTATCAGGAACACCAGGCTCAATTTCATTTTTATATGGAGTTATCGTAATATGAAAATACATTTTCTTATTAATTCTTTCTAGTTTGTCTAAAATAGGAATAGGATTCTTAGTACAAAAAAAGATTAAATCTACATCATTCATATAAATTCTACTAACTAATTTTTTATTAAAAGGATTTCTTACATCTACATATCCTTCTTCTATTCTTTTTAAAAACCAATCTGAAAAAAAAGCAACAATATCACACCTACCACTAACATTTAAAATCATTATTATTTGTCCTCTCTATGACTCTTCTTCCATTCTTTTATATAATTTAGTCTCTCTAAAAATCTTTCTTCTCTTCCCTCTTTAGTAGGATGATAATATGTTCTATTTTTTAAAGAAGGAGGTAAACATTCCATTGTAGTTAACTTATCTTTCACATCATGAGCATATTGATATCCTTCTCCATAATGTAAATTTTCCATTAATTTAGTAGGAGCATTTCGAATAACTAAAGGAACAGGTTCTGCAAGCATCGTTTTTGCATCTTTAGAGGCCTCCATATATGCCATATAACAAGAATTGGACTTTGGAGCAAGAGACATATAAATAACAGCCTCTGTTAAATGAACATTACACTCTGGCATTTCAATAAAATGACAAGCATGATACACGTTAATAGCAACATTTAAAGCATTAGTATCAGCAAGTTCAATATCTTCTGACGCAAACCTAGTAATTCTTCGAGCAATATAAATAGGATCTTCACCTGCTTCCAACATCCTAGCTAACCAATAAACTGCTGCATCAGGATCAGAGTTTCTCATAGATTTATGTAAAGCTGAAATTATATTATAATGTTCCTCTCCATTCTTATCATACATAAGATTTTTTCTATTTAAACTATCCTCAATTAACTTTTTATCAATTAAAATATTTCCTCTTTTATCTTCAATTTCATTACTAGCAAGCATATCAAACATAACAAGAGCACTTCTAGCATCACCACTTGCTAAAGAAGCAAGTAATTTTAAATCATCATCAGAAATAATAATTGGATCTTTTCCAAAACCTCTTTCATCTGAAAGTGCATTTTTCAATAATTTATAAATATCATCATTACTTAATTCTTTTAAAACAAAAACTCTACATCTAGAAAGTAAAGCGTTATTTACCTCAAAAGATGGATTTTCAGTAGTTGCCCCAATAAGAACAATTGAACCTTTTTCAACAAAAGGTAAAAAAGCATCTTGCTGAGCTTTATTAAAACGATGAATTTCATCTACAAAAACAATTGTTTTTATACCTAATTTCTTATTTTGGTCAGCTTCTTCCATTACATTTTTAATTTCTTTAATACCCGATGTAACAGCAGAGAAAGTAATAAATCTTGCTTCAGTCTTTTTCGCAATAATCCTAGCAAGAGTAGTTTTCCCAACCCCGGGTGGACCCCAAAAAATCATAGAAGTAATATGATCAGATTCAATAATTTTACGTAATATTTTTCCCTCTCCAAGTAAATGTTCTTGTCCAACAAATTCAGATAAGTCACGAGGCCTCATACGAGAAGCTAATGGTTCATTTTCAAATGTTTCAAATAAAGATGCTTGTTCCATAAAAACTCCTTTCAATAAATGAAAGATAAAAATCAAAAAATAATATCTATCAATAATCCAACAATTACTCCTACAAAATAAACAATCCCAAGAATAGTAAAGTTTTCTACCTTATCATCATTATTCTTAAATAAAAGTAATAATCCTAATCCACTACCCGTTAATAATCCAGAAAAAAGAGTACCAATTGAAATAAGATTAGACAAGTATAATTCAGTAATAATCACACTACTAGCACAGTTTGGAATAAGACCTATCAAACTAGAAATAAAATAAGTAAAGATATTTCCACCCTCTAAGAATTGCTTTAAAACATCTTCTCCTATTAAGAAAATAATAAAATTAATAAATACATTAGCAATTAAAATAAAAAATGCAATTTTAATAGTATGTTTTAGACTAGATTTAAATATTCCATCATGCTCACAATCACAATGATCTCTAGAACATAAATCATGTATATGATCTGTCTCATGTTTTTTTTGTAAAATAAAGTCAACTATTAAACCTACTATTATACCTATTAAAACTTTAACTCCAATAATTTTAAGAATAGATATAATATTAACACTCTCACTAATCATAACAGGTAACATCTCATCACTAGTAGATAAAAATACTGCAATAACAGTTCCCATAGTTATAACTTTAGAAAAAAATAAAGAAGATGCTATCGTACTAAAACCACATTGAGGAAGTCCACCTAAAATTCCTCCAATAATAGGACCATACTTTTTATTATTCTTTAAAAACTCTTCATTTTTATGACTCAATTTATGTTCTAAAAATTCAAGTATCAAAAAAGCAACAAATAAATAAGGAATCATTTTAATAGTATCAATAAAAGCATCTATTATAGAATCTAACATATTATCTCCCCTTTTCAAAAAATAATTCATACTAATACTACCATATTTAAAAAAAACAAACAATAAAAAAACTAGTATTAATAATAAAAATATGATAAAATATAAAGTCAAAAAAGGGAGAAGAAATATGGACTTTTTACAAACAATACCTTATATAGAAAATAGTAAAATATTAAATAGCAATATTTTATATTCTGATACATTATTAGATACAAAAACAAATAAAGGAAATTTATGTCTAGCAACAAAAAACAATGTAAGTATCTACACACTAGAAGAAGAAATAGAAAATATAATCAAAAATAATATAGAAGTAGTATTTCATACAATTCAATACGATGAAAAAATAAAAGACTATATTTCTATACAAATGAAGAGTTAATTATTGAAGTTAAACAAAGAACAAAAAATAATACAGACTATATAAAGGAATTATCCATCTCAAAATATTATAAAAAAATCATAGATGATTTATATAGTTTCAAAGAGCCAAAAGAAAAATACATGCTTCCATTAGAAAATGAATCAACAGTATCTTTAAAAAGAATAATAGATACCATAGTACAAAAAAACAAAGAAATGAAAAAATTTATAAATTATACAAATGAAGCAATATCTGAATCCTTAAATTTTAAAATATATTTAAATAATAATAAAGAAAACAAAATATTTGAAATGGAAAAGAAAGTTCCATATGGTCCAGAATGGCATATAGAATATATGCATATATATTTTGAAATTATAGGAGAAAAAGTATTTTTACTATATTATGATAATGATAATTTAAATACACCATTGTCATTTAAATATTTAAAAGAAGCAATAGAAACAATAGAACCAATAATAGAAGAAAGTTCAAGTTTTTTAAAATATACAAATAATCCTTTTACAACCAATAGTATTAACTCAAACTATCAAATCAACATAAGCAAAGACTCATTAGAAATAACTATATCTGATACAACTTCAGATTTTAATTACACAATAAATTTTGATCATGACATTAAAACAGAATGTAAATCATTTGAATTATATAATCTTATTACCAGCAATAAAATAAATGAAATATATAAAAACATATACTTTTATAGAAAACAATTCCCAGAATGGATGCAAGAAGAATGGGAGAAAAATAATAATATAGAAATAGAAGAACAAGAAGAAAAAAAACAAAATACAAAAAAACGTTTTTTTAATTTTTAAAAGAGGTAAATAAAATGAATAAATTAAATATTATATCAGAAAATAAAAAACTAAATGAAGATACATTTCTAACAATTATACTATTAAATACAGATAATATATCAAAAAAAATGACACAAATATATGAAGATAACAAAGACAATATTATTAATATAAATTATGAAACAGAAACTAATCTTTTAACTATAAAAACAAAAAAAGAATGTATCTTAAAAATAACAGAATACACAGATGAGGAAATAATAAAATATTCAAAAGAGATTCTAAATGAACTAAAAAAAATAAATAATTATAATCCATCTTTACCTCCAGAAAATGAAAATAGTATCCCATTAAAAAGAATAATTAATATTTCATCAACACAAAGAAATCAATTAGAAGATTTTTTTATAGAATTATCTCAATACCCATACTATTTTAAGTGCCACTTAGATAAAAAAACTATCATTTTAAAAACAAAAGAATCATTAGATGAAGCAAAAATAGTAGGAAATAATCTAATAATAATATCTGAAAAAGGATTTCTTAAAATTGGAAGAAAAATTATAGAAAAATACAACAAACATCAAGAATTTATAGAAGATAATTATAAAGAAATAGAAAGTATCAATTCAGACTTTAAAATAGAAATCACACCAGACTATATAGTTATAAAAAAAGATAATAACCCTTTTTTCTTAAAGTATTCAACAAAACATCAATATCTTGAAATAGAAGAATCAAATTATTTAACTTTAGATGTACTAGAAAAACTAGATAATGAAGATTTATTAAATAAAGTATTTTTTTATCCAAAAAAATGTCCAATTTGGATAAACAGAATATTAAAAGAAGAAAAAGATGAAGAAGAAAGATTAATTAATCAAATAAAACAAAAAATAGAAATAAATAAAAATAGAAAAGATAAAACAGATCAAGTATCATTTTATGAAATATTAGATTATCAAAGAAAATATAATATTTCTAGTTCAATCTGTTATGAAGAAAATAATGATCCTAAATCTGGAAACTTTTGCTTGTATACTAGTAACGCATTTTCAAATAATAAAGACATAAGTCTTATATACACAGATAATAATTCAAATAAATACGAAATAATAATAACGTATAATAAAGAGTCAAATCAATATATATACAAAGCAAATAGAATTGATGATGATAGATTTTTACTATTTATAAAACCTTATCTTAAAGAAATATTAGAAAACATATATTGTAGAAAAAGCTCACTAGAACATGATTACTACCATCTTTGGAAAGATGAAGATTTTAATAAACAAAAAAAAGAGTTTATAAATAGAATAAAAGATATACATGAAATAATAAAAGAGAAAGATAATACAAATAAAGATGATTTTATATCATTAGAAACAATATTTAATAATTTAAGTAAAGTAAATAAAGATACTAATAATGATATAAATCCTATCCTTGAAATAAGAAAAAAAAGTATAAATTCTAATATAGAAATATACATAGATTACATATCAATAAAAATACTCTACAACTATGAAACAGATTTTAATAAAAATGAAACATTCGGTGGATCATTTGAGTGGAATGGTGATATTAAAGACTTTATTGATAGATATACTTTTTTTCCATATGATAAAAAAGAAAGAAATGAATTATTTTCACAAATATACTTTTTAAAAGCAGACTTACCAGACTGGCTAATAAGTGAGGAAAAAGAAGAAAAAGCAGAAGAAGAAAACAAACCAAAAAGACTATTTAATATATTTGGAGGATAGCAATGATACATAAACCAAAAAATATACAAGTAGATGATAACACATATTTAAATAGATTTATTATAAATCAAAATAACATGATAGACCTACTAAATAAAATAACAAAAAATAATACAGTATTATCTATAAGCTATGAAAATAATACACTTTCTATATATACAGAAAAACCAATTAATATAAATGAATATAAAACAACACTTAAAATAAATAATACAGAAACCATGTTACCATTAATTAATGAATCAACAATCTCACTTGAAGAATTATATGAGATACATAAAAGAATAATAGAAAAAATGCAAATAGAGATAACACAATCACTAAGCCAAAAAAACACCTTTACTAACTACTTAAAGTTCAAAATAAATAATAATGGAATAATTATCTACTACAACAAAGAAGAAATTGCAACCGCAACAGAAACAGATATTATATTTAAAGATAAAAAAAGTCTTTCTTACATAATAAATGAAATAGAAAAAATGGGATACAAAAATATAGAATTCAACAGTATTTTTGTTTTTATTAAAAATCAATTATCAAAAATCTATCAAAAATATAGTTATCTAAATCAAAATAAAATTATAGAAAGTATCAATTCTAATTTATTAGTAATAATAACTCTAGAAGATATTATAATAAATAATAAAGATTATGATCCTTTATCATTTGATTCTATTAATATAGTTAATAATAATAAAGAAAAAATAGTGTTTAATATACATGATTTACCACCAGAGATAAAAAACGAAAGATATGAACTAATTAAAGAAAAAAAAGAAATTATTAATATGTTATCAGAAAAAATAGAAGATGATAATAATAATCAAAAAGTATCACTAGCTGAAATAATAAATATACTATCAAAAATAGAAGAGCCAATTTCTACATATGATATATGTGAAGTATTTAATGGAAATAATATATATTTAAAAATTAAAACAACTAATAATTCTGAAAAAATTATAACACTTTTTTATGATAATTTAATACTAACATCTTTTATACTAAAAAATAATACATTATTTTTTGAAGACAAATATTTTAATGAAAGATATGAATTAATGAAAAAGAAAAATTTACTTAAAAAAATTACATTTTCTACTTTTAATTTAAGTAATATACTATTAAATGAAATATCAAAAGAAGATATAAAAGAAGTTTTGAATAATTATCAAGATAATACTGATGAAAGTTTAATATCAATAAATGATCTTATCAAAATTATAAAAAATTATACAGAAGAAGGAATAATAAAAAAAGAAAATATTAATAACATTATAGAAGAGATGAAATTATCTTCAAGCTATAAAAGAATAACAGTCTACATAATAAATAACAAAGTGTTACTATATGACATTGGAAAAACTAGTATTAGATATTTCTACATTACCAACGAAATATACTATAATTGGGGGTATCCTAATGAGGTAACAGAAGAAATTCAAAATATTGGTATTGAAGAATTTAATTCAAAATTTTTAATAGAAAAACCATATAAACTATTAGAAGCATTAAAAGAAGAAAAAGAAAAAGAAAAACAAAAAGTCAATCAAAAGAAAAGATTTAGCCTATTTAATTAAGAAAGGAGTTAATTATGATAGAAACAGTTCCATTTATTAGTGACATAAACATCACTGAGAGAACAATTTTATATAGTGATAAAATATTAAACTTAAAAGAGAATGGTATTTTACTCTGTATCACAACAATAAATAATATTAGTCCTATAAAATAGAAGAAATATTTAACGCACATAAAGATATTAATTACTACATGGTTCAATACAATGAAAAAGATAAATTATTAATATTTTATACTTATGAACCATTAATAAGTAATAATAAAATTATTATGAAACAAGAAAGTTTAGAAGATAATAAACTATATAATTACTATGAACAAATTCAAAAAGAATTTGAAAATCTAAGTAAAAAAGAAAGTATGATTCCTTTAAATAACGAGAACACAGTATCACTACAAGACATTATTAATACATTTTATATTATGAATCAAGAATATGAAAATCAAATTAATAAAACAAAAGAACAATTTGCTAATCTTCTAATAAAAAGAGAAAAAAAACAATTAGAAAGTATTAACATAGAATTAAACTTTGATAAAGACGAAATAAAATATGCCTATCACTTATCCGATAATAATAAAAATAATATTTTATCTTTTAATTCTGAACTCTATAGTATGACAATAAAAATAATAAAAAATAAATTATTTTTAACAAATTTCTATAAAAGTAGTTATGGAGAATATTATGAAGAAAATTATCAAAAAAATAAGATTTTAAAAAATTATGAAACTATAAAAGAAATAATAATAAATATTCTAAAATACAAAGAATTTAAAACAAAAATCGAACAAAAAATCCAGAGTATAAACAATAATATAATATTAAATATAAATAATTATTCTGGAATTTATAATCTATACTATAAAAACAATAATACTAATTTTAGTATAGAAATAAATGAAAAAGAAACAACAATAAATTCTGAGTCACTAGAATTATATAATTACTTATCAAAAAACTTAGATAATATTAAAGAACAATTATTCTTTAGAAAAACTGATTGTCCAATATGGATGCAAGAATATTGGGAAAAGCTTAAAGAAGCAAGAGAGGAATTTCCTAAAGATAATAAGGAAATGGAACCTGTATTAGAAGAATTATCTGATGAAGAAGAAACAACATACGAAGAACCTCAAATTGAAACAGAAAAAGTATATATAAAAAAAAGTATATGGCCATTCATAAGAAAATAAAACATACGAACATGTTTTATTTTTTTAATGAGTTATTAAATATACTTCATCTTTTGTAAGTTCCCGACATTCTCCTAAAGCTAAATCACTAGGTAATTCTAAACTTCCCATAGAAACTCTCTTAAGTTCTAAAACAGTTGCATCAAATGATTGAAACATTCTTTTTATTTGATGATACTTTCCTTCTGTTAAAGTAACGTAACAAGAGTTATCATCTATTTTTTCAAGTATAGATGACTTACACTTTTCTCCATCAAGAATAACTCCCTTAGAAAAACCTTCAATTATATCATTTGTAATAATAGAGTCAATTAAAACATAATATTTCTTTTTAATATGTTTTTTAGGAGACAATATATTATGAGCAAAAACTCCATCATCAGTAATTAATAAAAAACCTGTAGTATCCTTATCTAATCTTCCAGCCGGAAATAAACTTCTATTTCGATAAGATTCTGGTACTAAATCAAGTACAGTTTTATCATAATGATCAAGGGTTGCTGAAACGTAACCCTTTGGTTTATTTAAAACCAAATAAACATACTTAGATATTACTAATAATTCATTATCAATATAAAAACTATCCTTCGAACTATCATATTTTTCTTTAGGAGAAACTACTACTTTATCATTTACTTTAACTTTTTTATTTTTAATCATTTTATGAATTTCTTTTCTAGAAATACCAGTTTGATTTCCAATAATTTTATCAATTCTCTCTAACATATTTCCTCCTAATAAATAAAACTAGAGTTAGTATTAAATAAGAAAAATAAAAGTAATAAAAGTAATTCACGTACTTATTTCCATATAAAAAACTATTATAAAGTCCATGAAAAATAACTGGTAATAATAAACTTAATAATAAATAGAAATACTTTAACTTATTTTTTTTATCAGATGATTTCTCAAATAATACTCCCATCCAATAAGTATTACATAAATGACTAAGAATTGCCGTAATAGTTCTTCTAAAAATAGAATTTAATCCATACGGAATCATATAAAAAACAATATTTTCATAAACGGCAAAAGAAAGACTAATAAGAAAAGTTGATGAGATATAATCAACATAAAAAATCTTATTAGATAAAAAACTAATAAACCATTTATACCCCTCTTCTATTATCGCAACTCCAAATATTGCATAAAATAATATTTCAAAATAATTAGAATAAATAACTTTCTTAAAATAAGAACCAATATGCATTTCAACTCGATAAGAAAAATAAGAACCAATACATCCTAATAAAAAGAATATAATAATAGTTTTATAATTTTTCTTTAAAGAATATTTCTTAATCAAAGAAAATAATACTAAAAAAGCAAAAAAGGGAATCATCCCTACAAGATAAACCATAAAATCACCTTTGACACTTCAAACAATAATATGTTCCTCTTCCCCCTACTCGAATTTTAACAATAGGACTATTACAATTCTTACAAGACTCTCCTTCTCTTCCATGAATCATAAGTTCATTTTGAAATAATCCGTGTACGCCTTCACTACTAGTAAAACTTTTTATGGTAGTTCCTCCTAATTGTACCGCTCTATCTAATACTTTTTTGGTATTAGATAGAATACTATCACACTCTTCCAAAGAAATATCGCAAGCTTTTCTTAACGGACTAATTTTACTTAAAAACAATATTTCATCATCATAAATATTACCTATTCCACTAATAATACTTTGATCTAATAAAACAGTCTTAATAGGTAACTTTTTAGAATGAATCTTCTGATACAAATATTCTTTAGTTAACTCTTTATCATAATAATCATAACCTAAATTACAAAGAGGAGGATCTAAATACAATCTATCTTTTTGAATTAAATACATTTTACCAAACTTACGAACATCATGATATCTCCAAGAAATATTATTATCTAAAATAAACTCAACATGTTCATGCTTTCCTAAATCTACTCCAACATCTCGAAAAGTAAATTTACCTTCCATACGCAAATGAATTAATAAATAATAATCATCTAATTCTATCACAATAAATTTACCTCGAGAAAAAATCTTATAAATTTTTTGATTAGATATTTTATTTTGAAAATCAAGAACCGATATATTTCCAATAATATTATCCCAAAAAACATGACAACTAGAAATTTTCTTTCCAATAATTCTTTCTTCTAAAGCTTTACAAACGGTTATTACCTCAGGTTTTTCGGGCATAATACTCCTCCTTATTTTACTTTAGTAGCTTATATTCTAATTTTAAAAACTATTTTCTTTCATTTTTTTGCTTTTTTTCCAAGTAACATCACCAATTAGACTTTTATCAACATTCTTCTTAAAATTAGATTCCACTGATTGGTAACGTCCAATATCATCTACTTCGTATGAAATATCAGTCCATATTGATAATACTTAAATACACAAATTATTATAACTTTCTTCTATTTTTAAATTATTCTCCAAAAAAAAGTTAAAAATATTATACTACGATATTATATACAAATCAATAACAATTACTTAGCCTCATACCAATTATCACCTATTTCTATATCAACTTTTAAAGGTACATTTAATTGGAAAGCATTCTCCATAATATCTCGAACTAGACCTTTTACAACATCAACTTCATCTTTATGTACATTAAGTATCAATTCATCATGAACTTGAAGAAGTATTTTAGACTTTAATTTTTTCTCATTTAAAGCATCATATAACTCTACCATAGCCTTTTTTAAAATATCTGCTGCTGTCCCTTGAATAGGAGTATTTAAAGCCATTCTCTCTCCACTACTACGGACCATATAATTCTTAGATTGTAATTCAGGAATTACTCTCCTACGATTCATCAAAGTCTTAACATATCCATTTTTATAAGCAGCTTCCTTTTCTCTTTCCATATACTCAGAAATACCAGGAAATGCCTCCAAATATTGATCAATAAACTTTTTAGCTTCACTAACATTAATTCCTAAATCCTCAGAAAGACCAAAACTACTAATACCATAAATTATACCAAAATTTACTGCCTTAGCAGTTCTTCTCATACTTTTCGTTACTTGATCAAGTGGAACATGATAAATATCAGATGCTGTCTTAGAATGAATATCTTTATCTTCAATAAAAGCATCCATCATTTGCGTAGCATTTGCGATAGAAGAGAATACTCTTAATTCAACTTGAGAATAATCACTAGATAAGAAAACTGAATCAGAGTCTGGTATAAAAGCTTTACGAACCATACGACTATATTCATCACGAGCAGGTATATTCTGTAAATTCGGACTAATACTTGATAATCTTCCTGTACGAGTTAAAGTTTGCGTATAAGTAGTATGAATTCTACCATCATCTCTTATTTCATTTAATAAACCAACAGCATAGTTAGAATAAAGCTTAGATAACATACGATATTCTAATATCTTATCAACTATTGGATGAGAAAAACTAATCTTATCTAAAATATCTTTACTAGTAGAATACTTTCCATTTGTAACTTTTTTTGGATATGGGATTTGCATATCTACAAATAAAACTTGAGATAATTGTTGAGGACTATTAATATTAAACTCTTGATTAGCTAAACTATATATTTCTTTTTCTAAAGAAATAATTTTTTCATTTAATTCATCACGAACATTTTCTAAATAATTTTTATCTACACGTATACCAGTAATTTCCATATCTGCTAAAACAGTAACAAGCCTCATTTCAATATCATAAAATAATTTTTCTTCATCATATTCTATTAATTTGTTCTTTAAATCATCAACAGTATCATAAATAAACTTTGCTTTAGAAATAATACACTCATGTAGTTTCTCAATACTTACATCAATTGGTCTTTTAATAGTCCCATAAACATCTTCAAACTTATCAATATCATAACCCATTGCATTTGCAACAAAACTAATATCATCTTTTACTTCATAATCACATAAATATGCAGCAATAGAGGTATCAAATTGGCAATTATTAATCTGAATATCATAACTATGAAGCAAAACAATACACTTTTTTAAATCATATGTATATTTTAAAGAATCTCCCTCAAAAAGATATTTATATTTTGATATATCATTTTTATCAAGAAAATAACCAAACTCTCCATCATAAAAACTAATTCCAAGTATATCACTTTTACTATAAACTTCCCCCTTACTTTCTATATAAAAAGAATAAGGTTTTGAACAGTCTAATTCTAAAATTGGTTTTTCTTCTACATTATTATTCTTAACTGGAACAACTTCTAAAGAAGATACATCCCCTAATAAGTTATATTTTTTTAACAAAGAATTAAATTCTAACTCTTCTAATATTTCTTTTAATTTTAAAGATTGAATTCCCGTATACTTACAATCTTCTAAAGAAAAAGGTAATGATATATCTTTAACAATAGTAGCAAGTTCCATAGACTTATAGCAAGCTTCTTTTCCATTTTCTAACTTTTCTTTCATTTTACCTTTAACAGAATCAATATTAGCATAAAGATTATCAATACTACCATATTCTTGAATTAGCTTTATAGCAGTCTTTTCTCCCACTCCAGCAACCCCTGGAATATTATCTGAACTATCTCCCATTAAAGCCTTTAAATCAATCATTCGAATAGGTTCTACTCCATAAGTTTCAAAAAACTTATCATGATTCATAATAATATAATCATTACTTTTTAAAACTCGAACAACAACATCATCTTCAATTAATTGTAATAAATCTTTATCACTACTAATAATTTCACAATCGAAAAGAGGATCAACATGAGCCATAGAAGATAAAGTTCCAATAATATCATCAGCTTCATAATAATCCATTTCATAATATTTAATACCCATAGCATTTAATACTTCCTTCGCAACAGGAAATTGTTTTTTTAAATCATCTGGAGTGTCACTTCTACCAGCCTTATATTCCTGATAAGCTTCATGTCTAAAAGTTTTTCCTTTATCAAATGCCACTAAAACATATGTAGGATTTTCTTCTCGAATAATTCGATTCATCATATTAATAAAACCATATAAAGCATTAGTAGGAAATCCCTTAGAATTTCTCATAATTACACCACTATAAGCAGTTGCATAATAACTTCTAAAAACTAAATTATTTCCATCCACTAATAATATTTTTTTCATATTTATTCACCATTATTAGTATATCAAAACAAAATAATGGAAACAAGAAAAACAAAAACAATAATGTAAAACGTATGTTTGACAATAGGAATAATAAATGATAAAATAAAAAAAAGAAAGGAGTCTTACATGGAAAAATTAACAATAAAACAAAACTATATATTACAAGCTCTAAAAAAACTAATTGCCAAAAATGGATATCCACCTACTGTACGTGAAATAGGAGAAGAAACTCATCTATCTTCTCCAGCAACTATTCATACTCACTTAAAAAAATTAGAAGAAAAAGGATATATAAGAAAAGATGATAAAAAGAATAGAACAATAGAAATACTAGTACCAAATGAATACTTAGAAAAACAAGAAAAAATAATTGATGTTCCCCTACTTGGTAAAGTAACAGCAGGAACTCCCATCGAAGCAATAGAAACTCCAGAAGAATATTTTTCACTACCTAGTAACTTACTAACAACAAAAAACGAAGTATTTACATTAAAAGTAAGTGGAGAATCCATGATAAACGTAGGTATCTATGATGGTGATATATTAATTGTAGAAAGAAAGAATACCGCAACAAATGGAGAAACAGTAGTTGCCATGAACGAAAATAATGAAGCAACAGTAAAAACATTTTATAAAGAAAATGGATACTTTAGACTTCAACCAGAAAATGATACAATGGAACCAATCATCTTAAAAGAAGTAACAATTTTAGGAAAAGTAATAGGCTTATATAGAAAGTTATAAAAAAATTGGAACAAATCCAATTTTTTATTTGCAAGTAGAACCATTCCATAAATTAGGTTCATAAACTACTCCAAAAAATATAATAATACCAGTACTTTTATCACGAATTAAATAAGCAAAAGGTTTATCGAAAGAGATCTCTATCCCATCAGAATAACCTTCAATAGAATTTTTACTAATAACAACAGCAGTTGAAGCAGCAGCCTTTGTACCATTCTCCCCCAAATCAATAGAACTCTTATGAACAATATCGGATACATAACAATCATTACAAGATACCATAGCAGAAAGTTCATCTCCAGGAGAAAAAACTTTTTTCATTCCAAGTTCCTGTAAAGAAGAAATAATTTTATCAAATTCAAAATCATTTTTAAACATTGGTAAAGATAAATAAATACTATTATCATCAGATATCTTTTTGTAATTTTGAAAAATATTTTTAATTTTTGACTCTGAAAAACTCTCTACATAATCTTTAATATTTGAACTTTTTGGTAATAGACCAATAAACTCCAAATTCAAATCATTCTTAGATGATTTTTTATAAGGCAGAACAATTCCTAATTCATCATCTGTATCAATATAAAAAGCATCCCCTGACTTTAATGTTTGATGCATCATAGAAACATCAATTTTTTCTTCAGCATTTTTCTTAAAAGATTCATTCGAAGTATAATTACACTCAAATTTCTTTTCCCATTTAGCATCAATTGCCAAAGCATTTATTAATACTAAAAGACTATCATTTAAAGATGAATCAAACATTTTAGGAATCATCTTATTTGTTTTTTTTAAAACCCAATCATTTATATTTTTTATATCAGTAGTATAAAATATTTTTCCCTTGTATTTATCTTTAACAATAAAAAGATATTTTTTTAAAACTAATTTTTTATACATAGGATTAATAAAAACACTATTAGCAGAATTTAATCCAGGAACCACATTATATTCATAAATAACAGAATTAATTTCATTTTTTGTAGTACCTACTGTTCCTTCTTTTAACATGTTTAAAGCAACATTAATAGAATAAGGACTAATTATATAATTATGATTATAATATTTATTTACCTGTCGAATCATTTTAGAATCAAAAGAATAATTGAATTTCTTTATATCTAAATTAGGTTTTAAGTTTTCTTTTTTTAATAACATAAAGAAAAAACAAAATATAGAAGTAAAAATCAAAATAGAAATAACTATTAAAATAATCTTTTTATTCATAAAAACACCTACCATAATAATTATAACAAAAAAATCCTAAATAATAGGATTTATTTATTTTAAAAATTCTCTAATAATATAACTTGATATTAAAAGTCCTGCAGAAGAGGGTACAAAAGCCGTACTACCAGGTACTCTATCATGAGTTTTTTTAGGTATTTCAGTAGAACTACAAACTATTACTTTTTCTTTTATTTTATTATCTTTAACATATTTACGAAGAATTCTAGCTAAAGGATCATTTACAGTTTTACGAATATCGGTTATCTCTAGTTTAGATGGATCAAACTTATTACCAGTTCCACAACAAGTAATAAAAGAAATATTTCTCTTTAAACATTCTGAAATAATCATTTTTTTAGTAAGAATAGTATCACAAGCATCAACTAAAAAATCAATTTTATATGAAAATAACAAATTAATATTTTCATCAGTAATAAATGATGATATTTTTATAACATGACATTCTGGTTGAATAAGATGAATTCTTTCCTCTAAAACATCAATCTTTTTTAACCCAATTGTTGAAGTCAAGGCAATTATCTGTCGATTGATATTACTTTCATCAACAATATCATAATCAACTAATATTATAGAGCCTATACCACTTCTAGCTAAAGACTCTACTACATAACCACCTACACCTCCACAACCTAATACCAAAACACATTTATTTTTTAAAATATCAAAATTTTCTTCTCCAATAATTTTTTTTAATCGAATAAATGAATTATTAAGCTGCATTAGAATATTTCTCACCATTCTTCTTTTTTACTAATTGATATGCTTCACTAGTTGTAAAGTTAAGCTTTTTATCATACAAAATAAAACTCAAATAAGATATTTTAGACAAAATATCCATATTAGAAGAAGCAATTTCTTCATGACGATTTAACTCATCATATAAATTAGTTTTTAAAACTGATGAATAATCAACAACCTTCTGTAAAACATCTTTATCTAACTGATTATCATCAATGCAAACAAAATCAAATAATTGAAAAAAATTAATTAATTCTTTAATATAGTATACATTTGTCTCCTTAAGTTTTTCGTCCAATAAAGGAGAATCCTTATATTGCTTCACTATATGAGTAAAATTAGTTATATTATCAAAACTCAAAAGATTAGAAAATCCAAGTTTTTCTAAAGATACATATCTACCTCTTTTCATAGCTCCAGGTATTTCATTAAGATAATCTAAAATAACTTTTCCAAAAAGATTATCTAATACATCATTTTCTTGAAACTCAATAGGTTCAACCTTATAAACATCATAGTATTCAGAATTTCTTTCTGACTTAGTCGTTACTAAAAATGGACGACGATGTACTAATGACCTACTACGAATAAATTTTGTAGTTGAATTATCTGCATGATCATGATAAAAACTAGATTTAGAATACTTTTCACGATTAACAATTATATCACTACTTCTAGCATCATTAAAGAAGACTTTTTCTCGTACTTTACTAGCATTATTATAGTACAATTCATAATTTATGAAAGTATTTTTATTCAAAACGGGTAAAATCAACATATATATCACCTTCTAACGCTATATTTTATCAAAAAAATAAGAAAACAACAAGAAAAAAAGAAAATTTTTTTATTATTACAAAAATAAAGTACACAAAAACTGTACACTTTAATTTAACTTATAGTATATATTATAATTCTTCAGTATATATAAGATTTCAGTTATTATTTTAAAATTATAATGTTTTTATTTCTTTATAGTGATTAGACTTAGTTTTAGGCTTAGCATTTATTTCAACTAAATAAATTGTTTTATCCTCTCTTTTAATATAAGCATCATTTATCTTTTTAACACTTAATATTTCAAAATCATAATTATCAGCATCAATTAATACTTCTTTTTGACCATCACCAAATGCATTTGCATTTTTCTCATCTAACATCCCAGTAAAAATCTCCGTTGAGAAGAAAGCCACTGGTGAACCTTTTGACAAATTAATTTTGTATAAAACAGATTTTCCTTTATCCCTTCTTGTAACACTATCAAGAAAACTTAAAGCAATATTTGAATCAATCGTAGTAGACAAAAAACCAATTTCCTTTTTATTAATATCATCTGTACTTAAACCACGATATACAATCATTGGCTCTTCAGTAATTACCGAACATAATGTTTTTTCTAATGATGGAATAGAATCCAAAATAATCTTTTTAAATTGTTCATATGAAACAATATCTCCATTATTATCAAGTACACCTATATCAGGATGATAATTCCCGTTTTCAGATTCTAAAGTTTTATTATCTAATTTTCTCATTAAAAGCTCATCATAAGAAGTCTTTATTATAGAGTCAATTTCTTCTTCTGTAATAGTTCCATTAATCCTTTTAGTTTTGATAATATGATTAATTGGTCGATATAATAAACTTTTATAAACCATTAAAATAGTTTTATCTTCTTTAGAAAGAATTTCAGATTGTTTAATTTGAAGTTTTATAAAAGAATCTTTTCCTTCACTTTTATCATCATCTTCTTTTATAGGTTCAGTCTTAATAGAATAATTAGAAACTAAATGGTTTCTTTCAAATTTTATTGGATTTATTAATACATTAAAAACAGTTTGATTTTCAACTTGCTCTTGATACATTTCTAAATCTTTTAAATAATCTTCTGTTTGTTTTATATTATTATTTATTGAATCACAATATCTCTCAAAATAATCAATAAAAGCTAAAATATCATTATTCATATCTGTTATTATTACCAAATTATTTTGTGTAAGTTCATTGTTCATATAATCAGTAATAATCTTATCAAATTTATTAATATTTTCCTCTATATTAGTAAAATCACTTTTAAATAATGAAAGAAAAACATCATCTTTTCTAGATGAAAATTTGCCTTTTAAAAGCTTTATTCTACCTCCAAATGAATTTATTAAATTATCATAATTATCAATTCTTTTATTAATTGTATTTATTCTATTAATATAATTAGCATACTTTTCAATAACAGATTTATTATCAATAAAAATTTTGTGTAACACTTTTAAGCTACTCATGTATTTTTCTCTAGCTTCAATCAGACATTCAGAATAAACTGCACTTATATCAACTTGTTCTTGATCTTTAAAAAAAACTATTTCATTATTATTATTAAATTCAAATTTAAGATAGTCCTTATTCTTATAATTATTTATTTCTTTTAATTTCTTTAATTCACCTACTTCTTTCTCAATTTCTCTCTTATCAGACTTTTCTATTACTTTACTTATTGCTATTCCTTCATTATTGACATAAGAAACCTTAAATATACAACTTACTTTTTTATCTATATCAATAAATAAATTACCTCTAAATCCCATACCATTTAGAGCCTTTAATATATCTAAATACTCTTGAAAAATTCTATCTTCTTTAGATAATTTAAAATCATAAACTGCACAAGTCAAAATAGGAATTTTTAGCTCAGGATGTTCTTTTTTTATCTTCTTTAAATATGCAACTATTATATATATAGCATCCACAGAAAGATAGTATTCTTGAAACGGTAAAAACTTTCCACCCTTAAACATTAGAGATAAAAAATTAGTATCTCTATTAGTTGCTAAAACATCATTCTTGTTAAGATTAATATATTTTAAAAAATTGCTAACATCAAAATTATCAACATTACCTGCAACTGGAAAATTATCCTCAATTTCATCAATATTAATCTCCATATAGCAACTAATAATCCTGCTTTCAGGTTGCTCTAAATCTTCAACAAAAGTAATATTAGGAATATCTTTAACTCTAATAATACTAATTTGATGAGCTCTCAGATAATCTTTCAAATCCATGTTTTCACCTCAATTTAATAATGAAATAAACAAAAAAAAGTCAGAAGATACGTATTAGACTAACGATAAAACCTAATCTTATGACCAGGTGGGTGTTCATACACTATCTTTAGGATCCTTAAATTAATAAGTATTCAACACCAATAGTAGATCCGAACTCCCGTATCGTTACTTTAGTCGGTTTTATATGTGTCCTCTCGATATCATCTGACAACCTCATTATATAATATCTTTTCTTATTTTTCAATACTTATTTTAAAATAGGCACGAACCCTAAAAAAAAACAATCATAAACTATTTTAGGTGATAACATGTTATATAAAAATAATAACTTTTCTTTTTATTATGAAAAATATGGAGATAATCCAAAAACAATACTTATTCTACCAGGTTGGGGATATACAAGAGAAACCTTTCGAGGAATTATTCAACAATTCCAAAAAGACTATACAATATATATAGTAGATTACCCATATTTTGGAAATAGTCCCATTCCAAATAAAGAATTAACAATTTATGATTATGCAGAAACTTTCTATAATTTTATATCTGAATTAGGAATAATAAATCCAATTATAATGGCTCATTCATTCGGAGGAAGAATAACCTCACTTCTTATAGGAAAGTACAATCTTAAAATAGATAAAATAATTTTAATAGATGTAGCCGGAATAAAAAGAAGAAAAAAAATAAAAATATTTCTAAAAGAAAAAATATATAAAATACTAAAAAGAATAATAAAAATACTACCTAAAAATAAACAAATAATAATACAAAAAAAACTATTAGAAAAATTTGCATCAGAAGATTATATGAATTTACCAATAATAATGAAAAAAACATTTCAAAATATTATAAAAGTAAATTTAAAAAAATATTATAAAAAAATATCTTCAGAAACATTAATAATATGGGGAGAAAAAGATATAGATACTCCATTAAAAGATGCAAAATTACTTAATAAAATAATAAAAAATTCTGGATTAATAATTTTTAAAAATACAACCCATTACTCATATTTATATAATCAAGAACTAACTATTAAAATATTAAATAGTTTTCTAAAAAAAAGCAATTAACAAAAAATTTTGTCAATTGCTTTTTTATTATGGGTTTAAACGATTTGGTCCACGAAATAAAAATTGAGTTTCTTTAATACCAGATAATCCTAAAAGTAACATAGTCATTCTATCTAAGCCAATACCAAATCCACCATGAGGAGGACAACCATATTTAAAGAATTGTAGATAAAACTCTACATCTTTTGTAAGTCCTTTTTCTTTTGCATTTTTAACTAGTTCTTCATATCTGTGTTCTCTTTGAGCTCCACTAGTAATTTCTACACCTCGCCAAATTAAATCATACCCTTGAAGTTTTCCATCTTTATCTCTCATATGATAAAAAGGTCTTTTTGTTGCAGCATAATCAACTACAAACACAAATTCTGATTGATATACTTCTTGAGCAAGCTTGAATGTAAGTTTTTCAGCTTCAGCATTCATATCCCCTACATCCTCTGTAGGTATTTCAAAATTATATCTATCATGTAATTCTTTATATAAATCTCCTAACTTAATTCTAGGAAATGGTTTTTTTGGAACAATAACTTCAGTACCAAATATGTCCTTTATTTTTTCACCATAGATTTTTTTTACTTTAGATAAACCAGCAATAAGTAAATCTTCTTCTAAACTCATTACATCTTCATAACTATCAATATGGGCAAACTCTAAATCAAATCCAGTAAATTCAGTAGCATGACGATTAGTATTAGAGTTTTCAGCACGAAAAACTGGCCCTACTTCAAATACCCTATCAAGACCACCTGCTAGAGCCATTTGCTTATAAAATTGAGGAGACTGAGCAAGATAGGCTTCTCTATCAAAATATTTAACTTCAAAAACTTCACTACCTGATTCAGATGCAGTACCAATTAATTTAGGAGAATGAATCTCTATAAAATGATTTTTATATAAGTATTCTCTCATACCTTCCGTTAAACAAGACTCTACTTGTCTAATTAAAGTATTTCTAGGATTTCTCATATCTAACCATTTATAATCCATTCTAGTATCTATATTAACACCATCTAAGTTATTAAAATCAAAGGGTAAAGCTTCTGCTTCACTAGTAACTTCTATATTAGTTGGAATAATTTCTAATCCACCTAATTTAACAGCTTCGTTTAAAACTACTTTACCAGTAACTTTAACTGTAGACTCAACTGAAACACTATTCATTAACTCTAACATAGACCTGTTAGCTTCATCACTTTTTTCAATAGTCATCTGAACTTTTCCTGTAACATCTCTAAGTATTACAAACATAACCCATTTTTTATCTCTAATAGCATCGACAAAACCACTAAATACTATTTCTTTATCTATATACTTTTCTAATTCATTTACAAATATTTTCACAACTATTTTCCTTTCTTATCATCACAATTACATTTTTCATCATCTTGACATCCACAAGTACACTTATCATCACAATTACATTTTTCATCATCTTGACATCCACAAGTACACTTATCATCACAATTACATTTTTCATCATCTTGACATCCACAAGTACACTTATTATCACAATTACAAACATGATGAGAACATCCACAATCACATTCATCAAAATCTTCTTGTATCATAGTATTAATTTGTTCATCTAAATAATAAATTAATACATCTAAAGATATTATTTCTTCTTGTTTTGTTTTATTGTTTTTAACTTTTACTTCATTGTTATTCAAATCTTCACTATTAAGCACACAAGTAAATTTAGCTTTTAATCGATCGGCTTGTTTAAATTGACCCTTCAATCCTCTACCAGTATACTCTGTATCAACAATAAAACCAGCAAGTCTTAATTCCTGTGCCAAATAAGCAGCATATTTCTTTTCTTCATCATTTACATACATCAAAAATAAATCAATATCTTCAATTATCGGTAACTTCACCTCTTCAAGTTCTAAAGCCTTAACAAGTCTACCAATTCCACATGCAAAACCAACACAAGGAGTCTCTGGCCCACCAAGTTGACTAACAAGTCCATTATAACGACCTCCACCACCTAAGACATTATTAGACCCAAATCCTTCTACTTTTGCCTCAATTTCAAACACAGTGTGATTATAATAATCAAGACCACGAACAATATTAGGATCTATCTCATATTTTATTTGCATAATATCTAAATACTCTTGTACTTTTTCAAATCTATCTCTACTTTCCTCATTTAGATAATCTAAAGTTTTTGGAGCATTCTTTAAAATTTCATTTTCTTGATCAACCTTACAATCTAAAATACGTAATGGATTTTTTTCTAATCGAACCTGACAATCTTCACAAAAATCTTTAATATGTGGTTTAAAATATTTAATTAAAGCATCTCGATAATCATTTCTAGAATCAGTATCACCTAAACTATTAATATTAACTTTTATTTCTTTTAAACCAAGCATCTTATAAATATTAACAGCTAAAGAAATAATCTCTGCATCACTCATAGGATCATCACTGCCTAGTATTTCCATACCAAATTGAGTAAGTTCTCTATCTCTTCCGCTTTGAGGTCTTTCATATCTATACATAGTTCCATTATAATAAACCTTAACAGGTTGATTAGGATTCCCATACATTTTATTTTCAATATAAGAACGAACAACCCCAGCAGTTCCTTCAGGACGTAAAGTAATATTTCTACCACCCTTGTCCATAAAATCATAACTTTCCTTTGTAACTATATCAGTTGTCTCCCCAACTCCTCTATGAAATAACTCAGTAGCTTCAAAGATTGGAGTACGAATATAATTATAATTATATTTTTCCATCAAAGCATCAATTACAGTATCTACATACTTCCATACTTTAGCTTCTCTTCCATAAATATCATTACAACCTTTTTGTCTTTGTATCATATTTCCTCCTTAAATAAACAAAAAAGGTAACACTCCAAAGGGCGTAAAATACGCGGTGCCACCTTATTTTCTAACTTTAAAACCTATAACGCAGTAAAACGCTTCTAACCAAAAGGATGTCTTCCTAATAACCTCTAATAAGTATTTTCACCAACCATACTCTCTCTAAAAAAGAAATTAAAAGTACTCTTTCCCAAGAAGATACATATATTATAAAACAAAATATAAAATTAAACAATTATTTTTTTACATATTATTATTCACAATGAGAATATTTATTGTTTTAAAAAAATATAAGGTTTTATCTACAAAATGTAAAAACTAAATAGTTTCTTTAACAATATTCATTCCCTTTTTTAAATCTTTTTTAAAAAAACTATACGTTGTACGTATTAACAAATAACAAGGCAATGCCACAATTATTCCAATAGGACCAGCTAAAGTTCCACCAATAGAAACAGCCATAATAGTAATTAATGGATTAACATTATTTGTTTTACCATAAACCTTAGGAGATATTAAATAACCATCAAGTTGTGGAAATATTAAACAAATTATACCAGTAGCAATCATTAAAGGTACAGAAACAACACTAGCTAAAATAATTGCAATTATATTAGTAATAAGTCCACCAAAATATGGAATAACAGTCGTAAGGCACGCCAAAACACCTAATATAAGCCAGTTCGGATGACCAATTAATAAAAATAATATACCATATTCAAATAATTGAATAATCATAAATATTTCTAAACCTTTTAAATAATTTGTAATCTCATTATCCATACATTTTATATAAGAAAAAGAACGATTACTTATGCTTAACAAAAAAACTTTAATACTTTCACGAATCTTATCCATATCACAAAGAAAATAAATAAAACCAACAAAACCAATTATAAACTTACTAATAAAATTTATAGATTTACTTAGTATATCTACAGTAGTAGAAGATGTAAAACTACTCAAACTTTTTAATACTTCATTTAAATAATCAGTAATTTCTATTTCAAAAGAACCTACATTTATATTAAATTTATCACTAATATTATTAAAAACTTCTATTACCATATTCAAAAGAAGACTTAATTGATCATATAACAATGGAAGAGTTAAAAATAATAACAATAAAAATAAAAATATAATACCAAATATTACAATCAGTAAAGCAGCAATCCTAGGTATTCCCTTATTTGTAAGCCATCTAACTAAAGGAGTAAATGCATATGCAAAAACAAAGCCAACAATAAAGGGAGCCAACACAGAAATTATCTTTGCTATAATACCAACCCATAATCCAATATTAGAAAAACTTATATACAATAGCAACATAAAAGCAGCTAAATTTATAATTCTATAATTTAATTTATTATTTAACATATTATCTCTCCATTAATATAGTAGTTGGACCAATATTTTCAATAAAAACATTCATATCTGCTCCAAAAATACCAGTTTCTACATTAACATATTTTTTTAATTCATCATTAAAAATTTGATATAACTTAATTGCATTTTCACCCTTCATAGCTTTTATATAACTAGGACGATTCCCTTTGGATGCATCTCCATATAAAGTAAACTGTGAAATAGACAAGATACTTCCTCCAAAATCTAAAATACTTCTATTCATAACATCATTTTCATCTGGAAAAATTCGAAGTTGAACAACTTTTTTTGCTAAAGCACAAACAGTATCTATAGAATCTCCTTCAGTGAAACCAACAAACAATACAAGACCCTGATCAATTTCTCCTACTGTTTTATCATTTACTTTAACAAAACTTTTACCACTTCTTTGGACTAAAACTCTCATCGAAACTCCCTCTCAACTCTATCAATATATTTTTCTTTATTTAAATTTAGAATAAGTTTATTTAACTGGTCAAGTCCTGTAACATAACAACCAATTTCATATACAGGATTTTCTTCTTTACTAAGAGTCTTAATACCATCTATTCCAACATTCATAATAGAAATTGCCTGAACCAAATCAACCATATAATTATTATTATCGTTCGTATAAATAAGAATAAATGTAAGATATCTTTTGTTTAGATTAACATTCCAATTTACTTCCAAAGTTCTATTTTCTAGCATATCCAAATTATGGCAATTCATACGATGAACAGTAATTCCATTACCCTTAGTAATATAACCAATAATAGAATCACCATAAACAGGATTACAACAATTTGCAAGATTAACCTTTACTTTATCAATTCCACTTACAATAATATCAGCATTCCTAGATTTATCATTAATTTTAACTACTTTTGGAGATTGTTTATCCTCATCCTTAAAAATAATATTAATAACCCCATTAACAGTAGCTTTTCCATTTCCAACATTTAAATATATATCTTCTTCAGAATCTAACTTAAGATTATCACAAATAATATTAAGATTTTTTTCTTTAAAAAAATCAGCAAGAGGAATTTTTCTCTTTTTTAACTCTTTCTCTAAATTATACTTTCCTCTTTCAATATAGATATCTCTTTCATTTTTAGTAAAATATGCTTTAATTTTATTCCTAGTAGCAGTACTTTTAACAATATTAATCCACTCTTTAGAAGGAACAGAATTTTTATTAGTATTAATTTTAACAATATCATTATCTTTCAACTCATAGTCAAGAGGAACGATATTATTATTAACAATTGCACCAATTGTAGTTTCTCCTACTTTAGTATGAATCTTATAAGCAAAATCAATAGGAGTTGCCCCTTTAGGTAATTCAATAACATCACCTTTAGGAGTAAAACAATAAATATTATTATTTAAAACTTCATCTTTTACACTATTAACAAAATCTTCATTACTCATCTTATCATGACTTAAATCAATAATAGATTTAAAAAACTGAAGTTTTTGTTCAGTGGTAGACTGCAAATTAGCAACTAATTTACTTCCACCATTTTCTTTATATGCCCAATGCGAAGCAATACCATTTTCTGCAACTTCATCCATATCATACGTACGAATTTGTATTTCAAATAAATAACCATCAATTCCAAAAACTGTTGTATGTAAAGATTGATACATATTAGGTTTAGGCATCGCAATATAATCTTTAAACCTCTTAGGTAATGGCCGAAATTTAGAATGAATCAATCCTAAAGCTAAATAGCACTCTTGTTCAGTATTAACCTTAATACGTAGTCCTAACAAATCATAAATATCACTAAACTTTTTACCTTTATCAAGCTTATTATAAATACTATAAATACTTTTAGCTCTTCCCTTAATCTCATGAGGAATATGATGTTCCGTTAATAAATTAGTAACATCCATTTGCATCTCATAAACTGTCTTATCTCTTTCTAATTTCGTCTTATTTAATTTTTCAGCAATATCATAAAACACATCCGGCTTTAAATAACGTAAAGATAAATCTTCTAATTCACTTTTTATTTTATGAATACCTAAATGAGAAGCAATAGGGGCAAGTATTTCTAATGTTTCTTTAGCTTTAACTTTCTGTCTTTCCTCTGGCAAAGCCCAAAGAGTTCTCATATTATGAAGACTATCTGCAAGCTTGATAATAATAACACGAACATCTTCACTCATACCAACAATAATCTTTTTATAATAATCAATCAAATAATCATTTTCCGTAGAAAAATGAATCATACTCAACTTAGTAACCCCTTGAACTAATCTTAAAATATTTTTACCGAATTCTTCTTCTAACTCATCTATTGTACAATCACAATCTTCTAATACATCGTGTAATAACCCAGCAGAAATAGTTTCATAATCTGCATAAATAGATGTCAAAATATAAGAAACATTTAAAGGATGAGATATATAATCCTCACCAGTCTTTCGTAACTGACCATCATGTTTTTTTAATGCAAATTGATAAGCTTTTTTTATAACATCTTGTTGTTTCTCATCCTCAATATAATCCTTTGCTTTAGAAAGAATATCATCGATATCAATATCTTCCTTACCTTTAGACAAAGAATTCACATCCTCTCATTAACAATTTATTCCTTTTATATTTCTTTCTTCTAAATCATCTTTATATATTTTCTTTTTTGAAATACTTTTACCCAAATTTTTCTTTTCAAGCAATATAAATATAATAGTTGCAATAAAGATTGAAGAATAAGTACCAGCAATCAATCCAATTAACATAGCCATATTAAAATTAAATATTCCACTTGATCCTAAAAGAATTAATATAATAACTGGTAATAAAGTAGTAATAGTAGTATATATTGTACGAGTAAAAGTTTCTTGGATACTAGTTGTACAAATATCTACAAATTTATCATAAGTAAGTTTTTTATAATCCTGTTTATTTAAATTTTCACGGATTCTATCAAAAGACACGATTGTATCATTAATAGAATATCCAATAATAGCAAGAACAGCTGCTATAAACATTGAACTAACTTCAAATCTAAATATAGCAAATAAGCTAAACATAATTAAAACATCATGAATTAAAGCAACAACTCCACCTACAGCATAACTAAATTTAAAACGAACAGAAACATAAATTATAATACCAACTAATGCAATTAATACTGATAAAATTGCATTTTTTACAAGTTCTTTTTGTACAAGATTGGATACTACACCGATATTAACCTTAGCCTCATATTTATCTTCAAAATAATTATTTACTTCTTTAACTTTATCTCCATCTAAACTATCATCTAAATAAACACTAATCTCATCAGATGATTTTTCTATTTTAGATGATTTAAGTTTTAATTCTTTTAAGTCATCACTAACATTACTCTTAGATATCTTTTTATCAGAAACAATAGTAATAGATGTTCCAGCTTTATAATCAATCCCTAAATTTAGTCCCTTAGTACAAATAATAATACCACCAACTAATATTATTAAAATAGATAAACCAACAGCAATCTTCTTCTTTGCAAAAAATTGAACATTATGAAATCTATTTGGTTTAGCAACCTCTCCCTTACTAACATCAGGAATATCATCTGGATTAATATGTATAAATAAATTAACTTTGTCATTAAAATAATTTGTCTTTACAAATATCTTCAATAAAAATCTAGTTAAAAATACCATAGTTACCATAGTAACTAATACAGTAATAATCAACATAGTTGCAAAACCTTTAATACTAGATTCTCCAAAAATAAACATTATAATAGCAACAATCAAAGTTGTAATATTAGAATCTAAAATAGCACTAAAACTCTCCTTAGAACCTTCTAAAAATGCATTAGGTAAACTTTTACCCTTTAATAACTCTTCACGAATTCTAGCAAAAGTAATAACATTAGAGTCAACTGCCATACCAATACCTAATACTAAAGCAGCAATTCCAGGAAGTGTTAAAACTCCACCAACTACCCAAAATACACCAAATACTAAAAATGTATATATCATCATAGAAACACTAGAGATAAATCCAGCAAAATGATAAATAAACATTAAAAATACCATGATACAAATAATTGCAATAATACCAGCAACTAAAGTTGTTTGAAGAGTCTTTTCTCCAAAACTAGCTCCAACAGTATTAGAAGATAATTCAGTTAACTTACTAGGCAATGAACCACTATTAATTAAATCTACTAAATTACTAACTTCTTCTTGAGTAAAACTTCCTTGAATAATAACATCACTAGCAAAACCCTGCGATACAGTAGCAGCACTTAAACAATTAGACTCACTAGTGCCACATAAACTTCCTTCTTTTTCGTAACTATCCATTAAGTCATTATAATCAAGCCAAATAACAATCATATTATTTTCTTGTGAACTAATTTTATTAGTTACCTCATAAAATTTATCTTTATCTTTAACAGATAAAGCAACAGCTGGATTACCACTAGAATCTTGTCCAATTTTAGCACCACCTGCTTTTAAAACTTCACTACTCATCAATAAATTATCTTCTGTATCACGAAATGATAAAGTAGCAACAGTAGAAAGTTGACTACGTGCTTCATCAGGATTTTTTACTCCAGCTAATTTAACACGTATTTTATCATTTCCTTCAATAATGATTTCAGGTTCACTAACTCCAAGACTATCTATTCTCTTACTTAAAGTTTTATAAGTTGATGTCAATTTACTAGTAGTCATTTTTGAACCATCAATAGATTCAGCCTTGTAAAGAATTTCAAATCCTCCTTGTAAATCCAATCCAAATTTTAAATTATTAAATAATGGAATAAATAAAAAAGATATTCCCACTACTACCAATAATAAAATTATAGAATGAATAATTACCCTTTTCTTTGATACTTTTTTCTTATCTTTTGTCATAATACCACCTCATATAATTTCTTCATCTATAAAAGAATCTGTCTTAGATTTTATTTCATTCATATACATTTTAAATTCAGAAGAATCAAGTTTCATGATATCATCAACTATATCTGATAACATCAAATTAACACCATTCTTCCACTTAGACTCAATTAAATAATCCCAAATATCTCTATCCGAAAAATGTTTTAAACCAAGTCTTTTAAAATCTTTCACTTTAACACAAAGAGCAGGATGAACTCTATTCCAAAGCTCTTCTAATGAATGAAATTCAAAATCCATAAAAGACACATCCCTTTAAATTCAATTTTATTATACAAAAAAACAAAAAAAAAGAAAAGATATATTATTTTTTTATCATAGAAAAATAAACAAAAATAATATATAATTATTAATGGAAGAAAAAAAATATGAAAAAAAATGAAGAAAATACAATCTTATGGATAAATAATATGTGAGTAATAATGGACATATTTCTAGGTCCATTCCTAACGGCTTATTTTATAAAAACAACAAAAAACAGTATACCTAGCATATCATACTACTATATATTATTATATATTGTATGTATGATTGGAACTTATTTTACAGCAAAAATCATAAAAAATAAATTTAGAATTGGATCATTTAGATTAAGTGTTTTTATACGTTTCATCTACATACTATTAATTATTATATTAAAAGAAAAAATAATAAAACACTTGTTGTTAATAGCTTTTTTTTCAGGATTATCTACAGCAGTATATTGGTTTCCGTATAACTTATTTGTTATAAATAAAATCAATAATAAAAACAGAACAAATTTCACAGTAAAAAATGAAACAATGACAGCAACTATTAATATTATATTCCCAATATTATTTGGAACAATTATTTCTAAAACAAATTTTGAATTAACTGCATTAATAATTTTAGAAATATCAATTATACAATTACTTTTATCATTTTTCTTAATTAACGACAAAGAAGATAAATACCCTTCATTTAATATAAATAAAACAATCAAATTAATTAAAAACAATAAAGAAATAAAAAATCTCTTACTAGCACAATTTATATTTGGAATGACTACATATGGATCTTTAGAACAGTTAAAAACAATACTTATAATTCAATCACTAAAAACAAATCTAAATTTAGGAATTATTACTTCTTTAGCAACAATATTATCAATAATAACTATAAAAATATATAGTAAAATTTATAAAGAAAAAAATGATAAAAATATCATTTTACTTTCAAGTATATTACCAGTTATTTCAGTATTTATCATATTTTTTATAAAAAATCCATTTACTATAATTTTATATAACATCTTTTATACAGTATTTACAACACTTCTACATTTAACAGCAAATATAAGACTATTTAATATATCAGATAGTAAAATTATAGATAAAAATAATCAATGTGAATTTTTTACATTAAGAGAAATTACATTAAATATAGGTAGAATTCTAGGCTTTATAGTTATGTACTTAATATCAAAAACAAATAATGAAATACTTCTTAATTCTAATTTACTACTATTAACAGTTTTAATTGTTTTAATAGGATTACTAGTAAGAAAAGTAAAAAAATATGAAGAATAAAAGATAGTTTTTGCAAACTATCTTATACCTTTCTTAAGAACTCCAACAACTTCCCCATAATATGCTACCCGATCTTGAATAGGCATAGCCTCAATAATTGAAGATGCAATTTCAAAAGTATTACTGTTATAGTAAAGAATATCATCAGAATCGTATGGATTACGATAAGTAAGAAAAATATCCCCATTAGGTCCAGAAATTGGCATTCCAGATGTTTTATAAAATAACTCTAAGCATTTATATTTATTATCAGGTGAAACAACATTAATGAGTGAAGAGTCACTCTTTTTTGTTTTATAACTATGATATATAATATCTTGGCTATTTTCATCAAAACACATAATAATTATTTCATCATCAAATGGAATTGTTCTTAAAAATGTATATGTTCCTTTATTCATTCTCATAATTAATATCCCCCTTAAAATCTTTTAAATTATATCATACTTTTATCAATTTGTAAAGCCTTAGTTAGAATTTAAGACTTCATTAATTTTAACTGAAGCAGTATTAACAGTATTTTCATTAGGCCTCATAGCCCAAACTTCGCCAGAACCAAGTCTGCCAATACCCTTTCCATCATATCCATCTAAACTCTGTTCAATAATATCATAATTAGGATTATCTAAAACAGACTTCACTAAATTAGTAATAACCCTTTTATTAATATTAGATGTATAAAGCCCATCAAAAGAAGATAACACTTCATTATAATTAGTTAAAGTTGTAGTAGAAGCAAGTTTTTTTAATATACTAATTAATATCTTACGACAATTTTCTTGTCTTGCACGATCTCCACTTGAATAATGAAGTCTTTCTCTAGCAATCGCTAAAGCCTCTAATCCATTATATTGGCGACATCCTTTGGCTACATATAATTTACGATTATTATCTTCATAACTACCTAGAGTCATATCATGTGTTGTATAAAAACTTGTATTAGAACAAAATTCTACTCCTCCTAAAGCATCAACAACTTTTACTAAACTTTCTGTATAAATATTTAAAACATAATCAATTTTAATATGTAATAGTTCTTCTAAAGCATGTTTACTAATTTCTGGATCAGCTGTTCCCAAAGCAGTCAAAGAATCATTCATATCATAGTCAGGAACATAAATATAATAATCTCTTGGAATAGAAGTTAAAACTATTTTATTAGTCTTAGTATTAATAGTAGCAATCATATTAAAATCACGTCTATTTCCAGAATAATCTAGTCCATTAATATAAATATTATAACTATCAGGAGTTTTTTGATTAATTGGAACTTTTTCAATAATTTCAAATTCTTTAATTATTTTAAATTGTTCTTCATCTAATTCATTACTAGCATCCATAATAAATGAATAATCAGAATAACTAATTAAAAAATATAAATTCTCATTTCTTGTTTTAACCAAAGTATCATAAAAAATATTAGTTCCTTGATAAGTATATTTACCAAGTTTCTTAGTAGCAAGATTAACTCCTCTACTATATTCATAAAATAATATAGAAGTATTACTATCTAAATTTTCTAAAGAACTAACTTCATTGTTAGAGCCGGTAAGCAAAACATACTTAGTAGTAACATCATAAGTTTCTATATTAAAAGTACGATCAATATAATCACTAGTTTTACCAAAATAATAGTAAACAACACCATTAACACCTATACTTAATAAAAATAAAATAATACCTAAAATCACCAATAACATATTTTTCCTATTATATAAAAATAATCCTAATAAATATAAAAAGACTTCAACTCCCAAAAATAAATATAAATACTTATTAGGTAAAATATCCATATGAAGCAAAATATAAATAGCAATAATCATAACAATAAGTACAACAATACTTAAAATATTTTTTATTGTTTTTTTCATAAAAAAGGCCTCCTTAAAAGCGTTAATATTATAACACATAAAAAAAGAAAAGTCAAAAAATCAACTCTCATTGATAGTGTTTCCAAAGTGGGGAGATTTATAAATAATCTCTTTTTAAATCAATAAAAAAGGTTAAAACCTAAAAAATGCTTTATAATTGAGTTGTCTAAAAACAATTGAAAGCGAGGTTTTAACCTAT
>Ga0247611_10000739_pt1 | contig 63951 bp, 58 predicted proteins | sample 177DNAGHGhighgp2_FD_192422 | JGI IMG/M metagenome (GOLD analysis project Ga0247611, IMG submission 192422) | Sheep rumen microbial communities from Palmerston North, Manawatu-Wanganui, New Zealand - 1770 DNA GHGhigh gp2 | ecosystem: Host-associated > Mammals > Digestive system > Stomach > Rumen... | reverse complement strand
AAAATGGTAGATATTTAGCGAATTTGTGTTTGTGTATATCAAGAAAATGTAGTACCTTTGCAGCAAATTTTCAATTGGTCAAATATGAAAATGAGTAAATGTAAAAATTTTTTATTCTTTTTGCTCGCGGCGGTTATGTTGGCTGCTTGCACAAATACAAATGAGAAAATGAATACATGTGAAAATGACAAGATGGAGCTCAGTTTTTCGGCTGAGCAGGCAGCGTGGATGAGCGCCATCGCTTGCGATGAGGCAAAGGGAGACCTTGTGGCGCTTGAGTCGGCTATTCATAATGGGTTGGAGGCGGAATTGACGGTTAGTCAAATAAAAGAAGCTCTCTCGCAACTCTATGCCTATACGGGTTTTCCGAGAAGTCTGAATTCGCTGGGTGTGTTGCAACGTGTTATTGGTGACCGTCAGGCGAAAGGCGTGAAGGTTATTATGGGCGAGGATGCAAGTCCGCTTAGCGATGACTACGACGCACTTAAAGAAGGTACGCGTGTGCAGACGCAACTGGTCGGCAAGGCTTTCGAGTATGAGTTTGCGCCGGCTACGGATTATTACCTGAAGGCGCATTTGTTCGGAGACATCTTTGCCCGCGATAACTTGACATACGCTGACCGCGAGTTGGTGACTGTTTCAGCGTTAAGCGGTTTGGAAGGCGTGGAGCCGCAACTCAAAGCCCACATCGCCGGCGCACGCAATATGGGTGTGACCGAAGAGCAGTTACAGGGCATCGTAGTCGCCCTCGCGGCAAATGGTCTTCTGAACGAAGCAGGACGCTTGGCGAAAGCTTATGATGAGTTAGCCAACAGCGATAGCGGTCTAACAGTGGAACGGTCTAACAGCACAAGCGGTCCAACAACGAAGTGGTCTGTTGGCTCGCCCAACGCCGCTTATGCCCAGTATTTCGTGGGACAGAGTTTTCTGCAACCTTATTTCGGCGGTGTGGCGAATGTGACGTTTGAGCCGCGTTGCCGCAATAACTGGCATGTTCACCACGGAGCGGTACAAGTGTTAATCTGCGTGAGCGGCAAGGGTTGGTATCAGGAGTGGAACAAGCCGGCTGTCCCCCTTACTCCCGGAACCGTGATTGCTATTCCGGAAGGCGTCAAACACTGGCATGGAGCCGCTGCGGACTCATGGATGCAGCACTTGGCGATTCACACCCAAGAGCAACCGGGTGCTACGAACGAATGGCTCGAACCCGTTAGCGATGAACAATATAATTCCGTACAATAATGAGAAAGTTTTTCACCCTTATGCTTGCAGCCCTTACTTTTGCTGCTTGCACAAATTCAAATGAGAAAATGAATAAATGCGAAAATGACACATGGGACAAAGTTTTCCCGCTTAGTGAGAAAGTAAACCACAAAAAGGTATCCTTCCAAAACCAGTACGGCTTCACTTTGGTCGCAGACCTATACACGCCGAAGGCAAATGACAAATCTCAAATGTCAAATCACAAATACGCCGCTTTAGCGGTGTCCGGTCCTTTCGGTGCAACGAAAGAGCAGAGTTCGGGTCTGTATGCGATGAAGATGGCGGAGCGCGGGTTTGTTACGCTGGCTTTTGATCCTTCCTTCACAGGCGAGAGTTCGGGTGAACCGCGCAGAACGGCTTCACCGGATATCAATACGGAAGATTTCATGGCAGCGGTGGATTTTCTGAGTAAACTGCCCGAAGTGGACGCAAACCGCATCGGTATCATCGGAATATGCGGGTGGGGTGGTATTGCCCTCAATGCGGCTGCGGCGGATACGCGTATCAAAGCGACAGTGGCTTCGACGATGTACGACATGACGCGCGTCAGCGGTAACGGTTATTTCGATTCCGCTGACACCGAAGAGGCGCGTCACAAAGCGCGTGTGGCACTCGCAGCACAACGTCTTGCAGACCCTGCTGCTATGGCAGGAGGCGTGATAGACCCACTGCCGGACGATGCACCGCAGTTCGTCAAGGACTACTACGACTACTACAAGACCCCGCGTGGCTATCATGCGCGTAGCGGTAACTCCAATGACGGCTGGCGTGTCATCGGAACACAAGCGTACGCCAACAGCCGGTTCCTCTATTACATCAACGAGATCCGTTCTGCTGTTCTGATCATGCACGGTGAGAACGCGCACAGCCGTTATTTCGGCGAAGCGGCGTACCATTACATGGTGGATGGCAAGGCGGAGGGCTATAAGACGGTGGTAGCTCCGAACCCGTGTCCCGAAAACAAAGAGCTCCTCATCATTCCCGATGCCTCGCATTGTGATCTCTATGACGGCGGTTTTACCGAACCGGCAGGCCAAGGCGAACCCAAGAACCTCATCCCGTGGGACAAGTTAGCAGAGTTCTTCAACAAGAACCTAAAATAAATAGCAAATATGAAAGTTGTTGTTATTTCTACGAGTCTCCGAGCGGGATCGAACAGTCATCAGCTGGCGGAGCAGTTTGCAGAAGGTGCCAAGAGTGCCGGACATGAAGTGGAATTGATCTCGCTTCGCGGCAAGGAAATCAAGTTCTGTATCGGTTGTCTCAAGTGCCAGGAGACAGGCGCGTGCGTCTTCAAGGACGATGTGCCGGCGATTATGGAGAGCGTGCTCAATGCCGATGTCGTTTGCTGGGCGACGCCGATTTATTACTATGAGATGTCGGGCCAGATGAAGACGCTCATCGACCGAATGAACGCCATGTATCCGAAGGATTACCGATTCCGCGACATCTACCTGCTGACCACGGCCGCCGAGGACGAGGAGTTTACGCCCAAACGCGCCGAGAGCGGTTTGCAAGGATGGATTGACTGCTACGAGAAGTGCTCTCTGAAGGCCCATCTTTTCTGCGGCGGTGTGAATGATCCGCACAAGATTGCAGGTCACGCCAAACTCCAAGAGGCGTACGAATTAGGCAAGAATATTTAGTAAAAGACATCCGGTTAGAAGCAAAAAAGTCATTACTTTTTGCAATAGGTTTACTAATTTTTTGCTCAGTTTGATGAATAGTGCATTTTGGCGGTGAAAATGGGCAGCAACTCGTTGTTCAAATTTGCTTCTTTGCGTACCCAATATTGCCAGAACTGTTCACGCAAAGGATCATTTTCCGAATAATCATTCATGAGCGAGTCACGGATGAGCCCTTGTGACTGAAGATAGTTGCTGTACTCTTCCATGCATGCCAAGTAAGTTTGCATATCTGTCTTGTAACTCTCTCATTTCAACCATTTCCCCAAATCAAGGATGTACATTTCGTTCTGTGCCCCATATACGTTGCTATGAGGCGAACATACCTTTAGGAGTAGACTTGCTGTCGGCTGAATTACGTACAGATAACATAGTAGTCACCCGGTAATTACACCCCTGGATTTTAGCTTTTTCCTTATATATCTGTTCATCTCCGCTTCGCGATTTTCCCACATCTGCATGAACTGCTCCCTAAGCGGATCGGAGGGATCGTACAAATTTCTTAACGAGTCTCGCTTCAGCCGGAAACGATGCGTAATTTGATTACTCTTGTTTATGCCTTTAATTATATAAGCCTGCCGCATAGCATAATATGATGTGTCCGATATAGGGGGGATGCGGTCGACTTGCTCCTCTAATTGCCTATGCTCCTGTGTGAGATAGTTGACAACTTCCTCTAATTGCGCACGCTCTTGTGCGATATAAAAGTCCACTTGTGCACACATAGCTTCATACCGTTTCTTCTCCTCTAATTGCGCACGTTCTTGTTCTGCATAAGCGTCTATCTGCGCACTCATCTCATCAAACCGCTGCTGCATTTCCTGTTGCGCAAGATCCCGCTCGGCATAAGCGTCTATTTGTGCGTTCAGTTCATCAATACGCTGCTGCATTTCCTGTTGCGCAAGGTCTCGTTCGGCATAAGCGGCTATTTGCGCGTTCAGTTCATCAATACGCTGTTGCTCGGACTGGCGTTCATGCCAGGAAATATAGAAAAGCGCGGCAGCTGCTCCCAACAGAATAGCGGACAGGAGTACGGGCAAGAGGAACATGAGTCTGTTGCGGCGGTTGAGGACTTTGCGCAAAGCAGCAATGTTGGCGAATTGTCCTTTGGGACAGATGTCCGGGAAGAGGCGTTGCAGGGAGTCAATGTCTTTGCGCGGGTCGTTCGGAACGGATGTGATGGTTGCGTCGGTCGCCGAGAGCCCAAAATCAATCAGTTTGACGTTCGCGCCATTCCGGGTAATGAGGATATTATCCGGCTTGAGATCCCGGTGCACAAGTTGTCGTCCGTGGATATATTCGAGCGCATCCATGAGTTGCGAGAACACCCGTTTCCGTGCGGCTTTGGACGGTTTGGTGCGTATCCATTCGCCGAGCGTGATACCATCTATCCATTCTTGGACGATACACCGTCCAACTCCATCTATTTCCTCCAACGAATAGGTTGCGGCTATGTTCGGATGAACGAGTTGAATAGCAAGTTGGAACTCCTGCTCCTGCTGTAATAAATAGTCTGTCAGAGAGGCTACTTCGGGCGCAAGCGCTTTGAGCACAAAGCGCCTTCCATAGCGCGTTGCCAAGTAGATTTGCGTGCGGGAATGGTTTTGCACAAGAGATATATCTCGCCATTGTGACGAGAAATCGGAGGGCACTATGAAGTCAGAAGAACTCGAACTATTTACCATTTTGTCATTTACCATCTACCAATTTGGCGGAATTCAAGCCATGTTTGGAACCCGCTACATACGAAACATTTGTCATTTGTGATTTGTCATTTCTTTGCTCTTGCAGAGCACGATCTGAAGGTATGGGCATTGGTGATTTAAGATTGTCCAAGAACATAGGTTTTCCGATGAGGAAACAGGAGGTATCGAACGAATCGCCGATATGCAGTTTGGAATTTTCGGCTTCAAGAACTGTAAAATGAGCTTCACCATCATAGCGAAAGACACAGCGTCTATTCGGCAACCACGTCACCTCGACTTTGTCGCCTTTTTGCAAGTCGTCGATATGAACGCCTTCGCCTTCAAAGGCAGCACTCTCAATATCTGTGCGATTTGCCAGTGAAGCTTCGTACGTCTCCCAGTCGGCAAAACCGAGGAACTGCGCGAGCAGACAAAGCGTTGTTCTGCGCGTTGTATCGGCGCCATCGATATATCCCCAAAGACGCTTGAGTGTAGTGGGGGAGATATTTTCGTGCAAGCGTTCCCAAATGACACCTGCGAGGAACTCAAAATCATAAGGTGTACGGATCTTACGCTTCAATTCATGCTCAACATCCATCCGCAATGTTGCTATTTCAGGAGAGTATTTATTCATATCGGCTGCAAAAGTACAACATTTTTTTGATATATGCAAGTCCTTTTTAATTCTTTTTATAAAAAAGTGGGAGTGGTCAAACTCCCCTGCCTTGTTTACGAAAAGATATTGTGCTGTGTTTTGGACCTTTTGTTGTAGTCCCTGAGAAGCCTATTCAGTATATCCTTCATACCCGATGGCTTTGATTTTTAGTTCCGGTACATCGGGATTATCGGAGTGGTTGATATTTCGATTGATAGACTTTGCCAGAGATTGGGCAATCTGAATGGCACGCGCATCCCGAACGGTGACACTCCAAGCTACTCGCAGAGCAACGGCATTCACCTTATGCTCCAGATGTCGTGCAAAATAGGCCGCATTGGCATTTGTATGATAGCGTTGGCGATCTGCCGAAAGAGAATACTCTGTCTCTAACAATGCCGCAAACTCCTTATACAAAGCATCAAAAGAAGGAATATCATTGAGCGTTATATTCGGGTCATCGTACGTCTCATCGCCTTTCTTGGCTCCGTAAGTAAAATGGAACTGCGTTGGATAAGCCGGTTCGCTTCCTCCGCTGGCAGCAAGGATAGAGAACACCCATTTGTCTTCGCTATCCACCAGCCGATTGAGGTCCGCCATACATTCCTCACGACCGATTGTACCATCGTTTTTATAGAGGTAGAAAGAGTTATAGGGACGTGTCTCACCCACCTCACGGCTCACATAATTGAACCCGCCTATTTTAGCCAAATAATATGCCCACCAACCGATAATCGGGTCTACAATATTGCTGGGAGAAAAAATAGTGACCTTAGAATGGCGGTCTATACACTGACCATAGATGGTATTTACAGGGAAATGCTCTACAGCCAATAAGTCAGTAACCCTTTCCTCCGGCGTTGCTGTGCTTGACAGATTGATCAAACGGAACTTGTCAGAAATGGCTACTGCGTCCAAGATTTCATCTTCTTTGAGTCCCAAACGAGCCTGAATCTCCACGATAGACACGTACCGCGGAACAATCTGAAAGCCTGTGGAACGGTCGAGTTTGCGTTCAAAAGCCAAGTGCAGCCTTTCCGCCCATCCTTCGGATTTCTCTTTGCGCTCATCTTTCTCCATCACCTCCGAGAAGGCGGAGCCGATGAGTCCGGCAGGAACGGCAAAGATAGCTATTCCGAGTACGCCGATGATACAAGCAATTATACGTCCGGTGACGGTAATCGGCGGTGTGTCTGCAAAATTGCCCGGGTCACCAATATATTGTGCAAATGCCCAGAGGACAGATGTCCAGCCGTTATTATAGACTTCCGGTTGCGCCTCGTGCTCCACAAAGAAAAGAATGAACGAGAGGATGAGTGTAATGATGGTAAGGAACTGCACAGACACCCACATCTCATCTTTCTTGGCACGCATAGCCCGCGAGAGGACGTTGAATGCCTTCATGTAACGGAAAACACGCATGAGGCGTGCAATTCGCAGGGCTTTGAGCGCTATATATGGAACCGGCATGAAGAAATGCAGGTAGAAGGGATAGGTGGAGAGAATATCTATCAGACCATAGAACGAGAAGCAGTAACGCACGCGTCCCCAGAAGCCTTTGTATTTGTCGTCAATGAGGTCGGCACACCAGATACGGAGCGAGACTTCGATGGTGAAGAAGAATGTGGTGAAATAATCCACTACTTTCAGCCAAATGCCGTATTTCTCCACGATGCCATCGTACGTGGAGAGAAAGACCTCAACCGTGGAAAGGATGATAAGACCAATGATGGTATAATCGACGTAGTTGTGCTATTGTTTGGTGTGCAAGTTGTCGTCAAAGACGCGCGCCAGTTCTTGTTTGAATGTTTGTATTTTAGTCATTGTTCTGTTATTTATTTCCTAAATTTGTACACGTATGTAGAGAAAAAGAGAGGTTTTTTGCAGAATCGGCTCAAAAAAGTAAGTTTTTTGTAATTTTTTGGCTCAAAGTGAGCCGATTATTGAAATATTTTTTGTAATTTTGTGCGAATACCAAGGCTTTGCGTAACAAAATTCAAATAAATTTGATTTTTTTTCACAATTCCTTGTTTATTCCAAATATTTGTTGTAATTTTGCAGGCTGAAAGTACAAATAATTTGTACATACAGCTTGTTTATGGATGTTATTAATACAATATTATCAAGTTCACGGACCGTGTTCACATCCCAATGGTTATCATTGGTCTGCGATACCAGAGATCGTCAATCACTTAGGCGATCATTGATGTACTATGCCCAAAAAGGAATGCTACTCAACCCTCGCAGAGGTATTTATGCAAAGCCTAACTATAATGAGCAGGAAATGGCATGTGCTTTGTTGAAACCCTCCTATATTTCTATGGAATATGTACTTGCGCGGGCGGGAATTACCTTTCAATACAGCGATGAAATAACTTGTGTCAGTTACCAAGGACGTACGATTGAAATAGATGGTAAGTCTTATGTATTTCGTCAAATCAATTCGATGATTTGGGCAAATATGCAAGGCATTGAGCAGCGAGATAATATCGCCATTGCTACTCCCGAGCGGGCATTTCTTGATATGATGTACCTTAGTTCTGGGCAATGTTATTTCGACAATTTGCACCCGTTGAATAAGAAGAAGGTGCAACAACTATTACCCTTGTATAATTCACCGACATTAACCAAGCGTGTGGAGGCGCTACTCAATGGATCTAAATAAACATCGGTACTATATGATGCAAGTGCTTCTTGGTATCTTTCGTCATCCGGAGTTAAGTAAGTTGCTTGCCTTCAAAGGCGGCACGTCACTTATGCTCTTTCACGGGTTGACGCGTTTCTCTACGGATTTGGATTTTAACCTATTGGATGCCTCTCAAATGGATTATGTCTATAAGGAATTACGCAAGGTGTTGTTGAAATTCGGTACGATTGATGACGAGGCAATTAAGTTCTATGGTCCGATTTTAGTGCTTAATTATGGTAAAGGAGAACGCATGTTAAAAGTGGAAATCAGTAATCGAGAGTTTCCAAATCATTATGAGATTCGCTCCTTGCTTGGAACCGATATTCGCGTTATGACTTTACCGGATATGTTTGCGCATAAACTATGTGCTTTAGGCGAGCGAATTACTCCGCGAGACATCTATGACGTCTGGTTCTTCCTGCAAAAGCGTACAGAGATAAACGAAGAGATTGTGAGAATACGCACTAATCTCACTGTAAGCGAATATGCTCAGCAATGCGCAGAAAAGGTTCGCAGTTATAGTTCGCGTGTGCTGATGCAGGGTCTTGGCGAAGTGCTGACCGATAATCAATCAAAGAACTTTGCCCGCCAACACCTTATCCCGGAAACTACATCGGCATTAGAGCTATTTGCTGCATGTCCGTTGATAGCCCAATAAATTTTCTCTACAATACGTCAAAGATCATTGCCCATGTGGGCGGATTTGTGAGCGGGGGAGTGGTCAAACTCCCCAACCCTGTAGATTTCTCGCACAGGAGAGAATTATTTGTTTATTGCTTTTAGCAATTTGGCTCCGAATTGACGCGTTGTCCATGCCGGATCCACTTCCAAACCAACGATGGCTGCTATTTCTCGCATAGCGGCTTTTGCGTTTTCGCATTCTATTCCGTCTTTCTTAACCAAGAAACCGCCATCTTCTTTAGCCTCAATACTATAACCGCCCAACGAATTATCTGAGCGCTGATAAGCAATCATGCTTTCCATGTCGGCTTTTACTGCATTCTTCTTTACTTTACCGGAAGATTCAAGGGTAAGCCCGTCCAATACAGCTACCCATTCGTCGCAGGTATATACTTTGACCTTCAAACCAAACTCATTTTGCATTCTTTCAATGAATGAGCCAACTGTCAAACTGGCACGACACACAAATGTCCCTTCGTTAGACAATCCCACATCTTTCAAAACAGCAGAATCTTCTGCTTTTGAACGACCATTGTATATGCGTAATACGGAACCAAAACGAGCATTAAATTGTGCTGTAAGTTGTGTTATGGTAGTAGTATTTGTTAATTTCAAACCCTCACCATCTGCCACGATTTCTGTCAGTTTCTGTTTGGGAGCAGGCATATGCTCTTCCTTCTTTGGTTCGGGCTTCGGTTCCGGTTTTGGCGCGGGTTTGGGTTGTGGTTTCGGTTCTTCTTTTTTAGGTTCTTCTACCACATGAGTTGCTTTCGGTGTCTCTGTGGTTTTAGCGCCGCGCGGTTTGCGTTTGCGTTTTGGGAATGAGTTAGCATCCAAGAAATTAATTTGCGCATCAGCGGGGAACGCATCCGATGCTATATTAATATTCTCACTATAGATATTTACCACCTTTACTCCGGATTCAGCAAAGGCTTTACTATCTATAGTTTCTACTGAAGCTGGAATATTTACTTCTGTCATAGCCTTACAACCCTTAAAAGCTCCATCTCCAATCTTCTTGAGCGACTCTGGAAATGACACATTTTTAAGAGATGTACACCCCCCAAAAGCATAATCTTCTATTCTTTCCAATTTATCATTAAAATCTATTTCCTTTAATGCAGAACAATTGTATAATGCTGAACGACAAATAGTTTTCAAATAGTCGCCAAAATAAAGAGATTCAATAGCAGCGCATCCAGAGAAAGCATAAGATCCTATTAATTCTAATGAATCAGGGAAATAAATTTCTTTAAGTTTGGAACAATTCTCGAAAGCACCATCGCGATCCCAGTAAACATTGATTAGTGTTACGGTTTCTGGTAAAGATAAATTTGTGAGGACCTCATCACCCTTAAAGGCTACACCAACGACCTTCGTAACTTTGTACTTTTTCCCCGAATACTCCACTTCTGCAGGAATATTACGTACGGGGCGTTTTAGGCCTTCGGTTCTAAGAAGTTGTACTTCTTTGTCGTCGTTGATAGTCTCGTAGACTAATCCATTAAGTGTAAATGTCATAATTATATAGTTTTAGTTGTTATTAGATTTTACTTGTTTTATTTGCTTCGCAAACTTTGTCAAAGTCTCTTCAAATAGATCGTCATGATACTCTTTTGTATGTTTTTCAAGACCTTTGATGAACTCTTGGAAATAGGTATCTTCTTGGTGTTTTCCTTTAAGGAACTCGTACACTTGTTTATAGAATACTTGCTGATATATTTGTTCGCAATTAAAATCAGGAAGGTTATATTCAGAACGATTAATGGGATTATAATTTGGAGTTAAGATATAACAAGACACTTTTTTCTTACCATTCGCTCTTGCAACCGCATATTCGTAATATCTAGATAATTGCGAGCCAGCATGTTTTTTGTCAACAACTTGTACGCCGTTTATTTTGGATGTAATTTTATTCTCTATTACAACTATTTTTTCTTTATTTTCGAGGATAATATCTACATGATTTTTCTCGCGTTCAACAATATAAAATGGACTGTCATGAATATTAAGAACCGATGATGCAAACTCAGTCACCAACTCCGGATATTTCTCCATATAATATGCAAAAGCATTTGAAAATGCCAACTCATAATCATCTATTTTGCATATATCAAAGAAATTATCTTCCCTTGTTGCGAGTTTATCTACATCTTCAATTCGCCTAGTTGGTATGGTCCATAACGAGGAATTGTTAATCAAATCTTTTAGAACTTGATAATCATCCACTTCCGGTAAAAAGTATTGCTTAAGCGATGATTTTGCTTGCGCTGTATGCTCTAAAAAGACAACTTTTGCATGTGGATCTGTAATCGTTTTTTCTTTTCCGTATATTAAATATATGGGCTTTTCAGGACGCATTACATGCATTGCTTCCATTGTTATATATACATTTTGCGCATCAATATCATCTTCTTTATGCACAAAAATATCTAATAATGAAACTCCTCCATATGCAATATGATGTTCTGTAATATAGTTTTTGGTAAATTCCCATGGACGCTTTTCTGAAGGGTCATAGATATCATGTAAATCTATTGCGAGTCCAAGCACTTCCAAAGCACGCTTTCCTTCTATTCCACGTACATGAAGAACATAACCAATCTTTCCAAAGTGTTCTGCACTATAAGTGCCAGCAGGCTGAATATACACATAATTCTTTTCGTTATCTGACAGAAAAAGGTTTATCACTTCGTGCCCAATGTGGTTGGACAAATATTCTCCCGCAAACATGCGGTTAAGAACAATAATAGGTCTATCTGATTTTGCCATTGTATAATATCTTTACCATTTCTATTGTCTAGTATGTCCCTCGTAAGTCACTATATAATAGAATGAGCTTTGAGACATAGAGATTTCTGGGTTGTGAGCGGGGGAGTGGTCAAACTCCCCAGCCCTGTTTACTTTTACGCGTCAAGAGGCATTATGATTTCTCGCGCTTGAGCGATTCTTTTGCACTCTCGATTTGACGTTTCAGATAATCAATCTGGCGGTCGTGGCGCGCAGCAGCATCGACTTTAGATTTGCGGTAAGATGCCTTACTCGACGGCGAGGAGGTTCCTTTAATTAATGAAGCATAGCGTTCGTTGTCGTGTTTCTTTGCTTCTTTTTCTCTGTCAAGACTTGCACGCAAGTCAATGATTTTCTTGCGATAATACTCTTTGCTCATAGTGATAAAATTTAAAGGTTGAACAAAATTGTAAGCAGAGGAGTTATCACGCTCCTCTGCCTTGTGCGGTAAGATTACTTACCAGCAGCTGCGATTGTGCCGTCGTTGTCTGCCAGATTCTTGTCGTTTTTGTCTGCAACTTGTACACCGATACCAAATGCAGTAGCGAACTCTTTCTCGAAGTTACCAACGCGCTTGTTGCCGCCTACGGTAACTTCGCCACCCTTTGCGTCAGCGGAACGAAGTGATGCCAAGGTAGCATCATCGTCAGCAAATGCACCTTTGCAGGTGATGCTTTTGTACACGCGCAGCGTAGCGCCAAAGTTCTTCTTGAAGTTCTCTTTCAGAGTTTTAACCTTCATGCGGCCGTCAATCTTAAGATCTGCCATAATAGTAAAAATTTAAAGTTAATAAATGATCATTTATGCCCGCAACTTAAAGGACTGCGGGATTGTCCTGTTATTTACCTTCACCACGAGCTGCCTGGCCGATGGTCAGTTTGTTATCCACGCACTCTTTCCCTTTCGGATCTTTGATTTGAACAGTCAAACCAAACATCTGGTCGAAGAGTTTCTCTGCTTCGCCTACTTTCATCGAAGCTTTGATCTTTAACTCGTCATAACTCTTTGTAGTGACATCTTTAGTCGTCTTCTTGTTCAACGCAGCCAATGTCATCTCAGGGTCTGCGAGTTGAGCACCCTTGTAAATGCACAGAGTAACGCCGAAAGTTTTCTTAAAATCAGCACAAATAGTTTTCACTTTTTTGTTCGGCGCTACCGAGAACTCTGCGTTCGTAAAGTGGTCTTTAATAGAATTGAGAAGTCCCATAGTGAATTATTTTAATAGTTAATAATGTATTATTCCAATACAATAAATTCAGTGCGGCGGTTTTCGGGAGCCATAGGATTCTCCTGATTTTTCAGTTCGGATGAACCTTTACCAACAGCCTCCAGACGAGAAGCGTCAATGCCTTCGTGTTCAACGAGGAAAGCAACGGCAGCTTGTGCGCGAGCTTCAGAGAGTTTCTGATTGAAAGCTGCGTCACCTTCTGCAGAAGTATGACCTTCCAAACGCAGACGGAGTTCCGGATTCTTCTCCAGAACTTTAGCTAAGTCATGGAGTACGAACTTAGCGCTCTCGCTCAGGTCAGCTTTACCTTGCTGAAATTCAGCAGCGTTGAAATTCTTTTCAATCTCAGCAATCTGCTGAATATAAAGTGTGTCGTGAACAACAACCACTTTCTCTACCTCTACAATCTGAGGCTCAGCGGGTTTCTGGCAGCCTTTCATCAGCAACAAAATAATCAAAATAGCAATAATCAGCAGCGCTGCTAAGCAGATCCATAACCATTTATTTGATTTCTTAGCCGGTACCGGTGGAACATAGCCGTTGAGGTACTCCAAACGGAAACCACCTTTTTCTCCGCGCTGTCCTTTTTCAAATTCAGCTACTTCAATATCATATTGCTTAGCGTGATTAACTAATCGTTCAAAACTTGGTTTTGTCCACATCTTAACAACTGACATCTTAGTGCCGTCTTGCGTTTTGATAATTTCATCGGGTTCAGCAAACCAGAATCCGAGGTCGTTTTCAGTTTTCAATTCTTCACGGTTTCTAAAAATAACCGGCCATCCGCAGTCGGGATTGAGTTCTTTAGGGAACGCTTTCTGGAAATCCTCGAATGTTGCATGCGGATACATGACATGGTAGGCATGCATAATGCCTAACGCAGTACGGTTTTGAGCCTTACCGTAAACTCGAACTTTACTTGGCATAATAGATTAAATTTAATTGGTTAATATTTTGGCTATTTATGTTTTTTTCCTGTGATAGAGGAAATAACTGCTTGCCCGATTTTACGTTCAAGACCTTGTTTGGTAGTAGGTATGCCCGTCTTGCGAGCAACTTTTGTTTTGAAGCCGCTGATACCAACAGCGCGTTTAAGTGAAAATGATAATCCTTTCATTGTGTGATATATTTAATATGTTTTTTGCTTGCAAAAGTACTGCTTTTTTTTGATATATTCATGGTTCTTTTTGGTCCTTTTTTTCGCGTTTGCTTGTTTATCCCATAGATTTGTAGTACTTTTGCAGTGTTTTTCAAGCAAGCGTCCATACAAAACGCAAAAAGCACGAACGATTCTTGTCCATGCTCTGAGGTCCTGAGATTACCTGTAACTACAAACGAGAATCGCCCATGCTACTGCAAGGACGTTCGCGCATTTGTTCCGTAGTTACACGATATGAAGTTTCTCAGGTTTCAGAGCGTGTGGTGAACAAATAGCAAACGCTATAAATCAATATGTCATGCGCTGGTATAAACCTTTGCGGGTGCAAAGGTACTACTTTTTTTTGAATTGTGCAAATATTTTAGATGGAATTATGAAAATTTGCACTTTATTAGTAGTGGTGCGATAATTTTAGACATAAACAGACTAAACCCTTTTTTTATTGATTTACGATTTACAGATGTACGATGGATTGACAGATTTACGATTTACAGATGTACGATGTACGAAGGATTGACAGATTTACGATTTACGAATGTACGATGTACGAAGGAAAAGCGGCATGCGCTGCTTTTTTCGTGTAGTGTTGCTGCGCAACGTTTATGTGCTTCGCACGTTTATTGCGCGGAGCGCAGTTTAGTGTTGCTGTGCAGGGGAAAGAGCTATATGCAAAGAGGTGCAAGATAGGGTTATCTTTGGGTGAGGTATGCTGTCGGGGTGCTTTATCCTACGGTTATCTTACGGTTATCTTACGGTTATCCTACGGTTAAAGTAGTAAAAAAAACGTGCAAAGGAAGTGAAAATATTTGGCATATCCAAATTTATTTGCAATTTTTCGGAGGAATCGGACGATTATTTGTCATAAGCAACAAAAAAGCGGCACTTTTTTAGAAGCGTTAAAGTGTTAAAGCGTTAAAGTGTTAAAGCGTTAAAGTGTTAAAGCGTAAATGAGATTTGATAATTGATAATTGATAATTGACAATTGGTGTAAAGTGTATGGTGTAAGGTGTAAAGTTGGAACGCTGCGCTGTTGGATGTTGGACCGCTGGCGCTGTTGGATGTTGGACCGCTGCGTTGTTGGAAGTTGGACCGCTACGCTGTTGGAAGTTGGACCGCTGCGCTGTTGGATGTTGGACACTAAACGTGCGAAGCACAATAAACAAAAAAAGTGCTGCTTTTTTACAAAAGTTGCACTTTTTTTTGCGTATATCAAAAAAAAGCAGTACCTTTGCGCGATTTATCGAATAATCTCTTTTGAAATGAACGCTTAGTATTACTTTAAACTCCTAATGACATGAAGAAATTACTACTTTTTGCAGCAGGACTTCTGCTCACACTTCAATCAACTGCGCAGAGTTACACTCTGCAAATTGCCGGCGTTGCAGTAACCGAAACCAATGCCAGCAACGTATTTGCAGGCGATCCTAATCTTGACGGCAAAGTGTCCTATGACGATGCTACTAAGATGCTAACCCTCAATAATGCCGCATTAAGCGGTAGTGTTTGGTACAAGCCGGCAACGTTTAGTGCCGAAACGGAATTTAATGTGCGCATTATCGGTGCGTGCTCTATTGATGTAGCACAAGACAGTCCCGGTCTCTATGCCCAAGTAGGGAAACTGTATATCTCGTCCAATGACGGTGATAACGGTGTGTTAAATATCTCTGTCGGTAAGAAAGGTTACGAAGCAACAGCTATTCGCGCGTTTAATTCGGGAGGGCATTATCCTGTTTATTTCACGAACGTTCGTGTAACTGCTTCCAGCGGAAACGATTATGCCGTTGATGCTTCGCAAGTATATATCAATAACTCGTACCTTAATCTGAGTTCCCCGGCAGGAAAGCGCGCATTCTATTGCGACTACTCACAAATCACCGCTATGTATTCGGATGTTGTTTATGACCTGAAGACCGATCACTCGCGCGTGATAATTGCTCCGGAGAGCGAGATTATTCATTACAATGTTTATGTAGCAGGTTTCGAGCTGAACCAGTTTAATGCGTTTGACGCGCTTCAAGACGGAAGCGAAGCTGCGGTATGGAACAACGAGACGAAGACGCTCTCTATCGGTGACAAGGTCAATGCCATCACAATTGCTCCGGCATATAGCGGTGCTTCCGCACTGAAGTTTGACGGCGTGGCTGCGACGGTGGAACTGTACGGTGAAGCGATTCATATGGATGGTGTGAGCGATGCTCCGGTTATATGGACAAATGCGGACCTTACTTTCAAAGGCAATGCAGAAACAAGTATCAGCCATTCATTCTCTCAACCGGCTATCGCGGCTTCTGTTGAAAAAGGGAACGTGAAACTGACCTTTGACTGCACAAACATTTCTATGGCAGGTACGGCATCCATTGCGAAAGAAGGAACCGGCAGCAACAAAGTGGATGTGGAAGTTATTGGCTCAAAACTGACATTGAACGATAACGTTAAGAATCTCAATTCATTCAATTTGAGCAAGTGCTCTTTCCTCAACGGCAGCTATGGTTTTGAAGACGGGACGATTTGCGATATAAACTTGCACGAGCCGGTAACAACGATGATTGAGATTGAGCCCAAGTACTACGGTGTAACTGTAGCCAACATTCAGGTAAGCACGTTAAATGAAAATGATGTACTTGGTGACGGTAAGGTAAGCTTTGACGCAAAGAGCAACACGCTGATACTCCAAGCGAATGCCGACATTGTGACGACATATAATCCTGCCATTGTAATTGATGACGTGGATTTGACAATTCTGTGTCAGGGAACGGCACATGTTAAGAGTGAAAACGCGGAGGCTATTAAAATGACGGGTACCGGAAAGAAACTGACCATACTGAATAATAATAGCACTACTTATATCGGTATAATTACAGAAAATGCTTTAGGTAAAGCCGCTATTGACGCCACCGGGAACAATATTGTATTTGCCGGATGTCCGAGTTTTTATGAAGTTTACGCGTATGGTTCTTACACGGATAGTCCAATTATCAAGGCGAACAATGTAACCATCAATGCTCCTCTGGTTGTATCTAATGACAATACATCATCGACGCATAATATCATTGAGGCAAGCGCGATTTATTTGCATGAGAAGATGCGCATTGAAGGTTCTTACGACATTGTTCTGAACCCCACCACGCATCAATTGGAATGGAAAACGCCAAAGTCGGACCCAATTTTGGAGATATTGTTCGAAGTTATGCCTTTGGCGGACAATGCCACACTGTTTATTGGCGGTGTCGAAGTAACAGCGATGAACTCAGCCGATGTTTTCGGCGACGGGACAGTGAGCTATAACGAAGCCGGTGTGCTCACGCTCAATAATGCCAGAATAAAAGACGAGGATACAGAGGGATTGTGGATATATAATGTAACCGATTTCACCATTATCGTGAAAGGCTATAACGAGATATCGACGAAAGCCCATAACGCTATCCAATTCGATGACGGTAAAGTTACCATTAGGGGCGAAGGCACCAATCCTTACCTGAACATCAAAATAGATGCAAACGGCAGTTGGGCTTCCGCCATCGTCATCAACGACGACCTTTTAATTACTAACAAGGTTACCATTAACGCTTCGATTACAAATGCGGTATATTACGGTGTTCAAGTAGGCGGACCGAACGGCTATATGGAAGTGGATAATGCGAATCTCCGTGTCGCATTGGATAATCCATCGCAATGCGCTATCAATCTGATAGATTTGCAAATGCTTAACGGCGCGAAACTGCGTCATGATAGCGGTATATGGAACGAGATAACATGGACCCCCGGAACGGGATTCGAAGCGGTTTCAGGAACCGATGTTTCGCATATCTGGATTGGCGTTGATGAAGCATTCCCGACGGATGTTGAGCATATCAGCACAGGAAGCGTCAAAGCTGTCAAAGTACTGCGTGACCAACAGTTGCTTATCATGCATAACGGCAAGACATACAACGTTCAAGGTATTGCCGTTGAATAAGAGGATATAAGTAAAAGTTAAAATAATTTATTAACATGATCTACTCCAAAGAAGTACAAAACATGTGCTCGGTAGCTAAAGGTCCTCACCATGGACCAGCTCCGATTCCCGAAGAGGGCAAATGGGTTAAAGCCAAAGAGATCAAAGATATCTCGGGCATGACTCATGGTATTGGTTGGTGTGCTCCTCAACAAGGTGCATGCAAACTGAGTTTGAATGTAAAAGACGGCGTTATTGAAGAAGCGCTGGTTGAAACGATTGGTTGCTCCGGAATGACCCATTCTGCTGCAATGGCAGCAGAAATTCTGCCGGGTAAAACCATCCTCGAGGCATTGAATACGGACCTCGTTTGCGATGCCATCAACACGGCTATGCGCGAACTCTTCCTGCAAATCGTTTATGGCCGTACACAGTCTGCGTTCAGCGAAGGCGGACTTACCATTGGTGCCGGATTGGAAGACCTCGGCAAAGGACTCGTTTCACAAGTTGGAACATTGTATTCGACCAAAGTGAAAGGTCCTCGTTACCTGCAACTCACCGAAGGATATATCACGAAAGAGTATCTGGATGAGGATAACGAAATCTGCGGCTACGAATATGTTCATATGGGCAAGTTCATGGACGCAATCAAGAAAGGTGTGCCAGCAGATGAGGCACTGAAACAAGTAACCGGCACTTATGGTCGCACGACCAAAGAGCAGGGAGCAGTTAAATCTATTGACCCAAGAAAGGAGTAAACTATGATACGCCCAGTACAATTTGAGTCGCAAGACCGCCGCGAGAAACAAATCCTCGCAGCTCTCAATGCTAATGGCATTAAGTCTATCGAAGAAGCAAACCAAATCTGCGAACAATATGGTCTTGACCCGTATATGACTTGCGAAGAGACCCAACGCATTTGCTTCGAGAACGCAAAATGGGCTTACGTAGTAGGCTCCGCTATCGCCCTGAAGAAAGGTTGCAAGAACGCCGCTGATGCTGCTGAAGCTATCGGTATCGGCCTGCAAGCATTCTGCATTCCGGGTTCAGTAGCTGATGACCGCAAAGTAGGTATCGGACATGGTAACCTCGCAGCTCGTCTGCTTCGTGAAGAGACCGAGTGCTTCGCTTTCCTCGCAGGACACGAGTCTTTCGCTGCCGCTGAAGGTGCTATCAAAATCGCTGAGATGGCAAACAAAGTACGTCAAAAACCGCTCCGTATCATTCTTGACGGTCTGGGAAAAGACGCTGCAATGATTATCAGCCGTATCAATGGTTTCACCTATGTACAGACTGAGTTCGATTACTTCACCGGTGAACTGAAAGAGGTTAAACGCAAGGCTTACTCCAATGGTCCACGCGCTAAAGTGAACTGCTACGGTGCTGACGACGTTCGCGAAGGCGTTGCAATCCTCTGGCACGAGAACGTAGATGTATCGATTACCGGTAACTCGACCAACCCGACACGTTTCCAACATCCGGTAGCAGGAACCTATAAGAAAGAGCGTATCCTCGCCGGCAAACCATACTTCAGCGTTGCTTCAGGTGGCGGTACAGGTCGTACTTTGCACCCCGATAACATGGCTGCAGGTCCTGCTTCCTATGGTATGACTGATACGATGGGCCGTATGCACAGTGACGCTCAATTCGCAGGTTCAAGCTCTGTTCCTGCTCACGTTGAGATGATGGGCTTCCTCGGAATCGGAAATAACCCGATGGTAGGTTGCACAGTAGCTTGCGCAGTAAATGTAGCCCTTGCGCTGAACAAGTAATTAGTTGGAATAGACAACGATTCAACTAAAAACGAATAAGCCGCGACTTATGAAGCCGCGGCTTATCATTTTTTGAATACTGAGCACTACGCAAAAGCCTTTACTTCCTCTGCGGTAATTGTCTCGCCGCCGAGGATAATCAGCCGTTCCACTATGTTGCGTAGTTCTCGGATATTTCCTCGCCACTCACGTTGTTGCAAGGCTGTTATGGCTTCCGTCGCAAAATGTTTGAGTTTGACGCCTTGTTCTGCACATATCAGTTGTGCAAAATATTCTACTAACATCGGGATGTCTTCTGTGCGTTCAGCCAAAGCCGGCACGCGAATCGGAATTACATTGAGGCGGTGGAACAAATCCTCTCGGAAGTTTCCTTTCTCTATCTCTGATGCCAAGTCCTTATTTGTAGCCGCCAGAACACGGACATTCACTTTGATGGTCTTATCGCTGCCCACACGAGTGACTTCGTTCTCTTGCAAAGCCCGTAACACTTTTGCTTGTGCAGCCAAACTTAAATCACCTATTTCGTCAAGGAACAAGGTCCCTCCATCAGCTTGTTCGAACTTGCCGGCACGGTCTTTTACGGCTCCGGTAAACGAACCTTTCATGTGACCGAACAACTCTGATTCTATCAATTCCGAAGGAATAGCAGCACAATTCACTTCCACCATCGGACCGTTAGCCCGCGGGGATTTTTCGTGCAAAAGATGTGCTACCACTTCTTTACCGGTTCCATTTTCACCAGTTATTAAAACGCGTGCTTCTGTTGGCGCTACCTTGTCAATAATCTCCCGTACTTTTTGTATGGCATTGGATTCACCGACCATTTTGTTTTTCTCAGCCACTTTGCGCTTAAGCGAGCTAACCTCTTCGCTTTTACGTTCTAACTGGACATGTAAATGACCGTGCTCTATCGCATTCTTGGTCATCTGTAACAAGTGATTCAAGTCCAAAGGCTTTTCAACAAAATCCCAAGCGCCTTTTTTGATGGCTTGCACAGCTGTCTCAATATCAGCATGCCCGGAAATCATAATGACGGGACACTCAATCGGAGCGGTCTCGATAAAGTCAAGGCCATCCAACTCGGGCATCTTTACGTCAGAATAGATAAGGTCATAGTGGGTTTTTTGGACCATCTCCAAGCCAATCCGACCATTCTCAGCCGTATCGACGTCGTAATTTTCAAACTCCAAAACTTCTTTTAGCGTGTTTCGGATTGCCCGCTCATCATCAATAATCAGTATTCTTGCCATGTGTTTTTACCAATCAATACTTTTGCTGTTTCCTTCAGCGTCAAACTCGTACAGGAACGAAACAGGCAACTTTTCGTTAAATGCGTTCACCCAAACGTAAGCTTTTTTGCCTTGCAAATGGTCATTAATTCCCGCATGACTAAGCTCGTGTTTTTCGCCAACGATGTCATCGTTAGCATCTACCGCGAAGCATTTATATTCGAATGAATACGTGAGAGCGATGGATTCCGTCATGTTGTCCAAATCGACCCCTTCTTTAGCCTTCATAGTCATGCGCATACCGGCTTTCGTTGGCAGAGGTGCTTTGGTCTCTAACTGAAATTCTTCGGTCTCCAGTTTAAGTTGCTTCAACTCACCACTATTGTTGTAATAATCTACAGTTACATCGTAGTATTTCAGCATGTCGCTGCTAATGACTGCCAGAGCCTGTGCGCGCACGGCAACCGCTTTACGTTCTTGCGGAGTTACTGGGTCATCCGGAGTGTTCTTGTTGTCTTTGCAACTTGTCACTAAACCACTCATCAAAATGGCGCAAAATGCGACCATTGATACACGAAATAAACTTTTTGACATCATAAGTTTGGTACTTTATAGTTTTTTCGATTGCAAAAGTACTACTTTTTTTGAATATATGCAAATTTTTCTTGCATATTTCATCTTTTTGTTGTAATTTTGCACGCTAAAATAAAAAAGATATCGTACTACAGACTCTATCCATATTGAACTATCGCAACATCCGCGAAGCTACGCTTACGTTTTCAAGTAAGTTAAATTGTTTTATCGGTCTCAACGGACAAGGTAAAACAAATCTGTTGGATGCTATTTATTTGCTGTCCTTCACGAAATCTGCGTTTGCCGGAACAGATAGCCAGAATATTACCCACGGTGAAGAAATGGCGATGATTCAGGGTACTTATGACAGCGAAACAATTTCTTGTGGAATCAAGCGTGGCGCAAAGAAGACTTTCCGTCGTGGCAAAAAAGACTATAAACGGCTCATTGATCACATCGGACTTATTCCTTTAGTGATGGTTTGCCCGCAAGACAACCAGTTGATTGAAGAAGGAAGTGATGAGCGGAGACGTTTTATGGATATTGTCGTTTCCCAGCAAGACAAGCTGTATTTGGAGCACTTGACGCAATACAACGCTTTGCTGAAACAGCGAAATGCCTTGCTTAAGCAACTTGCAGACAAACAAGAAACGACCAGTACGGATTTACTTGAAGTACTTGAGTGGCAAATGGTCGAACCGGCTGAGTATATCTACCGCAAACGCACAGCTTTTTTTGAGGCGTTTGAACCTTACTTTGCTAAAACGTATGCCGCCATAAGTGATTCTGCCGAAACGCCTGTCCTGCGCTATATCAGTCAATTGCAAGACCGCGATTTACGCGAAGCGTATGTCCGTACACGGCAGAGGGATTTGATACTCGGGTGGACAAGTCAAGGAATTCATAAAGACAATTTGGATATGCGTTTGGGCGAATGGCCACTGAAGCAAGTCGGAAGTCAAGGGCAGCAACGCACGTTTGTACTTGCCATGAAATTGGCACAGGCTTTGTATATATCGACCAATAGTAGCAATCAGACCGAATCAGAAACCGCAGCCGCTAAACCGATTTTATTGCTTGACGATATATTTGACAAACTGGATAGTGAACGTGTGGAACGTATCGTTCGCTTGGTCCAATCAGATCAATTCGGGCAGATATTTATTACCGATACGGACCGCCAGCATTTAACAACTATCGTCCAACCGGATGATTCTGCTAAAATATTCTTTGTGAAAAATGGGGAAATTACGCAATAATATACTCGCATTTATTTTCAGCTCTTTATGCTGTGTTTCCGCGCAGGCGGATATTAACTTTCGCGGTGCATGGATAGCTACCGTCGCAAATATTGATTGGCCGTCTCCCGAAGCAATCGGTTTGCCGTTAACGCAACAGGAGGAGATGACAAAGATGCTGGATTCTTTGCAAGCAATTGGTATAAATGCTGTAGTCTTTCAGGTTCGTCCAACTGCAGATGCGTTGTATTGGTCGGAATTGGAACCTTGGTCACATTGGCTGACAGGCATACAAGGTTTTTGGCAAGACCCGGGTGGATTATTACTCGGAATGGGGGATTACTATGATCCGCTGGAGTTTGTTACAACCGAAGCTCATGACCGAGGAATGGAAGTTCATGCATGGCTTAATCCGTATCGCGTAACAATCAAATCCATGGACACAACCAATCTCGTGTCGAATCATATTATGAGGAGGCATCCTGAATGGTTTTGGAAATATGGGGAACAATGGTATTTCGAACCGGGATTGGATGAAACTCGCCATTGGATATGTATGATTGTGGAAGACATTGTTTGCCGCTACGATATTGATGCCATTCATATGGATGATTACTTCTATCCATATCCTTTGGCGCGACAAGCGTTGCCCGACCGAGAGTGTTTCGAGACCGTTCCGAGAGGCTACACCGATATCCGTGACTGGAGACGAAACAATGTGAACATGGCAATCCGGGATATTTCATATACCATTCGTAGTACCAAACCGTGGGTACAATTCGGCATTTCGCCATTTGGTGTGTGGCGCAATATCACGCGCGATTCGATTGGTAGTGCGACAACTGCAGGTTTGACGAACTACGATAACCTTTATGCCGATGTACTCTATTGGATTCGCGAAGGATGGATTGATTACGTCTGTCCGCAATTGTATTGGCATATAGGGAATCGTGCTGCTGATTATGAAACGCTGGCAAATTGGTGGGCGCTACGTGTGCCGGAAGCAAATCCGAATTGTAAATTATATATTGGAATGGCTCCTTATCGTTTAGGCAGTTTGAAAGAAGCCTCCGCTTGGCGAACCGGAAATGAGATTGCACGCCAAATGCACCTTAATCGCACATTGGAGTCAATTGAAGGCGAATGTTTCTATTCCACACGTCCATTATTGATGAATCCGCTGGGTGTCTGTGATACAATTAAGGCGTTTTATCAACAAAAATAAAAAAAGAATACTAAAATATTTGCATATGTGCAGTTTTTATTGTACTTTTGCAGCAACAAATTTAACGCAATATGTGTAAACGAATAACTTTAAGTCTTTTACTCCTTGGAACATTCATTTTTACCGCCTTGGCAGAGGAGTCTTTTGCGATAGGGGATTTGCAATATACTATTAGAACCTCTGCTCCTACAACAGTGTCTGTAAAACGCAATCCCAGTATAACAGAATCCACTATAACATCGGTAAATATTCCTGCTGAAGTGACTTATAATAATGTCGTTTATACAGTAACACATGTATCCCCAAATGCATTTTATAATTGTTCTAAATTAAAGGATGTCAAACTTCCTTCAACACTCTTGAGTATATCAGTTAATGCTTTTAGAGAATGTGGTAAATTACCTTCTCTTACAATTCCCGCCTCTGTTGCTGAAATTGCATCTAATGCATTTTATTACGATACAGAGTTGACGCAGATGTTCTTTGAAGGCAGTGTAGCGCCGATTCTGAATTCAGTATTGTCGTTTGTGCGCTCGGACCTTGTACTGAATGTCTTATCAACGACAGCGAAGGAGAGCTTCTTAAATAGTAAGTGGAGAGAATCTGTTGCTTCTGATGATGCAATAGTGGTCACACCCATAGAAATAAATGAGGCTATAGATAATAGCAGTATATTGGAACAACATGCCGGACATACTGCCGATGTGGTGTTAACGCGGACAATTCGTTCGGAAGGGTATAATTCGCTTTGCCTACCTTTTGCACTTAGTGCCGAACAAGTCCAAGCAACATTTGGCGATGACTGTGAGATTCAGGAATTAAGTAGCGCGTCTGTTACTTCCGAAGGTATAGACATGCAATTCACCAGTTGTACAGCTATAGAAGCCGGACACGCGTATTTGGTGAAACCGAAGGCAACTGTTACTAATCCAACTATCCAAAATGTCGTACTGACAGATAACGTAGTGCCGACAGAGACTGCCGATGTAGATTTTATTGGTATCTTCTCTCCAACCGCTATAACTGCCAGCGACAATACACTCATATTAGGTGCAGGAAATACGCTCCATCCTACTGCTTCTGAAACGATGAACGGACTGCGCGGATATTTCGTGCTGAAGAGTTCCTGTGCAAAAGCTGCGGCTAAAAAGCAAATAAAAATGAGCTTTAATTCTGCCAATACAACCACCGATATGAGCAGCGTATCATCAGCGCAAGGTCTGCTGATTCGCAAACAAATTATCAATGGACAATTGCATATTGTTCGTGGTGAAATACACTATAATGCACAAGGAATGAAAATTGAGTAAACTATGCGTAACACAAACTATATAACACCAAAAACGACTGCGCTAAATATCGGTACAGCGGAAATACTTATGAGTAGTAACAGCGGAAGACGGTTGTCCACAAATCTTGGCTTGGATCTTTCCACACAAGCTTTAGACCCGCGTGAAGCATGGTAAAACACTATTATATAACAATTATGAAGAAAATAGTAGTATTATTTTTAGCATTAGTCATTGTACATCATTTGTCAGCTGCTGATTGGTCGTTCAGCGGTGGCTATATGTACTTTGACAATACTGCGACCCAATGGAAAGACAATAGTTTTATGCTTATAATCGGGAAAAGTGCTAAAGGCGGCAATCCTGCTTACTCATCCGTTTATGAGATGTGTCCGGCTCTTGACGCCACAATAGTTGACGGAGTAGTCAGTAAATGGTACACAGCGCTTCCAACTGCCGGATGGAGCGATGCCGATTATATGGCAGTTATCACCGGAGGTAGTGTTTGGCGAAAAGGAAATTGGGATCAAACCAATATCAGTAATGCAAACCATTATGCGCTTTATACAGCCGGACTATCTGCTTCTGCAAAGCAAGGATTTTCTTTTAGCGCCAATGATCATATCTTGACACTCAAGTACTTAGGTAATGATTTTAATGGAATAACCTTTACCGATTCCGAAAAGAATGCTTGCTATAAACTGGATAGCCATAACGGAACGATTACGTTTATATTCTCTACATCATCCAAACGATTTAATTCCTCCCGTTCTGCTATATCCCGAGTATATGTATATGGCTCTGTCACAGCCTGGGATAAAACAAATGAATCATATCGTTTGAATGGTTGGTCTGATGATGGTTGCTTTTTCCGTACAATGCCGCTTAGTGCTATTGAACGAATTGGTAACAGCGGACAGCCGGAATTCCTTTTCAATATATTCAAATACGGTGACAACTATTCCGAAAACGATGGTTATACAGACCGCGCACATTCTTCTTGGGAAGGAGTGGATAGCAGATTATTGTTTGACAACAATGGTGTGAATATGATTGTTGCTCTGCCAGGAGACGATTTGAATGAGATAAAAAGCCGCTGCGACAAAGCCAAAAAAGTGGATCCGCTTTCCAGTTTTGATTTGACTAAGCCAACCGAACAAGCACGTATAGCCAATTGGCGATCGGTTCCGGCGACCAAAAATCTCTATCGCAGTTATCATCCATATGACCCTTCGCGTGCAAGTTATGACACCGAAGAACGTCGCTTGTACTGGGTAGCACAATTGGCAACTAATGCTGGCATAAAATGCGATATTGCTCTTTCCGGAAATGCAACGGGACATGCCGGTAATACATATTCATGCGGAGGACACACTTATACGATTACTATCCCGGATTACTACAAAACGATTATAAACAACAACCGTGTGCTATACGTCGGAACTGTTAACGGACATACTCCATCGTACAATATCGCCTTGTTTGAAAGCGACAGCGAAACGTTTGGGCAATGGATTCAGGAAGTGGTAACCTTTATATTGGATGACGCTCATCCGGCTCCTTATCAGATTCATTGTGCTTTGGGCTCTGACCGTACAGGTGCGTTTTGTGCTACCATAGCAGCTCTCTGCGATGCGACATGGGAACAAATTGCTATCGACTATGAAGCCACCAGCAACTTACAGGTAAATGAATACCGCCATCGTAATTGTATCCGGTATAGCTTAAGACGGATGAGTGGCGTTGACCCTGCTACAAACGCTACGTTCAATGAAGCTATAAAACAACATTTCATTGATGGCGGATACCTGACTGAAACGCAAATAAGCGACTTGAAAGCGAAACTCAATGGAATCACAACTTCCATCGGGAATATCCACACTGCTACACCAAACCTGATATGGCAGCAAGGACATATTTTCGTTCAAAAGGACGGTGTTTATTATGACTTAACCGGTAAACAATATTAAAACTTAAAATCATGAAAAAACTATTCTTATTTATTATTAGCACTATTTCTGTACTGACAGTAAATGCGCGAACCATCTATTTGAATACTGGTGGACCAAGTTTATGGAACCAAGACAATGCTGTTTTCTTCACTCATTCTTGGGGAAATGCTCCTGAACAAGACGTCAAAATGGTCAAAGTAAATGACAACGTATTTGCATCGGAAATAAATGATGCACATACCGGAATTATTTTCTTGCGTATGCCCGCTGGTTCAACAAAGGTTATTTGGGAAGGTAGCGGAAAATTCTGGAATAAGACAGATGACTTAACCCTTACTTCGTCATATGATCAATTCACCATAACTGAATGGGGAAAAAACAATGATCCCGTTTGCGTTGGAATTTGGTCAAAAACAAGTTCCGGCGGCGATAGTGGCGGAGGCAGTGGCGGTGGCTCTGAAACGACAATTACTGATGGTTGGTATCTGTATGGCGAATTCAATGACTGGAAGCCCACCAACTCGTTCATAGCAAAAAGCGAAGGAGCTGCTAATACATTATATGTAAATATGCCGTTTGAAGCAGGAAAGGAGCATGAACTCAAAATCGTTAATGTCAAAAATAATAAGCTGACATGGTATGGCAATAGCGGTACAATGAGTCAGGCACACCATACCGATTGGGGTTTTAGTACAGCGGAAAGTAGTAATTGCCGTATCGTGACCAATATTAAAGGAGATTATGAATTCGCATTCAATACGGAAAGCAAATCGTTAACCGTAACATATCCAGTTAACCCCAAGTGCGCTACATTGTACGAAACGGCAGTGCCCGATAAGAATGGTGATGTGATGATTCAAGCATTTTACTGGGCACACCAAGGATCAAGTGCTACACCTTACACAGAGTTTGGAAATGTCAATTGGAGTAATTTGATTTCTGAATCAGAAGATTTGAGCAAATATTTCGATTTGGTATGGCTCGCTCCATCTCAAGAAACTGCAGACTATACAGGCTATCTGCCTATGAATTATAGTAATCAAGGAACATATGTGGACCAAGATGGTCACCATGGGCACTCTCCGTGGGGAAGTGCGCAGGAACTTCGTACGTTGATAGACAACTTGCATAAAGGCGGTAGCAAGGTTATAGCCGATATTGTGCTCAACCACACCAGTGCCGGCCATGTTGATGAGTATTCAGGCACTGACAAAAACTGGTGTTCTTGGACACTCAATGACTTCGGACAATACGGCAAGTACCAAATTGATTGGTCTTGGATAACCGCAGAGGACGAGATGTTTGCTACCGACCACATGGAAGGCCGTATAGACCGTTCTGTTACGGGGGATTGTGGTAATCACGAAACATCTACACTCACTCCTGATGATAAGTATGAGTCATATAAAGGTGGTACGTTCGATTGGGATTATCGGGAGTATAATTCTATTTATTCCCGAGATCTTGCTCATGCAAAAAAAGAGGTTCGCGAGATGAGTTATGCCTATCTTACATGGATGCGGGACAGTATAGGCTACGATGGTTTCCGTTGGGACTTTATGAAGGGTATTCACGGCACACGACTCTTTAATTATTTGCGCGCGACGGCACCTTACTTCTCTGTGGCAGAAGTGTTTGACGGTGATATTGACAAACAATTGGGATTCCTTAAGGATGCCAACTATTCAACCTATATGTTTGATTTTCCAGGCAAGTTCACCATTTATAATGAGGCAATAGGAGCTTATTCCCTGAAAAAACTTAAAGGTAACCAATATACATTGCTGTTTGGCGATAATAAGAAATATGCTGTGTCTTTCATAGATAATCATGACTCATTCCGTGAGGGGAGTAATTTCACCGGAACAGCTAATAAAGTGGACGCTCTGAAATCTCCGATGGCTTTGGCATATCTTTTGAGTATGCCCGGTGTGCCCTGTGTGCTCTATCCGTATTGGTATAGTTATAAAGAAGAGTGTGTAAAAGTAATTACAGCTCGCAAATCGGCTGGTATTAATAGTCAGTCAGAAGTGGTTAATGATTGGGCGGGTGATGGCAGTATGGGGCAGAACTATTACACCGTAATGATAAAAGGTGATAAAGGTTATTTGTTCCTTAAACTCGGCTATGATTGCCAACCTGCAGATACGCCAATAGTAGCTTCTCCGGACGGAAAAACATGGAAATTGGCTTGGGCGCAGAATTACAATAATGAGTGTCACGCTGCTGTATGGTACACAGGTGATGATTGGACGCCTGATGTTCCAAGCAGTATTGAAGACATGACTCAGGTTCAACCCCAACCTGTCAAATTGCTGAAAGACGGTGTCATATATATCCAACGCGGAAACGAGCTGTTCAACCTGCAAGGAGTACGTGTAAAATAGATGAAAGCGAAATACAAAAATAGCCCGACTTGGGTGAAATTCTTTCAATGGTTGGGAGTGATGGCACTCCTGACCATTGTTGCAATGAGCATATGGCTTGCAATTCCGGGTGACCATAATTCGACTCCAGCGCTGAAGTGGTTTCAGTTTGTCCAAACAATAGGGACTTTTCTATTGCCACCAATAGTTTGCATGTGGTTATGGGGAGAGGAATTCCCAAAATTACGGATTCAATCTTCTAACGGGTTTAGAGGTTGGGTGTACTTATATGCTGTGGGATTGATGGTAATTGCCATGCCTGGCATTAATTTGCTTGCGGATTGGAATAGTCGGATTGTGCTACCTGATAGTTTGGCGGGTCTTGAAGCATGGATGAAGGAACAAGAGCAAGCATTGGCAGTTTTAACAGAACGTTTCCTTAGTGGTACAGACTTAGGCACGTTGTTGGTGAATATCGGCTTGATAGCATTGCTTCCTGCATTAGCGGAAGAGTTAACCTTTCGGGGAGTGTTGCAAGGGCTTATTGCCAAACCAACTTTAAGCACTGCAAGTAATAGTCAGAAAACTCATATTGCAGTATGGGTTGCTGCTTTTATCTTCTCAGCTATACATATGCAATTCTATGGATTCATTCCCCGTCTGTTGCTTGGCGCACTATTTGGATATGCACTGCTTTGGACAGGAACTCTTTGGATACCTATAATAATGCATTTTACCAACAATCTCATTGCGGTAATAACATATTGGTGGATGTATCGTAGAGGCTTGGATCCTAATTCTATTAACTCACTCGGAACAGCAGAAACAGAATGGTTAGGGTGGGTAAGTATATTACTGACAGCAGTTGGAATTTATTTCTTTTGGCGGCGCTCACGGCAGATTAGCAGCGCTTCTTCACGGATGTCAGATGGCAATTGAATATTTCGCAATTGTATAGAACGACACCAAGCGGGCACATCTTTTTCCTGCAAAGTATCAAACACAGCACGAATAGCATCGTGCTGTTGTTGTGTATAATTATCCGGTTCTATGAAAGCAAATGCATCCAATTCTTCATCGTCAAAGTATTCGATTTCTGCGTTGGATTGTAACAGTGTTTCACGTTCGCAAACCAAGTGCTGACCACAACACTCACCATCAGTAGATTGTGATTCGTTTGGCAATCTGTCTTGCTGTATAGTGTTGTTCTTTTTTTGTTTCCGTGCACGAATCTCAAATAAAATGAGGATTAAAAGACCTAAAGCTATAAACAATATCAGTTCAATCATAGCGTAAATTTGTTTGAATACGATAGCTTATTTATATGCAGATACGATATGTTTGACAAGCGGGTGACGTACAATGTCCTTTTGATCAAACTCTACAATAGCGATTCCTCTGATTCCTTGCAATCGGTCAATAGCATCACTCAGTCCTGACTTTTGCGTGGCTGGTAGGTCTATCTGTGTCAAATCGCCTGTAACAATCATCTTGCCATTAATTCCCAAGCGCGTAAGGAACATTTTGAGTTGTGACGCTGTTGTATTTTGTGCCTCATCCAAAACCACTACTGCATCAGACAATGTCCGACCGCGCATAAATGCCAATGGTGCAATTTGAATCACTCCACGTTCGATGTATTCGTTCAGTTTTGCGCCAGGAATCATGTCTGAAAGAGCGTCATATAAGGGCTGTAAATATGGATCTATTTTCTCTTTTAGGTCGCCCGGTAGAAATCCGAGTTTTTCCCCTGCTTCGACAGCCGGACGGCTCAGTATAATCCGCTTAATCTCACGGTTTTTAAGTGCTCTTACAGCCAATGCTATAGCAGTATAGGTTTTTCCGCTTCCTGCAGGTCCGATGGCAAAAAGCAAATCGTTGGTGTTGTATTCATTAACCAAGCGTTGCTGATTATGAGAGCGGGCAAGAATAGGTTTGCCATTTACACCGTGAAGAATAAGGTTATCTTGACTGACCTCCTGTGGATGATCGCCGTGAATAAGTTGCAGTATTTGTGATTCGTTAAGCGTATTATGCCGTATGCAGAAAGACTCGACTGCACGCAGGTTCTGTTCAAATCGCCTGACAGAAGACTCTGCACCGCTAACTTTTACCTGATAGCCTCGTGCAACAACCCGCACATCCGGATGCTGGTTTTTAAGACAGAGAATGTGCTGATTATTCACACCATAAAACAAAGCGGTGTCCAATTGATCCGATAATTCAAGAATGATGTCCATAAGCCGGTATTTCAGGTAAAAATGCGATTTCTTTGTCTGTAACGTTTGCTATTATAGTTTGAGGTCCGTTGTGCAAAATAAGGAGCGGTACGTGCAATTGGCGGTTATAAACCGCAGCCTGATCAAGTACAGCCTGAGTAAGCGGTACTGTCTCGGCTTTGAACTCAATCAATACTTCCGGTTTTAAATCCTTGGAATAGATGACGGCGTCAGCACGTTTCCCCTGTAACGGCACTTCCACAGCTATGAGTTTTGCCGGATATCCGAATTCGTGCACTAAACGGTTGAGAAAGTGTTGTCTAACCCACTCTTCAGGTGTCAAGCGCACGAATTTGCGACGCCACGGACATAATATACGGTCTTTTATTTCTGCCAATTATCTTTGAGCGAAGCTGTACGGTTAAAGATAAGATGTGCGGTTGTGCTATCATCATCCACCACAAAATAACCTTGTTTGAGGAATTGGAAGTGGTCTTGTGGTTTAGCATTAGCCAATGCCGGTTCTATTTTTGCGGTGGTAACTATTAATGAATCCGGATTGAGCAGTTCACGGAAGTCGCGCTCGTCTGCCGAAGGATTTTCTACCGCAAAGAGTCTGTCATAAAGCCGGACTTCTGCATCAAGTGCCGCATTACATTCTACCCAGTTGATAGTTGCTTTTGTTTTGCGGTTTCCACCTTCTGTTCCCGATTTGGATTGCGGGTCGTACGTCGCATAGACTGTAGTAATCTTGCCGTCTGCATCTTTTTCGCAACCTGTGGCTTGAATGATATATGCTGATTTGAGACGTACTTCACGGCCGCCCGGGCTGAGTCGGTAGAAGTTCTTGTCCGCTTCTTCAAGGAAATCTCCGCGTTCAATATATAATTCGCGCGCGAAAGGCATTTCGCGTGTACCAAGTTCGGAGTGCCCGTCAATGTTTTCTGCAATGATAGTCTCGCCTTTACCTTCATAGTTGGTGATGACCAATTTGACTGGATCAAAGATGGCGCAAACACGAGGAGCTGTTTCTTTAAGATTCTCGCGAATCGTGTGCTCTAATAATCCGAGGTCAATCATTCCTTCTACTTTGGTATAGCCGATTTTGTCGATAAATTCGCGTATCGCTTTGGCGGTATAGCCGCGTCGGCGCAAACCGCAGACAGTCGGCATACGCGGGTCGTCCCAGCCTGCAACAAGTCCTTCTTTCACCAGTTGGAGCATTTTGCGCTTAGACATTACGGTATAAGTGATATTCAAACGGTTAAACTCGTACTGATGAGGTCTGTATTCACCTTCTGCAAACTGGTCAATAAACCAATCGTATAGTGGTCTGTGTACAACAAACTCAAGTGTGCAGATAGAGTGGGTGACCCCTTCAAAGTAATCTGACTGTCCGTGTGCAAAGTCATACATCGGGTAGACGTTCCATTTGCGTCCGGTGCGATGGTGAGGATGCGATGTGATGATGCGGTACATAATTGGATCACGGAAGTGCATATTCGGATTTGCCATGTCAATTTTTGCGCGCAATACCATCTTCCCCTCTTCTATTTCGCCGTTCTGCATTGCTTGGAATAGGCGCAGATTTTCTTCCACCGGTCTGTCGCGATATGGAGATGCAACACCCGGTTCTGTCGGAGTGCCTTTTTGCTCGGCAATCTGCTCTGCTGTTTGTTCATCTACATACGCTTTACCTTCTTTGATGAAGCGAATAGCGAGGTCATATAGTTGTTGGAAGTAATCGGAGGCATAGAATATTTGTCCCCACTTAAAGCCCAGCCAAGCGATGTCTTGTGTGATAGAATCCACGTATTCTGTATCTTCTTTGACAGGATTTGTGTCATCAAAACGCAGGTTGCACACGCCATTATATTTCTCGGCAATTCCGAAGTCCATGCAGATAGCTTTTACGTGGCCGATGTGCAGATAGCCGTTTGGTTCTGGCGGAAAACGTGTCTGAATACGTCCGTTGTTTTTACCTTCTGCGAGATCCTTTTCAACAATTTGCTCAATAAAATTGAGACTGCGTTCTTCTTGTTCCATATTACATTCCTTTTAATACGCCTCTTTGCGAGGATTTAACAAATTCTACAATTTGGTCCCTTATATCGCTTTGCGGGATATTTTCCATAATATGTGCGATAGCTTGGGAAACATTGAGTCCGCTTTGGAATAGAACTCTGTAAATGGCATGAATTGCCTCTATTTGCTTTTCATCAAACCCGTGTCGGCGTAATCCGACAGAGTTGAGTCCGCAATAGGAAATCGGGTCGCGTCCTGCCATAATAAACGGTGGCACATCTTTGAGCACTTTCGAACCGCCCTGCAACATAACATGTGAGCCGATGTGGCTGAATTGGTGTACCAATGTTCCGCCACCTAATACAGCAAAATCATCCACCACTACTTCGCCTGCGAGTTGAGTGAGGTTGGACATAATATTATTGTTGCCAACCACGCAGTCATGTGCCACGTGACAATACGCCATAATCAAGTTGTTATTGCCAATAACTGTTTTTCCTTTGGAGGCTGTTCCACGATGGACGGTACAGCACTCGCGGAAAACGTTGTTATCACCAATAATGGTATATGTCAGTTCTCCTTGGAACTTCAAGTCTTGAGGTATAGCCCCTATTACTGCCGATGGAAATACGTGACAATTCTTGCCGATGCGCGTATGCGCACAAATGGTGGCATTGGCATCAACTACCGTTCCTTCACCGATTTCCACATCATCATCAATAAACACGAACGGTCCGATTTGCGCCGTCTCATGTATTTTTGCGTTCGGATGAACGCTTGCTAAGTTACTTATCATAGTTTTATTTGTTTTCTCAATTCTTTGGCACACGCTGTATTAAATCCATGTCCGGGACAAGTGGCTTCGATTCTGCCACGGATACGGACGCCCAATAACGCCAAGTCTCCGATGACATCCAGCAGTTTATGCCGTGCCGGTTCATTTTCGAATTTTAGCGGACTGAGGTATCCCAGTTGCGAGGCATCAACGTGTGGTTGGTTCAGTTTGTCTGTCATTTTATCCATTATCCGTTGGGAGATGGGCTTGTCGTAGATTACAAGTGCGTTGTTCAGGTCTCCGCCTTTGATCAGTCCCAATCGCAGTAGCCATTCAATCTCACGCAAGAAACAGAACGTACGAGCAGCGGAAATCTGTTGGGGATATGCCGAAAGGTCTTCCAAAAGTGCGCGTTGTTCATTTAATATGGGCGATGGATATTTGACATCAACCATCACTTCATATTTATCTGCCGGAGTAATCCGCATAGCGCAGTTTTTATTTTGGAATATGATTGGTTCTGTCACCACCCATTCTTTGGCATCTTCGTTTTGTTCCGTTATTCCGACGCGCAGAATATTTTCGACAAACGGCATCGCGCTGCCATCCAGTATCGGTACTTCGGGACCATTTACTTCGATAAGACAGTTTGTTATTCCTAACGCATACAGTGCAGACAGCGCATGTTCAACGGTAGAAACTTTCCACGCGTCCTGCTCAAGCACTGTTCCGCGTCGGGTCTGCGTCACATAATCCGCCAATGCTTCGAATGTCGGTTTTCCGGGTAAATCGACACGGCAAATCCGTATGCCGCTATGCTGCTCTGCCGGAGCGAAACGTGCGGTTATCACCATTCCCGTGTGCAAGCCTTTGCTCGAAACCGTAAAATCCGATGTCAGTGTATGTTGTTTCATTTCTTATCGTGAGCCAATTGATTCACTTGTTTCATGAGGTCCGGCAATTGTTTGAATCCGATTGTGGATTTCCGCCAAGCCAGCGCGTCCATAGCGGGTGAACCTTGATATTGTCCGGGTTTGCGGATGCTGCTTGGGATTCCTGTTTGTGCCCCGAAAACGCAGTGGTCGGTAATCTCGATATGTCCGTTCACTCCCACTTGTCCGGCCAAGATACAATGGTCTCCTATGGTTGTTGAACCGGCTATCCCGACTTGTGCGCAAAGGAAACAACTTTCTCCCACCTGTACGTTGTGTGCCACTTGAACCAAATTGTCAATCTTTGCATTTCGTTTGACGCGTGTTGAGCCCATCATCGCTCTGTCAACCGTTGAGTTGGCGCCTATTTCAACGTCATCTTCTATCACCACATTGCCAATCTGCGGAATCTTTTGATTAACTCCGTTCGCATCCGGTTCAAAGCCGAAACCGTCACCGCCAATCACTACGCCGGAGTGAAGTATGCAGTCCTTGCCAATCTCGCAGTTATAATATACTTTGACGCTCGCATAAAGCACCGTGTTATCGCCTATCTTCACGTTGTCCCCGATGTAGCAATTGGGATAAATCTGCACGCCTTTTCCCAAGGTCACATTCTTTCCTATATACGCAAAAGCGCCTATATACGCATCTTCCGGCACCGATACTCCTTCACTGATGAAAGCGGGTTGTTCTATTCCTTTGCGTGCGGGATTCAAAGCCTTTGCAACCAATTGCAGCAATTGTGCCATAGCACCGCGGGCATTTTCCACATAAATCACGGTACAACGTCTCGGCTGCGTCTCGGCTGCGTCTCGAAAACTTTCCGTAACGAGCACTACCGAGGCGTTGGTCGTCGCAAGTTGGGGTAGATATTTCTCTTCGCATAGAAAAGAGAGTTGACCTTCATGTGCTGTTTCAATAGGAGCAACATCACTAACTTTGCGGTTACCGTCTCCCGCCAATTTGCCGCCAAGCAGCATAGCTATTTGTTGTGCAGAAAATTCCATCACGCTCTAAATTGGAATAAATATAGTTTCTTCGGTTTACGCGTCAGCGACCGCAAATCAAGTATCTCGCTTGCGGAAGCGATGTCACGCACCGAACCGTCATTATATAATATATCAATTGAATCGTCTTTTTCGGAGTACGTGTTGCTGGTAGATACATGCTCCACAAAGAAATAGTGCGCATCTTCGGGCGCGATACCCAATTTATCCACATAATAACGCGCCAGCATGCCGTTTTCTTCTTCGGACAAAGGCTCTGTCAGCAGTCTGCCGCGATATAGTTGCCGATTGGTAAATGCTTGCGACAGGAGTGCCAGAACTTTGTCTTCGCACGACATCCACGCTTTGATAGCAGAAAGCACGTCACTATCATCCAGCAGCGCATATTGTTTCATGGCTTCGCTGCCAAGTGCAAAATCCTTTCCTGTAACATGGTTGTAAAGGAAATAATGCAGTGATGGCGAACAGAACAATTCCATTCCGCGGTCTGCCAATTCTTTAGCGCGAGTCAATATCTTGATAAGCAGTTGCTCTGCTGCGACACTGGTCTTGTGCAGATACACTTGCCAGTACATCAAGCGTCTCGCTACAAGGAACTTCTCCACCGAGTAAATGCCTTTATATTCAATCACCAACCTGTCGTCCACCACATTGAGCATTTTCAGCAGTCTTTCGCTCGCCACGCGACCTTCCTGTACGCCGGAGAAGAAAGAGTCTCTGCACAGGTAATCCATACGGTCCACATCCAATTGACTCGATATCAGTTGATGCAAAAAGTGCCGTGGATATTGGTCTTTGAAGATGGCGATTGCCAGATCTAACGGGCGTTTCGCCCAGAGTTGTTGTTCCGTTTTGGAAGAGAGGTCGAGGTTGATTTGCTCCATCATCAGTAGCGAAATCTCTTCGTGTGTAATGCCGTCAACCAGTGTGTGTTCCAGCACATGGGAGAACGGCCCGTGTCCGATATCATGCAGCAAAATCGCTGCCATAGCGCCGGTAGCCTCGCTGTCCGTGATGGTGACGCCTTTGTGCTTGAGCGACATCAATCCTTCCTGCATCAAGTGCATCGCACCGATTGAGTGTAGAAACCGGGTATGCATCGCTCCGGGATAGACAAAGTTGCTCAATCCCAATTGGCGGATGCGACCAAGCCGCTGCACAAATGGATGTTGCAGCACATCAAATAACAAATCGTTAGGTATAGTCAAAAACCCGAATACAGGGTCATTAATAATCTTACGTTTGTTTACCATTTTGAATGACGACACACTTCGCAGTTGTGCCACCTGTAGGAAAATGATATACCGAATTGGAAATATCCGTCACCCCACTGGAATACCGAAGTGGATTTAACCGGCCAGGCATCCAAGTTTGCATTTGCCATATCAACCAACGCCTGATGCACTCCCAACGAGATCCCCAAGAAACAACTGCCTCCTAAATAAAAATTGTACCCTATTTCTACCGGCAACATCGGCACAACACATACCGTATTTCCTGCCGGAATGTTAACTCGACTAAAATCGTAATTAATATATCCTATACTCAATCCCAGTCCGGCGTAGATATAAAATCCCGCTCTGGGTAATGGGTAAAACTCCAAACCTGCGTCCAATTCACCGAAGATATTTTGGAACTTACCCTTTCCTGCCTGTACCTTTGTCCCGTCCGGCAATTCTTTCATACGTGTACTGTCATTTCCGTGCAAATATCCTCCGTTCAACGAAAAACGCCAGTTAAAGAATCGCCCCATAGGCTGGGTGTAAGCAAACTGTAAACTTCCACCAACACTTAAGTTCTGTGGCTGAAAACCATGAAGAAACGCTTGATCCAATTGGTCAATATCACCATAGTAATACATCATGTTTACGCCCACGCAGAGACCATTGGCAACCGCTCTGTTTTTAATTGAGTAAAGACCCGTTGTGCGATTCGGCTTCTTCGCCCATCTTGGTTTGTTGTACTGCGCTGTACGTGCTCCATGTGCTTGCTCTGCTTTATCTCCTTGACTTTTGGCGTCGGCATAGGCGTTTGGAACGACAAACGCGATACCCATCAGCGAGAGCATAATGTTAATTACTATGTGTTTCACGGTTTTCATTTTTAATTTGGCATGCAAAGATACAACTATTTTTTCATATGTACAAATTTATTATCTTTTTTTGCACTTTTTTCTGCTTTTCTTGGATAAAAATGTACTTTTAAAGAGAAAAAATGCAGTTTTTTCAAAAAAACACGGCTATTTTTTTGGTCAATTCAAAAAAAAGCACTACCTTTGCAGCGGATTTGATGAAAATCATCTCTCGTTTGGAGCGCCAGACGGGCCGCGGTGGTGGAATCGGTAGACACGAAGGACTTAAAATCCTTTGGCCAGTGATGGCTGTGCGGGTTCAAGTCCCGCCCGCGGTACAACAAAGTAAAAAAGTGCGGTTCGCCGCACTTTTTTTTGTCTTGTCTTGTCGTGAAAATGCTCATTCTTCTTGTGGCTAAGAACTCGCAGCAATGGCGAGAAAAATTTCACTCTTTTTGTGCGTGTTGCTAAAAAAAGTAGATATTTTATACAAGCTTATAGGTATGCGGTTTATTATTAATGGTTTGCAATGTTTGTTGTGAGGAGACTTGTATAAAAACATTGAGGAAACTTTATACAAGCTAAAGCGTATATGATTTATTATTAGGCTGTTACGGCGTGACTTGTATAAAAAATGATGGAGAAAATTTATACAAGGTATAAGGAGTGGAAGTATTGATTATGGATTAAAGTGATTTACGATTTACGAATGTACGATGTACGAAGGAAAAGCGGCATTGCTGCCGCTTTTTCGTGTATTGTGCTTCGCACGTTTAGTGCCTGCGGCGTTTATTGTCCTTCGGACGTTTAGTGTTGCTGCGCAACGTTCCAACATCCAACTCTCAATTCTCAATTCTCAAATGACAAATGACAAACGACAAATCAAAAACTCGGTTGACATACAGTTGTTTCACCACATACGCAAACAGGCTGCGAATCTTGTTTTGTTTGGCGAAATCCGCCTCATACGTTGCTCGTTGTGTTGGGTCGGCAAGTGCGGTCTTGGCTGCTTGTGCCAACTCGGATTTGAGTTTTGATTTATATTTTTCCATAGGATACATCTGTTATCATTAGACACAAAAAAAGGGAGATACTGAATTATCTCCCTGATTGAATGCACCCTATGGCGGTGCCCTAATGCACGTACATAGTTATGTTATTTGAGCGTAGTTTTATACTCAAGGGTGACATCACCGCCTTTGGAATCGGTACCGACGCCGATGTCATCCATCGTCAAACCCGTCGCACCGCCTAAGAGGGCAATAGGCTTGTGTCCGCAGGCTTGCAGATGGCGGAGCATCATAATGCCGCACAGGTGCCCGATATGCAGGCTATCCGCCGTCGGGTCGATTCCCACGTACGCGGTCGTCATCTCTTTCATCAACTGTTCTTCCGTGCTGAGCATGGCGTTTGTCTTATTTTGTATTATTATTGAACCTGTTGCCCCAGTACGTTGATGACTTTCTCATCCTGCAGGATGATGTATAGTTTCCCGTTCACAATGATCTTCCGTGCCGCAGGTGCGTGATCATGGGATACCTTCTCAATATCTTGGGTAGTGAAGGTAGCCTCGCAGGTCATGCCATTTTCTTTGAACTCAGTCCATCCTACATTATCGCGTGCAATAGAAGCGAAACAGTAAACCGTATCGCGTTCGTACGGCATCTGATAGCTGTCTCCGCTGAGGAACGCTTCTACCAGTTCGTACTCGCCGTCGTTCTTGGAGACATAGAGATCCACAGAACCGATGCCGGATGTAGCATCTAAGGCTGTCCACTCAATAACCAGTTGGTTGTTCGCATCGCGGGAGACTGATATTGCCTGGCTCTGCGGGAGGTCAGCATCCAGGGTATTGATGTAGTTATTCGTTTCGATCGGGGCGTTGGCATCAAAGATGATCGTAGCCTTGTTGGCTATCTGCGCTCCGTTACCCAACTCGCTCAGATGGTTGATGGCGAACGAAACGAATCCTTCGCCCGCATGATCCGCATTATTTGGAATGAGGTAGCCTTTATCGGGATCCTCCTCCGGATTGAGATTCATGTCGAGGGTGATAAAGCTCCATGTGGCGATACCGGTCTCTGCATCAAACTCACCGCTGACGCGAACGACCATCTGCTCTTCCTCAAGGACGATGTCCTGTACAAACTCCTTCATGTTATCTCCGTCCACCCGGATGATGGTATCCGCCCATCCGAAGGAAGTGAAGCTGAACGAAGCGAGGTCGTACGTTGAGGCAGAGAGTGTGTCATAGACGAACACCTCGTGCGCCGGTGTGGTAGCCGTGGATTTATTCTCATACGTGATGGTATAACTCATCTCCGGCGCGGGTTTGATATAATGGTTATCTCCATAACCGTCCGGACCAATCATCTCATTGGGGTCGTAACTGCCGACAGCCTTCACTTTCTTTCCTCCTCCGTCACCGCTCGGGCAATCAGCCACCGATCTGATATTCATCGCGGTGTTGAATGCGAAGGAAGCGAGTGTTGTTGCGCGCATACCCCATCCCAGCGGGTTGAAGTCCATAGCGCAGCTAAAGGCGGTACCAAGGGTGTTGGTAAAGAGGTTGCCCCACCGGTCTCCGGGTTTGTCCGTGAAACCCTGGTATGCTGTTTTTCCGATACCCCATGCGCAGCCTAAGAAAGGCACCGCACTCATGGTAGCATCCAGCACTCCCCAGCCGAGATAACCAATCATACAATCTGCCGAACCACTGCCGAATCCGGCGCTTCCCCAGCCGCCATATCCGCCGCCACCATCGATGATGTCGTCGATCTCATCCTTAGGCATCTTCCGCAGCGCAGGAGCTCCGGCGGCTGTCTCATCATCCACGATGATCGCTTTGCCGTCTTCACCGATGATATACGGACCCCAAGGATCGGAGATGAGGTAGAATAGATCGACATCCTGTAGCGCCTTTACATAGACAGTCTGTTGCTTATGACTGTTAGCCGGGATGCGCGGGATGAGGAAGGCATAGCACTTCAACAGGCCGTACTCACCGCCATCAATAATACGGTACTCTCCTACGGAATCAATGAGCGCTTGTACTACTTGGGGCGAAGCCTCCGCCATTTCCGGTGTGTACATCGGATTCTCGAAGCCCAAAGTTACATCCGCGTGCGCAGAAACAAAGAGGAAGAGCGGTACGTTATAGGCATCTACATTACCGCGGTTGCCGTACTCGATGCTGAAGTTCTTGCTCTTATTGACGAGCATCTTGCTCCATCCTTCGATGTTTGCCCATACGTCCGGTGCCTGGTACGGCTCCACGGTGAAGCAATCGGGCAGGGTGTCGTTGCCGACAATCATGCTCCATGTGCCTAATTCCGCTTCCGCGAGGTTGAACGCGGCATAGTGCAGTTTCTCGGACGCGGTAGCGTAGTTGTCATTATAGCCTTCACGCTTCACCCACGCGCCGATGATATCCTCTTGTCCCTCGCGATGGAGGCGTACGTTGAGGTTTTCATTCCAGATATATCCGCCGTAAATCTTCAGTTTGACGATATTGTCCTGACCGGCGTGTGTCGGCTCTACCTTACTCAGGCCACCAATCAACACTTCACCCATGACCGGTGCACAGGCATTGGCGCCGCGAGCTACCATGATGGGGTGGCAGAGACCGGACTCGCTGTATTCATGCTGTGCATGACGGGCTGCAGAACCGCAATTGCCGGAACCCATGCTCAGGCGCGGGTCGTCGAAGAACCAATAGATTGCTTCGCCTCCCTCGGTGAGATCGGTGAAATGAACTCTCTTGCTCTGCCATTGTTTAACGACTTGCATCTCGGGTTTTGGCAGCAGGAGTCCCTCGTAGGGAACGAGGTTACAGTTGAGTTGTGCGAGCGCATCGTTGCCGTGACCGCTGAGGTCCTTGAGTGTTCCGTCAAAGCCGTAATGCACAAGGCAACCCTCGTCCGAAACGGGCAGATTGGAGGATAACTGGAACACTTCCTCGTCCGTCAGGGCGCGGTTCCAGATATGTAACTCATCCATCGCCCAGCCTTGGCTTTCATATAGCGAACTACTACCAGATACATTACCGATGACGATGGGGTTGGTGCCGGTCTCCAGTCTGCCGACGATGTTACCGGTGGAGATGAGCATGCCGTCAAGGAAGAGTCGGGCGTTGTTCTGCGACACGCGTCCGTCCCAGGTCATGGCAACGTAATGCCACAATCCCGGTTTACGGATCATATACCCCTGATCATCATTGCCTACCCAATTGCCTAAGCGTGCTCCTCTGCCGTCCGGTGCCTGATCTGTGCTGACATACCCCGTAACATTGGGATAGTAGAGATCCCATTTGCCGGTTTTTTCATTATAGACACTCCGGTACTCCATACCAATACCCCATCCGGGTTCGTACCAGTTGGTCGGTCCTCCAGCTTGGTGGTCTATGGATGTCTGCGGAGTGTTCGGGCGAACGCTGATGAGCGGATAATTGGCTTGCATAGAGTCCACGCGAAGCCAGAACCCGACCGTCAGCGCGGAGTCGAGTACGAGACTCCCTCGCTGCGGGATGACGATGCGGTTCTTGATCTCTGTGCCTTTGAGTTCCACTACGTCATATGCCATATTCGTGCCCGAGGGTGCGGGTTCCGCTGTCTCGTGGCGGTAGTAGAGTTGGTTCAGCAGCCGCTCACCGGTTACGTCCGCATCTCCGGCGAACTCACGCATGAGCCAGTGGTTGGTGCCGGAAGCATCAATAGCAAGAAGCGGCGCCATCTGCGAACCTCGGTTGCCGCTGATCTTACTGCGTACATAACTGTCCAGACGGGTGGCATAGGAGAGGGTGTTGAAACCGTCCTTGGTCTGCAAAGCAAGCCATTTGGCACCGATATACCATGCCGTACTGCCGGTAGGATCGTTGGGGTCGATCACCAGGGAATAGGCTCTCGGCGAGTCGTAGTTATCGCCATATTGGGAACCGTAACACATGGTTTTGTTGGTCTTCCAGGTATCACCGTTGTCGTTCGAATAGGCAATCCAGCGGTTGTAATTGCTGCCCACGATGATATAGACGTTATTCCCTTTCGCCACGAGCGTGCCGTGTTGGTTACTGCTGTCGTCTAACTTATGAATAGCTCCCCAAGTCTCGCCGAAATCATCGGAGCGGACGTAGAGCGCACGGTAAGGATTGCGGTCCTCCTCGCCCACTTGGCGAACGCCGTGGAAAAGCACATGGATTGTCGAGGTACCGGTAATCGCCATCATCGGGTGGAAATTGTAATCATCTCCGTTCAAACCGGATTGTTTGGAGAGTACGCCGTAATGGCGGTTGTCCATCTCAGGTGACAGTTCGCTTGATGCAATCGCATCGCCTGAGAAAGTACCGGTTGTAACGAACACACCCTCGTTGTTATAGCCTCTGTAACTCCATAGAACCGCCCATTGGTCACCTTTGATCTGGAAATCACCTATTGTGCTTACATAATGCGGGAGATCCAGTACCATCTTAGAGAACGAAGCACCGTTGTCGGTAGAGCGGTAGATCTTCAGCACATCATTGTTATTGCGGTATTCTTTGACAGCTACCGCCACGTGGTTTCCCTCCATGCGGATGATCGCAGCATCCACACTATAGTAACCGGCAGCTACGGTATCCAGATAATAGGTTTGGAAAGAAGCCCCGCCGTCCGAAGAGTGCAGGTACGTGAGCATGGCATTGGTGTTGCCGGGGTTCTCGCTGCTGGGGTTGTCTGGCACGATGATATGTACGTCGTTGCCCTCCACCGCCATCATGTTCGAATAACCGTTCCATCCCTCCGCACGACGGAGGTACAGCGCACGTGCATTCTCCCACGTCGTTCCGCCGTCTGTCGAACGGCGGTACCATACGCCGTAACCGGCCGGTTTGGCGTGCCAGGCGCTTTTCATCTCCGCCCAAACGGTATGGACAGTGTCGCCGCTCACGGCTATCTCCGCTTTCATCGGATCGCCGTAGATAGTGTCGTTCGTGTACCCGGCGGTAAGGTTGACCCATCCTCCATAATTACTAAACAGATCCTGCTGAAGATCGTCCTGCGCGCGTACGCCCGAGAAAACGAATCCAAGCACTACGCAAAAAGTAAGAATCCTTTTCATACAATGAGTAAAAATTTATGGTTGATACTATTTTTGGTTCTTTTCCGAAAGCGCCTGCATTCCTACCACCAATAATATCGGTTTCGGTGGAGACGGGTGTCTCGGGTATTGAATCGGGATTTATAGCCCTTGTCGGACTCAATAGAGAACGCGTAATAAACCCGCACGCCGAAATCGATGTATCGTAACTCCTTGATCATCGGGGCAATATCGCCTACCGTCACGGTCGGAACAGGATTCTCCTGAGAAGTAATCGGGGAGACTTGGATGAGTGGAGTAATGGGGGCAGGATTTTTGCCGGCACTATTCCACACTCCTACATCGGCGTATAATTGCAGACCAAGAGAGGACTGCTCGCTCAATGACCATTCGTAACCGATCTCAGCCGCCACGAGAAGAGAGTATCGTGGAATTATGGCTGTATGGGGTAGCGTATAGGGGGTAGTTAATTTGCCGGTGATGAGTTGATTGCGGACATGCACATTGTAGGCGGGATAATACGCATCGATGGATGCTTCGCTGATGGTGACGGTGCCCGTTGCGGCGAAAGGCAGCATGAAGCGCGGACCGATGTTGATTGTCACCCCGCTGAATCGCATCGCCAGTAGTAGTGCCGCATCGGCTTTTGCAAACCGATCCGTCTGGCTGTATTGGGCAGTACAAGTATAATCGAGCGCGTTACCCTTGTAATCGAGATTCGTATAGGTATCGGTGCGGGTGCCTTGTATGCCGGCTGAACCATATCCCACGCCTGCACTAACGGCAAAACCGATATCGATCCGGTCGGTCGGTTCGCCATAGAATGTATAGCGTAGATCGAGAGCCCCTGCACCGCCAAATGTGGCAGACATCGTTCCCGTCATCCCGGCAACGGCAGTAGGCAGCATCATCTGTCCTCCACCACGCACACCAATCGAGAGCATGGAGGTTTGTGCCCAAAGGGGAGTACAGAGTACAGAATACAGAGTACAGATCAATACTATGAACTTTTCACTTTTCACTAAACTACTTCTCTAAACTCTAAACTTTCAACTCTAAACTATTTAATAACGATATATCGTAATACGGTTCGTTGGTCGCCGTTTTGGACAACAACCTGATAGCATCCGGCGACCCCCTCGGCTTGAAGACTCATCCGCTCCACACCATCGGCGGAGAGGGCCTGCAAGCGATGCCCGGCTATGTCATAGATCGTGACAGTTGTCGGCGCATTGGGGTTCAGTCGCAAGAGCCGTTGCGCGTCGTTTGGTCTCACCACGGTAGGCTCTAACAGCGGCGGTACAGCGGCAGGAGTCGTCGAAGCATAATGAACGACCTCCGAGCGCATGAGGTCGGTACACAGTACGCCTGACGGACTACTGCTCACATCCACCGAGGCATAATAGTCGCCTGTGCCTTTGAAGGACTGATCGATAGTCAGGTAATAGCCTGTACCCATGCGTTCGTCATCGGCGGACGCTCCGTCGGTCAGTTTATCCGGTGCACCACGCACACGATACCACGTCACGGCGTCTTCTCCGAAGAAATATCCCTTCGCGTTGATGGTTCGCATATCGAGCATGATGAGCCAGTCGTAGAGCGCGACGACAGGTAGGGCAGGATAGTCCCCGCAGTTGGGTGCGAAGAAGGCTATGTAATGCGCATCGCCAAGCACTTCGACCTGCCGCACGGCAGAGGTATCTCCGTCGCTCCAATGGTCAAAATGCCAGTCTTCCATCGGTGTAGCACGCAGTTCGTACCACTCGCCGCATAGTGCCTCAATGGACGCGGCGCGTCCACTGAGGGCTATGCTTAACGCGAGAAGTATGCAATATGTCCTACAACTTAACTGCATCTACGGAGCCTTGACTGCTGTTGTCCGTTTCAACGGTGATGGTGTACTTGATCTTGCGGAACTCAGCAGATACATTCATGTCACCGGATACGTTGAATGTGCGGCTTGGGTTGGTGTCGTTATCCGACCACTTCACGAACTCATAGCAGTCGTTTGGTGTAGCGGTGATGGTAACCGGCGTGCCGTATGAATAAGTACCACCTCCGGATACGGTACCACCCGCACCGGCAGTGAGTGTGATGGTGTACGAATTGGTTGTATTGGTATAAATGGCGGTATATGTTTTCTCGCCTGAAACAGGCTCAATAGTGGCATCCCATCCGGCAAACACATAGGTGTTCTCCGCATCAGCCGGTTTGACAGGATCCGATGTGCCGTTGTAGGTCGGAGTCGCGCCAAAGTCCCAGGCGGAGGACTGCAAAGTAGAACCATCATAGTTGAGGAAGGTGATGGTGTACTGTCTAAGTGTCTCGGTGTACTGCGCAGTGAAGACGGTGTTGTCCGCTATCACAGCACCGATGTTCGGACTCCAACCATCAAACGTATAAGAGTACTGCGCCGTAGAAGGTTTGATTGGCGGGGTAACGCCGTTGTAGGTAGGTGTTTCGCCGTGGTTGATGGTACCGGCATCGAGTTCACTGTTGTCCCAGTTGACGAACTGGTAGTTGTACACGTTGATAGCGAAGAATGCACGATAAGTAGCACTCGCGTCCACGCTGGTGATGGTAAGCGGGTTCTGGTCGTTGCCGGTAAAGTCAGCTCCGCCTTTTTGCCACTTTACAAAGTGATATCCGGTGGTCGGAGTAGCGGTGATCTGTACGTTGTCACCGCAATCGGTCTCTAAGGGATTCGTTGCCCAAGCTGTCACCGCCATCAGGCAGCATGCCAGCAAAAATGTCATCTTTTTCATTTGTTTGGTGTGTTTAATTGTTAAAATATCGTTAATTATCAATTTTCAATTTTTATTGCGTCGACTGTTCCCATACTCAAGTCATCGGATTCGACGGTGATGGTATAATGGGTATTTTCTTGTTCAAAGACAAATTTGTTATTCCATCCTTTAGCCGCATAAGCATCCGCTTGCCCGCAAGGAATATGCAGCCGTTTTTGGGATGCATCGTAGGGATGGAGATCGGCAGGCATAGTGGGTACATCATCGTCCGTCCATGAGACATAGACATCCGTTAAAGAGGGTGTATTATGAATAAACATCCCCGCCATAGAAGTTACCGAAGAAGGAATAGTCAGCGAAGGAAGACTCGTGCAATGACCGAAAGCCAAATAACTGATGGCAGTCAGCGTATTAGGTAGAGAAACAGAGGTAAGGTTAGAACATTGAACAAACGCATGGTTGCCAATCGTAGTAACCCCTTCTTCGATTACGATTCGTTGTATCGAGCCTCGATAATTCCACCACGGAATATCCTCATAAGCCCAATAATGTACCATTGCTCCCGTTCCGCTGATGGTGAGCGTGCCATCACAAAGGTTCCAGGTGAGGTTATCGCCATCAGCTCCGCACGTACCGGAAGCAACAGTTTCGTCAACAATGGTATAACTCCACCAGCGCATTGCTTCTTTATACAAGGGTATCGTTCCGCAAGGCACATGGAGGGTGATGTCTGATTGTGGATATTTGTCGGTAATAGAAGTCGATAAGGAAGGTATATTTTCCGTCCAAGATACATATATATCAGTCAGTGCATCGCAGTTCCACCACACATAATCCCCAAAAGTTGTTAACGAGGCAGGTAAATATATTGTCTGAAGTTGGGAACAATTCCCGAACGTGTTATAATTGATTGCAGTCACCCCTTCTGGAAACGTGAGGGAGGTCAATCCGTGACAAGCAGCGAAAGCATGGTTACCGATAGTGGTCACCTGATTGAACTGAATAGAAGTGATACCCATAAATCCAAAAAAGGCACGATGAGGGATTTCTGTAATGCCGTCTGGAATCCTTAATGTAGTCACTTTGGTACCATTCACATACAGATTTCCGCCCCCATGGGCAACATCAGAACGGGTATTTCGATAGAAGGGAGAACTGGTATTTGAGCTAAAATTAATGTGACACCATGCCGCCAGATCGGTGATATAGACCGACTCCATCGCCCAACAGCCCACGAAAGCACTAGTGCCAATGGATGTGACGGAAGGAGGGATGGTTATTGATTTTAGAGCGGAGCAATTATAGAAAGCGCTTTGTTCAATAGTCGTCACATGATTTCCGATGGTAATAGATGGCAATTTTGAACAACCGTAGAATGCTGAAGTACCAATGCTGGTCACTCCTGTTCCCATGGACACGGAGGTTAGATTGAAACAATTATAGCAAGTTGCTTGTCCAATCCTGGTGATGCCATTAGAGATGGAAACGCCTATAATAGATGATCGATAAGAATACCAAGGAATTTGATTTGTATTGGTGTAATCATCTATTGCACCCGTTCCGGAAATAACCAAAATAGCCGTTTGTGTATTAAGCGACCAAGTGGCATTGGCGCCGCAGGTACCGCTATATGTTGCCGCCTCTACATAGTTCATCCCCGCAGCCCCGATAAGGAGCACGAAAAGGAGGACGATGCTATGGATGCGACGTACCATATGCGCGTAATATTCCAAATTCGGGCACAAAGATACTGCTTTTTTATGAAAAAGCATTCGCAAATCGTACAAATCGATTCTCAAATCGTACAAAAGTGCAGAATTTCATCACAAACACATAAAAAAATCCCTGCCACATGACAGGGGTAAGAGAATGATGGTCGATAGTCTGTTATCGTTTTCCGAACAAATCAGAATGAGTACCGGTATCCAACAGCAATAATATCAATTCCGTATCGTTTTGATCCCATATAAGAAGCCAATTAGGTTCAATATGGCATTCCCAATAACCGTTCCATTTTCTACCGACTAATTTGTGTGGGTTATATTTTGCTGGGAGAGTTCCATCTTGCTCCAATAAACGAATGACATGCTCCAATTGGGAGATGTCTAACCCGCGTTTCTTACATAATTTGTATGAACGTTTGAACTGGCCGGCATAACGAATTGTATATTTCATGCTTCCAATTGTGCCATTAAATCTTCCACGCTGTCGGCTTGATAAACGCGCCCTGCGCGCACATCCTCTATTGCGCGTTCAAGACTGCCTTTCTTACGTGGCGTACGAATGGTTGTAATCTGCCATCCCATATTACGCGATTGACGGCGCAGAAAAGAGGCATCTGCCAATGGTAATGTAATTTGTACTGTTCTGGTCGTCGTTTCCATACTCTATCCCTTTCCTTAAAAAATCGTTGCAAAATTACACTTTTCAAATGAATTATGCAAATATTTTTTACACTTTTCAATAAAAATATGCGTTTTTTGTCCAAATTTAACCTTTATGTTGGTTTTGGTGGCGGTATTGGAGAGGGGTGAGACCGGTGATTTCTTTGAAGACGCGGTAGAAAGTTTGGTCGGAAGAGAAACCGCTTGACGTCATGGCATCCATGATAGCCTCTTTATCGGTGCCATAGCCGGAATCGCGGAGTATCTGCTGGGCGTGCTCCACGCGGTAACGCGCAATATATTGGGAGAAACTAAGTCCCGTGCGGCGGTTGATACATTGGCTGACATAGGTGCGGTTGCTATGTACGGCGGAAGCCAAGTCCTGAATGGTCAGGTCCGGCAAGGCGAACAGTTGCTGTTCGCGAAGAACGGTAGTTATCGCCTGCATCAGCGCATCGGTTTCTTCTATCGTAGTTTCCTTAGCCTGCGGTGCCTCCGTATGGATGGTTTCCTGTGGAAGGGTGGTATGCGCCGCTACATAGCCGATACCGAACAGCAGTGCCGACATAATAATCGCCGGTATGCTAACCATCATACTCTCGGCGAAGAAATCCCGTCCCAAGAGGTTGAGACACATGGAGAACGCCGCGGTGATACCCAAGAGGTGCTGGATCAGATAGGTGGGATGGAGAAGGTAACTACGGTCATCCGAATAGATGTCATCCAACCGTGCGCGGGTCTCACGCAGGACATGAAAACCGCGCCACCAGACCCATATAACTTCTGCGGCGAAGCAGAGCCGAGTGAAGAGTAGCACGCGCTCAGCGGCAATCCACTCGAAATACGTATTTAGCGGAAAAAAGATTGCTACGAGCACAGCTGGCAGGAAGAGAAGGTACATCTCCGCGTTGGGCCTCACGCGTGTCAATGCACGCAGGTAAGTATAATAAATAGGATAGACGCTGAGGTTGGCGATAAAGTAGGTCCATGTGCCGACGAACGACTGCCTCTCCGAGAAGTACAGCCAATGGTCTGTATAAAGCACGGCCGCCGCGATGAAGAAGAGGGTGATAGTCCGCTTGACCCGCGGTTCGGATCGGTCACCGTACCACCGGACGAGCCAAAAAATGCTCCAAAAGAAACAGAGCATCATCGGCAGCGATATGATCCATTGGTATAACATGTATGCCTGCTTTCCGTTGTTTGTTAATCACGCCGCAAAGGTACAACTTTTTTCTGACATATGCAAGGGTTTAGGCAAAAAAGCGCTTGGGAAGACGCGTTTTTGCGTTAAAATGGTCACTGCGTGACGTTAAAGAGTTAAAATGGTCGCTCTGCGACGTTAAAGTGTTATGGTTTAGCAGATTCCATTCTTGGTCAGTGTGCCGCGGATCTCTTGGACGGGGTTTTGATAAATAACTTCTGCCATATCTTTTTCTCGCTATTGTCAGGCTTGTATCGGCTTAGTAGCATATTAAAAACAAAGTAATATCCTAATAATAACCTAATAAAAGCCTAATATATTATGCTAAAATTGAGTGCAAAGATACGACAATTTTTCGACATACGCAAAAAAAGTGCAACTTTTGTAAAAAAATCGGGCAAAAACCCGCTTTTTCGTTTATTGTGCTTCGCAACGTTTAGTGCCTGCGGCGTGTAGTGTGCTTCGCACGTGTAGTGTTGCTGCGCAACGGTCCAACATCTAACTGTCAATTCTCAATTGTCAATTCTCAACTGAAAAAGTGCAACTTTTGTAAAAAAGCGCACTTTTTTTTGCGTATATGCAATTTTTGTTGTACCTTTGCAGCCAATTGTGAATTCATTATAAATAATACTACAACAATATGAAAAAAATTTTACTTCTTTTATCGTCAGTCATCGTGATGATTGCTTGCAACAAGAGTGTTCCGCTACCGGCACCAACATCGTACAACACATTAACCATTACAAAAAGCGATATCACCCTGCCACTTAAGTATAGCGCTTCGCTCAAAGGAACAGCTGACGTGACTATCAAACCACAAGTAAACGGACAACTGATGGAAGTGTGCATCACCGAAGGACAACAAGTCAAGAAAGGCGATGTCCTCTTCCGCATTGACAGCCGTGATGCCCGATTGGAACTGGAGTCGGCAGAAGCAAACCTGCTCGCAGCACAAGCGCAGGAAAGCAGTGCCAAACTGGAGTTTGAAAGCAATCAGAACCTGTACGCAAAAGGCATAGTTAGCAAATACATGCTGGATAATGCAAGCAATACCTATAAACAGGCTAAAGCTTCCGTCGCACAAGCTAAAGCTACGGCGGACCGCGCACGCGTAAACCTCGGATTTTGCACCATCACATCACCCGTGGACGGCGTGATAGGCTCCGTGCCGGTATTCGCCGGAGACCAAGTGTCCACTCTCACTTTCCTGACTATGGTCAGCGGAAACGCCAAGATGTATGCCGAGTTCTCGGTCAGTGAGTCTGTACTGACTGAAACCGAAAACGAAGAACTGTCATTGAAAGACTTTCCGGATGTGACCTTTCTCTTCAAGAACGGAAATGAATATAACCGCAAAGGACGTATCACAAGTATCACCGGAACGGTGGATAAAACAACCGGTTCCATTACCTGCAAGGCCACTTTCCCGAATCCGGACGGAATTCTGTATTCCGGTATTCAAGGGACTGTTGTTATCCCTATTTATATCAAAGACGTGATGGTCGTTCCTCAGAACGCCGTCGTGCGGCTGCAGGATAAGAGTTTGGTTTATAAGGTTGGAGCAGATAGTTGTGCTTATAGTACAATCGTTACGGCAGTTGGTTTTAGCGACAATCGTAACTTTGTCGTTACATCCGGACTGAATCTTGGCGATGTGATTATCACCGAAGGCGCAAACAACGTGGTAGAAGGACAAAAAGTGATATTTTAAGGACGATGTACGAAGGACGATGTACGAAGGATTTTGCGAAGGACGATGTACGAAGGATTTTGTGAAGGACGATGTACGAAGGACGATGTACGAAGGACGATGTACGAAGGATTTTGCGAAGGACGATGTACGAAGGATTTTGTGAAGGACGAAGGAAATGACAAAAGATGAATTGAAAGAACGCTACCGCGTGTTCGCACTGCGAATAATCAAATTGGTGGATGCTATGCCGACCTCTGTTGCCGGAATGGCTATGGCCCGTCAAATCATTCGCTCCGGAACATCCCCGTCTGCTAACTATCGTGCAGCCTGCATTGCCAAATCAGATAAAGATTTCCTTAACAAACTAAAAATGGTTGAAGAGGAAATAGATGAAACATCGCATTGGCTTAGTTTGATTATGGATAGCGGCATGTTACCAAAATCGAGAGTTCAGGACCTTTATGATGAAAGTATTGAACTGCGAAAAATAACAACCAAATCCATTTTAACCACGAAAAATAAGATAGCTGTATCAGAACGGGATAAATCGTAAAAAAACTTCGTACATAAATCGTACATCGTAAATTTTTAAATTGTAAATTATATGAATAATATTTTTATATCGAAGCATGTGATGGCGTGTGCGATTGCGATAGTAATCGTGCTGATAGGATTTATTTGTTTGAAGAGCTTGTCTGTGGAACAGTATCCGAACATTGCTCCACCCAGCGTTCAGGTAAGCGCCTCATATAGCGGTGCAGATGCCAATACGGTGATGAAATCCGTAATCCAACCTCTTGAGGAGCAAATTAACGGTGTCGAGGATATGACTTATATGAGCTCGACAGCCTCCGCTACCGGCGACGTAATTATCATGGTCTATTTCAAGCAAGGAACCGACCCGGATATGGCAACGGTCAACGTACAAAACCGCGTGACGCAAGCGTTGTCGCTATTGCCTGCCGAAGTGACGCAAACGGGCGTAACGGTGACGAAAATGCAGAATAGTATCCTGCAGATCGGCGCGCTCAAATCCACCGATGGCAAGTATGACGCCAATTTCATTGCCAATTATATAGATATCAACGTGAAGCCCCGTGTGATGCGTATTTCCGGTGTGGGAGAGATGATTAACTTGGGTAACACGTACGCGTTGCGTATTTGGCTGAAACCGGATGTGATGGCGCAGTATGGCTTAACCCCGCAGGATGTAGCAGCCGCTATCAGTACGCAATCGTTTGTGTCATCCACCGGTACGCTCGGTCAGCAGTCAGAGAATGCTTACCAATATCCGATGGAGTACAAAGGCACACTCAAATCTGTAGAAGAGTTCAACGATATCGTGCTTCGTTCGGGCGAAGGCGGTTCTCTACTATATTTGCGCGAAGTGGCGGATGTAGAGATTGGCGCAAAGAGCTACTCGATGACCTCTACCGTGGATGGTAAACCCGGTGTGGCATTTATCGTGAATCAGGCACCGGGCGCAAACGCTACGGTGGTCAACGAGAAGATTGCTGAACTCTTTGAACAACTCAAACCCACTTTGCCGGCAGGACTTGAGTTTGTTGTGCTACAGACATCCAACGACTTCCTGTATGCAGCTATCCACAATGTGGTTGAAACCCTCATTATAGCCATTTTGTTGGTGATTATAGTCGTTTACTTCTTCCTTCAGAACTGGAAGGCAACCTTGATTCCGTCCATCTCCATCATTGTATCGCTTCTTGGAACCTTTGCAGTAGTAATGGTAGCCGGATTCTCGCTCAATATATTGACGCTGTTTGCGTTAGTGCTTGCGATAGGAACGGTAGTTGACGATGCCATCGTCGTGGTGGAAGCGGTGATGGCGAAGCTGGAGAGCGGAAAGATGCAGGGAACAGCCAAGGAAAAAGCTATTCAAGCTACCCGTGAGGCAATGAGCGAAGTGTCCGTTGCGGTTATCTCATGTACGCTCGTTTTCATGGCAGTGTTTATTCCTGTCACCTTTATGAGCGGCACGTCCGGTTCGTTCTTTACTCAATTTGGTATTACCATTGCCTCGTCCGTGGGACTATCCTGTGTATGTGCTTTGGTTCTTTGTCCTGCACTCTGTGCATTGATGATGCGTCCGGAAGAAGAGGAAAACGCTACAGGAAAAAAGAAATGGAAGGGCATTAACTACTATACGAAAATTGCGTATGAGGCAAGTTACAATGCGATATTAAGCAAGTACAAAAAAGCGGTAGAGGTATATCTTAAACGTCCGTGGATATCTTTTGCCTTGTTGGTTTGTGCCGCATTGCTGTTTGTGTTCTTTATGCGCGTTATGCCGTCAGGTCTCGTGCCACAGGAAGACCAAGGTGTATTCTTCTGCGAGGTGCAAGTGCCGGAAGGTTCAACGCTGCATGAAACCGGCGAGATTATGAAAAAAGTAGAGGAGAAACTGATTAATATCCCTGAATTGGAGAGTTATTCAATCACCAATGGTTACGGTATGATTTCTTCTTATGGTTCCAGTTACGCGACGCTCATTGTTCGTCTTAAAAACTGGGATGACCGCCCTGGATTTAAGCATTATATTGATGGCGTCATGTATCGTTTCTATTTGGATTGCCAATCTATTAAAAACGCGAATATTATCCCGTTCCAGATGCCGCAGATACCAGGATATGGTACGTCCAATAGTATCGACTTGCAGGTACAAGATATGTCCGATGGCGATATGTCCGATTTTGGTCGTAAGACGGATTATTTCTTAGCTAAACTTCGTGAACGCCCGGAGATAGCCTCTGCTATATCGACGTACTCGGAGCGCTTCCCGAAATTTCAGGTGCTTGTGGATCCTGTTCAGTGTGACCGTGCAGGTACTACCGCAAAGGATGTTCTTGCTGCACTTGGTACCTATTGCGGAGGCGCGTATATTGGTAACTTCAACCAGTTCGGTAAAGTGTATCGTATATTGATGAGTGCTGCTCCGGAATATCGTTTGGATCCTTCATCGCTCAATAATATGTATATCAAGGTGTCGAATGGTAAGATGGCACCGATGTCCCAATTTGTGACACTCAAAGAGGTTGTCGGTTCATCTTCTTTGAAGCGATTCAATCTTATTCAATCTATTGCATGCTCGGTGACCGCCGGCAATGGATACTCGGAGGCTCAAGCACACCAGGCAATCGCTGAAGTATTCAAAGAGACGATGCCGACCTATTGCACCTTCGAATACGGATCTATGTCGCGTGAGGTGGAAGAGAGTTCGAAGAGTAATATGACCTTGCTTATCTATGCGATATGTATCGTTCTGATTTATCTTATCCTTGGTTCGCTTTATAATTCCTGGCTTACTCCTTTTGCCGTGCTGCTTTCAGTGCCTTTCGGTTTAATGGGCTCGTTCCTTTTCTCATGGGTTGGTGCCTTGATTGGATTGCCCGGAATGGAAAATAATATCTACCTTCAAACCGGTGTGATTATGTTGATAGGTCTGTTAGCGAAAACAGCGATTCTGATAACCGAGTTTGCTCAAGAGCGTCGTGCACACGGAATGAGCATCGTCGAAGCCGCGTTAGACGCTTGCCGTGAGCGTTTGCGTCCTATCTTAATGACCGTAGTGACTATGATTGTCGGCATGTTACCTCTCGTATTCTCGGGTGGCGCCGGAGCCAATGGAAACCGTGCGCTGGCACTTGGTGTAGTGGGAGGTATGACGATAGGAACATTGGCATTGGTGTTTGTTGTACCCGCTTTCTTCATCATCTTCCAAACGCTTGAAGAGAAAGTGAGTGGCGCACCGAAATTGACGAATGGACAAGAGAATGAAACAGCCGCAAAACGGACAAGCAAGCGCCCTGCCGCCGTACTAAGCATGTGCGTGCTTTGCACGGTGTTATTCTCTTCCTGCGGTGTGTATAAGAAATATCAGTCCCAAAGCGAAATGCCGGAAAACTTGTTTGGTCAAGTAGATACGATTGCTCCTCAATCGTCAGACGATGATTCTTCTTCACCAATGATTAACTCTCAGTTGTCATGGCGCGAGTTCTTTACCGATCCGTTATTGCAGAATCTAATAGATAGCGCATTGGCGCGTAATACCGATATTCAATCTGCCCGATTGGCAGTTGAGCAAGCGCAGGCATCACTCAAAGCCGCCAAACTGGCATATATTCCATCGCTTAGTCTCAATCCTTCAGCAAGCATTTTCACAACGATGGGCACAAATGGTTCATTTAGTGGCGCATCTTACACGTACGATATTCCGCTGCAATTGGACTGGAATATCGGAATATCCGGTTCTGTTACTGTCAATAAGCGCAAGGCACAGGCGGTTATGGAGCAGGCAAAATACGCGCAAAGTGCTACAAAAGCGAATATCATCTCGACCGTGGCGCAATACTATTTTCGGCTATTGCTTCTTGACCGCGAGATGGACATCCTCATGAAGACAGACAGCTTATGGAAAAAGTCTCTGGATACAGAACGTGCTCTTTGGGAAAATGGTAAGGTCTATTCGACGGCAGTGAATCAACTGGAATCGTCCTATTTGAGTGTCAAGACGCAGATTATTGACACCCGTCGCGCTATTCTTGCCACAGAAAATGAACTATGCAAATTGCTTGTGATGACGCCTCGGCATATCGCTCGTAATGAGTGGGGTACGTATCTGTTGCCGGATCGGTTTGATACCGGTGTGCCAGCCACGTTTTTGGAGGATAGGCCGGATATCCGTGTAGCTGACCAACAACTGGCAGAAGCGTTTTATAACACCGCTGCCGCCAGAGCGGCTTTCTTCCCGTCATTCTCGTTGCAAGGAATACTCGGATGGACCAACAACGGTGGAGTAGTTGCCGATCCGGGTGCGTTGCTTCTGCGGGCTGCGGCTTCACTGATGCAGCCTATCTTTGCTCAAGGCAAATTACGGGCAAGCTTGAAAATAGCCAAGTACAACCAGGAAGACAAACTCAATCAATACGTTCAAACGGTTATCGACGCCGGCAACCAAGTAAACGAAGCGTTGGCGGATTGTCAAACCTCCATGGACAAGGATTTGCTATACAAACAACAGGTGGCGGTTCTTGAACTCGCTTATACCGGAACGCATGAACTCATGAATGCCGGTAAAGCAAGTTATCTGGAGGTTCTTACTGCACAAGAGTCTTTGCTTTCGGCACAATTGGATGAGGCGGAAAACCTCTACAAAGGCGCGCAAGCACTTGTCGCACTTTATATCGCCTTAGGAGGAACGGCCAAATAAATAATTCATTGATTGACCTGTTTTACAGATTGCTTACTCTCTTGCCGCTCTTTATACCTGCCGATAAAGAAAAACAGCAAACAAGTAATCAAGAAATATGCGCCGCTTAGAATCCATAATGTAATATATTCGGTGCGTGTAGTCCATAGTGTCGCCCCCATGGAATTGATATGAATGAATCCGTGAGCACCAGCTGTATAAGGAATAATATAGGACAGATACCGCCACGCGTCCGGTATCAGTTCCTTTGGCCATGAGATACCGGCAATAAAGAGAAAGATAAGCGAAGTGGAAATCAACAACACTATTCCGGATTCCCTGTTTCGGATGAATACGCTCACGCACATAGCGAAGAAGATAGTGGCCAACAGGAATGGCACTATGAACCGCAGCAAGTCACCTACATGGCCTATATGTGGCAGATTGAACAACCTTGGCATGACTATCAGCAAAACAGCTGCCAATGCATAGTAAATCAGGAAATATGCCGCTGAGCGTCCCAAAACAAGCCGGAAGACGGAATACACCCTTCCCCGTCCGGAAATACGGTATAATTCTTTGTTTTCCTCGCGTGCCGTTCCGCCCAGCATACAGATACCGAACAAAAGGGTTTGGTGAAGAATCATTACCAACACAGCAGGGATAAGAAACGAGCCGTAACCTCCTGTTGGGGTGAACAAAGCCGTCTCGGAATAGGGAGCCTCCTGTACCAGCGACCATGCCATCTCCTTGCCGATTCCCATTTGCTCATAGCGGTCAATCTGGATATTATTCATTGACTCCAGCATCACCATATTACAACTCAGATAGACCCCTTTCATGTACAGAAACGAAGACATGTCGCAGTAGAGCGACAAATGCGCTTGTCCGAACGGATCTGCCAGTTGTGCGGCGTAATCATGCGGGAAATAAAGAATCCCGTGTATCTTCTGGTCGCGCAGCAGCCGCTCTGCCTCCGACATGGAGGTACAATAATATACTACCTTGACCTCCGGAGCGGCGTTCCATTGATGGATAAACTCACGGCTCTGAGGCGAATGGCTCATATCCACTACCGCTACCGGGATGTCGGTAATCTGGTCGTTCCAGTAAACGGCTTTGTAGATAACAGGGTAAGCCAGCGTGGCAAGAAAGAAAATAACCATCACTCCCGGGTCTCGGAAGATGCGTTTCAATTCGGTAGTAAAGACATTCCATGTGTCTAATGTCTGCAACCAAAGGTGCCGGAATATATGTTTCATTTCAATGGATAGTTTTGATAGACCAACGCTTTGTGTAGGCGTGGAGAGACGATGAGTGCCAGCAACAGAAACGCACAAAGTGACAGAGCAGGGACCATGCTGTTGCTCCATGGAGCCGCCATCAATGCTTCGTTAACATAAATCAGATAATAATGTCTCAGAGGCTCCAGCCAACTAAGAGCCTGAAAAGGCGGGAGCATATTCGACACCGGATAAGTGAATCCCGAAAGGGAGAAGCCAAGCATTGAATATAAAGCCCCGATGGAAACAGCATCCCGTAACGTAGGCACACATCCAATTAGGAAGATACCGGCTGCCTCCATGGCGAATATATAGAGTAACAAACCAAACAACAGTCTGGCATGGCTGCCATAGACAGGAAAACCTGCGAAACCGAACATCATTGCATAGCAACCGAACCCTAAAACCACATACATGACCGTATAAGGAATGAGTTTGCCGATCATTGCCATGGTATAATTGCCTCCTGCTGTGCGCAACCACTCGCGCGAGGTCTTCATCTTCAACTCGTAGCCTATAGTAAAAATAGTGAGCATGATACAGATTAACCCTAATATGCCGGGTAGAATAGTGCTGACCAGATAGACGGAGTAGTTGTTCCACGGGTTGGCTACCATGTGCCCTTCGATAACTAACGGTTGGATGCGTTTCATGATCAGGTCTTCCGACATCCCTTTCATCCGCAACACCTCCCGCTGGAACGCACCCGACACAAGATTAGCCACCGTCAGCATCTGCTTGTAGGCGGTGTTCCCGCCTACGGTATAGGCGTTGGTTACATAAAAATCCATCTGAGGACGCTTAAACGCCACAAGATCGCTGTAGAAACCCTCCGGTATGACGAAAATACCGTATATGCGCCCCTGCTGCATTGCCTCACGCGCCTCGGAATAAGAGGAGGTTACAAGACATATATCCACCGAAGATGTGGCCTGCATCTCATGGCACAGCCTGCGCGAAATGGTGGTCTGGTCTTTGTCCACAACTGCCACAGGCATTTTTTCCGCCGTCCCTTGCCGCATCAGAGTGATAAAAAAGAACGTGGAGAGCAACATCACACCCACCGATGCAAACATATACAACGGTCTGGCGAACATCTGCTTCAGCTCCCGCCGCATCACATGCCATATAGAAATAACGTAATTCACTGCTTTTGACTTTCGACTTTTGACTACTTCACTACTAACGCCGTCATACCCGGACGCAGATTAGGGATTGACTGCTGCGGACGGCATTTGACATCAAAAGTCCGTACGTCATAGCCACCGTTCTGCTGCGTCGTGCGCCATGTGGCATAAGTGCCCATCGCTTTCACATGCGTTACGACTACCGGATACCGTGCTTCGCCAAGGGCCGGAATCTTGATTTCTACAATGCTGCCCATTGCAAAATCGGACAACATGTCTTCACGCACGGCAAATGTGAACCATACATCGTCCATATCCACAATAGACATCACAGGGCTGCCTTGCCCGACCAATTCGCCTACCTTTGGGAATAGTTCGCTTACCTCTCCGTTGCATGGCGAGAGCAAGTAACGCTCTGCCTCTGCTGCCGCTACTTCTTGCAGAATACCGTCCACTCGTGCCACTTGTGCTGCGGCAGCAGCTTTATCTTCTTTACGCGCGCCTGCCATCGCCATGTCATACTGGCTTTTGGCGGCACGCACAGTAGCAGAGGCTGCCTTGTACTGCGCTTCTACTTCATCGCGTTTCTGCTCGCTTACTACGCCTTTCTCGTATAACCGCTGTACGCGCTCATAACTCTTGCGGTAGATTTCTTCGCCTGCTTTGGCTTTTTGATAAAGTTCGTAAGCACCGGTTATCTGCTCATGTTGTGCGCCGTTGTGAGCCTTCTGGTTCACTGCTTCTGCCATGCTGCGGGCGGCTAAAGCCTGTGCTTTCTTCGCCTCCACCTCCGGAGAGTAGATAATAACCAGTGTGTCGCCTTTGTGTACCTGATCGCCTTCCTCATAGAGATACATCTCTATTCGGCCCGGCACCTTGCCGGATACACGGTACTCTGTCGCTTCCGACTCGCCTTGAATAAGCGTTTCTTCCGGGCGGAGGGCAAACACTCCCACCAACGCCACAATAATCACTACTGCCAATAGGGCTACCAAACCCAATAACAGTCCTCCTTCTTTCTCTTTTTTCATTGTTTCTAATTGTTAAAACCAATATATTGAAGCAGTTTCGCTTCATTCATTTTTGCTTCTGTCTGAGCATCCGTTAGATCGGTTGCGGCGGACATCCATGCCGTTTGAGCCTGCATCAGTTCCGATGAAGAAATCATCCCCGTTGCGAACGATTCCTCCGCCATCCGTAGCACCTCTGCTGCGTTACGGCAGGTCAGTTGTGCCACAGCTATCTTCTGCTGCGACTCCATCAGTCGCTGGTTCGCTTGTGTGGTCTGCAAGGTGAGCAGTTCGCGCGTTTCTTCCGTCTTCATCGCCATAGCATTGGCGGCGTGTTTGGCTGCTTTGTACCGTAGTATATCATCCGCGTGCGCTATAGGTACGTTCACCACTACCCCGGCGGAAAAGAACCCGTGCCCTTTCCAGTCACTCCGCACACCGTTCTCCATGTTCGGGTTAGTATAAACGTATCCGGCCGAGGCTACTATGGTTGGTTGCAGAGCTGCGCTCGCTAATTTGGCACTACTACGGGCAATCTTCTCCGTTTCCTGGACCATCTGCAACTCCTTGCGGTTGGCTACTATGCTTTCGGCATCGAACTTGTCGCCGGCTAAAGTGGTTTGTTCCAGACCGCTCGCATCCACGGTGAACACCTCGTTCAACGGAAGACCGCATACTTGTGCCAAAGCCATTCGGGAGAGCGTCAGTCCGTTCTCGGCTTGCAGTTTCTTCACTTCCGCTTCACCGCGTTTGGTGCGCACTTTCAGTAGGTCGGACTGCGTCGCCATACCTTCGTTCACCAACTCCGTCACATCGCTTTCCAATTTGCAGAGCAATCGGTAGTATTCATCGGCCAAGCGATGTTTCTGCTCCACGCTTACCATACGCCAATAGGCTTCATCCACTTTGGCTATCACCTCGTCATGCTTGGCTTCGGATTGCAGAGCGGCTATATGTTCGGTGGACTTAGCTATCTTGTAGTTCTGGGTGAGCATACCGCCCGTATAAATAGGCTGTGTCACTCCTGCATGTGCCACCACTACATGTGTCATATCTACCGTCAGGCGGTCATATACCTGTTGATAAGCATTGGCTATCTGTTGCCCTGCTGCGTTTTGGATATCCAATATCGGCTGTTGCAAACGGGTTCCCTCCAATTCGGTCGCCATGCGACTCAAAAAGGTTTCACTACTCCAGTTGAAATAGTTTGTCCCGTCGGTATTCACGCCTGCTGTCCCGAAATCAAAAGTGTGTTCGTTGGCTAACAGATGGATGTTCTCCGAGTTCCACATATATGTGCCGTTGACAGTTACTTTTGGAAACATTGCAGCCAAAGCTGCTTTGCGGTTCAGTTCTGCGGCTTTCTGCAACTCCTGTTGGGAGCGGTTTGAGCAGCCCTGACTCAATGCCATCTCACGGCATGCTGCCAAACTATACTGTATTGTATCTCCCGCCTGCACATGTATTGCTAAGCACAACAGACACAATACCACGGATAATTTACGTTTCTTCATTGCTTTGTTCATTACTATATTGCACTGTTTATATAGGTTAAATTGGCTCCGGCTTTGTACTATGATTAGTTAATCAGCTCCCGTTAGCCGAGTCTTTTCTTACAAACAATGTGCCATATACCCCTTTTGTCAGTTTTCCATATTTCCCTATTAATTGACTTATGCCCTAAAATGTGGCATTTGGAAAACTTTTTGCCGATAAAACTTGCACAATTCGTAAAAAAGTACTATCTTTGCAGTCGGAAACGCAAACGGTAAAAAACAAATGCCCTTATGCTGAATCAGGATATTATCTTTTCGGAAAACTTGGACGAGCTGTTGCAACGCTTCAGTAATGAAAACGACTGCGCGCTCATCATCTATTGTACGGAAGGCAAACTGCAAATCGAAATCAATGAGCAGCAATATCTTATCCGTCCGCACGACATGTTGTTATGCCGGCCGGATCTCATCATCGGCAACTACATGCGCTCTCCGGACATGAAATGCGGAGCCGTGGCGGTGCGCAAACACACGCTGGACGATATTTTCTACCTCTGCGTGCGCGAAGATACCAATTGGTGGGAGAAATCGAATTACATTCTGCAACATCCGGTAATCCACTTGGACGAACGGCAACAGGAACTGATCCAGCTCTTCCACCGGATGTTCCAGCTATACAGGGAAGACACCCGTTCGGGACTGAGCGAAAACATCCGCCGCATCTTTGCGCAAGCCGCTATCTATGAACTGCTTTGCTGGCTCGAAGAAAGCATCGAACAAACGCCGGAAACGGAGCACGAGCAAGGGCGGCAGGAAATTCTTTTCCGGGATTTTGCCCGCCTGTTGCAAGAAAACAAAGGCCGCCAGCGTGAGGTTCGATGGTATGCCGACCGCCTGGCTGTCACGCCGAAATACCTGTCCGTAGTCTGCAACACTGTCACCGGCAAGTCAGCGCAAGTTGTCATCAACGATCTGACCGTACAGGAGATCAAACGCTTGCTCCTCCAGACGGATATGAGTGTCAAGGAGATTTGCGTACAATTGGATTTCGTCAGTCTCAGTTTCTTCTGCAAGTACGTGAAGAAACACCTCGGCATGACCGCCCACCAATACCGTTCCTCCAGTCGAACCCACAGCACAAAATAAAAATTATAACTATATATACATGAAAATACTTCTCGTCATTGACACGTACGACACCAACAACAACGGCACGTCCATCTCCGCCCAGCGTTTTGCGGCGGTACTTCGCGAGCACGGCAACGAAGTGCGCATCCTCACTACCGG
>Ga0247611_10000738_pt1 | contig 64104 bp, 63 predicted proteins | sample 177DNAGHGhighgp2_FD_192422 | JGI IMG/M metagenome (GOLD analysis project Ga0247611, IMG submission 192422) | Sheep rumen microbial communities from Palmerston North, Manawatu-Wanganui, New Zealand - 1770 DNA GHGhigh gp2 | ecosystem: Host-associated > Mammals > Digestive system > Stomach > Rumen... | reverse complement strand
TAAACTCCACATTGGTGAAAAAAGACGGAGTTCTCTATGAGGATGTCTGGCATGTAGGAGGGAAATATTCCGCGGCAATCGAAAAGATTGTCTTCTGGTTGAAGAAAGCAAGAGAGTATGCAGAGAATGAGCATCAAGTGCGTATCATCGAACTTTTGATAAACTACTATCAGACGGGTAATCTTCAAAGTTTTAATGCTTATTGTAAGGAATGGGTGAGCGAGCATGAAGGCAGAATAGATTTTGTCAATGGCTTCATAGAGGTATATGGTGATCCATTAGGATTGAAAGGCTCGTGGGAAGGCATTGTAGAGTATAAAGACCTTGAGGCAACTAAACGGACACAGACCATCAGCACGAATGCTCAATGGTTTGAGGACCACTCACCTGTTGACCCACGTTTTCGCAAGAAAAAGGTAAAAGGTGTTACGGCAAATGCGATTTGTGCCGCTATGCTGGGAGGAGATGAGTATCCTTCCACTGCTATTGGTATTAATTTACCTAATGCAGACTGGATCAGGGCAGAATATGGTAGTAAGAGTATTACTATCAGTAATATCACTGATGCTTACAATAAGGCTGCTCATGGTAATGGCTTTAAAGAGGAGTTTGTTATTGACAAGGAGACGCTACAATTAATAGAACGATATGGAGATGTCTGTGATGACCTCCATACAGACCTTCATGAATGTCTTGGTCATGGGAGTGGGCAGTTATTGCCAGATACAGATCCAGATGCATTGAAAGCCTATGGCAATACGATTGAGGAGGCACGTGCAGACCTCTTTGGACTTTATTATATCGCAGATGCAAAATTGGTGGAACTTGGTCTGACCCCTAACGAGGAGGCTTATAAGTCTCAATATTATACATATATCATGAATGGGCTGCTAACACAGTTGATTCGTATACAGCCAGGAAACCAGATAGAGGAAGCCCATATGAGGAATCGCGCCTTAATCGCCCATTGGTGTTATGAGAATGGAAATGCTGTTTCCCTCGTTAAAAATAATGGAAAGACCTTTGTGAAAATCCACGACTACCAAGAGTTACGCCGATTGTTTGCAACCCTTCTGGCAGAAATACAACGTATAAAGAGTGAGGGCGACTATGAGGCTGCCCGTCAGTTGGTGGAGCGTTATGCTGTAAATGTCGATCCTGTTATTCATCAAGAAATATTAGAACGTTATCAACGCTTGAATCTGGCTCCTTACAAGGGATTTATCAATCCCAAACTGATACCTGTGAGAGATGCGACAGGAGTAATCACGGATATTAAGGTTGACTACACAGAGGGTTATGTTGAACAGATGCTACGTTATAGTTCGGAATATGGTACATTGATATGAGTGATAAGGTACAAGAACGAGTAAGGGAGATAAAACAGTCGTTCCGTTTGCTGATGGATGGCAAGACGGCTCAATCCATGCGTGACAAAGGTGTTGAGTATAAACTAAATTGGGGCGCATCTATTCCGATGCTTCAGGAGAAAGCCAGGGAAATCGGGAAAGACTACGACTTGGCAATCGAACTTTGGAAAGCGGATGTCAGAGAATGTAAGATTCTCGCTACAATGATTATGCCGGTTAATGAAATGCTGCCAGAGGTAGTTGATATATGGATGGAGCAGACCATCTCTCAGGAAATAGCCGAACAGGCATCCTTTAATCTATATCAGCATCTTCCTTATGCGGCAGAGAAGGCTTACCAATGGATGGCTTCTGATAAGGAGTTATATCAGATGTGCGGTTTCCATATACTCACTCGTTTGTTTATGAATAAGCAAGAGCCTAACGAAAGGGGTATCAATGAATTCATAGACCAGGCAATTGTTGCTTTGCAAAGTCCTTCCCTGATTGTTCGAAAGGCTGCTATGCAAAGTATGATACGCTTTGCGGAATTAGGACTTGTCTATGAGCGAATGGCAAAAAGTGCACTTAAAAGTCTTAATTTAGAACTTTTTTAAATAATTAATGCCTTATTCTAAATAAAATATTGTAATTTTGTGCGGTTTTAGGTATTAATGATTTTATGAAGGAAAGCGTAAGGACAACAGTCAGACAGATTCTGACTAATTATCTGGAGATGAATAATCACCGGAAAACGCCTGAGCGATATGCTATATTAGATGCGATATATGAGATAAATGGGCATTTTACCCTTGAGGAACTTAGTGACAATCTGTCTAAGGATAATAAGTTTCCAGTTAGCAGGGCAACGCTCTATAATACTTTAAAACTCTTTATGGAGTTACGTCTGGTGATTCGTCATCGTTTCCAAGGACAAACCAAGTATGAGGCATGTTATGACAACAATAGTCATAGTCATCAGATTTGTACTGTTTGTGGAAAGGTGACAGAGATAAAGTCTCCTCAGATATCAGAGACGATTAGTAATATGCGTATGAAACGTTTCCGAAAAGATGGGTATTCCCTCTATATTTATGGAATATGCAGCACGTGTCAGGCAAAGATTACAAGGACCAAAAGTCAGCAGAAAAAACAAAAAACTCAAAATAAGAAAAAATGAATCAAGGAAAAGTTGATGTCCTGCTCGGATTGCAGTGGGGCGATGAGGGAAAAGGAAAAGTAGTAGATGTGTTGACACCACAATATGATGTGGTTGCACGCTTCCAAGGTGGTCCTAATGCAGGACATACATTGGAGTTCGAAGGACAGAAATATGTGCTTCGCAGCATCCCCTCTGGTATCTTCCAGGGTGGTAAGGTTAACATTATCGGAAATGGTGTCGTTTTGGCTCCTGATCTGTTTATGGAAGAGGCAAAAGCCTTGGAAGCCAGTGGTCATGAGTTGAAGAGCAGACTGCATATTTCCAAGAAAGCGCATCTTATCATGCCTACTCATCGTGTTCTGGATGCAGCGTACGAGGCACAAAAAGGAAAGAATAAAGTAGGAACTACTGGTAAGGGTATTGGTCCTACCTATACAGATAAGGTAAGCCGTAATGGTCTGCGTGTTGGTGATATCCTTGAGAACTTTGAGGAGAAATATGCCAAGGCAAAGGCTCGTCATGAGGCGATCCTCAAATCCTTGAACTTTGATTACGACATCGCAGAGGTGGAGAAGAAATGGCTGGAGGGTATCGAGTATCTTCGTCAGTTCCCCATTGTTGACTCAGAGCATGAGATCAACAATCTGTTGAGGAGTGGCAAGAGTGTACTCTGTGAGGGTGCTCAGGGTACGATGCTGGATATTGATTTCGGATCATATCCTTTCGTCACCTCTTCTAATACCATTTGTGCTGGTGCTTGCACGGGTCTGGGAATAGGTCCTAACAAGATAGGTGATGTCTATGGTATTATGAAGGCATATTGTACTCGAGTAGGTGCAGGTCCTTTCCCCACAGAGTTGTTTGACGAGACTGGTAAGCGCATCCGTGACCTGGGTCATGAGTATGGTGCGGTGACTGGTCGTGAGCGTCGTTGCGGATGGATTGACCTGATTGCCCTGAAATACTCTATCATGGTGAATGGTGTGACCCAGTTGATCATGATGAAGAGTGACGTGCTGGACGACTTCGATACCATTAAGGCATGTGTTGCCTATAAGCAGAATGGAACAGAGATCGATTATTTCCCCTATAATATTGAGGAAGGTATCGAGCCTGTCTACAAGGAACTCCCGGGATGGAAGACAGATATGACATCGTTTACTAGTGAGGAGCAGTTCCCACAGGCATTCAAAGACTATATCAAGTTCTTGGAGGACTTCTTGGAGACTCCTATTAAGATTATCTCTATTGGTCCGGACAGAGCACAAACAATTGTAAGAAAGTAAATGGCACAGAAACCAAGTATACCAAAGGGAACGCGCGATTTCGGACCTGTCGAGATGGCGAAGCGTAACTATATCTTCAATACGATTCGTGAGGTATATGCGCTTTATGGTTTTCAGCAGATAGAGACTCCAGCGATGGAGACTCTTCAAACCTTGATGGGTAAATACGGAGAAGAGGGTGACAAACTGCTCTTCAAAGTATTGAACAGTGGTGATTTTATGAGCAAGGTGACAGAGCAGGAACTGCAAGAGCGTAACTCCCTGCATCTTGCCGCCAAACTCTGCGAGAAAGGATTGCGTTACGACTTGACGGTGCCCTTTGCCCGTTACGTGGTGATGCATCGGGAAGAGTTGCAACTGCCCTTCAAGCGTTATCAGATACAGCCCGTATGGCGTGCGGACCGTCCCCAGAAGGGGCGCTATCGTGAGTTTTATCAGTGTGATGCCGATGTGGTAGGTTCTGACTCCCTGTTGAACGAGGTGGAGTTGATGCAGATCGTGGATACTGTCTTCACTCGCTTTGGCATCCGTGTTCAGATTAAGATTAATAATCGTAAGATATTGTCTGGTATCGCAGAGGTCATTGGTGCTGCGGATAAGATAGTGGATATCACCGTTGCGATTGACAAACTCGACAAGATCGGTATTGACAATGTGAATGCGGAGTTGCGTGAGGATGGACTCAGCGAGGAGCAGATTGCTAAACTCCAGCCAATCATTTCCTTGTCGGGTACCAATGATGAGAAACTGCGGACTATAGCGGAAGTGCTCAATGGTAGTGAGACAGGATTGAAAGGTGTCGAGGAGACCCAGTATATCTTGGATGTCCTCAAGTCTGTAGGCTTGAAGAATGAGATACAACTCGACCTCACACTGGCTCGTGGCTTGAACTATTATACTGGTGCCATCTTTGAGGTGAAGGCTTTAGACGTGGAGATGGGTAGTATTACGGGTGGTGGTCGTTACGACAACCTGACGGGTATCTTCGGCATGCCGGGATTGAGTGGGGTAGGTATCTCCTTTGGTGCTGACCGCATCTATGATGTCCTCAATACTTTAGACCTCTATCCGAAAGACTCGATGACAGCCACCCAGATTCTCTTCATCAATTTCGGAGAGAAGGAGACGGCTTATTGCCTATCTATTATAAATAAGGTACGTGCGCAGGGAATTCGGGCTGAAATCTATCCTGATACCGCAAAGATGAAGAAACAGATGAGCTATGCCAATGCCAAGCAGATTCCTTATGTCGCCCTCGCTGGTGAGAATGAGATGAAGGAAGGGAAGATCACCCTCAAAAATATGGAGACGGGTGAACAGCAGTTGGTAACCCCAGAAGAATTAATAGGCAAGTTATGAGAAAAGTAATCATGGCAGTATTGGTCTTGGCAACACTGACCTCCCTGAAGCCTGACCATTTGACGACTATTTTCGTAATAGGCGACTCCACGGCAGCCAAGAAAGATCTCTCTACTGGTTCACCAGAAAGAGGATGGGCGATGGCGTTGCAGGATTATTTTGACTCTACCTATATCCGTGTCGACAATCATGCCGTCAATGGTCGTTCCTCGAAGAGTTTTATTGACGAGGGACGATGGGACAAGGTGCTCTCGCTGATCAAGCCTGGTGACTATGTCATCATCCAGTTTGGACATAATGACGAGAAGCCCAAGGCAGACCGTCATACTGATCCAGGCTCTACTTTCGACTATAATCTGGCGAAGTTTGTACGTGAGACCCGTGAGAAAGGGGGGATCCCTGTCATCATGAATCCTGTTGTCCGTCGTAACTTCGCCACGAAGGCAGTGAAGAACGATGATGACGAGGCACTACGTAACACTACCTTTGCTGATGGTTCCAAGGTTGTGGAGGGTGACTCCCTGATAGATACCCACAAACTTTATGCCGTAGCCCCTCGTGATGTGGCACGGCGTATGAATGCGCATTTCGTGGATGCCAATCAGATTACGCACGATCTGGAGCAGTCGTTGGGTGTCGAGGGCTCCAAGAAACTCCACATGTGGTATAAGCCTGGTGAGCATCCTGCCTTGCCACAAGGTCGTCAGGACAATACACATTATAATATATATGGTGCCCATGTCGTGGCGGGACTTTTGTCTGACGCATTAGTCAAAGAGATACCTATATTGGGGAAATATTATCATAAAGCCAAGAAGTAATGGAACAGATATCCCGACCTGTCAAGAAACCAAGTGGCTGTCTGAATTTTTTCGGATGGCTGCTGACGATTGGTAGTGCATTATTCATCTTGATGTGCATCCTCATGACAATTGGAATGGAGGATAGTCTGGATGAGAAGAGAGAGGAGTATGCTGCGGCAGAGAAGGAGTACGAGGAGGCTCTGGAAGCGTATAATGCTGACTCTGTCCACCTACAGGCGGAATATCAACGAATCCAGTCACAGATAGAGAAAGCGGACGAGGCTGGGGATTCCGCATTGGTAGCGGAACTGACAGACAGTCTCACCCTCTATGCCGAGCCAGAATACCATCCGCGTGGTGCCATCGGCTTTAACATTGGCGGTGCCTTTCTCCTCTTCTTCGCTTTCTTTGCCCTCATCCCCTTGGCAGTTGGTATTGTAATCCTAGTCAATTGTCATAACCGTAAGCGTAAGTACAAACGCTATTTGGAGGAACAGAAATTGCAGAATCCTTAGTATTCCTTTCTTATATTCCTCCCCCTACATATCTTATCTCAATTTATGCTGTTTTTATGACTTATTCTAAAAAAGAAACTATTTTCAAGATGACAGGAGTCTTTCTTGCTTCCTTCATCTTGATGGGTGTTTTCTTGTTGCCCTACTTCGCCTATATTTTCGGGCGGGACATCCCGTTCTGTCGTACAATATTGGATATAGGAAACCTTCTGTGGCCGTTAGCAATTTTTGCCGTCTTACTTTATGAAGACAAGAAAGAGAAGTTGGGAATATGGCGTAATCCGAGCCATGGAATGAACCTGAAAACGGCTATTCTATCCTTGGCATTGGGAGTCCTCTGGCAGTTCATGATACTTCTGCTGACCTCCTTGTTTGACACACCCAACACAGACCCTCGGGAGCCCTATACTGTGGCGGCTCTTATCCTGCATATATTCTCCTTCTCCATCATTGGTCCCATTGCAGAGGAACTGTTTTTACGGAAATGGTACATATCTGTGATGGAAAGAGCCTCTTTCGGCAAGATAGCGATTGTCGTTTCCAATGCACTCATCTTTTACGTGGCGCATGTGGGTACAGGCGTTTGGAGATTAGACACACTGATTATGGCGGTCATTCTTTGCTTGATGTATATGAGAACCAGAGATGTTCGCTATTGTGTGATTACGCATGTCACATGTAATCTTTTGGGAATCTTCTCTGCTTATTATTTCGTATAAAACAATCGATTTTTAAAATTGCATTCATGAAAAAGCAATTAACTATCTTATTAGTTGTGATACAAACGCCTAAAGATAGTTGCTCTATTCCAAAGGATTCACTTTGTCAAGAAAGAATAGCCAAGTCCGATACTGTAAACTGTCTTTTGGACAAACCTCAATGAAGTCGGAGTACTTTAACCACGAACGGCAGGTGCTCATATACATGCTCGACAACTACCCGAAGTAAATCGTGGGGACTGAATGATTCACAATTCATAAACATTAAAAGGCTAGCATAGTAACGATTCTGCCAGTCGGTTTTCCCTACACGTAATTTTTCAAACCCTTGTCACCGTTGCCGCCTTGCAAAACTATTTGATTATCAGTGGGTTGTCGGTAACAACGAAGCGGCAACGGTGACAACGATTGGCGATTTTTGCCCTAAAAGTGGGGTTATTTTGTCTCAAAAAAGAGATAAAAACGGGGGCGTCACCAGATGCATGATGATCTTTTGGGAGAGAGAAGGCACTCCGATCAAAGATAGAAGGCATCCCGATCAAAGATTGCAGTCAAGGGGATACTTTATTCCACCCTATGGAACAAGTTGTTCCACCCCATGGAACAAAGTGTTCCACCCCATGGAACAAACAGGAAGGTGCCGCCTCCGTAGGTCGAAGCCTTAGGCTTTCTTCGAAGAAAGTAAAAATTAATACAGATTTATTTTGTCTTTTCTCCGAATAATGTTATCTTTGCAAAAAGTATTTTTTATGAACTAAACAAGTATTACTATGAAGAAAAAGTTTATTTGCGCCGTTTGTGGATATATCTATGAAGGCGATGCAGCACCAGAGAAGTGCCCCATCTGTAAAGCTCCTGCCTCTAAGTTCTCTGAACTGAAAGAGGATGCTGACATGACTTACGCTACTGTTCATAAGATTGGTGACGGTAAGCCCGAGGGTGTCAGTGAGGAGATGATTCAGGACCTGCGTAACCATTTCAATGGAGAGTGTGGTGAGGTAGGTATGTATCTCGCGATGGCTCGTCAGGCAGACCGTGAGGGCTATCCTGAGATTGCCGAGGCTTTCAAGCGTTATGCTTTCGAGGAGGCAGACCATGCTTCCCGTTTTGCTGAGTTGTTGGGTGAGTGCGTTTGGGATACCAAGACCAACTTGGAGAAGCGTGCTGCCGCAGAGGCTGGTGCTTGCGAGGATAAGTTCCGTATTGCCAAGAATGCCAAGGCTGCTGGTTTCGACGCGATCCACGACACTGTTCACGAGATGGCTAAGGACGAGGCTCGCCATGGTGCAGGCTTTGCAGGTTTGTTGAAGAGATATTTTGGTAAATAAAAGCAATAAAATAACAAGGAGTCCGTTTCTTTTTCAGATGAAACGGATTCCTTTATTACTACTCATCCTGTCTACGTTGTTCGTAGGCTGTTCTGACAACGATAAGTTCTCGTCAGACACATCCGCTGTGTTAGACTTTTCCATCGACAGTTTGGCGATGGATACCGTCTTTACTCAGACATCCACCCGAACCTACGACTTCTGGGTATATAATAAAGGTAATTCGGGCATCCGCATTAACGAGGTCCGTCTTACTCATCCTTCCTCTTCCCGTTTCCGTGTGAATGTGGATGGTAATTATGTCGATTCCGTAGCCTATGACTTTGAGGTCCGCAAGGGGGACTCCATCCGTGTCTTTGTGGAACTGACGGCTCCTGATACCCAGCAAGACACTCCCCAGCGGATAGAGGATATGCTGGTGTTCAAATTGGAGAACGGAAGGGAGCAGCCTCTCAAACTCAGTGCTTATAGTTGGAAAGCGATATCCTATGATGAGGAACTCGTTGTCGATGGCGATATGACCATTGACGAGCGTCAGCCCATCGTTTTCAAGAAAGGTATCGTCGTCAGGAAAGACGCAACACTGACCTTGTCCCATGCCCAACTCTATTTCCATGATGGTGCAGGCATCGATGTTCAAGGTACTATCAAGGCAGACAGTTGCCTGTTCCGTGGTGACCGTCTCGACCGCATGTTCTCCTATCTGCCTTATGATCGTGTGAGTGGTCAATGGAAGGGTATCTTCATTCATGAGGATTCCAAGGATAATGTATTTCAGGATTGTGAGGTGAGGAGCAGTTACACAGGTATCGTCTGTGCCCAGAAGTCTTCTGTCTCCCTGCTTCGATGTACGATTCATAATTGCAAGGGGACAGGGTTAGAACTGAACGAGTCGACGGCATCTGTGGATAGTTGCAGGATAACCAATACGTTGGGCGATTGTCTGAATGTGATAGGTTCCTCCGTGAATATCAATCATAGCACCTTAGCCCAGTTCTATCCCTTCTCCGCAGACAGAGGAGTAGCCCTTCGTTTTGATGCCGAGAGTAACGTTATCTGTGACAACACCCTTGTTACGGGTTATGAGGAAGACGTGATCATGGGTGATGGTGTGGATTATTACTTTGAGAATTGCATTCTAAGGACCTTAGAGCCAGGAGATACAGAAGAGTTTGTCGATGTAATATGGGAAACTCCGAAGAGTGAGATACAAGGTGAGAAACACTTCGTCACCTTTGACACCGACAACCTGTTCTATAATTTCACTATCAAGGAAGAAAGTCCCGCTTATCAGAAGAAGATAGGTGACCTTAGAAATCTGTGAAACTAAGGGGCATTAAATCCTTAATACCTTTTATAATATAAATATGTTTTGTACCATACAGGAGTATTCGTATGGGGCGACGGAACCGAGTCTCTGACTCGATGATTACTTGTCGGCAGATGCCACAGGGGCTGATAGGGTCTTCTTGTAGTTCACCGTCAGTGCCACGTGCAGCAATGGCAATCGTCTTGATAGGGGTGTCAGGGTATTGGGCTCCAGCCGCGTAGATTGCCGACCGTTCCGCGCAGATACCGGCAGGATAAGATACGTTCTCCTGATTACAGCCCATCACCGTCTTCCCGTTATCCAGAAGGACAGCCGCACCGACATGGAAATGGGAATATGGCGCATAGGAACGTGCCGTTGCCTCGATGGCATCATTCACCAAAGCCTGTTCTTCAGTTGCCAATTCTTCCTTTTGTACCACGCAGATAGTAGATTTGAGCACTAACTCTTTCATAATCTTTTACTTTTTGTTGCAAATATAATTATTTTTCCTTATTTTTGCAACATAAATTGATAAATGTTCATGAAAAAGATAATTCTTGCCGGGCTGTTGGTGTGTATGTCGTCTGTTCCTATGATGGCGCAGATGAAATGGAGCCAGCAATATCAGCAGTATTTTGATCAATATAAGGATTATGCCATTGAGCAGATGAGACGTTACCATATACCAGCGAGTATCACCTTGGCACAGGGTGTCTTGGAGTCGGCTGCCGGCAAGAGCGAATTGACAGTTAAAGGTAATAACCATTTTGGGATTAAGTGTCATGGATGGACGGGACGAGCAGTCTATCATGATGACGATGAGCGTAATGAGTGCTTCCGTGCCTACGATAATGCCTATGACAGTTATGAGGACCATTCCAAATTCTTAAGTACCAGCAACAGGTATAGTTCGCTGTTTAAGTTAAAACTAAATGATTATAAAGGATGGGCTTATGGACTGAAGGCCTGTGGCTATGCTACCAACCCCCGTTATGCTATCCAGTTGATAGACATTATCCAACTCTATAAACTCTATGAGTATGACGACAGGAAGTCGTCGAAATCGAAATCCTCCGCTTATCAGATGGGAGAATATCGGGTTTACGAGTTTAATAAGAACTATTATGTTATTGCTAAGGCAGGTGACTCCTATCGGAAGATTGGCGACATCTATGACGTGTCCTACAAGAAACTGGCAAAGTATAATGAGAATGACAGGAATGCCGTCTTAGAGGAAGGCGATTTCGTCTGGTTGCAGAAGAAACGTCGCCATGCTCCCAAAGAATACAAGAAGCGTCCCCATGTTGTGAAGGACGGTGAGTCGATGTATACGATAGCGCAACGATACGGTATTCGATTGAAGTATCTCTATAAGATGAATGACCTGACACCTGATTACCAGATCAAGGTCGGTGATGTCCTGCGGATAAGATGACAATAAGTAAATGATATAGTTATGAGGAAGAGTTTCTACGTATTAGCAGTGATGGCACTTCTGGCAATAGTCGGATGTAACCGCTTTCGCCTGAAGACAGACCATAGTAAGCAAATGGAGCAGGTGCGTATCCCCGTTGATACAGCACAGAAGAATGATATCAAAGAAACGACGACGAATGACGATTGGGAAGATGAGCCCTTGTTGGAGATACCTGATATTCCAGGAGAGGCAGGAGGTCATCCTGACGCATCAGAGGCAGAGCGTATGTTCCGTGAAGGCTATTAATAGAAACTGTCAGTCCTTCAGCAAGTCCTCTAAGAATTTGTCTAAGTCCTGGTCAAGACCTGCCATCAGTTCTTGGTCGATAATCACGGTCTCGTCATCTACCAAGTATAGTTCGGCGAGATGCTCATGGTCATCATCTTCCAAGACAAAGGAGTAGGGTTTTAGGATGGACATCTTCTCGATGGTGTCTTTTTGCTTATTGAGAACAGAACGGAGCACAACAGCCACATCCTCATAGAATCTGTCATCTTTGTTGTCTATCCATTGCTCGATGATGCATCTGGTAATCTCATTGTCATCATCGTCAAATGCCACTAACTCACCTGTATCCTGTGTCACTCTCAGGTGAATATCTGTCAAGATACCTGTTTCGTCATTGGTGGGAAACTTGTCTGCCACCTTGCGGATAGCGCGTTCAATTTGAAGAAGTGTTTGCTCTGTTGCTTTCATCGTTATATTGTTAAGACGTTACAAAAGTAATTAAAAGAAAGGATAACTGCAAACGATTACGAATATTTTTCAAAAATATTTTCTCTTATACATATTTTATTCGCTTTTTTGTCGTACCTTTGCATTTGCTAAGTCGAGATTGCAAACTATGAATAACAGAATTCGTCATGAAGGGATCATTGACAGCATAGAAGAAGGATGTGTTCATGTACGTATCCTCCAGACCTCTGCATGTGCCGCATGCAAGGTGGCTGGCTATTGCAATGCTGCAGAGGCTAAAGAGAAAATAGTTGATGTGTTCGAGACTGATGCTTCAGCCATGAAGGTAGGTGACGCTGTGACGGTGTCGACCTCTGGTGATGTGGCAGCCCGTGCCTTGCTATGGGCATTTGGCTTCCCGTTTCTCCTGATGATTGCCGTCTTAGTATTTGTATTATGGCGGACAGGTGATGAAGGGTTGGCTGCGTTAAGCGGACTGCTGTCGTTAGTACCATACTACGGACTACTGTTCCTGTTGCGTCATCGGATGCGTAGGAAGATGGCATTTATCATTGAATAAACAAATATAACTAAAACAAATACAAGAGATTATGAATTTTATTTTGATTGCAGTCGCAGTATTAGGTGGCATCGGTTTGATAGCCGCTATCGTACTGTATGTCTGCTCCAAGAAATTCGCTGTCTACGAGGATCCCCGTATTGCACAGGTGACGGAAGTGTTGCCCGGCGCTAACTGCGGAGGATGTGGCTTCGCCGGCTGTGGCGGTCTTGCTGACGCACTGGTAAAGGGTGCTGACGCAGGAAGCCTTGACGGTTTGAAATGCCCCGTTGGTGGACAGGAAGTGATGGGTAAGGTGGCTGATCTGTTGGGAATGGCAATCGCCAATGGTGAGCCGATGGTGGCTGTCGTTCGTTGTAATGGTACCTGTACTCTCCGTCCGAAGATTGCCGAGTACAGTGGCTTGCGCTCTTGTGCAGCGATGAATGCCTGTGGTGCCGGTGAGACGGCATGTGGCTTCGGCTGTCTGGGATGTGGCGACTGTGTTGCCGCTTGCCAGTTTGATGCCATCCACATGAACCCCGAGACAGGATTACCAGAGGTTGACGAGGAGAAGTGTACCTCATGTGGCGCTTGTGTGAAGGCTTGTCCGCGTCACATCATCGAACTGCGTAAGAAGGGTCCGAAGGGTAGGAGAGTCTTTGTGTCTTGTGTCAACAAGGACAAAGGACCTGTTGCCATGAAGGCTTGTAAGGCTGCTTGTATCGGTTGTGGTAAGTGTGAGAAAGAGTGTAAGTTTGGCGCCATCACGATGGAGGGAAATGTCTCTTATATCGACTTCAACAAGTGCCGTCTGTGTAAGAAGTGTGTGGAGGCTTGTCCTACAAAGGCTATCCATGCTGTCAACTTCCCGGCTCCTAAACCCAAGCCAGTGGATAGTGCTCCGAATACTCCGAGTACTCCGAATACTCCGAATACTCCGAATGATTCTAGTAACCCTAAAGTAGAAAAGGAGGAACAAGCATGAACGTAAGAACATTCCGTATTGGTGGTATTCACCCCGAAGAGAATAAACTGACCCATGAGGTAGAGACCAAGGTTGCCGCTCTTCCCAAGCAGGCGATCTTCCCATTGAGCCAGCATATCGGTGCTCCAGCCAAGCCTGTTGTCGCTAAGGGTGACAAGGTGAAGGTGGGTACGATGATTGCCGAGGCTGGTGGCTTTGTCTCTGCTCCTATTTTCTCATCCGTCAGTGGTACTGTGTTTAAGATTGACACCGCGATAGATGCTACCGGTTATCGCAAGCCCGTTATTATTATTAATGTGGAAGGCGACGAGTGGGAAGAGTCTATCGACCGTTCCGATAAGTTGGAGACTGTTGAGGCACATCCTGAGTTGACACCAGAGGAGATCGTCAGCCGTATCAAGGACGCTGGTGTCGTTGGTATGGGTGGTGCTTGTTTCCCCACTTTCATCAAACTCACTCCTCCGCCAACGGCAAAGGCTGAGTGTGTGATTATCAATGCGGTAGAGTGTGAGCCCTATATCACAGCCGACTATCGTCTGATGATGGAGCATGCTGATGAGATACTGATTGGATTGGAGTTGCTGATGAAGGGTGCCAAGGTGACCACTGGTTATATTGGTATTGAGACCAACAAACCCAAGGCTATCGAGTTGCTTGCCCAGAAGTGTGCGGAGAAGTTTAACGGCTCAGCCTATCAGGTAGAGGTCGTTCCTTTGAAGCAGCGTTATCCACAGGGTGGTGAGAAACAACTCGTTGACGCGGTGATCCGTCGTCAGGTGCCTGCACCTCCTGCTATCCCAGTGAATGTGGGTGCTATTGTTCAGAATGTGGGTACAGCCTTCGCTGTCTATGAGGCAGTGATGAAGCGTAAGCCACTCTTCGAGCGTTATACCACCGTGACTGGTAAGCGTCTTGCCAACCCCGGCAACTTCCTCGTTCGTATGGGAACGCCGATGAAGGACCTGATTGATGCCTGTGGCGGAATGCCCGAGGGCGATAACAAGTTACTGGCTGGTGGTCCGATGATGGGTAAGGCACTGACCTCCGTTGGGGTGCCTATCTGTAAGGGAACGAACTCCGTAACGATTATCTCCGGTGACGAGGCTGTCCGCAAGGAGCCACAACCCTGTATCCGTTGTGCGAAGTGTGTCAGTGTCTGTCCGATGGGTTTGGAGCCTTATCTGCTCGCCAAACTTGCCGCCGTACAGAACTGGGAGCGCTCAGAGCATGAGGATGTGGTCAGTTGTATCGAGTGTGGCTCATGCCAGTTCACTTGTCCTGCCCATCGTCCGTTGCTCGACAACATCCGTATGGGTAAGTCAACAGTAATGGGAATTATTAGAAATAGAAACGCAAAGAAATAACTATGAGTAAGTTGATTGTATCATTATCGCCCCATGCACATGGAACCGACACGGTGGAGCGTAACATGTACGGTGTCATCATCGCCTTGTTGCCTGCGTTGCTCGTCTCGTTCTATTTCTTCGGCATTGGCTCTGCCATTGTCTGTGCTACGAGTGTCGCTGCCTGCGTCCTCTTCGAGTGGGCTATCAATAAGTTTATGCTGAAGAACGAGCGCACCACCATCTGTGACGGCTCTGCCGTGCTGACGGGTCTGCTGCTTGGTTTCAACCTCCCCAGCAACCTCCCCATCTGGATTATCATCATCGGTGCGCTATTCGCCATCGGTGTGGGTAAGATGACATTCGGTGGTCTGGGTAATAACCTCTTCAATCCTGCGTTGGTGGGACGTGCAGCCCTGCTGGTCGCTTTCCCTGCTCAGATGACGACATGGCCGAAGGTCGGACAACTCACCAGTTATCTCGATGCGGAGACAGGTGCCACACCACTTGCCATCATGAAGCAGGCGATCAAGAGTGGTGATGCTTCCGTGCTTGACCAACTGCCTGACTCTATGAGTCTCTTCCTCGGTAATCATCCTGACGGTGCCGGTGCGATGGGTGAGATCTGTGCCCTTGCACTGCTGCTTGGCTTGGCTTATATGCTGTGGAAGAAGATCATCACCTGGCATATCCCCGTCAGCATCATCGCTACGGTCTTCGTGTTCTCAGGACTGATGCATCTTGCCAATCCTATCTATGCTGATCCTATCAGTGTCATCCTCTCGGGTGGTCTGATGCTCGGTGCTATCTTCATGGCTACCGACTATGTCACCTCACCGATGACTCCGAAGGGACAGATTATCTACGGTGTTGCTATCGGCTTCCTCACCGTCGTCATCCGTAACTGGGGTGCCTACCCGGAGGGTATGTCGTTCGCCATTCTGATTATGAATGCGTTCACACCGCTGATTAATACTTATGTGAAACCCAAGCGCTTCGGTGAAGTGCCTGCCAAAAAGTAAGAGGAGGAAAGACGTATGAAGAAACTTGAATCATCTTTAACGAATATGGCGTTGGTACTCACAGGAGTAGCCGTCATCATGGGTGGTATCCTTGCCTTCGTCAACCACTTGACCGAAGGACCTATCAACGAACAGAAGTCGAAGGCTCTTGCCGACGGTATCAAAGCCGTCATGGTATGCAACGACCTCGTTGTCGCCAAGACAGATACCGTCAAGCAGAATGATGCCAAAGGGAAGGAACTCACCTATATCATCTATCAGATACAGGATGCCCAGAAGAAAGACCTTGGTGCCGCTGTCGAGAGTACCACGGGTGGCTTTGGTGGTGACCTGAAGGTACTGGTCGGTTTCGACCCCGATGGCAAGATTCTCGGTTATACCCTGTTGGAGCATGCGGAGACACCGGGACTGGGTGCCAAGGCAGACAAATGGTTCCAGAAAGGAGAGAAGGGTGATATCATCGGTAAGGATCCGAAAGAGCCCCTTACCGTATCGAAAGACGGTGGACAGGTGGATGCCATCACAGCCTCTACCATTACCAGCCGTGCTTTCCTCTTGGCGATTAATAATGCTTACAACGCTTACAAGGCGACACCTGCTGATGCTGCCACGGGCGCTACCGAACAAAATAAGGAGGATTAAGGTATGAACTATATAGATATTATAAAGAATGGTATCGTCAAGGAGAACCCGACGTTCGTCTTGATGCTCGGTATGTGTCCTACACTTGCCACTACCACATCCGCAATGAATGGTATGTCGATGGGACTTGCCACCATGGCGGTACTGATCTGTACCAACTTCGTGATCTCTTGTCTGAAGAGCATCACCCCTGATAAGGTGCGCATCCCTGTATTTATCGTGGTGATTGCCGCCTTCGTGACCATCCTGCAACTTGTCATCAAGGCTTTCCTGCCTGACATTGACGCGGCATTAGGATTGTTCATTCCACTGATCGTGGTGAACTGTATCATCCTGGGTCGTGCCGAGGCTTTTGCGGCAAAGAACAGTCCTGTTGCCTCTCTGTTTGATGGTATCGGTATCGGACTTGGTTTCACCATCGGTCTGACATTGTTAGGTATCTGTCGTGAACTGCTGGGCTCCGGCTCTATCTTCGGTATCACACTGGTGCCAGAGACCTATAACATCCTGCTCTTCGTGTTGCCTCCGGGTGCGTTCATCACCCTTGGCTTCCTGATTGCTATTGTCAATAAACTTAGAAAGGCATAAATTATGGAGTACATACTGATATTTATCTCGGCTATCTTTGTGAACAACATCGTGTTGTCACAGTTCTTAGGCATCTGTCCGTTCTTGGGTGTCTCTAAGAAAGTGGACACCTCACTGGGTATGTCCGCAGCAGTGGCTTTCGTGTTGACCCTTGCCACCATCGTGACATGGCTGGTACAGAAATATGTGCTCGACGCTTTCGGCTTGCAGTATCTGCAGACCATCGCCTTCATCCTCGTCATCGCCTCACTGGTGCAGATGGTGGAGATCGTATTGAAGAAGGTGTCACCGGCACTCTATCAGGCATTAGGTATCTTCCTGCCCCTGATTACCACCAACTGTGCCGTCTTAGGTGTTGCCATCCTCGTGATTCAGAAAGACTTCGATCTGTTGCAGTCTGTCGTCTATGCCTTCTCAACGGCAATCGGTTTCGGACTTGCCCTGACCGTCTTCGCTGGTATGCGTGAGCAACTCGAACTGGTGAACATCCCCAAGGGAATGCGTGGCATGGCAATCGTCATGCTCTCCGCTGGTCTGCTCAGTCTCGCCTTCATGGGCTTCTCTGGAGTAGACGGTGGACTGCGCACTTTATTCGGACTCGATTAAAATGAAGTATTAATAGGAGAGGGGAGACCTGCCGTTCGTGCAAGCCTCCCCTTTTTTATTTAAAGACGCTCTCTTTGTATGCGCTACGGTTTACAACCATACTGCCATACAGCCTTTACTCCCTCTGATGTGTACTGCCATGTTAAAATGTTTATGATTAGATAGTTACTATATTATAATAAGGCGTGTAAAGCCCGTTTATTGTGTATGGTATGCATTTTATTTAAAAATGATTATATTTCCCTTGAGTACAAAACAACTTGTTTTGTTCTTATTAGAGGCATCCCCTTGCCTCCTTAAGATGCCTTCTTTCGATACAAAACAACTTGTTTTGTTCTTGAAACCAATAGTAGTCTTTCATATCATCCCCTGTGAATGTCATGATTATCCATACAGAACACTGTGTTTACTCATACCGCATGGAGCGAGCGGGATGAATGCGTGAGACAAGGAAAGAGGGCGCGATTAAGACAAAGAGGGTTACAAGGAGTGTCGCCACGTTGAGTAACACGATGAGTGGGATATTCAGTTCCATCGGTGCTGTGGTGACATAGTAGTTCGCAGGATCGAGTTTGATGAATCCTGTGTGCTGCTGCAAGAGAATGAAACAGATACCGATGATATTACCCCAGAGCATGCCCTGACCTATGATGAAGGCGGCAAACCAGAGGAAGGTATGGCGTACACTCTTGTTGCGGGCACCGAGTGCTTTCAGCAAACCGATCATCTGGGTACGCTCCAAGATGATGATAAGCAGTCCGCTAATCATCGTGAAGCCAGCCACACATACCATCAAGACAAGGATTATCCACACGTTGATGTCAAGCAGAGACAGCCATGAGAATACTTGCGGATAGGTCTCCTGCACGGTATGGGAGGTGAGTATCTCACCGTTATGGTCGGTATGGCGGTTGACTTTCTCCACAACCAAGTTGGCAGTAGCCTGTAACTGGTCGAAATCGCTGACCAGTAACTCCGCGCCGCTGCACTGGTCTTGCTCCCATTTGTTGAGTTTCACAGGTAGCGGAAGGTCCGTGAAGCATAGTGACTCGTCAAACTGGGTCATATTCGTCTCGTAGATGGCAGCCACAGTGAACTTTCGCGCACGTACATTATTATAGTCTATGAAGTAGGCAAACACACGGTCGCCAGCCTTCAGTCCGAGTTTATTGGCTATCATACGGGAGATGAGCAACTCATTGGAACTCTTCGTGGACGAGAACCGCGGCATCTTGCCTTCGACGAGATTCTGTTGAAGGAAATGGGTGTCGTAATCCTCGCCAATACCTTTGATGGCTATTCCTAAGAAGTCATTGTCTGTCTTGAGGATACCCTGTGTGATGGCATAACGTCCCACATGGCGGACACCGTCAATGCCTTGCAGCACCTTCATCAGGGAGTCATCGATGCAGACAGGGTAGGGTGTTGCCGATTGGGAGGCAATGAAACTCTCGACCTGTATATGACTGCCAAAGCCGACTACCTTGTCACGGATGGTATGCTTAAAGCCCATCACCACACTCACAGTGATAATCATCACGGCAAGTCCGATGGCAACACCAATGGTGGCTATACGGATAGCAGGACGGCTCACCTTACGATGGTCGCCATCATCGGAATAAATCCTGTGGGCAAGGAAAAACGGAAGACTCATTTTCTTCCGGGATATGCCTCAAGGGCTTTCTGCAAGACAATGAGCGCACGCTCAAGGTCCTCTTTCTTCAGCACGTAGGCAATACGTACCTGATCAATACCAGCGCCAGGTGTTGTATAGAAACCGGCGGCAGGAGCCATCATCACCGTCTCACCCTCGTACTCGAAATCGGCAAGACACCAGCGGCAGAACTTCTCGGCATCGTCGACAGGCAGTTTCGCTACCGTATAGAACGCTCCCATCGGAATAGGAGAGTAAACGCCGGGGATGCGGTTAAGTCCGTCAATCAGACACTTACGACGCTCCACATACTCATCATAGACATCACGGTAGTACTCTTCAGGTGCATCCAACGACGCCTCGGCGACAATCTGACCGATAAGGGGAGGGGAGAGACGTGCCTGACAAAATTTCATCACAGCCTTACGTACCTCGGCATTCTTCGTGATCAAGGCACCGATACGGATACCACACTCCGAATAACGCTTCGAGACGGAGTCAATCAGGATGACGTTCTGCTCAATGCCTTCCAAATGACAGGCGGAGATATAGGGTGAGCCCGTATAGATATATTCGCGATATACCTCGTCGGAGAAGAGATACAGGTCGTATTTCTTCACAAGGTCACGGATCTGGTTCATCTCACGACGGGTATAGAGATAGCCCGTCGGGTTGTTGGGATTGCAGATCATGATAGCACGGGTGCGGTCATTGATGAGCTCCTCGAACTTCTCCACCTTCGGCAGAGAAAAGCCTTCGTCAATCGTTGTGGCTATAGTACGAATCTTCGCACCTGCAGAGATGGCGAATGCCATGTAGTTGGCATAGGCTGGTTCTGGGACGATAATCTCGTCACCAGGATTCAGACACGACAGGAAGGCGAAGAGTACCGCCTCACTACCGCCGCTGGTGATAATAATATCATCCGCCGTGACATTAATATTGTATTTCGCGTAATAGCTGACCAACTTCTCGCGATAGCTCAGATAACCTTGTGAAGGAGAGTATTCGAGGATGTTACGGTCAATCGTCTTCAGGGCATCGAGTCCTACCTGTGGTGTAGGCAGGTCAGGTTGTCCAATATTCAGATGGTACACATGTGTACCACGTTTTTTTGCGGCAGCGGCAAGTGGAGCAAGTTTCCGAATCGGTGATTCGGGCATCTCCAGTCCACGAACAGATATTTCCGGCATTATTCTCTAATTTACGTAAATCGTGTGCAAAATTACGAATAAGTGAGCAAAAAACCAAATAATCCCCCCTCATTTTTATTCCAATGCCTTCTATCACTTGTCCGAGTATCTGTTATGGGGGTATTCCAATGCCTCCTATGGGGGTATAGGAGGCTTTAGAAAGAGGCGTTCGAGATACTGCGACAAGTGATAGAAGGCTTTAGAACCAGGGAGGGGTGCCTTTCACACGAATATGTATGTATATCTATTTGGTCTTTGAGACCGATATTTTTTAGCATTTTGAAATAATAAAGTTTTCGAGTTAGCTGGCACCTATCGGGTAGATACCCCAAAGCAAACGTGTCGATAGGTACGGGCTATCCATGCGATAGGTGCCGCCTATTTCCCCGTATGGAGCGTCCAATCTTTTTATGTCATTTTTCTTTTGAAAAACTTGCAACCTTCAAAAATAATCTTTATATTTGCAATCGACTAAGCCAGTCCTTTTTGGACAGGGCGGGTCAAGACATTGTGGAACAGAGACCACCAAGCCGTTTGTAGGGCTGGTCTCGAAGGACGTTTTCATGACGTTATCTTCAGCCGATTCAACTTCGCAACTTGAAACTTTATCTGAAGATATACGCAACGAAGCGTCCATGCAGGGTGTATTATATCCCGATGTGTGTGAGCCATTATATGCTTCTGACACATTTTTTTATAATACGCGATGGCGTGGGCTGGCTGAGTTGCTTATCTTGATAAAGGGGCAATGCGAAGGCCTAATCGGCGGGATAAGCGACGGAAAGTTTCTCCCGCGCCCTTTTTGTTTCCAGACACCTTATGTTTAACAAGCCGAAAAAGGGAGAGCGAGTAGGCAGAAATGATTTATGGCGTATGGCAGAGTATTATTTTGAAAACCGAAAAGACAGGACACTGAAAGCCTATCTTAAAATTGGTGAATCTAAGGAATCCTCTTTCCTACTGACATTTAAACGAACGGATGCTGAACCTCGAAGTGTTGTAAAAGGGTCAAATAAAGCTGATGAAAAGTTAATATATGAACTTGAGCGTATTGCAAAGATGAAGTATTCTCAGATAGTGCAAGACACTAATACAGAATGGATACCGATTCCTGTTACGGATGATGAATCCCTAAAAGATGACGAACCATATGTATATGATCCCTCTATTATATTTCTTGTTAAAGAATATAAGCGTGCTTTAAATCTTTTATGATAGTTGATTGGAAAGTTCTTATGATGAATTATAAAGTGTATTATCTATGAAAAAACTAATTAGCGGATTATCACCTGAAGATACATTTTGTTTGTATGCTTTTGTCAAAGCATACGAAAATATACGAATTGAAGATTATCCGAAAGATGATGATTTGTTTGCCAAATATCCAGAATTAGAAAAACTGAACAATGACTTTTTAGCCATATCTTTTGGTGGAAAAGATAACTCTAAAGCAATAGAATTACTTGACATCAATGGCTTGAAGGACAATCAAATGTATGGCCTGCGTCATGGTTCACCTCTACGTTCTTTTCTATACCATTTAAGGAACTCCATTGCCCATGCTTATATCTCAAAAAGGGAAGATAATGATAGAATCATAGTTCGTGACAAGTCAAAGGATAAATGGCATAAACTTACAGCTATAGGGATACTTTCCTCAATAGACATTATTAACATATTTACTAACACTTTAAACCTTATCAATTATGAAGAAGAATAAACTAATAGTCATTATAACAATAATCGTAAGTTATTTCAATATTTCTATAAATAATGCCCAAAGTTTGTCATTGTCTTTCAATTTGACAGAAACAGACTACTTAGCTGATATGATAGCAGAAAGTAAGAAATATAACATAGAGTCTTTGACTTTGTCGGGATATGTCAATGAAGAAAACACTAAGTTTATTATTGATTTGAATGAAAAAGGAACACTTAAAGAACTTATATTAAGTGGGGTTTCAAAGCTTCAAACATATTATAAAACTGAAACAAAAACAACGGTTTTTAGTGGACCTAAAGGCTATTATATCGATGATAGTGTTAGAAAGTATCTTTCAAGTCTATATTATCCTAACTATTTATTTGTTTATTCATGGGAAAACGAGATTACTATTTCCTATTACGATGTATATAATGATTCTTATATTGTAAGACACTTCCATATAGATAAAAGAGATGAAATAATTGACCAAGATGTATTTATCGATTATTCTATTACAAATCCAAGAATTGTATTTCAAAGATGCTCATTCAAAAAATTAATATTACCAAACAATGAAAATTGTATAGGTGGATTGGATTGCACATATAGGGTAAAGAAATGTGATGAATACATATTAGGTAATAAAGTAGAAATAATAGGAGATAATGCATTTATGGATTCTCAAATTGGAACTTTGGTAGTTAATTCAACAATAAATGAAATTAAAACCAGTGCATTTGAAAATACTATTGGCAATATATTAGATGATCCTACTATTTTTGAGAGTGTCCAAACGATAGGAGATTATGCTTTCAGAAATAGTAACCTAATTAAGAACACAGATAAAAAAGTTTCATTAAAAACAAAACACATAGGTAAAGGAGCTTTCTTAAATGCTATAATCCCCAATTCCATAATACTTTCTGATATAGAAGAAATGAGAGACAGCGTATTTGTGGGAACTTCTATTAAAGATATAGAAGTAGGGGATAAAATCAACACCATTAATACTCGTACCTTTTTTAATTGTTCTAACTTACAAGCATTTAGCGGTGGAAATAATATTAAAAGTATTGGCAGCGAAGCTTTTTCTGGATGCAAAAATCTTATATCTTTTTCCCCTTCAGTTGCTTTAACCACAATCGGAAAAGAAGCCTTTGCCAATGATTCTGCTTTAACCATATTCTCCATTCCAGATGCAACCAAAGAGATTGGCTATGGTGCATTAAAAAATAGTGGTATAAGAGAATTACATTTAGGCATATATGGTGATTTTCGACATGACATTATAGTAGGATGTGATAGTCTCGAAGCCTATTCTGTCAGCGATTCCAATGAAAAATTGAAGGCAGAAGAAGGAGTGCTATTTTCTAAAGACGGGAGCAAAATAATTGCTTATCCGTGCGCTAAAAATAATGCTGCATACAAGGTTGACAATAAGGTTATAGAGATAGCAGACTCTACTTTTTATTGTGCCAGAAATTTAAATGCCTTAACAATTCCAGAATCTGTAGAGAAAGTTGGATATAATGCATTTGCCAATAGCGGTATAAAGAAAGTAGAGGTTTTACCAACCATTCCCCCTAAGGTTAGTGACGGTAATTCAGGACTTAATCAATCCCTAGTAAGTCTCTATGTATATGGGAAAGACTTTGATACTTACTATGTTGCAAACTACTGGGGCGATTTCAAGTATATTTATACTGTAGAGAAATATAAATTGACTTATTTAATTGACGGGGATGTATACAAAATATTGGAACTACATGCAGGAATGCTAATAAATCAGATAGAAATCCCCACGAAGGAAGGTTACACCTTCTCTGGTTGGAGTGATATACCAGAGAAGATGCCTGCCCATGATGTAAATGTTACTGGTACGTTCGCCATTAATAAGTATAAGTTAGTCTATCAGGTAGACGGAGAGGAATACAAGTCATCTGAGGTGGAATATGGTGCAAGCATCACGCCAGTGACTGCTCCTAAGAAGGAAGGTTACACTTTCTCAGGCTGGAGTGGGATACCTGCAAGGATGCCAGCACATGATGTAACTATTACTGGTACATTCAACGTCAACCAGTATACCATTACCTATATGATTGATGATGAGGTCTATCAGACAGAGAGTGTGGATTATGGCTCAATAATTACTCCTCCGTCAGCACCAGTGCGTGAGGGCTATAACTTCGAATGGACAGACGTACCAGAGACAATGCCAGCACATGATATTATAATTGTAGGCAGTTACACCTCAGGCATCAATGCCATCAAGGCTGATGACGAGGAAGGTAAATGGTACACCCTTGACGGCAAACAGATAGAGCAGCCTCGCAAGGGTCTGAACATCGTTCGTATGAGTAATGGCAAGACGAAGAAGGTGTTGGTGCAGTAACGTCAAAGGAAATCACTAGGACAGGCACCCTATTACCATACAATAAGAATCGCTATCATTTACTGGTAGCGATTCTTTTGTTATGATGACGCAGGGACAGGAACCACTGACGAAGTCTGAAGTAAGAAGTAAGAACTAAGGGGGAGGAGGGCATAGGGTGATGCCCAATGTTACAATTATACAATGATAAAATGTAAAAAGGTTTAATGGTTTAAGAGTTTAAAAGCGATCTTCCCAGACTATCCAAGGAAAGTGGGAAGAAGAGGGAAAAGAGAATATTTTTAGTCAGAATAGCATAATTTTACGTCAAAATGATGGTAGAATGAAATAAAATGCTTATATTTGCAGCGATAAAACAATAAAGATTATGGCACAGGTATCTATGACGGTGAGAATGGACTCACAACTGAAACAGAAATTCGATGCGCTCTGCTCGTGTATGGGTATGAGCGTTAATGCTGCTATCAACATCTTTGCAAATGCTGTTGTAAGAACGCGTAGCATTCCCTTTAAGATAAGTGTAAATCCAACAGAAGTGGAAGATCAGGCTTTAAGGGAATTCCGTGAATTCAGGAAGATGGTTGCTGCCAGCGACAGGCCAGAGCTCACATTGGATGAAATCAACGAGGAAATACGATTGGCACGTGAGGAAAGGGCTGCACGGAAATGATTAAAGCAGTCATTGACACAAACGTGATAGTGTCGGCATATATTACAAAGAATCCAGAAGCTGCAACATCTAAGGTTTGGGAGGCTGTTCTGCAGTGTAAACTGACACCCATCTATAATGATGAAATCCTCTATGAGTATTCTGAAGTGCTGCATCGTGAGAAGTTTGGTATTCCAGAGCGTCTTATAAAGTGGGCATTAGACAAAATCTTCACAAATGGGGTTCGTGGAGAACGTATATTGAGCGATGAGTTCTTTTCTGACCCAAAGGATGTTGTATTCTATGAACTAGCCATGTCGAAAGAGGAAGCTTATCTAGTGACAGGCAACATAAAACATTTCCCCAAGAAGCCCATTGTTGTAACACCTGCGGAGATGCTGGAAATTCTGCAACGCGAAGAAACCGAAAAATAGTTGTACCTTCGCACTCCGAATAGCGACATCAACTATTCAACTATCATTATGAATGAAATAGAACAAGGTCCACAAATGGTATGTACCATTAATCAAAAGACTAATGGATTCATTCTGAAAGACACAAATATTTGATAAATATTTTGCGATTGTCGGAATTTATGCGTACTTTTGCGCATCCAAACAAACCGAGATTATGAATTACGAGGAACTATTGGCATCTAGAAAAGACGGTAAACACAACAAGACCCGTCTGCCGATTGGCGACTATTATCGCCAGCAGATAGAAGGGAAGTACCGTAGTGTGGTGGATGTCGCACAAGAACTGAACAGTAACATCAAGTTCTGTGAGGCTCTGAAGACGGAGTGTGAGCAGAACGCATCCCTGACGAATCAGCATATCCTGCATTTCCGTCCGCAGTCGGAAGGTCGTGATATTGTCCGTCTGGAAATGGAGCAGGGACAGTATCAGCCCTTGCAACAGGTGTTGAACGACAACCCGTCCATCGTTGCCGAGCCGCATTTCATCGAGGAGTTCACCCGCCAGTTGCTGGAGTCTGCCGCCTATCTCCATTCTCAGGGTGTCTTTGGGGTATGTTATTCCCCTCAGACCGTATTCCTTCGTAAGGGGGATAATGCTGTCATGTTGTCGCATGTCGGCTCCCACTATATCTCGATGAGTGACCCGTCCCAACTCTATCATGACGGATTGGAGGAGTATGTGGCTCCCGAGGTGATGGGTAAGGGTACCATGGACAACCGTTGTGACATCTACTCCGTCGGAAAACTGCTTCAGAAGATCTTCGACCATGCAGACATGCCCCTTGAATTGCGTAAGGTGGTGAAGAAGGCTGTCAGTGAGGCTCCGGAAGACCGCTACAGCACACCTGATGAGATGTTGAAGAGCATCAAACGCAAGCGTAACACCTATCATTCGATACTGACGGGTGTCATTGCCGTAGCCATTGCAGGCTTGTGTATCGCCCTGTATTTTGATATGATGCCGGAGTCTACACCCGTGGAGTTCGTCAAGCCTGCTCCCCGTCAGGCTACTGACGACCTGATAGACGATGGCTTTAATCCCGAGGAACTGGGTGTGACGAATGATGGTGACTCCTTAGTCGCTGCTGAGCAGAAGTCGCAGGAGGAGTATCAGGCTAAGGCGGAGGCTATTTTCCGTAAGCGCTATACTGAGGAAGCCGATAAGATTCTCTCCAAGATATATAACAAGGATCACATGAATGCGAGTGAGAAGAGTTTCATGTCACAGAGTGAGTCTACGGTGGACGAACTGATGAAGGCACAACAGAAGATATCCGCTGAGTCAGCATTGGATCCCGCAAGGAGTCAGTTGATAGCCACTGAGATTATTGAGCGCCTGACCGAGCAGAAGAAAAATGCTTTGGGCGGCACTAACAGCAAAGGTATCCAGAAATAACCATTCTAATATCGCATTATCGGAATATCGAACAAAATTAAATATTATGAGATCAAGAACAGCAAATTGGTTTGAGTGTAAAATCAACTATGAGAAGACCATGGAAGATGGTCTGCAGAAGAAAGTAAATGAAACCTATACCGTTGATGCGCTCAGTTTCACAGAGGCAGAGAAGCGTATCATGGAGGAGATGTCTTCCTATATCAGTGGCGAGTTCACGGTGAAGGATATCAAGATTGCTCCTTACAAGGAGATATTCTTCAGCGACGAGCCTTCTGCCGACCGTTGGTATAAGGCTAAGTTACAGTTTATCACTATCGATGAGAAGACCGAGAAGGAGAAGCGTAGCAGTGTGAACTACCTGGTGCATGCCGGTACATTGAAAGGCGCTGTTAATAATATTGAGGAAGTCATGGGCGGTACCGTGATTGACTATGTCATATCCAGTGTCACGGAGACTTCTCTGTTGGATGTCTTTGAGTACGGGAAGAGCAGTCAGGATGATAAACCTGAAATGGAACGATAATGGATTACGACGTCAAAGGGAATTTAAGACAAGTTCTTGCTAATCTGCCACAGGGTGTCCGCCTTGTGGCTATTAGTAAGTATCATCCTAACGAATACATCGAGGCTGCCTATGAGGAGGGACAGCGTGTCTTCGGAGAGAGCCATGAGCAGGAATTACGCCAGAAGGTAGAGTCACTGCCCAAGGATATCCATTGGCATTTCATCGGTCATTTGCAGACCAATAAGGTGAAATATATCGCTCCCTATATCTCGATGATAGAGGCTGTAGACTCCTTCAAGTTGTTAAAGGAGATTGATAAACAAGCCGCTAAGAATGAACGGGTTATCGATGTCTTACTCGAACTCCATATTGCGGAGGAAGAGACGAAATACGGACTCACTCCCGATGCCTGTCGACAGTTGCTTGCCGAGGAGGCGTGGCGTGACTTGAAACATGTCCGTATCTGTGGCTTGATGATGATGGCATCGTATGTGGAAGACGAGTCACAAATCCGTTCAGAGTTCCAGATTGCCAAGAACCTCTTCGATGAGTTAAAGGCACAGTATTTTGCTGACGAGCCTTCGTTCTGCGAACGGTCGTGGGGTATGAGCCACGACTATCCGATAGCCGTACAGGAGGGTAGTACGATGGTACGTGTCGGTACTACTATTTTCGGTCCTCGCGTCTATTAATCAGGTTTTCATCACATATTGTCCCCGTTTCATCTTTCCCCAATGGATGGCATGTTTGGGACAATGGTGGTAACACGCAAGGCAGTTGGTGCAGGAACCGTCATGCTTCCATTGTGGCGGAGTACCCAGGATATCATTCACAGGACATAACTTCGCGCATAGTCCACATTTGACACACACCTCTTCATCTACCCAGAAATGCTGGTCGGTGATGAGGTGCTTGTTATAATAGCCTCCGATGACATAGGTATAGGTATAGGGAATGGCGCCCTTGACAAGTTCCTCCACACCACGTTGGCAATTGACAATAACCTCACAGATATGCTGCATGCGCTGTTTTGCCGCGTTAATCTTCTGACGTTCCCGTTCAGGTGTGTCCAGATGCAGAAAAGAGAAACAGACATTCGACTCAGGCATCACCACGGCAAATGCGGCGTCTGTGTGAAGTCCTTGTCGTCCTAACTCCTTATTGAAGATGCGCATGGCATGTCCCATGTTGTCACCACAGGTGGTCAGCGCATATATATAAGAGGTGGAACGGAATATCGCCTTGCGAATGAACTCACGAACAATACGGGGAGGTTGCCAGCCATGGGTAGGGAAGCAGAATCCCAGTCGCTCGCCCTCTTGTAAGGTGTAGTCGCAGGATTCCTTTTTAAGTTCGTCAGGAATGTAATGCAACACATCGCCTGTGGACAGAGCCAGTTGCTCTGCCGCCCATCTGGTATTCCCTGTTCCTGTAAAGTAGAAAATCATGAGTGGAGATCGAGGACAAAGCGTGTTCCCTTCGTAAACTCAGGGTCGATTTCGAGGTCACCATTCATCTTCAATGCCATCTGCTTACAGATAGGCAGTCCGAGTCCGTCACCTTTCGTCAAGTCTCTGATCTCCAAGAAGGGCTTGAAGATATCCTCACGTTTCTCCTCAGGAATGCCGCATCCTGTATCGGATACGAGGAACTGGTGGGTGTGGGCACTACGTTTCTTATACTCTAACCAGATGGTGCCACCCTCTGGAGTATATATTGCGGCATTGGTCAGCAGATGCAACAGGATATGTGACACATACTCTTTGTTCATGTCAATCGTCATCTTAGGTGCGTTGACTTTCAGGGTCACATCACGCTTCACCTTGTCACGTATCTGATCCATGAGACCCTCACAGAACGGAGGAATCTGTGTCTCTTCCAATACGATCTCGTCTGTCGAGTTCTCCAGTTCTGAAAGAGTCTGGATATGTTGTGAGAACTCCATTAGCGACTTCACCTCAGGCTTGCTGCTGTCGAGTTTTTGCAAGGTGGGATCTAACTGTGCGGAGATATTGCTGATGAACTTAGCCTTCAAGGCATTGTTGTCTTTCTCTAAGTTGATAATCTTCTTCTGCTTACGCGTCTGGAGGATAAAACGGAGCAGGATAATGGCACCTATCACCAAGGCTGCGGCAAGAGCACCTGCAAGGATCAGCAGAGCGACGATAATCACCCAACGGGTAGTCAGTGAACTGTCTTTCTCCTCAATGGATGCCTCATTATCGGCAATCTGCTTTTTCAGAGCCGCAATCTCGTCGGCATGCTTCAAAGCATTGGTAGAGTCTTTCCAAGCCAGGTAATTACTATATGACTGTGCCACCATGCTGGCGTTATTACTCTTACGACCATTGGCTATCAGTTGCTTGTAAACCTCATCCACCTTGTCATACTCCTTAGATGCTGTCAGTTTGTTAGCCATCTCCTTGAAGACAGCGTCCCCCTGTGCGTTCAGTCCGAAAGAGTAGTAATAAATAGCCTTGCTATACAGCAGGTCGTTCTTTACCTTTTCATCGTTGGATGCATTAGCCAGCGCCTCCATCACATTCAGTTGTTCCTTGGCACTGTCGGGTTTTCTGAACTTCATGTACATCTGCATGCGTTCTTTGGTGACCAGATAGTGCAGTCCGGCATCGTTGCCACCTGTCTTCTGTTTATTATTATTAATAACTTGGTCGATATTGCGAAGCAACTCAAACGCTTCTTTGTGAAGACCGTCTTTGGAATAGAGTGATGCGGCTTTCGCTCCGCACTCGATACCTTGTTGCATCTGTCCCTTGCTGACATAGTCTTCGTAGGCTCGGATATAGTTGTAGCGGGCGGCGGGAATGGTCTGGGCGGCCTCTGCGTTTTTCTGTAATTCACTCTTCTGTGACTCTTGTGCGCTGATAGTTACACAGCCAAGGGTCATACTTAATAGTAATATGGATACTTTCTTATTCATAGTATATAAATCGTATTCGTTTTAAAATTTAAATGCAAAAGTATGAAATTATTTCATTTTATCCAAATAAAGTAACGATTTATTTGGTGGTTGGGTGAAAATAGTGTAATTTTGCAACCAATTTAAGGAAAAGAAAAGTAATAAGGTAATAGTTTATCATTATGAGTGACAGATTGTTTATCTTCGACACGACACTCCGTGACGGCGAACAGGTGCCAGGATGTCAGTTGAACACGGTAGAAAAGATTCAGGTGGCTAAGGCTCTCGAACAACTGGGTGTTGATGTGATTGAGGCAGGATTCCCCATCAGTAGCCCAGGTGACTTCAATTCGGTGATTGAGATCTCAAAGGCTGTCACATGGCCTACCATCTGTGCGCTGACTCGTGCGGTCCAGAAAGATATCGATGTTGCCGCGGAGGCTTTGCAGTATGCCAAGCACAAGCGTATCCATACAGGTATCGGTACCAGTGATTCCCATATTAAGTATAAGTTTAACTCCAATCGTGAGGAGATCATTGAGCGTGGTGTCGCTGCTGTCAAGTATGCGAAGAAGTTCGTAGAGGACGTGGAGTTCTATTGCGAGGATGCCGGTCGTACGGAGAATGAGTACCTTGCCCGTGTGGTAGAGGCTGTCATCAAGGCTGGTGCCACTGTCGTCAATATCCCTGATACCACAGGTTACTGTCTGCCTCAGGAATATTTTGAGAAGATCAAGTATTTAAAAGAGCATGTAGACGGTATCGACAAGGCGATTATCTCTACGCACTGTCATAACGATCTTGGTATGGCAACAGCCAATACCTTCTCAGGTGTGATGGGCGGTGCTCGTCAGGTAGAGGTCACTATCAATGGTATTGGTGAGCGTGCTGGTAATACGTCATTAGAGGAGATTGCCATGATTCTGAAATGTCACAAGGCACTGGGTATTGACACCAATATCAATACGCAGAAGATTTATCCTACCAGTCGTATGGTGTCCAGTCTGATGAATATGCCCGTACAACCTAACAAGGCTATTGTGGGACGTAACGCCTTCGCTCACTCTTCAGGTATTCATCAGGATGGTGTGCTGAAGAACGTACAGACTTATGAGATTATGGACCCGAAGGATGTGGGTATTGATGATAACAGCATCGTATTGACCGCACGAAGTGGTCGTGCTGCCTTGAAGCACCGTCTGAGTGTGAATGGTGTTGATGTCAGCGATGAGAAACTTGATAAGATTTACGAGAAGTTCCTACAACTCGCCGACCAAAAGAAAGAGGTGAATGATGCCGACGTGCTGATGCTTGCCGGTGCCGATACAGCGGAGGCGCATGCCGTGAAACTTGACTTCCTGCAGGTTACTACTGGTAAGGGTGTGAAGAGTGTCGCTTCTATCGGACTTGATATCAGTAACCAGAAGTTTGAGGCTGCCGCTTCCGGTAATGGTCCTGTCGATGCTGCCATCAAGGCGTTGAAGAAAATCATCATGAAGCAGATGACGCTGAAGGAGTTCACCATTCAGGCTATCTCCAAGGGTTCTGATGATGTGGGTAAGGTACACATGCAAGTGGAGTATGCTGGTAGCATCTACTATGGCTTCGGTGCCAATACGGATATCGTAACCGCTTCTGTCGAGGCTTATATTGATTGTATCAATAAGTTTAAGAAATCATGAACACATTATTTGATAAGATATGGGACAAGCATGTCGTCCAGAAAGTAGATGACGGTCCCACCCAGTTATATATCGACCGTCTCTATTGCCACGAGGTGACATCCCCTCAGGCATTCGACGGTATGAGGGCTCGTGGACTGAAATGTTTCCGTCCCGACCATATCTATTGTATGCCCGACCATAACACACCGACACATGATCAGGACAAACCCATTGAGGATCCTGTATCGGCGAAGCAGGTGTCTACATTGGCGCAGAATGCCAAGGACTTTGGACTGACCCATTATGGTATGATGGATAAGTCGAACGGTATCATCCACGTGGTAGGTCCTGAGAAGGGACTCTCCCTGCCAGGTATGACGATTGTCTGTGGCGACTCCCACACCTCCACACATGGTGCGATGGGTGCTGTTGCCTTTGGTATCGGTACCAGTGAGGTGGAGATGGTAATGGCGTCACAATGTATCCTCCAGCAGAAGCCCAAGTCGATGCGCATCAGTATCAATGGAAAACTCGGTAAGGGTGTTACCGCAAAGGATGTCGCTCTTTATCTGATGAGTCAGTTGACGACATCTGGTGCTACGGGCTATTTTGTGGAGTATAGTGGGGATGTTGTGAAAGAAATGTCGATGGAAGGACGTCTCACCCTTTGTAACCTCTCTATCGAGATGGGAGCACGTGGCGGTTTTGTGGCTCCTGACGAGACGACCTTTAATTATATAAAAGGTAAAGAGTTTGCTCCTAAAGGGGAGGCATGGGAGAAGGCTGTCGCTTATTGGAAGACTTTGAAGAGTGGTGATGATGCCGTATTTGACAAGGAACTGACATTTGATGCCAACGATATTGAACCACGTATCACTTATGGTACCAACCCTGGTATGGGTATCGGTATTACAGAACAAATTCCTGCAAATGCCGTTCAGGCTAAATCACCTGGACAAGGCTTTGAAAAAGCATTGAACTATATGGGCTTCAAGGCAGGTGAGTGCCTATTGGGTAAACCTATCGATTACATTTTCCTTGGTGCATGCACTAATGGTCGCATAGAAGATTTTCGTGCCTTTGCGTCTATTGTTAAAGGACGTAAGAAAGCGGAAAACGTCATCGCCTTATTGGTACCTGGTTCTTGGGCTGTCGATCGTCAGATTCGTGAAGAGGGTATTGACAAGGTGTTGGAGGAGGCTGGCTTCGAGATTCGTCAACCTGGTTGTTCTGCCTGTCTTGCCATGAATGATGACAAGGTGCCTGCAGGTAAATATTGTGTGTCAACATCCAATCGTAATTTCGAGGGACGTCAAGGACCTGGCAGTCGTACCATCCTTTGCTCTCCCTTAGTAGCCGCCGCAGCAGCAGTCACAGGAGTCATTACAGATCCACGTGTTTTTTTATCATAAAATCAGTGTACGATGAGCAAATTCTTTCTATATAGCACATTGCTCTTTTTAGCCTTTCTGTTAGTGGTATTTGTTGCTGCCTGTTCAAATGCTAGCAGGAATATCCAACAAGACAAGAAGGTTAAAATCACGAAATATGTCTATCGATATGGCGACAGGAGTGTGCCTCCAGACTATCATCGCAGTTACTCTATTGAGGTCAGTGCAGATACGACTGTCTTCACCGTCAGCACCTATGACGAAGTGTTGTTGCGGAAGACCTACTGCCAGAACAAACTGGCAGAGATAGAAACCACCTTGAATGGTATGGACATAGAACTCAAAAAAGAGAAGAAGAGTGCTTGTTCTGGTGGTTACAGCGAAACATTGCTGAAGTATTCACAGAGTGAAATAGTCTTTAATGGCTATGTGTATCATTGTGACGGTGAATCTGGAACGCTTCATGTGGGAAATGGAGATTTGTCATCGGTTTTTAAGGCAGTTGTACCCGAATCAGTAGATTCGCTCATAAACGAAACAAGGTTAATATGAAACAGAAATTCAATGTTATTACATCCACCTGTGTCCCCCTTCCTTTAGAGAATGTGGATACCGACCAGATTATCCCGGCTCGTTTCCTGAAAGCGACCACCCGTGAGGAGCGTTTCTTTGGTGACAACCTCTTCCGTGACTGGCGATATAATGCCGACGGTACTATTAATAAGAACTTCGTACTGAACGATCCCACCTATAGCGGTTGTATCCTCGTGGCAGGAAAAAACTTCGGTTCTGGTTCCAGTCGTGAGCATGCTGCATGGGCGATTGCCGGCTATGGTTTCCGTGTGGTAATCAGTTCCTTCTTTGCGGATATCCATAAGAATAATGAGTTGAATAATTTCGTACTGCCCGTGGTGGTTAGTGAGTCGTTTCTTTCCGAACTCTTCGAAAGTATCAAGCAGAATCCGAAGATGGAGGTGGAGGTAGACCTGCCCAACCAGACTGTTACCAATAAAGCGACAGGAAGACAGGAGAAATTTGAAATTAACGGCTACAAGAAACACTGTCTGATCAATGGATTGGACGATATCGATTTCCTCATTCAGAATAAGGATAAAATCGAGCAATGGGAACAGCAGAACGCATAAATGCTTCTCAACGTATCTTTCCTTACGTCGAGATTATGGACTCGACACTCCGTGATGGTGAGCAGACCAACGGGGTGTCGTTTCTTCCTCATGAGAAATTGATGATAGCCCGTATGCTGCTTCATGACGTCAATGTCGACCGTATAGAAGTGGCTTCGGCTCGTGTTTCTGAGGGAGAGAAGGAGGCAGTGAAGATGATCTGCCGTTATGCTGACCAAATAGGGAAGTTAGACAGGGTAGAAGTACTTGGCTTTGTTGATAATCATCAGTCAGTCGACTGGATTGCCGATTGCGGTGGTAAGGTGATTAACCTGCTTGCCAAAGGATCACTGAAACATTGTACCCATCAGTTGCATAAGACTCCTGAAGAGCATATTGCGGATATCAAGGATACCGTACAGTATGCTACGGAGAGAGAACTGTCTGTCAATCTTTATTTGGAAGACTGGAGTAATGGTATGAAAGACTCGCCGACGTATGTCTATCAATTGACGGACGCGCTTGCTTCCCTAAGTGCCATCAAGCGCTTTATGCTACCTGATACACTGGGAGTAATGAATCCCTTACAGGTCATCGAGTATTTCCGTAAGATGATCAAGCGTTATCCCAATATACATTTCGATTTCCATGCCCATAATGACTATGACCTTGCTGTCAGTAACTCACTGGCTGCCGTATTAAGTGGCGCAAAAGGACTACATGTCACAGTCAATGGACTTGGAGAGCGTTGTGGGAATGCCCCCATGGCAAGTGTACAGGCAATCCTGAAAGACCAGTTCCATGCCAAGACGGGTATTGTGGAAGACAAACTGAATGGTATCAGTCGACTTGTAGAGGGCTACAGTGGTATTGCGGTAGCCCCCAACCAACCTATCGTGGGTGAGAATGTCTTCACTCAGGTGGCTGGTGTCCATGCCGATGGTGACTCCAAGGACAAACTCTATTATAATGAACTGATGCCAGAGCGTTTCGGACGTAAACGTGAGTATGCTTTGGGTAAGAATAGCGGTAGGGCGAATATCGCCAAGAACCTGGAGGAGTTAGGACTGGAACTGACTCCTGAGCAGACCAAACGTGTCACTCAACGTATTACCGAACTGGGAGATAAGAAGGAGATTGTGACACAAGATGACCTTCCTTATATCGTCAGTGATGTGCTCAAGCATGATGCGCCAGAGGATAAGGTCAAACTGATAAGTTATGTAGTTTCAACGGCTTATGGTCTAAAACCTGGAGCGAATATTAAAGTGGAAATTAACGGTCAGCAGTATGATGGCAGTGCGGTAGGTGACGGACAGTATGACGCTTTTGTCAAGGCTCTGCGTTACATCTATAAGAAGTATCTCAATCGTACATTTCCTATTCTTGCCAACTATCAGGTGTCCATCCCTCCAGGTGGTCGTACTGATGCCTTGGTACAGACCGTTATTACTTGGCATTATAATGACGGACTTCTCCGCACCCGTGGCTTGGATGCCGACCAGACGGAAGCCGCCATCAAGGCTACTTTCAAGATGCTGAATATTGTTGAGAGTAATTTGTAAGGTTGTGTGAGGACTATGGACAGTAAGAAGATAATTGGTTTCCTTCGGGAAGTAATGATGAATAATAACCGCCCTTGGTTCCAAGAACACAAGGGGGAGTATATGGAGGCAAAGGCTGAGTTTGAGGCTGGTATCGCAAAGGCTATCGCAAGGATTGCCGATTTTGACGAGTCGATAGCGCATGTGACCGTGAAGGACGCAACCTACCGTTTCTATCGTGACACCCGTTTCTCACCAGATAAGTCGCCTTATAAGAATCATTTCGGCGCTTATATTAATGCCCATGGCAAGAAAGCATTGCGTGGTGGCTATTATATCCACCTGGAGCCAGACCATTGTCTGCTTGCCGTTGGCAACTATTGGCTACCTACGAATATCTTGACCTCTTGTCGTAACGAGATAATGGCAAATGAGGAGGAGTGGTTACGTTGTGTAGAGTCAAAGGAGTTTAAGAAATACTATGGGGCACCAGAGGAAGCCAACTGGGAGAGTCCGCAAGGTTTCGGACTGGAGAAACTGAAAACCTGTCCTGCTGGTTTTCCTCGTGATTATCCTTATCTTCATTATCTACGATTGAAAGATTATTGCGCATGGCACCATGTGGAGGAGAGTTTCTTTGAGGGTGACCAGTGGCTTGACCAGATGGCGAAGATGTTCAAGGCGGCAAAAGATATGCTGGACTTTATGAACTCGGTAATTGATGATTATGAGTAGGATTTGGGTGTTGGCTCTTTGCAATTGTCTGTTAACACTTAGTTCCTTTGCTCAGGAGAGTGGGGTGGAATTGTGCAGACAACACTCGTTCCATACCACCATACCTGCTGGCAACTATAGTGGTATCACCTGGTTGGGTAATAATCAGTATGCTGTGGTTAATGACAAAGCGTCGGAGAGCGGTTTCCATCTCTTTACCATCGATATCGACTCTATCACTGGTGATATCCTTCATGCATCGGAGAATGGTTTCCGATCTTCAGGAAAAGCAAATCGTGATGATGAGGGCATCTGCTTCTTTCCAAAGGACAGTACGCTATGGATTAGTGGTGAGACAGATAATGAGGTCTTGGAGTATGCGATGAGTGGGGCACTGACAGGACGTAGATTACAGATGCCGACAGTATTCAAGAATGCGAAAAAGAACATGGGACTGGAGGCTCTGACCTATCAACGGCAGACAGGGTTGTTCTATACAATACCAGAAAATCCGTTGCGTGGTGACAGTCTCTTGCGACTACAAAGTTTTGGCAATGACTTGCAACCTTTTTGCCATTGGTATTACTGGATGGATGGCAAAACACCAGAAGTGCGTGAGGGCAAGCATACCATAGGTGTTCCTGCCTTGGCGGCAATGGCTGACGGCAGGTTACTCGTGTTGGAACGTGAGGTGTTTAAGCCTACCAAGAACATCGGCTCCTATGTATATAATAAGGTGTACGTGGTGACTCCTCTCAAAGAGATGGAAGGACGACTCCTTGAGAAACAACTGCTGGTATCCTTTAAGACGAAAATCAACCTAACGGCACGCAGTTTCGCCAATTATGAAGGTATGTGCTTAGGACCTTGTCTTGCCGATGGCAGACAAGTCGTCGTGCTGATAAGTGACTCGCAGAACCAGTATAAGGGTTTCCTCAAGGATTGGCTGCGGACGATTGTGTTACCTTAGTCTTTCTGTGAGCAGAAGAGTCCGGCTCTATATAATGCATAAACCCATAAACGAGGATGGGTGCTGGTGAGGTTACATCTCTCCAACCGTCCGAAAAGGAGATGCCATAGTTGAAGAAGAAAGGCAGTGAGGGGATGTATTTTGTCAATCAGTCGCGAGTAACCTTTCAGTTCTTTTCGGAAATGATATAAGGTCGTGATGTTACGTTCTGTCTTCCTGACAAAATCCACATTATCTTCGAAGTCGTTGAGGATTAGCGGATTGTCAATATGCAGGATGGAAGTGCCAGCCTCAGAGAGGGTCTTTCCGAGAAAGACATCCTCGTAACCGCTTTTCTTGAAACGCTCGTCAAAAGGATGGGAGAGCATGCAAGAGCGGCGAATGAGAAAGTTCGTGGAACGAAATTCCTTGAAACCGGCTTTCTGACGTTTGTCGACCGTATGGGCTGCCTCTGCGTCTTTCTCGTAGATATATCTGAGATTATGGTGATGTGTATCCCAACTGCCTCCCACCTTGATACCTCCGTTGGTGACATCCGTCTGGTCGCAAGGCAAATAGCGCATGATATAGTCCATGCCGGGAATCTCCATGTCGCTGTCAATGAACAACAACCATTCGTATTGACTCTGCTGTGCCAGGAAATTGCGAGTGGCAGCACTACCGCTATTCTGAGACTTGACGACGAACCGGCTGTTGCGGAGTGAGTTGATAGTCTGGTTTGCATCTACCGTGTTGGAGTCTTCGGAACCATCATCTGCCACTATAATCTCATACCTGAACGGATGGGGTGCGTCCATGGCTATCCTTTCGCACAGCGTAGAGAGTTTTTTTGCGGTAGGATATGCCACACTGTTATAGGTGGGAATGAGGATAGACAATTCTGTAATCATAACCACCAGCAAAAATACTCAAAAAAAGTTATAAAGCGAAATTTTATCTAATTATTTTGGGCATTACTGCTTAAAATAGTAATTTTGCGCCCGATTATAAAACAAACGTATGATGAACAGAAAGATAATGAAAGTAATCCTGATGAGTATGCTGCTGATGATAGGCATGACGACTCAGGCTCAAAATGTTAGTGATATTCTGAATAGTGTCCTAGGTGGATCGTCGTCAGGTGATATGGTGTCAAACCTCACTTCGGTATTCTCCAGTAAGAAACAGGCGACGAAAGAGAAGGTTATCGGCACGTGGTCCTATACGGAACCAGCCATTGTGTTTACCTCCGATAACTTCCTTGCCAAGGCTGGTGCCAAAATCGCTGCCAATAAGTTGGAGAGCAAGTTACAAGAGCAACTTACCAAATATGGTATCAAGCCTGGTGCTTTCTCGATGACGTTCAAAGAAGACGGCACTTTTACGGAGACGATGGGTGGTAAGACAAAGACAGGGAAGTGGGAGGTGAAAGATTCCAAACTGCAGTTGTCTGTCTCTGGTGTGAAGACACTTGCAATTACGACCCAGATAGACGGCAAGGACATGCAGTTTGTGACTGATGCCACCAAGTTGCTGAACCTGTTCAAGACGTTAGGTGCTAAGTCGAGCAACTCACAAATCAAAACGGTGACAACGCTGATGAAAAGTATCAATGGGATGCAAGCAGGTATTACCATGCGCAAGCAATAAGTTAAAAAATATTAAGGATAGAGTGAAACTTTCAACTTTGAACGCTCAACTCTCAACTTTTTCGTACCTTTGCAGCCGCTATTACGAGATAGTAGCATAAAACCGTCGTAAGACGCTTTTATAAAGCGCAACGACTAAAAGAAATTCAAAGTTCAAAACATTAAAAAACAACAAAATGGCAACAAAAATCAGATTGCAGCGCGGCGGTCGTAAGAACTATGCTTTCTATAGCATCGTTATCGCTGACGCAAGAGCACCACGTGATGGTAAATTTACTGAGAAGATTGGTACTTATAATCCTAACACCAATCCTGCCACAGTAGATTTGAATTTCGATCGTGCACTTTACTGGGTAGAGACAGGCGCGCAGCCTACAGACACTGTTCGTAACATCCTCAGCCGTGAGGGCGTTTACCTGATGAAACACCTCCGCGGTGGTGTGAAGAAGGGCGCTTTCGACGAGGCTGCTGCTCAGAAGAAGTTCGATGCATGGAAGGCTGACAAGCAGAAAGGTCTTGAGAAGGTCGCTGCTGACGAGGCTAAAGCAAAGAAAGATGCCGCTGCTAAGGAGTTGGCACAGGAGAAGAAAGTAAATGAGGAGATTGCAAAGAAAGTTGCCGAGAAGAAGGCTGCCGCTGAAGCCGCTAAGGCTGAGGAAGAGGCTGCCGCTGAAGCCGCTAAGGCTGAGGAAGAGGCTGCCAAGGCTGCTGCCGAGGCTCCTGCTGAGGAGGCTCCTGCCGCTGAGGCTGAGGCACCTGCTGCAGAGTAAATCTTTTCTGAATAGAAAAAAGGTGGAGGTACTGATGGGTACTTCCACTTTTTTTTGTATTTTTGCAAAGCAACAATCCATACATTCTTGACAGTCGATGAGATTAAAGGAGTTATTATACAAGATGGTTCTACCAGTCAGTCATGAGTGGGTATTCTTCATGATGTTTTTATTGCTGATGGGCAAATTGTTGGTAAGGGCTTTATTGTATATTCCAATGAATGGGTTACCAGAGATTTCGTGGTTTTATAATTTTGGAGAGGTCTTTGTCCTTGCTTATTTCTTCACCTTTCTTATTGATAAGATTAATAGGCGGAGCGTGAAGGTTTTCTTTTATATACTTCTTTTTGCTGTTTTCTTTATCCGTGAATTCCTGAAATTCGTTTTTATAATGGAGATATCACCTGAGGTGTTGATGTTGGTTGCCGAGACAACACCGCGGGAAGTCAAAGAGTTCTTCCATGAGTACCTGTTTACCTCAGGTACATCTTACGCTGTCATTATCACCTTGATGTTATCCTTAATAGCGATAATAGGAGAAAAGTACAGAAAACGGTTTGGAAATCTGTTCAAGGGGCGGATCTTGATGACAGTCTTACCCCTTCTGCTTGTTTGGGGCTTGATAGCGTGTCTGAGTTATGTCCGTATGTATAAAGCCAAGACGATGGACGAGTTGTCTGTCTGGCAACTGAACGAATCACAATATGCCGATCCTTTTTCTCTGATTGCATATTCCATGTATAGTCTGGAGTTGTCATCGGGTGACATGGCTGGATTTATTCAAGTTACCCAACAGGCAACAAGAGAGCCGGTATCTGTAACCTATGCAGACTCTTTGAACATCATTATTGTCATCGGAGAGTCTTATATCAAATGGCATTCTAATATATACGGCTATCCATTGAACACATGTCCTAATCAAAAGGATGAGGCAGAAAGAGACAAGTTGTTTGCGTTTAATACGGTATATACCAGTTCCAATTATACCAGTACGGCATTGAAAAACATTTTGAGTTGCAATAGTTCTATAAGAGGTGAGCAATGGAAAGAGTTTCCTTTTTTCCCATCAATCATGAAGCATGCCGGCTATCAGGTGTATTTGTGGGATAATCAACGGGAAGCGTTTGAATATACGGCTTTTACTTTCTCGCTCAACTCATATCTGTATGACGACAAGATACAACGTTTAAGTTATACCAAGGTGAATGACCGCAGTTTTGATTATGATGCGGATCTCATTGACGATTTGGAGAAACATATTGCGAACAAAGGGAAGCACAATCTGTTGATGATTCATCTGATGGGACAGCATTTTGAGGCAGGGAAACGATACCCCCATCCGTCGTTTGCTGTATTCCAAGGAAAAGACATTCCCAACAGAGCGGCCTATATGACAGAGGACAAGCGGCAGGAGGTGGCGGATTATGATAATGCAACGCTATATAATGACTATGTGCTAAAGAAGATCATGGACCTTTTCCGCGAAGAACCTACTGTGATGATCTCTTTCTCTGATCATGGTGAGGAGATTTACGACTATAGAGACTCCAAGGGTAGGGCAGATGCAGAAAGCCATACAGAGAGGATGTATTGGAAGTATCAATATCAAGTTCCTTTTGTGATATGGTGTTCTGATAAGTACATAGAGAGGAATCCGGAACAGATCAAGGCAATCAAGAGTAGTATTGACAAGTGCTGGGTTACAGACGATTTGTGTCATCTTGTGTTTCACCTTGGCGGTATTACGACCTCCTATTACAAGAGGGAAAGAGATGTGCTTGACAGTTTGTATAAGGCGGAAAACAATAAAACAGGAAACTTAGCGTACTAATAATATGCATATACTGGAGATACCATCTTTCTTTCATCCATACGGTGGCATGTTCTGTTTAGAACAGTCAAAGGCATTGGTGGCATTAGGTCATGAGGTGCGCATATTGAGTAATGTGCAGTTAGGAATCACGATCGGTTGGAAAGACTATCTGACGCTGCCTTGGCGTCGCTATGAGCATGTGATGGACGGTGTCACGGTTTACCAGTCGTATCAACGTGGCATTCCCAAGGTAATCCGTCCCAATGTCGACAGATGGGTGTCTGTTGTCCGCTCGATGTTTGTGGAGTATATAGCAAAATATGGTCCCCGGATATCCTTCATGCCCATTGTGCCAGTGGGCTGGTTATAACAGGTGACGAAGAAGGTCACCAATGGCTGGGCTTTTTCAACCTGTGTATGAGTTTGTTGATTTTGCATAATGTGTTAATGCCTAATATGTTCAAGAATATTGCTTTTATCCACTGTCTGCCTTCAAGAGTGCTGGTGTTGACATGGCGGGGAGGCAGAATGATGGACTTGCCAGTTTGCTCCCATACGTCCATTTGGATATTTACGAGATACATGTAGTAGCGGTCGTCAATGGGCATACTGCTTTGCAAGTGTGTCTCCAATAACAGGGTGAGTCCCTTACCGCCTGCTGTTGCTGTAATGCCTTTGACGTTGTCGGTGTAATGGTAAAAACCGAGGGATGTGGTGCTCACCTTCCTGGCTTTACGAAGCAGTTGGGGTAGGGTGTAGACATCTTCAAAGATGCGTCCCTTGGGGAAGCGCACACCCTCGAATAACTGGTGACGAAAAATCTTATTGCATGCATAACAATGAGTATAGACCTGTGCTTGAAGCCAGTATTCATTGATATCCTCATAACAAACGTCTTTCAACAGAAGACGTTTGTTGATAGCATATTCAAGCATGTCGCTGTCACCTATTTGCGCCAGTAGTGGGGCATAGGTATCTGGAGATATCCAATCATCAGCATCAACAAAGGTAATATATTCGCCTGTGGCATTGTCCAGACCCGTATTTCTTGCCGAGGAAAGACCGCCGTTATTTTGGTGGATGACTTTGATTAATGAATGTTGGCTAGCATATTCTTTGCACAGCATTAGTGAGTTGTCGGAAGAACCGTCGTCGACAAGAATTATCTCTAGACCATCAACATGTTGTTGAAGAATACTGTCAATACACCGAGGAAGTGTGTCCTCTGCCTGGTATATGGGGATGATGACGGATAGTTTCATACGAATTGACGATGAAGTTTTTTGATTATGATAAAAACTTGACGGACAAAGAGACCTGTTCTCCATAGGACCTCATGTCGCATAACGGTAAATAGCCAATGGGTCTTGGTAGTTCTTGTCGCCTGCCAGTCTTTCTCGCATTGAAAGGTTTCAGCCAGCATCTGACGGTTATGTGCCCTGAAAGCAAACATTCCCAGTTCGAAAACACGTTGGCTGAAGAACTTGTCTGTGACGGGACTGTTGATATGGTAATGTCGTGCAAGTAGAAAACTCTGATTGGTGATCCGTTTGACAAAGCAGAATTGTTTGTGATGATTCAAAGAATGGGAAACCGTCTCACCTCCCTCACTATAGTTTAATGTGACATCTGGTATATAGGCAATGTCACCATGGGAAGCCATAAGGGCGGCTACTTGTAAGTCCTCACATCCGAAACTCTTGTCACGGAATGACGATTCTTCCTCAGATAGCGCCTTTAGAATAATAGATGAGCGATAGAGCGAGGTGCATAGTTGGATAACAGGTACTTTTCGTTGAGTGATGATAGCTTCAATCATCTGGTAACCTTGTGTGATAGGTGCAGAGAATGGCTTGTCGGGACTTGCGTGTGAACTCTCGTCCCGTTCATTATAACTTTCCCAATTTGTATGAACTAACGTTACATTGGGGTTGTTCTCAAGGATAGAAACTTCCTTTTCCAATTTTAAAGGATCTGTCCAGAAATCATCCCCAGCACAATCAGCAATATATTGACCACGACTTTCCATAATGCAGTCAAAGTAGTTGTCAACGACTCCCTTGTTCTCTTTATTGGCAAACAGGCGGATAATATCGGGATGCTTCTGTTCATATTGGCGGCAGATATCCAGCGTACCGTCCGTCGAACAATCCTCACCAATAACGATTTCATAGGATACATGACACTGCTGCATGAGAATGGAATCAAGGGCCCTGCCGATGGTGTCCTCTTGATTATATGTCACAACAACGACTGAAATCATGTTCTCCATTATCTCTCTTTCTTTAATAAAGGTAACCAGTGTAGCAAGATCGTTCTTCCAATACTATGATTCGTCATCCTTCTGAACCATGTGTATTTCCTTGTGTAGTCCTGGTCGGGAAGGGGGAAGAGTCCTTGGTCATGCAGGCGCTGCAGACGTTGTTCGAGAGTAGCAGCGGAGCGGGTCTCAAGGATGATATGATAGAGATAGTCCATTGTCAGTTGGGCAATCCTGCGTTCCAGTGCTATCCTGTCCTGATGCGGCAGTTTGTCACATAAATCATGGAGTCGGAAAAGTACCCCCTCACGATCGTCCATCCGCTTTTGGGAATCTTGCTCGTCTTTGCTCGTCGTTATCGACCCCTCACGCTGGTAGTAGTAATAAGCCTTAAAATGTGTGGGATATACATTCTCTGCGCGTAACAGCAGTTGTGGTGTAAACTCCTCGTCCTCATGATAGATGCCAGGGGTAAAACGCAGTTCTCCTAACATCGCTTTTCTGAAGATATACCCCCAAGCCGTACCGTGGATGTTGTTGTTACGCATATAGGCAGAACCGCTAACTGGCAGGACTGACTCAGGAAGGCTCTCAACAATCAAGTCAGTAGAAAAGTCGAACATGACCATATCCGTGTCTTGCTGGTACCGGACAATATCAAGACATTGCTCGTAAGGAGCAGTAATTAGTCGGTCATCTGCATCTACGAACTGGATATATGTTCCGGTAGCCACATCAATGCCCTTGTTTCTTGCCATACTCAGTCCGCCATTCTTCTGTCTGACATAAATGATGTCATTCTCGTATTTTATGAGATCATTGATAGGACTTACGTCTGAGCCGTCATCAATGACGATGATCTCACGTTCGAAGGGACGCAGGGAGAGGGCAAGAATGCTGTCGATACATTCCTGAAGCATCTGCACAGGCAGGTTATAATAGGTAATGATAAAACTTACCAGTGGCTTTTCTTCTTTCATATTCCCGACAAAGGTACGAAATTATTTGCAAACTCGTAATAAAAGTCGTACTTTTGCGTTCAGAAAAGTAAAGAATGATAGAAGGCGGTCAGCATAACGGTTATCGTCACATACTGAAATACACCAGTATTTTCGGAGGTGTGCAAGGGTTGAATGTCCTTGCCGCTCTTGTGCGCAATAAGGTAGCAGCCGTCTTTCTGGGTCCTGCAGGTATGGGACTTGCCTCAATATTAACGACTACGATGAATTTCCTGACTCAGATAGCAGGGATGGGACTCTCTGTCAGTGCGGTCCGTCATGTCTCTGAGTATTTTGAGGAAGGTGATTTGAAGAAGATTCTCCATTTTGTCTGCGTGATTCGTCTTTGGTGTATGTTCGCTGCTCTCTTTGGATTATTGTTGAGTGTATTTGTGGGTTATTGGACACTGGCTCCTGCTGTCGTGATTACAATTATCGGTGGTGGCGAGATGGCGATATTAAAGGGGGCTCGTCAACTTCATTCCTTGGCGGCTGTCCAGTCGATCGCTGCTATTGCCAGTGTCTTGATTTGTGTGCCGCTATATTGGATGTATGGACAGGATGCGATAGTTGTGGTCATCAACCTGATGGCTTTTGCCGCTATGTTACCTGCTGTCTTTGCGGCATATCGGTTATATTCTCCACGTCTCGTATGTTCCTCTTCTGTGATAGGTGAGGGTATTGGAATGATGCGTCTGGGTATTGCCTATTCCTTGGCGGCAATGGTGGGGAGTGGAGCGGAACTGCTGATACGATGGTGGCTGGAACGTGAGTCGGGGCTCAGTGAGGTGGGACTCTATAATGCAGGCTCTTTGCTGACTGTCACCTATATGGGTTTGGTATTTGCGGCGATGGACAATGATTATTTTCCCCGTCTCTCTGCCTTTCAGGAAGTGGGTAAGACGAATGAGGTGGTCAATCGCCAGATGGAGGTCTTGCTATGGTTGGTATCTCCTTTACTGGTTGTGATGATTCTTTGTCTTCCTTGGATTATCCGTCTCTTACTGAGTTCGGATTTCCTACCTGTCGTTACGATGGCACAGATTGCCGCCGTGGCAATGGTACTAAAGGCTGCAACTCTTCCTGTTGGCTATATCACTTTGGCTCGTGGACGTTCTTTAGCCTATCTGTGTTTAGAGTCAGCCTATTTCCTCGTATTTGTCCCATTGGTCATGGCAGGTTATCGGCAATGGGGATTGCTGGGGACAGGTATCGCCATTCTCCTTGCCCATGTGTTTGACTTCGTCATGATACACCTGTATGCCTATAAGACTTTTGGCTATAGGCTTAACGCCCGTAACTTATACATAATAATAGCCGCACTGGCGGTTGTCAGCGCGGCTCTATGTTTGACTCTGAGTCTGTTCAGTTAGAATCTGAAGTCTAACTGCACGTCAAAAAAGTTATAATCGTGTTTTGCTAAAGTGCGATCGTTGACACGCGCATATTCTGCGTTGATTTGGACGTTCTTGTGGATGAAATAATTCAAGCCCACCTCATACATCGTCTTTGAGGTGCTCCATTCCTTGGTAGGACGATACATATTGTAACGTGCCTTGGCATGGAGTTTCTTCTTGATGACTGGTACAATTCCAAAGGCATAGAAGCCGTCTGCCTTGTCACCTTTTGAGAAGTCTACCTCACGACTGTCTACCTTGGTGGCTCCCCAGCCTTGGCTGTGAATATACTCTGCACGGAAGGTCCATTCGTCTTTGTCGTACTCAGCAGAGAGACAATAACGGTTCTTGCTGATGCTTCCTTTATGTGCATTACCTTGTTCGTCAGTCCATGTCATGTCACCACGGGATCCAGTCCATCCGAAGGCTCCGATACGTACTCCCTTGACAGGCATGAACCAGATACCGCCAATGATATCCTTGCGGTTGTCTTTGTCTTTCTGGTTGATACCCTCACCATTATAGACACCTATCTGGTAGTGGAGAAGGTTGCGTCCTTCAGCATTCTTCAGAAAATCACCTTGAATCTGAAGACCGATATCACGTCCTCCAGATGATTTCTCACCAGAACGGTCGCCAAAACCTGAGAGACTATTGATGACCGTTGCATAAGAATACCATCCTTGTGTGATAGGATGGGTGGGATTCTCAAAGGTGAAGGCACGCTTAAACTGTCCTGCTTTTACACGGAAGAAGTCGTATTTCTGCCATTCTGCAAAGAGGTCGACTAACATCACAGTAGGATTACCAGGACCGGCATTCGAACTACCTTGTACCTGTGCTCTCCATGCAAAATCCCCAATCTTACCATCCATAATCAGACGCATCAGCCTGAGGTTGAAAGCATTCTCAGACTTCTCGTCAGGATTTTGTGCTTGGTATTGCAGCATACCATATCCGCTGATTTTGATGTCCTTGACCCATTGGGGCAATTCAATCACTTTCTTTTTCTGCTCACTGTCTTGTGCATTGACGGTTAATGTGAAGCCTGTTGTTAACAGGACAAGGAACAATAGTTTTCTCATAAACTTATCTTTTGATTAACAATACAACATTTTCTACATGGGGGGTATGTGGGAACATATCTACAGGCTGAACGGCTTCCACTTTGTAGTCTGCGTCCAAGTCCTGTAAGTCACGAGCCTGGGTGGCAGGATTGCAACTGACGTAGACGATACGCTGAGGGGCTGCCCGTAGGATGGTCTTCACTACGTCGGGATGCATACCGGCACGAGGAGGATCAGTGATGATGACATCAGGACGACCGTGTTCTGCGATAAACTCATCTGTTAGGATATCTTTCATATCTCCTGCAAAGAACAGGGTGTTGTCGATATGGTTCTCCTGTGAGTTGATCTTGGCATCTTCTATCGCCTCTGGTACATACTCGATACCTATCACCTTCCGTGCTTTCTTCGCTACGAAATTGGCGATGGTACCAGTACCTGTATAGAGGTCGTAGACCAGTTCCTCACCCGTCAGTCCAGCAAACTCCCTCGCTACGCTATACAGATGGTAAGCCTGTTCCGTATTCGTCTGGTAGAACGACTTGGGACCTACCTTGAAACGCAGGTCTTCCATTGTCTCGTAGATATGGTCATTGCCCTTGAAGGTCAGGATATCCTGATCACCAATGGTATCGTTGCATTTCTGGTTGTTGAGATACATCAGTGCGGTAATCTGCGGAAACTTATCGGCAAGATGCTGCAATAGTCCTTTGGCACGCTGCTCGTCGCCTTCCTCGTCATAGTGGAACTGTATGATGACGAGCCATTCTCCCGTGTTCGAGTTGCGGATGATGACATCACGTAGCAAGCCAACTTGTTGGCGGAGGTCAAAGAAGGTCAGTCCGTGCCCGATGGCATAGTCACGCACCTCATTGCGTATCTGGTTGTGCAGGTCGTCCATCAGCCAGCACTTCTCAATCGGCAGGATCTTGTCGAAGGCTCCTGTGATGTGGAAACCGATGGCATCACGGGCAAACTCCCTCCCAGAGGCGATCTCCTCACTGGTCAGGTAACGCCGGTTAGAACATCCGAAGTCGAGTTTGTTGCGATACTCCTTGGTCTTCACACTACCTAGGATAGGACGGAACTCAGGCAGTTCCACCTTTCCGATACGGGTCAGTTGGTCGAACACCTGTTGCTGTTTCATCTTCAACTGCTCCTCGTACGGTAGTTGCTGCCATTTACAGCCTCCACAGGTACCGAAATGCTGACAGAACGGTTGGGTACGCAGAGGACTGGGAGTATGGAGGCAGACAATCTCTGCCTCCATAAAACTATGTTTCTTTCTGCGAACCTGTAAGTCGCACACATCACCAGGTACTGCCCATGGCACGAACACCACCATGTCGTCGACCCTTGCCAAAGCCTTTCCCTCGGCGGCGAAATCGGTGATGGTGATCTTCTCCAACAGGGGTAGTGGTTTCTTCTTTCTGGTCATGTGCTTATCTTGCTGCTACATATTTATGTAAGGTGGCACGAACGGCACCCTTACCGGCATACAGTTCTTTCACCATTCCTTCTATCTGCTCACCCAGTCCAGCCTCGTAGAGGTCAAGTCCGAAGACATCCTTGCGACTGTAGAGGTTGCGCAGACAACTGTAGTCCTGGTCTACCTTGCCAATCTCCAACGGTGCGACGATAGCCTGCATCTCCTCCAGCATGGGGTCGGGTGACGGTTCGAACGGTGTACCGTCGTCCTTGACACCTTTCAGATAACGGGCATAACCGGCAAGAGTTAAAGGTATCAGGATGAGGTTCGACATGTCGAGTCCGCGGGCGATGTATTTCTTGATAGTCTCTCCAAAGCGGATAGGCAGTTTCTGTGAGGTGTCCATGGCTATACGCTGTGGAGCGTCTGGCATGAACGGGTTCGGCAGACGGCGGTTGATGACGGCACCGATGAACTCGTAAGGATTGAGCACACCAGGGTCTGTCACCACTGGCATCGCCTCGATATAGCCGATTTTCTGGATGAACGGACGCAGGTCCTCGTCAGCCATCTCTGCGGAGATCAGGGTATAGCCCAGCATACAGCCGTAGATAGACATGGCGGTATGCAGGGGGTTCAGACAGGTGGTCACCTTCATCGTCTCCACCTTGTCTACTGTCTCACGGGTGGTATAGAGGGCACCGCCCAGGTCAAGTGGGGGACGACCGTTGGTATAGTCATCCTCGATGACGAGATACTGCACTTCCTCGGCATTCACGAAAGGTGCCGTGAAGGTGTGTTTCTCGGTCTCGATATAGTTGTTATCCTCAAAACCATCCTCTGCCAGCATCTCCTTCACTTTCTCGTGCGGACGGGGAGTGATCTTGTCAATCATCGACCATGGGAAGGTGATCTTTGTCTTGTTGCGGACATAGTCGGCAAAAGCTTCAGGCACCAGTCCGTCATTCACCCAACGCTCGGCATATGCCAGTACTCCAGCCTTCACACGACCACCGTTGTGCGAGCAGTTATCCATCGACTGGACGGTCAGTGGTAGCCTTCCTGCCTTGAAACGCTCATAGAGCAGGGCTGTCACCTTACCAAGGGCGAACACAGGACTCAAGCCACGTTGCAAGTCAGCCTCATTATAAGAATAGCCTTTCTCTGTGATGGTGAAGGAGATCATCTGCAGACTGGGGTTACGGAATATCTCCACCAGACGGTTCCAGTCCTCAAACTGCGGGTCAGCCTTCAGCGCCTCCGTCACACTGGCGATAACTTTCTTCTCGATGTTTCCGTCACTCTGCAGGGAGACGAGCAATGACAGGTTGTTATAGGGTTTGTATGCCTTGTCGATGACCTCGAAGTCAAAGGTCTCGGCGACGATAACGCCACGGTCATATTTCCCCGTGTTTAGTGCGTCGTTAAGGATGGCGGCAGGGAAGGCACGGAAGATGTTGCCACCTCCGAAGTGTACCCATGTCGGAGCATCGTATGTCTTGCGACGTACTGCCTCAATATCGAACTTAGGGAGTTGATACCCTTTTGCCTCCCATTCCGCGGCATTGAAATCTCCGCTAAATATATCTGTTAACTTCATTGCTATTAACTATGAACTATGAATTATGAACTATGAATTATGAATTATGAACTTAATCAAAGAATCCCGGTTGTTTGTATTCTATTCCTAACTCACGGTCGACAGTGGCAAGGATACCCTGCACCTGTCCGAGGGCAAACATACGACCCAGGAGGGTGTAGCCCGAGTTATGCCCATGGCTCGACTCGTCCATGATGCCACCCTTCTCGTCGGTGAACGTCATGCCATGGTCGACACGCATCGGCAACTGTGGGTTCTCCTTCTCGAAGATACGGCACAACTCGATGAGGTCGGCACGACCACCTAAGTGACTTGCCTCCGTGAAGTCGCCATTGGGGAAGATATGACAGGAGCGGAGGTGTACGAAATGGGTCCGTGATGCAAACTTCTTCGCCATGTCCACGACATTATTATATGCTCCAGCCGAAAGACTGCCAGCGCAGAAAGTCAGACCGTTATGCTTGTTGGGGACAGCGTCGAGGAACCACTGGATATCCTCTTCCGTACGGACGATACGCGGCAGTCCAAGAATCTCGATGGGGGGATCGTCGGGGTGTACGCACATGTTCATATTACACTCATCGCAGACGGGCATGATAGCCTCTAAGAAGTATTTCATGTTGGCACGGAGTTGTGCCTTGTCGATACCCTTGTAGAGTTCCAGGAACTCACGGAACTTCTGCACGGGAGCCTCGTCGTTCTCAGAGAAATTACCACTCACGAAACCCTGTGTCTTGATGATGATGGTCTCCACCAACTGGTGGTCTTTCTCCGGGGTCATCGTCTTGGCGAGTTCATCAGCCTCCGCAAGCACGTTACGACCTTCACCGACACCCTCAGGGAACTTGAACTTAGCCCATTCCTCCCGGGCACCTTCACGCTTCAGGATATAGATGTCGAAGTAAGCGAACTCAGCATAGTTGAAATACAGGTTAGTAGACCCGTTGGGGTTGTCGTGCAATAGGTCGGTGCGAGCCCAGTCAAGTACCGGCATGAAATTGTAGCAGATGCAGTGGATGCCCTCTGCGGCGAGGTTACGCAGCGACTGCTTGTAGACCTCGATCTGCTCGTCCCTGTCAGGACCGGCATACTTGATTGTCTCCACGACGGGCAGACTCTCCACCACGCTCCAGCGCATACCGTAACTCTCGATGTACTCACGCAGGTCGCGAATCTTCTCTCTTTTCCAAACCTGTCCGAGGGGCACGTCATGCAGTGCGGTGACGATACCCTCTACGCCGATTTGTCTCAGTTGTGCAAGAGTGATCTTGTCCTTCTTGCCAAACCATCTCCATGTTCTTTCCATAATAGCGGATAATAAAATAAATATATGATTAATTTACTCGTTCTTAGCCATCTTCTTCTTGATGTCCTCCAATGCCTTCTCCCAGTCGGTATCCAGCGAGAAACGGACCAGACTCTCACCGTTGTTGTAGTAACTGAGCACCATCTCCTTGTCCTTGTCCTTGAAGAGCGGATGGTTCTTGCTGGTGTCCATGAACATCTTCGTCATCTCCTCTTGCAGTGCCTTCGGCATCTCGTTGTACTGCACGAGTTTCTGGATGTAGAAAGTCACGTAGTTGTTCATGGCGAAAGCCTGGCTGTCGAGGTAATAGACTGATGAGTCGGGCATCTCCTCCTGCATCTTGATGGCAAGGTAGTTGAGAGCATCCAACTTGAACATACTGATAGAGCGTACCAGTCCATTGGCATTTGTGTCCTCAGCAATCGCCTTGTTTTTCTGACGCAGTTCTTTGAACACATCCTGTGCTTGAGCATTCATGCCGATCATGAGCATGAGGGCTATTAAAATCTTTTTCATTGTCGTTATTATTTTTGTCTTGTTAAATATTTCCTATGAGTGATGACGCTGGGCAGTTCCTCCTCGTAGTGAGTCACCATCACCATCGTCTTGTTCTTACGCTGACAGAAGGTCTCTATGATATCCTTCACACGTCGGCGGTTCCAGAGGTCGAGTCCGTGCAGGGGCTCGTCGAGAATCAGCAACTGGGGATCCTTCACGAAAGCACGAGCCAGCAACACCAGTCGTTGCTCTCCACTGGAGAGTTTCAGGAACGGACGGTCGTACTTGTCTTCCAGTCCGAACATGTCAAGCCACCACTTACAGATGGCGTATTCCTCCTGATTGGGTTTCACGTAGAGTCCCACGGAGTCTTTCAGTCCGCTTGCCACGATACGTATGGCAGGGAGGTCACGCTGGTAGGAACGGTGCATCTCGGGTGACACATAGCCGATGTGCTTCTTGATGTCCCAGATACTCTCACCCGTGCCACGCTGATGGTCGAAGAGCGTGATGTCACAGGCGTAACTCTGGGGGTTGTCCGCACAGACCAGCGAGAGTAGGGTAGACTTACCGCTTCCATTCTGTCCTGACAGTGCCCATCGCTCACCGTTATGCACTGTCCAGTTGAGGTCACGAAGGATGGTGCGGTCGCCATAGCGGATACTCACATTACGCATGTTGATGACCTCATCGGTATGGTAGTCGTTGTCCTTGTATGGTAGGTTGAGGATGGCGTCTGTCTCATGCTTCGTCAGTACATGCTCAGGGATGTTCACCTGTCGGAACTCGTATTGCTCCTTGGTACAGGGTGCCATGATGTGGGTGTCCCTGATCTCTATGACCTCCGACACCGAGTCGGGGATGTCGTCGGTCTTCGAGAGCACCAGCATGATGTCTATCTCTTGTCTCTCCACCAGCATCTTCAACAACTCCTTCAGTTGGTCGCGTGTCTCCGCGTCGAGTCCGATAAACGGGTTCTCCATGATGAGCAGTCTTGGGTTGGCGAAGAGGGTCTTGGTCAGTTGGAACTTCCGCAGTTCGCCGCTCGACAGGGTGATGACATACTTGTCGAGTAGCGGCTCCATGTGGAAGAGGTCATACAGATGGCGTTGCAATGCCCTGCGCTCAGGGGTGTCCTCCCCGGCAAGTCTGTAAGCCTTCTCCAACAGTTCCCCAACGTTAGGTGTCTCCGGGTCGATGTCGTGCTGGTTCCACCTCAGTTGCAGGTAGTATGCCTTGTCGACAGCAGGTCCGTATGAGTCGCTGAAGGCGATGTAGCGCAGACGGTCACTTGCCATGTCCCTGCGCAGTTTCTCGATATATAGTGTCTTCCCGCTTCCGTTTCTTCCTACAATAGCAGTTATTTTGCTCATAATCGTTACTTCTTCACTCGTGTCTGGTTCTTGTTCACGAAGTCCTTCCATCCCCGGTAGTGTGCCTGCGACTCCGGACGGTTCATCTGCATATAGTGACAGTAGGCGGCACCTAATGCGTCGGTGGCATCCATAAACTTCACCATGGCGTCCTTGTCGAATTTCAACAGGCGTTGCAGCATACCTGCTACCTGTTCCTTCGAGGCGGCACCGTTACCCGTTATCGCCATCTTGATCTTCAGCGGCGCATACTCATGGATGGGCACTCCGTGGTGGATGGCGGCGGCGATAGCCGTACCCTGCGCACGTCCGAGTTTCAGCATCGACTGCACGTTCTTTCCGAAGAAAGGTGCCTCAATCGCCATTTCGTCGGGCAGGTAAGCGTCGATGATGCCCGTCACCCTTTCGAAGATATGTCCAAGTTTCAAATAGGCATCCCCGAACTTCCGCAGGTCTATCACGCCCATGGTCACCATCGTTGCCTTTCCGTCCTTCACTCTCAGGACACCATAACCCATGATGTTCGTTCCAGGGTCGATGCCCAGTATCACCTTTTCCATATCGTCTACAAAGATAGTGCAAAATTAATGAAATGCAAAATAAATCAGAGTAAAATTTCCTTATTTGATAAAAACAGAGTTTTTACGATGATTTATTTTGCACCCAAATCCTTTCCTTGTTACGATACAACTTTACACAACTTCCGATAATACTTTACGTCGTTTCCGATAACCTTTTCACCCTATAAAGCATTATCTTTTAAAGTGTAAATCCTTATTGGAAACGGTGTAAAGTCCCATACTTTTCTGCATGGCATCTCAACACGACAAACAACAATCTCAAAATCTCAAATCTCAAATCTCAGTTTCTAAAATCGAAATGATCAAAAAAGCAGTATCAATATATTACTATATATATAATATATATATTATATATATAGTAAATAAATATACATAATCTTTTCACAAACAATGGGTGAAATTGCATTTTCGGAAACTGAGATTTGAGATTTGAGATTGAGAATCCAATCCGTTGATTTGAATTATTTCAATTTAATTATATTTCCTAAGATCAGTAAAAAACTTCTATAAAAACGTTGTAACTTTCAAAATTAAATGTGTATCTTTGCAGCACCTAAACCAATTAAAATATGAAAAGATTAGCATTTACCATCCTTTTTGCCTGTTGCACGCTGGCAGTAGCGGCACAGGATATCCGAGTGAACTACAAGGGTGCAAAGCCTTCCATCAGCGATTTTATTACTGCCTATCTTGCCCCCTCTAATGATGAGGAGGATGGCTGCGACGAGGAAGCCATGAGTGGTATCCGATACGCTTGGGAACGCTATCTCAAGGGATTTACACATGACGAAAACTATACCTTCACACTTGATTCCCAAAATGGCTTTGCAGTCTATGAGGCAAAATACAATAATGATGATTCCGAGCACTTGATAAGAATCGAGATGTGCTATTGGAATGAGACTGACGGTAAGCACAAACTGTTTGCCTATAACCATAAGAACTTTGAGAATGGAAAGTACTCGCCAGGACAGTATGATGGGTTAACCTTCATGCGCTACAATAATGCCACCAAGAAGATGACCTATCACTCAGATGCTGGGGTAGAGGCTTTTAATGAGAAAAGATCAGTTGAGACAGAGTGTTCCTATAACCTGCCACGTTCAGGAAAAGACATCGGCATCACCCTTTGGGAGCGCAATGGTAAGAAGACCCAGAAGTCTCTGAAGTGGAATGGGCATGGTTTCAGTTATTGACCCTTCAACTTGTCGTTCACTGTCACTGTCACAGAAATAGTCTCAGAGTCTCAGTAACTAAAATTGAGATTCTGAGACCGTAGGATAATTCACTATGTTCGTTTTCAAAAAACGTTTCAGCAAGAAAGCAAGGAAATACGGGAAAGTATAGAATTGTCCGTTCCATCCGATGTTTTTATATCCCAACTTGATACCATATTTCACATCAGGATAAGAATTCCATTTAATAAGGTTGTTGAGAGAGGCTGTGGCACCATCCTTAGCCTTGACTTCTATTGGTACCAATGTGTCTGCATCGCGTACGAAGAAATCCATCTCAAGTGAAGGACTTTCGTGCTTGTAGAAGTATAACTGCTCGTAGCCAGACTTGCGGAGCATCTCTCCTACGACATTCTCGTAGATGGCACCTTTGTATGTGCCAAAGTTCTTGTTGGCTCTCAGATCCTCCTGGGCTTCCTCGTCAAGTGATGCTATGAGCAAACCCGTGTCATGATAGTATATCTTGTAATAGTCAGTCTCATAATTTCCCTTCAAAGGCAACTCAACATTGCTCAGGCAGTAGCACACGTTAATTACTCCTGCTTCTTTCAGCCATTCTACGGCTCCGATATACTCCCTGTTTCTTGCCCCTTTGGCAATTTTCGAAATCTGGTATTTCTTATTTTCCTTTGCCAAAAAAGTAGAGATATGGCTATAAACAGCAAGTATCTTTGCCTTGTCCGTATGTTTTGCATATTTAGTGATATCTTCTTCGTAGTCTTTTAGCAGTTGACGTTGTAGTTCAAGCGTGCCTTCAAAATGCCCATTGTCGATATACATCTTCACCACTTCAGGCATCCCACCAAGACTCATATAATCTCGGAAAATATCAGTCATTGTGTCCAACTCCAACTGGGAAAATGGTTGCAGGGCAGTCATGTGATGATACATGTCTTCAATCTGTTCGGGCTGATAACCCTTTGCCCAGAGGAACTCTTCAAAGTCCATCGAATGCATTTCGAAGTCTTCCTTGAAGCCTACGGCATTGGATTCTATTTCTTCGTAATAGATGCCCATCAAAGAGCCGGAACAGATGACATCATAGCGACCGTCCTGACAAAAAGATTTAAGCGAGGTTGCACAATCAGGGCATTTCTGTAGTTCATCGAAGAAAATCAAGGTTTTGTAGGGTGTGAATCTCCATGAGGGCTCCAGTAGAGAGATATTCTTGATGATAGTCTCCACCTCGTAGCCATTGTCAAAGATAGCCCTGAACTTCTTTTGCAGCACAAAGTTAATTTCGATGACTGATTCGTAATTAGCCTTACCAAATGCCCTGATAGACTCTGTCTTTCCAACCTGTCTGGCACCTTTTACAATCAATGGTTTCCTTTTTGGGTTGTTCTTCCAATCCAAAAGGTACGTATCTATCTTTCTTTTAAGCAGTTCCATATCAAAAATCACATTTTCGGATGCAAATATAAGCAAAAAATCACATTTTCGGATACAAATATAGGTAAAAAATCACATTTTCGGATACTTTTTTAAATTCTATGCATCCCTCCGCCACCAATGTCCTGCATAATCACTTAGAAATTCAGCCTCTGTGTACCAGTCATACTCATACCAATCGGTAGAGTGACCAAAGAGATTCTTCTTTGAATCATATTCTTTTCTTCCATACCTTTTTTCGGCAAAGGTTGGAGATCAGAATGAAATAGCCAAAATAATTTGATCTATTTCGATCTTATTAATTTGGGTTAGATCTTTAAAATTCTTCCACAAATCATTGGATCTTCCAAAATAATTACTAACTTTGCAATTAATATTTAATAAAAACATTTGCAAATAACGATTCTAAAACTATTATAGTATGAGTTATAATATAGAAACACGTTCTATTTCTGAGTTTGTGACAGATAGTAAGATTAAATTGCCACGATTCCAAAGAAAATCAACGTGGACGGCAAAACAGAACTTCGAATTGGCAATTAGTATATTCCAAGAATATCCCGTGGGAGTCGTCATTATCAATGATGAAGGTCATACCTCATGGCTTCTTGACGGACGGCAACGAAGGTCTGCATTAAAAGATTTACGTGCTAATCCTGATTTGGTATATGACTGGGCGCGAAAATATATAAAATTTAAATCTACCCAAGACATTATTGAGGTAAAAGAGATGTTTTGGGAGAAGATTGATGCATATCTTCAGCAGGAAGAAAACGAAGAAGATGAGATACCAGAAATAGAAAGTGATACTTCATCAGAATCTAACCTTTTTGAAGAAACACAAGAAGAAGACATCAATAAATGGAGACAACGTGATGGTTTGAAAACATTACTGGAGATAATTCTGATGGTTCATCAAAAAAACACTAATGGTGGAAAATGGGAACGTATATTTGCTGAGCTTAATAAATCAATTGAACATCCTCCGTATGCGCCAAAGCGTGAAAATTTCAAAATAAACCCAGAAGTGTTGCGGCAATTTCTTCTTGATTATAAAAATAAAGTTGTTAATCCAACTAAAGAGAATTTTATTCAGCACATGGATGATTTTGCTGCAATTAAAGATGGGAAAGAAAAAGATTTTTATAATCAAGTTGAGCAAAAATGGGAAGATATAGAGCATATAGTAGAGGTTATTGCAAAATCTGAGCAGATTATATCTGATGCAAGAATAGGTGTGATTCTTCTCAAAAACGTTACTCCACTTGACGCTCAGAATATTTTCTCGCGTATCAATAGCGGAGGAACTCAACTAAAAGCAGAAGAGTTGTTATCCGCAAAGCCATTCTGGAATGAAAATGTTGTAGTTGGAGATTCAAAAATGCAGGATTTGGTTAAGGACCTTTATACTCGTTTAGGGGTAGAGGTGCCAAAAGATGGCAATGTTGTACGTTGGGATTATGGGGCAACATTAATTTCAAGGTTAAAGGATCAGCACCTTATCTTTGAAGATTATAGAGAGACAAAATCTTCTCAAGAAATTGACATGACTCAGGTAACGCTTGGCTTTAAGCTGATTAGTTCCTATTTTAATAAAGGCATGTCTGCTGTTGTTGTCAATGAATTGGAACGTAACAAGCAAATTAATTGGGGAAGCAGTATTGATGATTTAGTTAATGATGTTAATACAATTAGCGAAATATTACTGAGAACAGAATTCTTTAAATATCTTCGTTGTTGGAAAAAATCTCTTTTTAAATTACTTGGTGCTGCTCCGACATTGGAATTTATAACAATACTTTTGTATGATTGGAAAGAAAAAGGTTGTCCTATAGTTGCTTCTGCGGATTTAAATGCATTTGTGAGAGATGCGAAAGCATTATTTGACAGAATAATATTTGAGTATTGTATAGGTGCTTGGAAAGGTTCTGGAGATTCAAAAATGGCTAATCATATCAAGAACTGGCAAGATAGGGTTAAACCAATGTATGATGATTCATGGGTATCTTTTATAACAAGTGCATGTGATGGTCTTTATAATGGTCAACTTTTAGATATAAAACATCAAACACCAATTCTATGTTATCAATATGCTCTTCTGAAAAAAATGCCAGAAAACACTCTTGAAGAAACATCAGAGGTTGATCATATAATACCAAGGGCTAAATTAGAGAACAATAAATTGATCCCAGCAAGTTATAAAGACGCTCTATTTAATTTGGAACTTCTTCCAAAAGCTGATAATAACCAGAAGAAAGATAAAACTTTGCAGGAAATTAATGATACTTTTTTGCGTCAAGCAATATCAAAATATACTGGAATTCAAGAAGCTGATTTCGAAAAATATTCAGATATATCGCAAATTGAAGACCTCAAATCAGAGAGATTGAAATTTTTATTAAAAGTTTTTGGAGAAATACGTATGACAGAATTATCAAATTAGTAGGCAAAGTATTAATGATAAAAAGGGAAATAACATTTTAATTAGTATTTAAATGTGAGAGATTATGAAGAGATCATTGTTGCTAATAATAGTATTGTTTTTATCAATGTCTTCTTTTGCTCAAATGGAGCATATGAAATTTATGGGTATACCCCTTAACGGAACAATATCTTCATTTCAAAAGAAACTTGCTGCAAAAGGGGTAAAATTTGACCCAGAAACTAGCAAAGGAATAAAAGGTCCATGTCGTATTTTTAACGGTACTTTTTCAGGAGAAAAAGCTCAGATTTTTGTTTATTATAATGACAAAACTAAAATCGTATATCGGGCTAAAGCGGTTATCTTATATCAAAAAAGAGAACAAGGGGAAAGAGGTTTTGAAGAGTTTAAGTATATGCTTAAGTCAAAATATTCAAATGGTGATGACTTTGATGGTGAGCAGGATGGGTTCCCCAGTTTTTTAATTCAAGTTTATGATAAAAAATTAAGTAATATTATTGGATCTGTAGGGATGTATTGTTCAAAACCTGATTATTCTTTCCTTGGTGAAATGTTGCTTCACGTAGACTATACTGATAATGCAAATGAAAAGAGTAATATTAGAACGAATATGGATGATTTGTAAATCCCTACGATAGATAATATTGGAGCGTTTTAATCATGCTGATGTGGTCAAGCAAGCACAACGTGCAGGAGTTAGCACAGAGGTCTCCACTACTGATATTATCGAACGTATTACCCGAAAGCAACTTGAAAAATACAAGTAATCAAATATACTTTATGAAGAAAATATTGATAGTTACCTTTTGTCTACTGGGACTGGAATTACAAGCAAAAACAACTTACATTCCAACGTATGATAACCGTATTATAATGATAGAGAATGGGGAGTTAGATTCTGTAACGAATCAAACTCATTCTCTCACAATGGTTTCCAAAGATAGACTAGTAACATGCACTTTGACACAGCAGGTTGTATCTGAAGAACTGGTTCGCGAAATAAAGCGGGCAAAGAGTGCTGCAGGCTGGGCTATGGTTGCTGCAGGACTTTCTTCTTTTAATGCTGGGATGGCACAGAATCAGATGAATCATACACGCAATAAAGGATGGGCAATGCAAAGATATGTTGACGCTAGAGAAGATACAAACACATCTATTGCTGCCTCTGCTAGTGCTACAGCACAAGCGGAAGACCTAAAAACTCTCCTTCTTGATCTAGTGGTTAGGAATAACTCTCAAAAAGAAATGTTGATTACTGATATGGACAGGGGGGCTGTTTGGTTTATCCTGCCAAATTGTGAAATCCGCATTCCTTTATCTAAAGACGAAGAATGTCATTTTCGTATTTCATCTTGTAATCCCTTGGACGAAAATGTCAAATATATCAATGCCCTAGGTACAAGCACCCTGGAAAAGTACACTATCGGACTTGAAACAGAAATGTCATGGTTTGTTCCTATTAATAAAAAGTCAATCAATGGTCTACGTTTCGATACGGACGAGGAAGATGGCTATATGTGGATTAATAAAGAAACAATGGTCATAAAATATGTGTCTGATGAAGAATTTAAAGACATCAAAAAGAACTATGACTAAGAGAATGTTTGAGCATGTCCGCCGACTAAAGAGTCGTAATAACATCCCTTCACCCCTTGGAGCCTTAGGCTCTGAGGGTAGGAGGGGCTTCTCTAAACCATAACCCTGATTCAGGGTAGTGGTTTTGCATCAAGCAAGGCATCATCGCAAATTGCGATTGTGCTTTGCATTTTGTTGACTCCTCAATTAATAGTTAAGAGATTTAGAAAGTCAGAATCTTTACATAAAAGTTGATTTTCTTTCCGTTTTGTTTGGAGAAATCAACTTTTATGTTTATTTTTGCAACAGGTTATTGAGTCATTATGGAAAGAAATCTGTTGATAGAGTTGTTGGAGGATGGAGAGAAAGTATTTGGAATAAAGAAATGGAGGTAAAAATGAAAACTAATCGAATAATGGATGAGATACGCAGTACAATCTCTCCGGAGATGAAATTGCAAATGGATTTGTCCGTGTCCATAGCAAATCGTATTTATGAGATTCTTGAATCCAAAGGGATGTCTCAGAAAGATCTTGCCAAACGCCTTGGTAAGACAGAGACGGAAGTGAGTAGATGGCTTTCTGGTACTCATAATCTAACGTTGGGTACTATCTGTAAGATATCTGCTGCTTTAGAAGAAAATATAGTGTCAGTAACAGAATCTGCTCATAACTATGAGCCAGTGTTAGCCTCTGAGCCCTTGTTGCCACCAGAGAAAGATTAAAGGATACCATAGGAACAAGTTTCAGGATTCTTCGACGAGCGAAGCGACAAAGTCGGTTACAGGCTGGGAGTCATAAGTAAAACCCATCGTCCCCTTGCCGTTCTTGGAGTAAATTGTGGAATATATCCCTTCACCCCTTGGAGCCTTAGGCTCTGAGGGTAGGAGGGGCGTTTTAGAATATGTTGCAATAAATTATGTGAAGAGCGTAGCGACATTACAAAAACTTTTTGTACCTTTGCTGCCGAAACGTTTCAAACTTCATTATTATGATACCAGTAGCATTCAAGAACCGCACCCGCGAAGAAGTCATCGCTGCATTCCGCGAGTCCATTCGCAAAAAGCAGGAGTGGATAAAGCAATCGGACGAAGAGTTTAAGAGAATCCGCGAAGAACGCAAGCTTTTGGCTCCATGAATCCACTCGACCTTGCATACATCAACCGCCTCGCCCCTTACAAGGTTTGGACAGAGAATGGTTGTGACTACCTTGTTGAAACCAATATGAATCGGCGGTATGGCGGAATGGAAAATCTGCCAGTCGTATTGTTTGATAGGGGTATCAGTATTCCTCGCGCGCACGCGCGCATACATAAAGTTTTTACCCTTGCAACCGTTGCCACCTTGCAACACTACTTGAAAATCAGCGTGTTACGTGTGGCAACGAGGTGACAAGGGTGACAACGAAAGGCGTTTTGCTGACAGAAATGCCTCCGATCACCGTGGCGGATGCCTTCGCTCACAGAGAGGAAAGTCTCCGATCTGAGAGGGGAAAATTTCCCATTTTTAATCGGAGGCACCCGTCTCTGTGAGCGGAGGCATCGGAGACTTTCACCCGACAGAGACTTTGAGAGCGAATAAGCGTATCCGCTGTTTTCCCACAGAATCTGCAAATCTGCCATAGAATCTGCAAATCCGCAACCGTCAGTTACCCAACCACTTACACGGATTATTTGCAGATTTGCAGATTTTTCCCGATTTTAAAAATCACATGTAGTATTTATCAAAAAACTAAACGGCTGGCAGAAACATTGCTCTGCCATCTGTTTTTGTAAAGAGTCTTTAAGTATTTTATCCCGAATTGGCGTATATAATAATCGTAAGCAAAAATAATGAGCGAAGAATATTTGGCGTTCTTCTCATTTATTCGTATCTTTGCTTCCTATAATAGAAATAGGGTTATGAAAGAAAAACTGTTACTATTATTTCTGGTGGTTGTTTTGCAACAATCGTGTACTGAGGAAGATCATTCTGTGCCTGAGCCTGCAAAGAATTATGCGACGCTGAAGGAGGCGTTAGAGGCGATGGACGAGGTGGTAAAGATTGATGATGACCATCCGGAAGAGTTAGACAAGGATTTCAAGGAGGTATACAAACTGACATTTCGACAACCTCTTGATCATGCAAATCCTGACCAGACATTTGAACAGTTGGTTGTTATTAAGTTCTGTGGGTTCGACCGTCCCACCATATTAGTAACGCTTGGATATTACTGGCGAGATTGGAAAGGAAACTCCGGTGAAGCCCTCACCAGCAATCTGGATGCCAATGTCGTCATGGTGGAGCATCGCAATTACGGAAAGTCGAAAGCGGATGATCCGCAATGGGCTTCCCAGACAAGTTGGCAGGCATCGACAGACCTGCATGCGGTGTACAGTGCACTAAAATCAGTATTGAGGGGTAAATGGATGAGTACGGGTGTCAGCAAGGACGGTGAGACATCGGTGGACTACTGCTATTACTATCCTAAGGACATGGATCTCTGCACGGCTTTCTGTTCACCATTTCTGACCTCGCTCTACGATCTCCGTTGTGGTAAGTATATGCTGGAACAAAGTGGCACAGAGGAAGAGCGTCAGACAATGAAGGCAGGTATTCGTCGCTATCTGAAGGATGGTGAGCAAGGACTCTACAAAATATTCTGTGACTCTGTGACGAAGCGTCAGCAACCTGTTCCGTCCTTTTCCGAATATGTATATAATGTTTT